>JAABUP010002430.1_pt1 | contig 36057 bp, 39 predicted proteins | sample 5559201 | NCBI WGS metagenome assembly JAABUP01 (sample SAMN10711887, study PRJNA513373) | rock metagenome | isolation source: Antarctica rocks | place: Antarctica
GTGAATGCAATGCTTATTTATGGCATTGCATTGCTGCGCCCTTGGCATTTTGAATAGAAGCAGGCAACTTGCAGAGAAGATCTGCTCACTGCGCACCAAAGACTGATTAGCAAGTCTGATTACAGTGGCCACAGCTGCGCTGGTGAATGGCTTCGTAATCTATTTCAAAGAGCTGCAGGAAGAGGACCCTCAACCTTCTGCTAAGTAAGCCCTGTGCTGTTCTTGCTGCTCATTATAGGCTGCACTTGTGCCATTTGTTCCTGCTGATCATCATGGATCTGCATAAATCATCCAGATGCATGTCATGGGAACCTCTCTTAGTACAATGATTGCGAGGACTTACGCTTGCAGCCAGGATCCCTGTAGGGCATGCGTTCACCTGGATCCTGTTTGGCACAATTTGTTTTGCTCCACCTTTTGTGCGCTGCAATGCAGGCCGGCAGTGCTGTTCTTGGCATTTGTCATTGATGCAGCCTTTGCACTGGCGATAGTTGGCTTCTTGATTATGCACTGCCGCATGATTGCGAGAAACATGACAACCATCGAAATGTATGAAAAGAGGCGAAGTGCAACAGGGCCTTGGCAATTTGACAGAGGAGCAAAGCAGAATTTCCTTGAAGTATTTGGCAAAAGGTGTAGATGCTGCTATGTAAAACTGTCTCAACATGCACTGCTTATAGCTCATGGCAGTCAGTCCAGAATGATTTCTGGTGCACCATTGTTTGGACAATGGTATGTCTGCTTGCGATGCGGCACATGATCAGCTTGTTGACCTTTTGCCAGCTGTTGGTTGGTTGCAGTAAACGTTGATTGTGGTTTGCAGTCGATCAAGATGGTTTGTCCCAGCATACACTAAGGAGGAAGTACGAGAATTGTTGAGCAACAATCTGAGGTTTAGGCCACCTGACGCTGACGATGCAGAGTTGACGATGTCCAGAAGCTTTTCGAACAACGTATGAAAATTTTGTTGGTTGGTTGTGCTGCAAGATGCATGAGTGTGAGATGAATGCACTGAGTCTGCAGCTGACTGAGTTTATGTCTTACACAAAAATCAGTAGTGTGATGACATAGCGATGACGCAGAGTGATCCTAGGCTCATGCGTAACTCCATGCTACATGCGTTATAATCAGAAACACTCACAAACATTGCACCGCAGCACTTCAGAATGTTACATGTTGGTTCCAGACACATGTTTACAAATCAGCCATGAACAATCTCTAGTGTGCAACTAAAGCTGCCTCAACTACCACTGGCATATCTGAGTCCTTGGTCACGGTGCCTTTGTTCAGCAAATTCTGCCTATCTTCAAGTAGAGAATGCAGAAAGGGAAATACATTTGGGGCGAAAAGCTGCAACTGCGGCAGACTTGCAGCTGTTTGCTTTGCAGTGTTTTGCAGAGAAAGTGTTGCAGGTAGAGTCACCCCATCCAGAATTTGCGTCAAGTTGTTGTCCACTATCGCCGAGCTTTGCTTTCAGCAGCGTTGCCCATAAAGTCTCGCTTGGGCCTGTTGTATGCCTCATCAGTATTATCAAACTCCCTCACGGCAACCGTGTAAATGGTAGCTGGCACCGCCATGCCGAAGAGGGCTATCTTGAAGAAGCTTGCGCTGTTCCACTTGAAAGTGTACTCTACGTTCTCTCGATATGTACCCCAGTCCTCGATGTACTTGTTTGGCTTGACAGGCAGGTCTCCGATAAGGCGCTGCTGCTGGTGCAATGATGCGCTCTTGACAGGTAGAAAGGCCTTGTGCGCTGTCCTGAAACTGCGGCAGACCCCTGACATGCTGCCACTGGTCACTGCAGCATGTGTTGACAGATGATCACTGCAGTGCACAGTTTGCTGAGGCAAATGGTGGGGATTGCACAGTCCCTCCGACAGTCCCAGTTATTTTTTTCCGACACGGTTTTTCGGCTCATCATAAGATTGGCGCTTCACAAACCGCCCTAGGACATTGCCACGGGTAGCTGCAACGGAGGTTGCTTCATATGCGGCTGTGTTGAGAAGTTTCAGCAGCTCTGTGCCCTGTCCGTCATGCTCGTTACTGTCCTTGCCTAAGTACACTAGTTGCTTAGCTTGCCGGCACATGGGACGCCTATTCATAGAACCTCTGGAGGGTAGAGTGTATTGTTGCGGATGTTGCGGTGCTCATCTAGCCAGCGTTGACGAGCTTGTATCGAAGGTGTGCTATGATCCCCGTCAATACGCCTGTCGGAGCTTACAACTGTCTTCTTACGTGACTCCGGCTTGCCTGCGGCCGAGGTCTCCTGTCGCAAAGCAAAGAGACTCCTGCGCAGTTGCTTCTGGGCTATCGCCTGTATCATTCCTGTTTTCACTGTCATCTCAGATGGCACGGCAGCATGGTCTGCCATGCCATGCCCTGTTTTGTTTCGACAACAAATGGTCAATGTCTTCAAGGTGGGCTTCTGCCTTGCAGAGCTTCCACTCTCGTGCCGGAAAAGCATACCTGTTCAGTGCAGTGGTGAACGTCGTGTCCGCTGCAAAGGAACAGCGATCGATGACAACGGGCCTGCACACTGTAGCTGACCTATATTGCAATGGCTGCATGCACCTTGTAGGATGGACATACGTGAGGCTCTTCTCTCCACATACAGTCTGTTGATGAGACTGTGCAAACACTGTACCCATAGGGCAAAACTGTATGAGATGTGTATCTCCTCATCTCCCTTTTGTGTGCATGCTAGTGTCCATGCCTTTGTCCTGAGTATAAATGTGTTTCAGATATGGGCAGATGAGCCGTCTCAGAAGTATAAGGAAGGCAAGTCAATTATTGAGAGGACAAAGGTCCTGTTCAGCAAGCATGAAGGGGAGACAAATGACTACTGCCCAATCAGTTTTGCTGATATGTCCCTGGATAGTGAGATGGAGGAAGATGGCTGCTGAACTCATTGGAGTCTGCCACCACCGTAAGACCTCTTTTGTAGTCTAGCAGTTATACAACACAGCATACCAACTGTACACCACACCGCTGAGGAGTGAGCTTTGTATAGTAGCCCAGCGTTCTATAGATTGCGAGCAGTGCATACAGGCTTCAGATTTTGAACGTCCCTGCCTATATAGCAAATTTGGTGTCAATCCTTGCTATAGCATAAATGTATAACATGTCTGTCTTTTGTATAGCTATAGCTGTGATACGTGAACACTGGTGAATGCAATGCTTATTTATGGCATTGCATTGCTGCGCCCTTGGCATTTTGAATAGAAGCAGGCAACTTGCAGAGAAGATCTGCTCACTGCGCACCAAAGACTGATTAGCAAGTCTGATTACAGTGTATAGTGTCTGGAACACTATAAACTACAGCAGATCTGTTTTGTGGTGTGTTGCTTATTGTAAGCTTATTGTGTTGATATATATGTAAGATGCTTTCTGTACCCAGATGCCACCTGAGATACACGTGCACTTTGGCATGTCAGGAGTTCTTCACAATGTCAGCAAAGCCATGCTGCTTCAAGCTTGTGCACAAACACCAAGGACAGTCTGCGCTGGGCCCTGGGCACAATTTGACCCACATGAACATGAGCTGCATCCAGGTTACCACAGGCTTCTGATATGACATCAGCATCCTGACTCAGAATGCTGTGCATATGAGTGCTGCAGACAGGTCCTCGCATCAGCAGCAGGCAGCGAGGCTGAAGCATCACCTGCAGGTCATACACAATACTTCACAGCCTGTGTAGTCACTCATTTCCTTGATAGATTGGATCTCAGATACACGCCCCCAAGGATGCACTGATTTGGTAGTCACTCATTTGGTGGCTCACTGTGTTGTGCTGGCATCATGTCACACCATACACTCCCTTCATGCAGGACCGCCAGGAGCCTCATTGGAATGCAACATGTGCTTGCTTGTGCTTCTGCCTTGCTGTGAACAGGAGTAGTCACTGCACTGACAACATCAATTACACCAGATGATATGTACATGTCAAAAAACATGCAGTTGCCAAGATGGTAGTCAATACCTCTGTCGCCAATTGCCCTTGAGTGCCATCAGGTTGGACCTCATGGAAAGCCATCAGTGCTGGGCCTCCAAGGGTTATGGTTGCCACACATGGTGAGTACAAGGGACCATCCATGTGCGGGGAAATGCCTGCTGCCTTGCTGTAGCTGTTGATGAGGACATGCTGAGGAGCCTGGTCCAGAGGATACACCCCTGCTGCTAGCAAAAGCTCTACCAAAGCTTGCAGAAACTGAGGCAATTTCTGCAAGCAAGCAAGCAGCACAAAACTCGTGCCTGTGTTGCGTGTCTGCTAATCTTGTCAGCAGCATGCAAGTTGCTGTGGCTGTGACGGTTGATGATGTTCCAATGCACATGCATGCTGTTCTGCATGGTATGGTGATACACCTCTAAGAGCATCTGCTATTCTTTGCAACAGGGGGCGTGATCACACCTCTCGGATCACAGCTTCACCAGGCCTGCCTCCCCAGTTTTGCATTTGCCTTTCTCCAGCATGTATCCAGCGGGCAGCAGGCGCAGCATCCACAGCCTGAAGAAGCTGCACCTCCTCCTCCCTGGTCAGAAAAGCTGGCACATAGAGAACTTCCTGCAGCAGTGCAGTCCATGTCGACTTTAAATATCTAAGACTCTCACGAATGTCAGCAAATGTTAGACTGTGACCTGTAGAGGAGTTGAGTTGCTTGAGGTCACAGCATGTTGTGCCAGCTGCAGAGGCACTTGTTGTGAGGCGTGCTGCCTCAATGTATCTGCTGCAAGCAATCCTGCTGCTTTGCTGGCTACAGTGTTGTCTTGAAGGTTTGCTTTTTCGGCTTTTGCTCGCTTCAACAGGGATCTGACGTCGATGGCTACCATCGACGCCGCATTACTTTGCAACAGAACTAAGGATCACAGGAGCCAAGTCACGAGCAGTCAGCTCGAGGTACCAAATCTTGGGCATTCAACTGTTTGCTGGTCGCGCGGAATGAGCCAGGTTCTTCATCAGCTTCGTCATTGCATGTTCACATGCATGCTGATCTCCCCCTTGTCCCCTGTGACGGGGTTTGGTAGGAAATTAATAAAGCGTTAATCGGCGATCCTAGCAGGGAATCTAACGAAGCTGGCCATAAATGGCATGCATTTATGGCCACCTATGACTAATCGGTTGCATTAATGGCCACCTATGACTAATCTTGTCGCGTTTATAGCCACCTATGACTAAAATTGCTCAATGCAGCGGTCGAAAATATCATGCCTGACAGTGCCGCAATTACAGAGATAAGGATCACACATTAGGCGTGTAACTTGAATTTCTGCATGTCACGCATATCACAGATACCAACAAATCCACTATTGTACAGACTCAGCGCAGCAGCCAGGTCATTACATTGATACACTTTGTGCAGCATCAGGGGAAAGCGTCTGATTCAGTCAGCTCTGCTACCTGCTGGTAGCTGGCAGCTGGTAGCTGTACAACTGCTGCAATGGAGCAATCTGACTGGAAACTTGACTACCAAGCTGTGTCTGGAACTGGCACATATGGCACTACTTGAATATATATATTGCATAGACACAGCAGCAGACACATGCATTGTTGGCCTTGCAGTAGTTTGAGTCGTCCCAAAAGAGCTCTTAGAAGCACAGCTCTGACTGCATGACATTGGCACACAACGGGACAGGCTTTGGCTGCAGCACACACAAGTAGTAAAAAGCATTGAGATGCATTGCATCTCAATGCATAAACACGCAAAAGCATAAAGAAATCCACAAAAGCAGCAGGACATACCGGCTCTTTGGCATTCAGGCCACCTTGCCAGTTGGTGCCACCTAGAGTTATGTCAAACATGTTGTCTGGAGTACTGTTTTCATCAACACCAGATCTAGAGTTGAACATGTCCACACTCATATTGAGGTGCTCAGACTGTCCACAATGCAAGCCCTACAGGCACACAAATCTTGTCTGCAAGGATGAAGAAAGCAAAGCAGCAGCAAAATCTGAAGCACACCTGTCACAAAGAAACCAACTGGAATCTGGCATGCCCTGTAAAGGCATCAACTGTCTTAGGTGTCGGCGACAGATAAAAGTTAGCGACGAGCACCACGGTAGACATCGTAGTGTACCTGGTGCTGGTGCTGCTGAGCAATCCCTTCTGCCGTGTCTTCTTGCCCTGCATAGACCTGCATAGCCTGCAAAGTTTGAATTTTGTGTTCGCTCGGCACGCTTTGACTGTAACTGGCAGGTTGTACCTCAAAGCTATCTCCTCCTAGAGCATCTGTATCGACTAACATTTGGCACGGTTCTTGGAGGCGCACTTCATTCAGGACTTCATTGAGGTGCTGTTCGCGAGCGCAGGCCTTAATGACTTCGGCCTATCGGCCTCAGACATTAAGGCCTACGTCTTGAACAGGCACCTCAAAACCCTAGCTGGCATAATTTTCGATTTACCTGCGAAGCAGGGATTAAACCTCTTCTTGAACCACCATTGTAACAGACGCTTGGACAGAGGCTGCGCAGAGCACCCCGAGGTCCTGATGTGACAATCTTCATCTACCGGACACCTGCTGCACATGATGTTTGTCACTTGAATGCCTTGTGCATGTTCATTGCAACTCACACTGTGGCGCTCGATCAATATTGTAGTGTGTGTCGAATGGTTAAACTATGATGTAGCATGCGCGGTTACAGTACTCATCCGTATGAGTAATGCATGACATACAAATCTGCAGAGTACTAGACCAGTCCATTTCAAAGCGGCTAAAATTTTCACACACAGGTTGTTATCACAGTGATAGACTAAATGAATAAGTAGGAGGCCTAAATGCCACTGGTCTGAAGACCAGTCAAAAACATTGTATAAGCTAAAACTTTGCTTTCAGTCTCTCGTACTAAAGTCCCAACTGTGCAAATTGGCATAAGACTCAGCAAACACAGCACTCAAAACATCACTTGCACGCATGGTCCACCGTAGAGCAAACCCAACCAAAAGCATGAGCAAAAAAGTTGTATGATTTTTGGGACTGCTCTGCTACTTCAAGAAGTATCGCTTGCTGTGACCTGCTTCTGATGGATGTACACTTGTGGTAATCATCTGCTGATCCCCGAAATATGGGTTCCATGAAGTCTACCAGGAGAGGCCAGACTGGGGATGCTTGATAGTCTTTAAGTTGCTTTGCCAAGTCGAGATGTTTGGCCGCCACTTGTGGGTACGCAGTAGCATTGACAGAAGCCAACTGCTTCAGGGTGCTACTGGACTTGAGGTAGGCAATGCGCTCCAACCAGCAGGGATGAGTGCTAGTCATTGCCTCAAAATCGTCGTGAAAGCAATATCGTCTAAAAGCAACACAGAACTGAAGTTGAACAATTAGCACCTGTGCTTGGCCATGCTCCTCATCTGTAGCTGAGTCAAGGTGAGGCTGCATAGACATGACAAAAGCTGTCAAGCCTTGGCTGTCCTCAATGTCATCCTGTGGAAGTTGTACTTCTGGAAACAGCTTCTGCAAGGAGGCTAGCAGGTCAGCTTGTTGTTGTGAGTTGCCAGATCTGGCATACATGTCCTCAGATGCCAACAGCCCATGAAGATGCAGACGCGCCAGTGCTGTCACGCTGTCCTCAATGCTGTTCCCAGCTGCTCTTGCAATGGCTGCCCCAAGCACATCTGCTTCATGCTCATGCTGCTGACTGAACCAATAGGGCACGACCGTCTCGCAAGCCACAGAAGAGATTTTGTATGCAGCTGGAATGGCTAGCAACCACCCCCAGCCGCTTATACCACTTAGCACCAGCCAGCCAAAGACAGCTCCTCTGATCAATAACTTCCAACTCTCTTTCTCCTCCACATGCTTGGCAATGCCATGGCCCAGCTCATGGCCCATGATGAAGACCAGCTCCTCTGCTGATGCATGCTGAAGCAGTAGACCAGAGTTGACAGAAACCTTGAACAAGCCGCCTCCGCTGGTTGGTCTGAGAAGCTTGTACCAAAACAAGGGATTTTCAGTCTGGAAGCTTGCCTCAGGTGTCAAGTCGTATAGGTTGTACTCAAGACGGACAGTCTTGGGCAAGGAAGAGAGGCGCTGCTGCAGCTCAGGATGATGGAGTGCTAGCATCTCTGTTCCATAGCAGGCTTGCTGGTAGAGTCTTTTCACAAGCTGCAAGGCTTGCTGCTGTAACGGTGAAGAACTCTCATCAGCTGCCAGGCGGTGAGTGTAGGGATCCATCTTTTCGGGTGGGCTGATGGCGTAGGGTTGTGCAATTGGCGACTGATGCCACCTGAACAAAAGCTGTCTGCGGCCCGTTAACGGCACCTCCTCGCTGTTGAAAGCATACACACCAGCTGCAGCCCCACAAGTTGCCACAGTAGCCAACCAGCCTGAACGTCGTGGCTGTGACTTGGCTGTAGGCTGCTCCTTGCCAGCTGCATTTGCTGTTCGCTGCACAACTGCGTCATGACATGGCTGAGCTGACGTTTGCAAGGACGCCAGTTGCCGAAACAATGCAAAATTTGCTGGTGCACCCACTCTCCGCAGCTGATTCTGCAGGAGTGCAAGGACAAAATTTAGCGACAAATGTGTTGCGGGATAACGGACTTGGTCTGGGATCACTCACCATGATTGTGCCGTTCAAGGAGCGCCTCGCAGAAGCCTTGGTAGGTCCCCTCGCTCCTCCAGCAGTGATCCTCCTACGCACAGTGCACAGTGTACATATTAGGCGTCGTTGCACTTGATTATCATTGAAGGATGCGTATATGCTTGCATCAGTGTATGCTTGCATCGACATACTTGCTCTGGGGGCACAACAACTCGACCATTGTCTGGATCCTGCAGGATCAGCTGTGATCCAGAAGAGCGTGTACAGCAGCAGCCGTCAGGCTTGTCTGGATTTTGTCTGCGGATTTCACTTAACAATGACAGCGGTAGACGTTGTCCTTGAGCTCTTTGCCGGACGCAAGCCTGGGTGAGTGGTGCTTGACATGATCCGATTGACATGACCTCCGTGAACGTATGCAAGTCTCCGTGAGTACGGCAAGCGTTGCGACGGCCCGCGTGCGGCATGCTTTCGTCGTCCAAACGCTACACAGGGGGATCAACAAGTCTGTGACGGTGTACAACAAGGTTTGATTTGTTATAAAGTTTTACGAAGACCACTCATCTTCAAGCTGCAAGAACTTGTGCGATAGTGCTCAATATCATGATGTCCAGATCTATCACTGCATGAGGTGTCAACAGGTGCTGGCTGGCTCAAGCTTCAATGGAGTTTGCCAACAGCATAAGTAGGTATGCCCATGTTGCACAATGCATTGGTAATGTGAAGACTGTGCAAAGCTGAATTGAAAGAGTAGCGCTTGCACATAAACACTGACTACAAGAGATGGCGCATACGGTAGGTGACACTGCCAAATGTCAAGGAAGCTGTCTATCCGGAAGCATGTAAAGACATTGCCACAGGTGCCATTCAGAATATATAAAGGCCAAGCTTTTTCAAAACACGAATCAGGAGTGCCAGGAGTCTGACGTCAGTGTCATACTCCTTCTCCGCCTCTACTTCTAATGCTGCTAGCAAGTGGCTTTCGAAAGCCACATCGAAAACAAAGCATGACATGCTATACATGTCTCTCACCTGCTCCTCACTAGGCAAGTCTTTTTCAAGGCTATGTACAAAGAGTGGCCACTGGGGATGGGCTTTGTATGCTTCCAGCAGCCTCTGCCCCTTACCGTCATGCTCCTGAACTGTCATCATCTGCTGTGCCGATTTTGCGAAATACCCACTGGATTTGACATGTGCAATGCGGTCCAGCTTGTGTGGGTGAGATTGCGACCATGGCTCTAGAGGGTTCTTTATGTAGCAGAGGCTCTTGGCAATGCTGAGCAACAGCAATTTGACCTGTTCATGAGCCAGGCGCTTTATGCCTTCAGGAGCTAAGCACACCTCCTTGTCAATACTGGCCATGATTCTGTGCATGTCCCGACTATCAAGACCGCCTATGCCGGGCAGCGGCAGCCGAACGTCTGGCATGTAGCTGTTTAAAACAGCCGCAGCTGCCCGCTGCTCCATCAGAACTCCAGAGTTGACCAGACGTGAGCAATTGATCAGGTGATCATCAAGTCCAGAACCCATGGCATACACAACATCCTTTGGGCTGCATCCTGCTGCCCTGCTGATAGCTGTACCCATCACATCTGCTTCATGCTCAAGCTGCTGACTCAGCCAACTATCTATGACTATCTTCTTAGTGAGTGTTGACAGGACACACCCAAGAGCCAGTGCTGGCAAAAGAGCAATGCTGCTTAATGCTAGCCGGCTGAAGATAGCAACTGTGCTGAGTAGCCCCCAGCTGTCAACCTCAACTTGATGCTCAGCAATGCCATGGCCCACCTCATGTGCCATGGTCCATACCAGGCTGTTGTGAGAGCTTCTCTGAAGTAGAAGGCCAGCTGACATTCTGATGATGAACTGACGCTTGGCTGTGAGTAGGCTCCAGAATCTGTACCAAGCCGGAGTGGCACCGTCACTAAAGCTGGCAATCGCCATGAACTGGTCTGCAGAATACTTCAGTTCAGCTGTTTTGGGCAACATAGACAGTCGGCTGCTGAGGCTAGGATGCTGAAGCGCGAGGAGCTGAGCGCCCCGCCTAACATCTTTACAAGTCTCAAACATGACATCTGATGCCTGCTGGGAAAGTGGCTCATGCTGCCTGCATGAGCTGAGTGATGCTGCATGCTGGCAAACTGGACTTAATGTTACATGTTGAGGAAGGACACCAGGCTCCCGGGGTCTTGGCTGAAAGCAGTCAAGCCGCAGCTGCATGCGGCCTGTGAGGGGTACCTCCTCTAGATTGGCTGTGACAATGGCTGCTGTCACTCCGCCAACTGCTAAGTTGGCAAGCCATGCTGGCAAAGGCTGGCAAAACCTGTATGGTGAGGATCTGCTGACTGCTAGGGCTCTGGCTTGATGCGATGTTGCGGGCAAGACGTGACTTGCTGCCTCATTGGAAGCTGTGAGAAGTAGTTGAGGTAGCTTTGCGGACTGCAGCAGCGCCCTGCCTTGTTTCTGCAGTTAATTAGTAGGGGTAAGGTAATTACGAGGATTGAGGTCAAACCAGCCAGGTCTGCACAGGCAAAGCTTATATGCATAAGCTACTTGTGACAAGTGGATTGCAGAGCTTACCATAAGTTCCTGCAAGGTCTCAACGCTTTACTGGAGCACTATATACTGATCCCCGCCTGTTAGCATGTAACGCAAACAAGTCATTTTGCTGTCAGGCAAGCCTTATGTCAAGAACGTCCTCTGCTGCACACCTTTATGCACTGAGCAAATGCACTCACGCAGCGAGCCTGGCCGTTGCGTACTACATTTTCTCGAAAGCCTCACCGCGTGTAGGCCCCGGTCCCGGTAACAGGTCCTTCAAGGTCGAAGGCAACGTTAAGCTGGATGGCAAGCTGACTATGGTTGCTGCAGTCTCTTATCAAACGCAACAAACACACACACGTTTAAGCTGTCCTTGTCTTCAGCGATCAATAGTTCGTGCCTGTTCGAATCCCAACCGGCATTGCTGACTGGACCATCTGTTCCGGTAGATCGAATCTTACCAAAGATGAATTGATTTGTAGAGCCTGACAACAACCAAACAATATGCAATTAAGCAAGGCTGTGGCCATCTGCTGCTGCACCTGCATTGTATTGCTGGCAGCAGTGAAGATCCCTGATCATGCACGCAACATTGTTCACAAAGACAAGCTTCACCTCACTCTGACAATACTTCGAGCGTCCACCACAAAAGCACCTAGATTGTCCCTAAACACCTTCTTATTGTTACGGTCCAAAGAGTGGCAGAGGCCATTTGCAGACATGACCTTAGTCAGGGCAGATGTCAGCACACTCCTTAAGCCCTCATCTTTCTGCTCTGCCAGCAGCTGCTCGCCTGCACAAGCAATGGAGCTCTCATTAAGACGTTGCCAGGCAAAGTTCGATGGCATGACAATTGATCACCAGACATGTCAGAAAAGATATCATCTCAGATTGTCTCTGCATGCCACCTTGTCAGACTGCAACCTGGCAAATATCTGTAGCCTCAGTGGCTTGGTCCAAGCCAAGTTACGGTATATTGTCCGCTTGCATTTTTGTTTGTGCCAATCACACATTTCACCTTGGATGATCACATGCAAGTTGCAGAAACCGGTGCGGTCATAACTCAAGTCTAGCAATTGTCAGCAATTCAGGTCACAGCCTCAATCGACACGAAGTGACTCCTTTGTCATTCCTGCGATGTGCTATGCAAATGCAAGTAGCAATGCCTCTGGCAGAGGCGCTGCGAGTGGTGCCACCTACCTATGTGCTGATAGGCCTGTGGGTGAGCAAGGATGAGGGGCAAAAGGGCATCTGCAGCCAGCCCTGTGAGCTCGCCAGCCCCACTGTCAAGCAGCAGACGGCGCATGAGCACTTCTAGAAAGCGAGCCAGCAGGCCCTCCCCTGCTGCACAACAGCAAGGCATTATTTAGTTGCACACTGCTGGGCACTGGTGCGACCAAGCTGCTCGGCAATGTGAGTGAGTGAGTGAGTGAGTGAGTGAGTGAGTGAGTGAGTGAGTGAGTGAGTGAGTGAGTGAGTGAGTGAGTGAGTGAGTGAGTGCCATGGCTCATTGTGCACAGCTTTTGAGGTTGAGTTGGGAATGTGACAACAATGTCACAGGGTGGAGACTGGAGAGGTGATAGAACTATGAACACCAGCCACATGCAGTGACAAACATACCTGCACCAGCCTGTAGGCCTGGTTTCCCAGCCTGTTTGCTCTGATAGTCAAATTTGGCCAGGGCTGCAAGAGCTTCCAGGGCTGATTGGACTGCCTCGGGCTCTGAAGATGCTATCCCAAACTCCAGGGTGTGTAGCAAGGTTTGTAGCTGCTGGGAGGGGAGAGCAGCCACCTTCTCAGGATACACCTGCAACACCAAATGTTGAAAAGAAAAGAAAAGAAAAGACAGGAAAGGAAAGGAAAGGAAAGGAAAGAAAAGGAAAGAAAAGGAAAGGAAAGACAAGAAAAGAAAAGAAAAGAAAAGAAAAGAAAAGAAAAGAAAAGAAAAGAAAAGAAAAGAAAAGAAAAGAAAAGAAAAGGAAAGGAAAGGCGCGTTCCCTTGTCATGCACAAATACAGTGCTGAACAACCATTTTGACCCATCTGCAGTCGCGCCTTGTGCGGCACACTTCAGATGACACGGCAGCAGTGCTGGAAGGCTGCCCTTTTGCAATACTTAAGCATCTTGAGATCAACACCACACTGGTGAGCTGGCCTTGCAGATGAGCTAAGGTTGCGCTTACCTCCATCATATAGGCCAGCAGCTGAAAGTACAAGAGGCACAGCTTGGGGTAGCCCAGTAGCTCAAGGGAGATCAAGGGGATCAGAATGTCCAGTCCCAGGAACACCAGCTGGGCCACATCCACAGCCTGCCCTGCCCCATTGGCTGCGCCTGCCCCTGACTCCTCCTCAGTGCTGCCGAAGTCAATGAGATCACGCTGTGTGAGGTGTGTCAGTAGCTTCAGCAGAGCTCGCAGATCCCTGCAGGGATTGTTTTATGTTGTGGTTATTTTGTTTAAGTTTGAGGTAATTTTAGTTTGTTTTCTGGTAATACTATCATACGCTACCACAAGCACTTGGAAAAGAAAAGGAAAGAAAAGACTACACCTTTCGGCGTCAATTGAAAGAGAAGCCAAGTATCTTACTGGGCTGCCCAGGCACAAGTTCTTGGCAGCACATAACAACATTTGACGAAGTATAGATCTTTACAAAGAATCGACAGGCCCTGCCTGTTTGTGTTGAGCATAGCAGGTTGCAAAAGGCCAGCATGAGTCAGCATTGGCAAGCAGTACAAGCACTTGCAGCAATGGCATCTGCATTTGTCAGGCCAGGCTTTCAATGGCAAGCACCATTGGGAGATAACCCCGCATGCACACAGGCAGGGATTCCAATGCACATGCGCTCAGGCAGCATCTGTCCCGGGTAAAGACCACAACACAGGTGAAAGCTCCAGCAAACAGCACTGGTGGTGTGGAATGACAGTTGAGGCCTCTCTGAGTGTAATCAGGTTTACACAGTTTGACAAGAGGTTGCAACAATGGCTGAGCAGTTGATGCAGAGCAGCAGCATGATGGCAGTGTACCTGTAAGACTCCCCAACAGCATCTTGTCGCAAGGAGGCTGCTGTCTGAACACTCCTGCGCCCCTTGTTATAGCTGCTGTAGGTCTGCAGTAAATGGAGGACCCAATGACACATGATGTGTGCGTCCCCGGCCTGCGCATCATGTATCACATATCTGTCTGCTAGCTGACAACAGTCAAAGTTTTGCCATGTCTTGAATACATGGGAAAGCTGCTGCCGTCTGTGCTGTATGATCAGCAAAACAGCTGATGTGTGGCATGCATTTGCCAAGCAAGGAATTGTAAGCGGGCAGCTTGTGACATGTCCAGTGACGGTTCACGAGCTTAAGCAGCACTACATGAAACACGTTTGAGAACAGCTTTGTATGCACAGCACAAGCAGGAGCTAGCCGTTTTGACCACACACCCTGATAGTGTCAGACAGGGAATGGAGGCAAGCAGCACATTCATCCTCATTACCAGCCCTGTCTAGAGGATCACAGACCTGAACTTACCTCATATCTAAAGGTAATATTGACTGATAACCTGCTAGTCTTGCAAATTTGTTCCAAGACAATACAAATGGACATAAATCCATTCCAAGTAAAGCTCAAAATCATGATTTACAGGGCAAAAAACGATTGCAGTTTTTTTGGTGTTTACCACCTGTCTGGTTCTTGCTACAGCTTGCACTCACCGGTAGGTATGAGACATGTGCCTCTACCACATCCCCAGCCAGCTTGAGCAGCAGACACACAACAGGTTCATGCTGCCGGTACGCTTTCTGCAGCGCCAGCAGTGGTTCCATCACGCCAGCACACACGCTGAACAGGGGCTGTTGGGCGTCAGGGCTGGTGCCCTGAGCTGCCCCCCTGAGGCATTCCAACAGGGCAGTCACACGCTGCATGACGTCTGGGCGCTCTGCTATGCTAGCCAGGTCTGCTCTGCTTGCTAAAGATGACACCTCGCCTGTAACGCACACACTCATGATGCAAACAATCATAATAATATTAACAATAACAATAATAACGATAATGATAATAATGTAATAATAATGATAATAAATTCGCTTTGCAGCTCATGATGAGCTAGGTACACGCGGGACAAGTAGTGTCTCTCCAATGCTGTCTGTCTTGTGCATCTCTATGATGCAAATGCTGCCTGTCATCTTGAGATGCCCGCAGCTTTCTGTACTTGCACAGCATGCTCATGCAAGCTGCAAACAGGTAGTGCACTGCCATGGCTGCTACAGCAGGAGCTGCTGAGCTGTTGCATGTCAGAAAGGCAGAACCTCAACCTCAAAACAGACCTATGTGCACAACACAGCATCAGCAGGCTGTAGAGCGCAAGAATCTCATGCTAAGAGGCTGACCTGCTATGTTTTGCAACAAGTGGTGGATGTACTGGTCACGCTGTGCGTTATCTGGAAGGCCTGTGGCGGCCTGACAGAGGCAACAGGCCAGAGCCCTTTGCACCTTAGCTGATAGGCCTGTCAGAGCAGCAGCTTGCTGTGCAAAGGCGCCTGCAAAGCATGCAGTCAAGCGTCAAGCTTTGGAGATATCCAAGTCTGCAACCAAGCTTCCAGTCTACACAGACTGCAGTCTTGTGCATCTCTGCTGATAGCTCTGCCTGGGCAGCTGCTGTTGCACTGTAGGTCACGCCCACTTGCACTACTCCCAGAGATGTGTTGATAAACAGCTGATGTTGAAGCTGTGGGCGCAAGCATATCTCCATTGTGGATTAGGCTAAACCTTGACTCACACAGCTGGTACGGCATCAGAACATCCCTGAGGATCTTCTCAGAGCCTTAAACAGGTAGAAAACAGGCCCACAGCAGCAAGAATGTAATCAAGTTGTCCTGGGGTACATCAGCCATACGCAACATGATGCCAAATGGCCATGTCCTACCTGCAAGATTGTGCCATGGCTGCAGTTGAACCAGCCTGTGGCTGACATGTCTGCGGCGCACCAACACAGACAGCAGCCTTGTACATACAGCTGTGTGCAGTTCCACCTCTCCTGCTTGGCCACCCAGTAGTGTGCCTGCCACTTGCACCAGGGCAGCCAGCACTGCAGGGCCGTTGCCAGCAGGCCCAAAGGCCTGGCTCATGGCAGGGCTGAGGTCTTCTTCTGACAGCAGATATGTATCAGCCCATCGCCCGATTGCCCATACTGCTGCTTCCATCACTCTGCATCAACCACTGCAGCTCGTATGCAATGGTGCTTGTACAGGGTTTTGGATGTAGCTGATGTGGGTCTTGATGTGAACAAAGCTATCAAGAAGCATGCATCAACCAGCACCTACATACAGCTGCTTTGATGGTTTGTAAGCAGCCCAGCACAGCAACAATTGTTTCTATCCCTGGATGCAATGAATATTTTCAAGCGTCACCGCAAAGACCGGAATGCAGAACTGCCAAGACCTCAGCAACAAGCTTGGCTGCAAGCAGGCATTGACTAGGGGTATGAATGCATCAGGTACTGGCCTGGGGCTCATGATGGGGCCCAGGGAGGGGTCCAGACTCATGCCTGCCACCCCCAGCAGTGCATTGGATGTAGCTTCTACCACATCTGCCTGCAATCAACAAGCATGGTCTGAGACAGACGCCTATAAGCTTCATGCTGAAGTGCTGATCCATTGTCATGACAACAATTTGCTCAGAGATGCTATGGAACACAGCTGCCTGGCAAGCTAGCGTCACTCAGCATTGTTCCAACACAATGCACATGTCATGACGCTATATGGGCTTCAGGACAAGGATGTGTGTGACAGGCATGCAGTGTGGGAATGATGCCATACGGGCTTCAGGATAAGATTGTGTGTGACAGGCTTGCAGTTTGGGCAAAAGACTCACCTGGCCAGCGGACGCTGATGCAGTGGATGCATGGGCCATGGAGAGAGGCATGAGGGGGGTCTCCCCCTCCCCTGGGTCAGCCAAGACATGGGCTGCTAGGCGCAGCACAAGGCATAGCTCCTCCATTGCTACACTCCCATCCTCCTTTCCTGCATGTTTCGACAATCCTGAAAAAATACATGTGAGAAATGACTGCTCAGCAGTGCATTGTGCAGGATGCTCATTGCTTACAAAAACTTCCAGGGATACATTACAACTGGCTGAGGGCCTTCATACCCACTTCATTTCTGCTGCTTAACAAAGAAAAGAGGGATCCTGGCGAGAACTGTAGCCAGCAGAGGGGATGGGGGGGGGGGGATGGAGAGTGGTGTGAGGGGCAATGTAGCCTCTGAGTTGTGGGCTTGATCACGACTGGTCTAGGAGTGCAATCAGCATTGTACGGTGGTGTTGCTGTCAGGTGCTGGTGCTGTAAGCAGCGCAATGGTATAGAGAGGTGCATGATTGGTGCAATGGTACAAAGAGGTGGCATGATGTCTGACCGCACCTGTCATGCTGTGAGCCATTTGCTGCTGTCTGTGGACAATGAGGTTGGAAAGGAGGGGTAGGGCTAGGAGGGGTGCAGCCCGTCCCAGCACTGCGACCCTTGCCAGCCACTCATCCCTGGCTGATCCAGCACCACCTAGTAGGTACAGACTCTTATCAGTGAAGCATATATGGATAGTCTCTTCCAGTACTTGCTGATTAAACGCATGGCACAGGCTGCTTCAACTGGACTATCCACTGTGCACATTTTGACAATCAGACCTCAGAATCAAATTAGCAATCTGTCAGCAGGATGTGTCATGTGCGCTTGGCTTGCTATGATATGCAGTCGGCAGCATGAGTTGCATTTGCGTCTCAGGCAGGGTGTATGACCTTTGCCTTCATCTTCTTCCTCATCCTCAAAGGCCCCTGCAGCAGCATCCCTGAGGGCAGCCTCCAACAGGGCCTGGAAGACTGCCCCTACCGCATCATGGGCCCTGCCAGACACTACCCCCCCTGAGCCCTGCCTGCATCCATGACTAACTTCTTTGTCAGAGGCAGCAAAGACTTGGGATCACGCACCCAATTGCTCTTTCAACACCGTGTCAGCACTTGGTGATCATGCAAGTTTGCATATGTCATCAGTTGATGATCACGTAAGTATGCAGCGCTCTGGAGTAGCAATGGTGCTGCTCCCACAGCAGGCACAGCAGGCACAGCAGTTGCTGTGGCACCAGATCAAGAGGACAGAAACATGCTCAGTTACGCAGCCTGTTTGGGCCATAAGTGAATGGCATTCGCCGCCGGCTCAACCCAAGCTGTTATGGGCCGAAGCGCTGATGCAGCATACTGAGTGGCCTTTGTCAGTATCTGTGCATGTTCTGAATGACATATCGTGGCTGCAGTGACACTACACTGGGGATCTTACATTGCCATTGCAATGCGCCCACGGTCCAGGGCTGCTGCTGTACAGATACACTCTGACAGTTACCGGGCTGTTACTGTGCACACACACCGCTAAGTGCCGGGCTGTTGCTGTGCGTACACTCCTACAATTTCAGGATTGTTGTTGTGCATGCACTCTGCCGACTTCAGGGCTGTTGCTGGGTTGCTGTGCATAGGCTCTGCCATGTTCAGGGCTGTAACTGTGCAAACACTCTGCAAACTTCAGGGCTGTTGCTGGGTTTGCTGAGCATAGGCTCTCGGCAGTTCAGGGCTGATGCAGTGCATACACTCTGCCAACTTCAGGGCTGTTGTTGGGTTGCTGTGCATAAGCTGTGGAAAGTTCAGAGCTGATGCAAGGCATACCCTCTGCCAAATTTAGGGCTGTGACTGTGCATACACTCGGCCAAGTTCAGGGATGTTGCTGGGTTGCTATGCATAGGCTCTCGGCAGTTCAGGGTTGATGCAGTGCATACACTCTGCCAATTTTAGAGCTGCTGCTGTGCATGCACTCTGCCAAGTTCAGGGGTTTTGCTGGTGTGGTGTACACCCTATGACCAGTTCAGGGCTGATGCAGTGCATACCCTCTGGCAGCAGTGACCTGCAGAAGCTCCACCCAGGCATCAAGCAGTATGTCCACAGCATCAGCAGCCCAGCCCCCCTCATCCCCCTGCTCCAGACCCCCCGCCCCAATGCATGCCTGGGTCAAGGATGCTAAATGGGCCAAGATGCCGGGATTGGTGCCATCCCCAGGTGCTGCAGTCTCAAAGCCTGAGAGTCTGTGGACGGATGCTGCTGCGTTGAGCGCCCTGCATTGCAAAAGATGCTCATCCCTATCAGACTCCATCAGGTTTAGTGAACGATGCTGCCTGAGACCCTAGGGCTAATTTGTAGTTTGGAAGTGGGTTCGTCCTTGGGCAGCCAAGCTGGCCCGTCATAAAGCACGTAGACTTGAGTATGTCCACTACATTTACAGCAGCCCACTTGACACAACAGGTTTACTTCTGCACGACCCCTTCATAGGAGTCAGAGTGTGCCATAGAGCTTTGTGGGCCTAAGTACACATTACAAATCCTGTAAATCACAGGTTCAATGCATGACGTACCAAACATGTCATCAGCAAGTAAGGACATGCATGTACTGCCAGACAGCACTCACAAAGATACAGGTATCAAGACTGGGCATCAGATCACGCACTTAGGCCAATGCTGTCGTCATGGCGCCCTTGAAATGAGCTTTATAGCACACTGGCCTCACGCTGCAGGTGAGACTCCATCAAAGCAGTCTACAAAAGCAAGAACGCTGAATCTTGCCAATACAAATCAAACTCAGACCTGGGCAGCCCAGTATAATATTTGGCTTCTCATTAAACTGACGCCAAAAAGTGTAGTCTTTTCTTTCTTTTCTTTATGTCAAAGCCAGTGTGCACACCTGCAGGCATCTAGCAGGAAGGCTTCCTCATTGGCAGCAGCTTGATGCACAGCAGGCTGGGGATCAGGCACCCACACCCATACCATCTGCACCATCTGCCTCAGGTGCTCATTCCTCATGCTGCTGCTGCTGCCTGCTTGCTGCTGTGAGTGGTGTGACTGCTGCTCCTTGGGAAAGATGTCACCGGTCAGGGAGCACAGCAAAACCTGCGGACGCAAATGGAAGCTGTGTAAGCAGCTGTTTGTGCCTGTTGTGTTGCTGGTGCCGGTTGATGTTGCCACTGTGAAGGGGCGAATGGTGCTTTTCCTCAGAAGACGCTGAATTGACCTGAACAACAACTACAAGGCCTATCTACAGTTCTTGCCCCTGCTTCATGTGGTTCTTTACAGTAAGTGAGAGGAGCCAGGTGTGATTCACCAGACATCCTGCCTTGGAGGCACAGGAGCATATGGTATGCCACGAAACCAAGCTGGTGGGGTTCTGCACGAAGAAGAGCCTCACATTTTGTTGTTGGCAGTTTGAGCCAAACAACCAAATGTGCTGACCTCCAATGATGCTGTAGAAGACATTCAGTGTGAGACTAACGTGATCAATTCTACATTTGTTGACATGTCTTCATCCCCAAGAGCTGTACACAGCTTCAGAAAAGCAAAGATTCAAAGTCGCTATCAGTCAGTACAAGCTGGGCATTAGCCCGTCAGCATTATGCAGCAAAACAAGTATCACTGCAGGAATCACAGCTCTAAAGATCATAGAACTGTCAAGGCATGCAATGGAGGGCATGTTACATGTTGCATGTTGCATGCAAGCTCACCACAAGCTGACGTGCTCTCTGAGCAAGGACAGAGTCAGGCTGGTTGTGCAGGTGGGCCAGCAGGGGGTGCAGCCAGGGGCAGCTATCAGGGCTCAGAAGCAGACCCCTCCAGGAGGGGCCCGGCTGAACCTGAAGGCTGTCTGAGGTGGGGCGAGTGCCCAGGTACGCTGCACGCCCATTACCTGGCCTGCATCAACACTCCACATAAAGCTTCCAGTGCCTACATACGATTTGTGGTTTTGTTATGTGACTCTTCTTATCGAAAACTCAGAAAATGGGCCAAATACAACCAGTTTCCTCCTTTTTGTGGGGAATGATTTCCGAATGCAGAAAGAAGTGGTGATAGTGGACTTGACAGAAAGCAAGAACCAGGGGTCAGAAGCAGACCCCTTCAGCAGCAAGCAGGCTGAATAAGGCAGGTTCGTGTATGCTCAAGCTGCCGTGCTTGCATCTTGTTTGCTGGTTATGGCTTTAGCATCAGTGCGTGCATTTTGCTTGCTGGTATTGGCTTGAGCATCAGTGCTTGTATTTTGTTTGCTGGTACTGGCTTTAGCATCGATGCTTCCATCTTGTCTGCTGGTATTGGCTTTAGCATCAGTACTATGATTCACAGAACCAGGGTGTCACCAGCACCATCACTGACATCCTTTTTATGCTAATTTGGCTGGTACAATGTTTTGACTTTCAGCTCACCTTGAGCAAGGCATGCATAGCTGCAACAGTGCAAGGATTTCCTGGCTGGCAGGCTTGCACATGCACTGTGATGCTGCATGACGGCACAGAACTGGGAAATTCGATCCTGAAGTTTCAGGTCAGAGTAGCAACAAGTAGCATGGCCCCTGCTGCTGGTACTGAGCTGCAATCTTCAAAGCATGCAGCAGGTATAATGTGTGACCGTAACATTTTAAGACCACATTGGACCATTTTGCCTCTGCGGTCTTTCCAGACGCCCATGTCAGCATGATAGTAACACTGCTGTAAGCTGACCAGCAAGGAGCGTACATAGTCTGGTACACAGCAAGGACCAGACATGGGGGGGTGAAGAGCAAGGGCAGCACCTGAAGTCCCAGGTAAGGACAGCAGCCATGAGGGATAGGCACGCCGAGCAGACCCCCTGGTCCTGCCCCTGGGTTGCTGCCGGGGCGGTCTCCCCAGCAATGGTGGCAGCATGCTGGTAGAAGGTGTGCAGGTAGTCCTGCTGCAGGCTCTTGCGGCACCTGTCATGCTGCTCCCAGGGCAAACCCAGAGGGCTGGCAGTGGAAGGAGCAAACTCAGACACCACGGCCTGCACACCAGCAAGCTGTTGTGAGCGCCTGTGCTGCTGTCGTTGTTAGTGTGAGATGTGCATGGGCACTGGTTGTCTTTGCCTGATGCTCTCTGAGAATGCCTCAACTCTCTGAGAATGCCTCAACTCTGACACCACGGCCTGCACATCAGCAAGCTTTTGTGAGCGCCTGTGTTGCTGTGGTTGTTGGTATGAGAACTGCATGGGTAGTGGTTGTCTTTGCCTGATGCTCTCTGAGGATGCCTCAAAACTGACACCACGGCCTGCACACTAGCAACCTTTTTTGTGTAGATTGTCTGTCTCCACCATGCCTTTCAGCATGTTTTAAATTTTCAGCCATTTCGTCAGCAATGGCAACCACCATCTTGAAGAAAACTTTGTGAGCGCCTGTGCTGGTGTCATTGATGGTATGAGATCTGCATAGGTAGTGGTTGTTGCTTTGCCAGGTGCTCTGTAAGAGCGCATCGAATTGTTTCTAATAGGGCAGTTGAAGAGGTGAAATGTTATGGCCTGCATGCACAGCAATCCAGGGACAGCTGATCATGTCAAGCTTGCATGAGGAAGAGTGGGCAAATGTGCGTTAGCCATGTCTATGGTCCATGGCATTGTGGCTGCTTGTGTTGCTGACAAAGCAGAACAAAGGGCTGGCACAGAGGGAGTAGACACAGCAGGAGGAAAGGTAGACTTGTGATCTGTTGCGACACTGTGTGTCTCCTGAGGCAGTAGAGATGTCGTATCTGTGATGTCAGCTTCCAGATGTGCAACTTGCAGGTCAAACTTGCTCTCAACAACACAATTTTACCATGGCCATGCCAACATTACTAAATGAAGTGCAACCAGTCTGTTCTGGAAAGGCACAATACCAGGGGCAAGGGTCAATTTGAGGCAGAGCATCAAGACATCTAGACATGCACACTTTCACTACTTGATGCCACTCCTGGAAGAAAGTGAAAGGGCAGATGTCAAAAAACATGGTACTGTGATGCAGCACATGTCATGTGGGTTCTGTGCTTTGATTGTGGCTTGTATGAAGTTGAAAACCCAGGCAATGCTTGACAATTGCTTGTAGTAGGCCATGCGTGATGAAATATGACATGCTACAAGATCAGGTCATGGCCCGGCATCACTGCGCAACATGGCTTTCAGAGACATGCAATATTCATAATGGGTACTGCAGGCTCAGCACCCAGGCTGGCTTGCCAAGATATATAATGGCAGGCAGGAAGATCATGCACCGGCATGCAATGTAACATCACTAGCTTGGCCTTTGTTTGAGACTCCTGACATGTGGCATGTATTGACATGCGCACTCAACACAATGCAAGCTAGGATGTATATTTGTCTGCATGCATGCAGTAAGCAAAATATTTTTATAAGCAAGCCAGCCAACCTCAAGTATCTCTATGCCAGTGCGGCGTGCAGCAGCATCAGTGGTGCCAGCCACTGTACTCTCAACCTCACTGAAGAATGCATGCCTTGCTTCTGGGCTCTCATCCACCCAGCCACGCTTCAGCAGGACAGCCACTGTGCCTGTAAGCTGCTTCTGCACCAGGTCAGAATGCTTGCTGGTGTGCCTGCCAGAAAAGAAGAGAAAAGACTGCACCCTTTGGCGTCAATTTCATGAGAAGCCAAGTGTTATACGCAGGAATGTGCCTGTCAGCAACATAAATGTGCTGGGAGCAAACAGGAATGAATGCATTGGTGCACTTATGTGGTATAACAGCATTGCTGATAGATCTGCAGCAGAAGCAACAGCAGTTGTAGTACGCACCAGCAGCACGAGCAAAGCTGGTGCTGCCCATAAGATTTGCACTGCGTGACACGGGTTTGGACAGGCAAGTATGCAATAGGCTGTCATACCTGAGAACATAGTGCAAAACATATCCCCGCAGAGCACGTTGATCATCTTTTGACATGGTGGCCCACTGGCGTACAGCTGCATCCCGCAGAGCGACAGCAGCCTGCACAACATGTATGAGCATGAACCAGCTACTCTTATAGGGTAGGCACGGGAAACCTTGGGTTCCCTGAAAGATGGGGTGGCGCACCCCACCTGGAATTTGGCTTGCTCGCTGCTCGAACTTTGCAGTACATGCTGACAGACACCTATTGGAGCAGCTGAGTTCTGAAAAGCAAGCAGGGTAGCTGCTGCTTCCTGATGTGCAGCCTGATTTGATGGGTTCTGCAGGCAGAACACTCTTGTTGGACCAGTGCGTTGAAAGCTGGAGTGCTTGGCTGCTTTCACATTGAGCAAGCAATAACGTGCTTCCTACCTCAAAAACCGCACATGCGTGCTCGATCAGTGCCACCTGTTCGTTCATGTGCGGCGCTGCTGCTTTCCAATGCCCTCGCTCTAGGGCGCGGACTTTGCTAGTTCGAGAGGTGACTTACTGAGCTTGCCTTGTCACAGCCAACGCTTGTAGTGTCTTTCAGTGAGCGAGCAGTCTTCTTGTACAATAAGCCGTTCTCGGAACGAAATGCAAAACCAGAATTCAACTGCTACATACTGACAGGCATGTTGATTGAGGCCTAACGATTCTACAGAGCATCTCCGTTGCGCAAAAGCTCAGGCAGTCTCCTGTATTGAAGTGGTTTCAGAGCGATACCGAGTTTCAGCTGTCATCTGAGCTGTCATGCAATTGTTTTGTTCACGGAGAGCCTCACCGGGTGAGGTATTGCGTACGCGCGCCAAGCGACATCTGCTTGATCCGATTACACGCGCTTTGACATGCTGAACACCTTGTCGTGCAACTCACGCGCAATTCCTAGAGACGTAGGCCTCTGCAGCACTCAAGTTCTGTCACTGCAACCGTGCAAGCCCGCGAGGACCAAGCGCTTGCTGTGTGAGGCCTTGTCAGGAAGTGGCAAGGGACATCGTAGGCGGGCCGGCAAGCCAGGTAAGCACTGGTACGGAGTCTTTTTCATGTTAAGGCTTTTGTGAGCTCAGTCAGAGTCTTGCACAGGACTGTTTGAGGTCAATGATGTGTCTCCTCCTCCGAGGCTGCTTGGCATACACAGCTTACCTCCAGACACTCACAACGGGGATCAGATAGAAGTAGAGGGCCAGGTGCATACTGCTCATTGCAGTGTCGACTATACTGTAGGCTTCACAAGCTGTTGTTGACAATCCAGATCTTCTGCAGGATTACGTGGTGGACAGTGTCACCCTTCATTACAAGCTTGTTGGGGGCAAGTACCAGCGGGAACACAATCAGCTGGCAGTACACTCAACAAGTCGCTTCTTTTTAAACAAATATCTGGACCACATGTACAAGAAAGGAAGCAACAAGCAGAAGCCCTAGCTACAAGCTTACATCATCAAATTGCTGTCATCCAGCATGTACCATTAGCCAAGTGTCCAACTGAGGTTGGCCAACAGTCCAGATGAAAGCATATGTACAACAGATGCAAAAAGGTAAAGCTGAACATAACGCTTCAAACAAAATTTCTCACTCTGCCATTGATGAGCACCTACATGTTGCTTTTGTATTGCCTTCAGGGCCCCAGTGTTGAGCACTTTGTGCTGGAGTTGTTCTGCTTTTTGAGTTGTCAAGTGGTGCAACAGTAGTGTGATCCTGTGTAACATCCAAGTGTATATCTGAGATTTGGCTGATGATGCCATGTGAGTGATGCATGCAATCAGACAAAGGCTTGAATGCAGAGCAATCATGCAGAACAGTGCAGCTAGCCTTGTGTACGTATTCAGTGAGTGCCACTCCCCACATGCGCCATTTTTCAGGGCTCATGTAATGCTTCTCAGGGCCCTCAGAAGATTCAGTGTTTGCCTGTGGTACAAACCCGTGTCTAGCTGACCACATATCCATTGCCATGCTGTTGTCCTTCTGCCATTTCATATTATTCCTACAAGCGATCTGCCTGCATTACCTTACACTGATTATGCTGGCATAAAAGCAGTGAGATAGCACACTTGCTTTTTGCAGTTGCACCCACGGCATGCTGTGCATGATATGTAAAATTTGCAGCTGGTGTCTACTGGTATTCTATCAGCTCATTCAGATCCAGCCAGATCTCTAAAGAGTATCAGTATGCACAGTTGCATCTCTCATTGCGATGGATCCCAGCGTCGCCGCCTAAGAACCACTTGGTGATGTACACTGCAAATAGTGATGGTATCTGTCTAGATTGTATTGACGGAGGTGCCTCTAATGCTTGCCATTGTTTACTGGAACGTGCCAGTCTGTACCACCACACCCATGGCACAACAGCCCAGATGCTAACATAATACAGATGAGCAGCTGCTGAGAAAATCATGCTGTTTGCTGTTGACATCTAGAGGCTGCACACAAAAGCGGGATACTGTTGGCATACATGCTAATTGGACTAAATGGGCTCCTGCAATGGTGCACCCTTTCACGAAGTTGTGATCCATCTTGGGTACATGATATGACAAGCCATCAAATACCAGATAAACATATCCACACCTATCACCCACTTTGCTATTTTGTAACTGCACGCTTCCCAAAAAGACGCTGTCTCAAAGCATACCACAGCACATCTGCCTTCTCAAACATTACGTGGGCTGCCATCAACATGCGTGACAGTCAGCTTTTGATGCCGCCACTGTTGCCCAACAGCCCAGGGCAGCGGACTAGATGTCTCCACTGATTGCAGCCAGCCAGACATAGCTTCATGCACTGCTGTGGGAGCCTCATGATGTGGACAATGTCCTGCTGGACTGATCTACAACCATATGGAATTGTCATTAGTCAGCGAATTGCAGATCCAAGAGATGAACCATGCTGACAGCACATCTGCTCTTCAGATGGAGCTTGTGACATGGGCTTTTGACTAGAACAGCTGCCAATCACATAGCAGCAGCAATCAGAGTGACCCAAAAAGAGCCATCATTCACGTTGGACACAGCAGCAAACGCATAGATAGACAGCTTCTGATCCAGACCGAGACACTCAAGGGGGAAAGGGTCATTTGCACTCTGCCTCTGGGAGAATGCAAGCATGATCATGACAGGCTTGATAAAAGTATCAGACCTCCAGGTACACTGCATCAGCCAGCAGCCTCTTGAGCCTCTGACCCCAGAGGGGTACAACCCAGGGGTCCTCGCGCCCATAGATCATGCACACAGGACACTGCATAGCTGCCGCCATTCCATCAAAGGAGAGCCTAGCTTGTGGTGCAAAGAGAATGGAAACGAAGGCATCTAGTGCCAAGGGGTGCTGCGTGGAAGCTATGATCTGATCCACCAAGGCATCATCTGCTGCACTCCTACAGAGCAAAAGACATCACTTTCAAAAGAAACAAAGAAAAGAAAAATTCACATGAAAATGAAAATGAAAATGGAAATGCCTTTGCAAGGGCAGCTACTGCTCTGTGACCACTGATTTTTTGTTGATAAGTGACGCCTACTGCATTGTACAATCAAATCATTTGCAACCTTACGAGGCAGCACGGTGATTGCCAGACAGCTTGCATGAACATGTCTTGACGCCATGTCTCAAGATCCACTCAAAAGTCTAGGTAGCCTGACCCACATCACATGCTCACAGTCAGCCAAAAGGCAGAGTTGTGTGCTATTTAAAATGATGAACATGATCATCGTGTTAAACAGCACCCGCAATATGGAGACATACTTGTTAGCATACACATTCCGAACCAGGCTTTGCAAGATCCTGCGCCGTGACAGCAGGTTCCACCACAGGTTCTTGACCAGGAATCTGGCCAGGCGCGGCACAGGCAAGGTGCCATTCCAGGGCAGGATGGCAGTCACAAGCCTAGGGGCTGTCTCTGGGTGGGGCATGAAAGACCAGAACGGTGTTGCATTCAGGAAGATCACCCCTCTGCACAGAAGCAGAAGCATGCGGCTACCTTAGCAGTGGCTTGCAAGGTTGGTATGGTGCACAATGCAAATGGGTGCATGGGGTTGATCACAATTGCAGCAAGAACACAAGCAGGGTTGCACAGACAAGGATCTGCCCAGTGCACAAGTGACGCTCATACTTGCATAGCCCATACCTACGGCCTGCCCACAAGCCTGGCCAGAGTGAGCAAACTTGATCAACATGTCACGGTGATGTGAAGTATGATCTCAGTGACACAAACATGCCCAACCAAGTAGAGGTCAATTGACAAGTTGCAGCAGCATGGTAATGTAAAGAACAATACATAAGACGGATACATGACGTCCTGCTGTCATTTGCCATGGTAGCAGTCACGGGCAGCCAGTGCTTCCCTGTCATCACTTCAGCATGTCATGCGTGCAGCATGTTGCAGCATGAACTCGTTCATCATGTACCAGCAGGTGTGGAGAGGCTGCAGATGCACACCTGCACAGATGTGCTTGTGTAGCAGCCAGGTGGGCTGAAAGCAAGCCCCCCAATGAATTGCCAGCAAGGTACACAGGCTGCTGTATGACCTGTGTCACAAAGTCCCGCAGCTGATCTGTCCAGGTCTCTATGGAGTACCGCAGCTGTTCCTCTGCATGCGCACATGCTCACAGACATTGGCTTGGACGTCTGAATCGGTGCTGCAATATGCAAGATGCAGTTATGCACGCTTGCTTTGACTTGGCACTCCATTTTACACATATGCTTGCGGCACAGGATTGCAGCGAGCATCATGTGCATGCAAATTACACCTAGCAGGGCTGCATCAGATGTTTTCAGGCTAAGCTGACTATGAGCTTGTGAGGAGGTGCAGTGCGTCAAGTCATGCTTGTGTGTATGCCATGAAAGCACATTGAGCCATGGCTCACCAGGTGCAGGTGCTACAGCTGGCCAAGACATGCCCTGACCCAGCAGGTCAACTGCCCACACTTGATAAGCAGACGACAGCTTCTGTATCAGCTGTTCAAAGTGGAATGAGCCCACGCCAAAGCCATGAACTAGCAGGATGCAAGGACCTGATGAACCTTGCTGTCTATAGTGTATTCTGCTATTGTACTTCCAGTCCCACCACTGGCTTTCTGGTGTAACATAGGGCTGCAAGCATTCTTCGAGGTCTGTTGGATGCAGCTGTCTGCCAGCAGCGCCCTCCATGTTACGATTGCTTGTGCTTTTGACAGCTTTGTTGAACTGAGAGGACTGAAAGAAGTGGGACCTAGAAGGCTGGTGCAGCGGTGAAGCGGCTGAAATGACTTCACAGCATTGTCTTTTTATATCTCGCCTTCTGAGTATCCGAGCAGGAATAAATGGCTTGGGCACAAAGCATGTATTCAGCGTAGGATTTGCAGCCATGCCTGCACGGCTGCTTTGGCGTCAGAGAATTGAGCACATGGGATGCTAAGACACTGCAACTGACACAGTCCCCTGCCTGATGCGAGCGCGACCACCTAGTCTCTGCCGCCTGTGTTCAACAGCAACACAGCTGGGCGCATATACGCAGTTGCGGACAACCTGACGCAGAGCTAACGAATAGTTTAGCAAGCACGCGTAAAGTTAGGGCTTGAAGGCCCTGAAGGACCTGACGCAAAGAATAACAGTATACGCAGACAGGGCCAGCTAGTAGGTGGATCCTTTTTTCAGTCGCGCTTACACGAGCGCAATGCTTGACGGGCATGTCGACACACAGCGGCTCCGAAACCAGTGGCTTGATGACAATGTGATATGACATTTAGCCAATGACAACCAATCTTCGTGGCAAAATGCAGTAAATCTGCTTGAATGAAGAGCATTCACAGATTATCATGCAAGCAAACAGGCACCGGGAGGTGGTCATGCAACTCTGCCTGATATTGAGGAGCACAAGTACGCGCATTATTTACCCTGCGGCAGGGTACAATGAGCTAAAGGGGCATGTGATGCGCAAAGTGGGTTTACGCCCTACAACAACAGAACTAATCTCAAATTGTTGACAGAATGCTGATCAGCGCTGCTACCACAAGCTGTACTTGTAGCATCTGCCACAACGTTATGCCACTGGGCCAGTGGTGCAAGCTCATCGTTTTTGAAGTATGAGTGCTTGTCTGCAGATGGTGGCATTCATGTATCAGCATTGCCCCACACGTATATGGTGTAGCAGCAATCCTTTCCAGGTGGTTGGTGTTAAGACGACACCGCCAACACAGTTGGAGCACGAACACACTTGCTTTGTGTTGTTGAGGACATTTGATTTGACCTACAGCGCTGAAGCACTATGAGGCTTAGGACACTGTAAACACTTGCTGCGAGCTACACAAGCCTTTCGGGCGGTTTCAAGTAGGACTAGATCGACACATAAACGTCGAAAACTCAATGACAGAGAGTCACTCAGGTTACTTTGGCAAAGGTTGTTTGCACGTGTGCTCAGCAACTGCGCAAGTCGTTGGACGTTGGACCTTCACAAGATCTAAAGCCAACTTGTTGCAGGCGGAGGAGTAGAAGTCATATCTTCCAGCCACATAGGTTGTACAGACACAGATGAGGTGTCTCAGGATGCTGGATTGAATCCAGCTGCTTGCCATGTCCATTACATATGCCAACCAGCATAGACAGTTAGCGTGTCTGAAGGCAGCTTGCAGCAGGCTGGCCGTTGGATTGCTTGTGCTGAGACGGGAGCAGCAAATTGACTTACAATACCCACCAAATGGTCACATCATCAAACAAGAGCAGTTGCAAGTAATGAATTTCAATCCATACACTCAGCAGAGCCTGTTCTCAGCTCAACAGTTTTCAAGACATTGTCTCTCCACTCAGCAACCTTCCATGTAACAGGTGAAACAACCAAACAAGGTAAGAACGTCTCAGGGGTCCCAACAGCCTTCAAATAATCAAATTATTACCCCGTGCCGCATGCTGCTGAAAATACAACATCACTGCAAGATGTGAACAGCAGCATGCTTCTGCAGGACCTGCTCTACTGTCAGTATCTAATATCAGCAAGCGTCAGTCCACGCGCTGATTGAATGGCACTCATTGTAGTATGTCAGGGTATCACCACATGCATCAGCTCAGCAGGCCAGCATGGCAAGACCTATGATGGCCTGTAAGTGTTGGGAAGAACCTTCCTTTGGAACTGCAGGAAGGGCTCTTCCTTCTGGAAATCAAATGGCACGTACACATTGTCCTCATCATATACATGCAGCTCAGTGAAAATGGTCTTCATCATACGCCAGTTGAAGCGAGCCTCTGTCATGTACTGCAAAACACCAGGAAGGTATGTCAAGATGCCATGAGATGCATATCACATCAGGACAACAGAACACAAGCTGTACACAAGGAAGTATGCAATATGCTGCGTGTCTTCATGAAGCACCTTACCAAAAGAACACACCACAAGTGGAACACACCACAAGTGGACACCTCACTAAACATCACACATTGGACAACATTCACATAGCTACATGCTTTTCAAGTCACTATCGGCAACATATCCACTGGGCTGTGACACTATATGAGTGACCAGCTGGGCCGCAATATGAGGCAAAAAAACCAAGCAGTAAACAAGAATGCAAAAGACCTACCTGGCCCCAGTTCTGCCTCAAGGAGGCATTTGCTTTGCGCAAATTGTACCAGGGGATCTTTGAGGCCACATGGTGGGGCACATGGACACTGATGTCATGCGTCAAGAATTCAACCCTGCAGCACAACAGCTTGCTCGAAGCATGCACTGCCAGACGCTGTTGTCACCAACGCAACCCCGAGGTGAGCAGGCAAACTGCCACAGAAAGCTGATGTATATGCATGTGGCCAGATCAGCCTGTGCCAGCAGTCGAATGGCAGCTTGTGTTGGATGCAACACATTGTGTGCAGCATCAACACAAGCCACAGCATGGACAGACTTGTCTAAGGGTGCTTTGCTTTTGCACAGTATCAACACACGGCATCAACACGCACTGTCTCGCATGAACCAAGCAAGCTGCAATCCAAATCCAGTGCAAGACCGAGCTGCACAGACACAAGCTAACTTCTGCTGGCACACATCTGAGCTCTTACCACTTCGGGAAGTCACAGTGTACAGTGCCACTAAGCTGTGCTTGGGCAGCGTCCCAGTCCTTGGCATCCTTGAAGGGGATGTGGGGGGCTGTGTGGTGCACCACCGTGAAGGTGCTCATCCAGAAGTGGTAGCCCAACCAGGGCATCAGCCAGAACTTGAAGAAGCCTGTGATGCCGGTGAAGTAGATGAGGGATGGGAAGGCTATCGCCATGAAGGCATAGACTGCTGCCAAGCTAATCTTGACCTGCGTCCATCACAGCCTCACAGTGATTACTATGATTGTTACTATTCCTATTATTATTGATATTACTAGCCTCATCACAGTGGGCCTCACAGTGGGCAAGACAATGGGAGAAGGCTCGTATCACATGCCACAGTGAACATGGCACACGCCTTGTCATCACACAACTGGGTGAGGAGGCTTGCTGGGCACTCAGCCAACAAAGAGTCAGGTGGCATTTCAATGATGGCCCAAGCAACAGGCTGACTATGATGCCCTTGTCTTGCTAAGCACATGTACAGTAGATCAGGACGTTGAAACTAACGTATCCCCATAGATGCATCATCACGTTGCAGCATCATGTAATGATGGCGCAGTAGGAATCTGTGTTTGCCCAGGCAGAACGCAACTCACAAGCTGCCGAAGCTTACCCTGTCTTGCTGCTTCTCTGTGTACTTTGTGGTGTCAAAGTGCCAGATGAGCCAGTGGCCAACACTGGCCCAGGACTTGAGGGGGCTGCCTAGGAAAGTCTTGTACAGCCAGCCCTTGAAGGTGCCCTTCCACTCACCCAGCTCCTGCTTGGAGACTGGGTGCCACGCTGTGTCCTCCACCAATCTGCACAAGCATCAATGGAGACTCTTCTAGCACAGCTCAAGGCAAGGCAGGAGTCCTGACCATGTTGGCACGTAGCGTCTCATCATGCTTGAAAGGCGCTGACGCTGTATAAGAACTTGCTTGTTTGCATACACAGACAAACCCACGATGGAGTCGACTGTTGGTGTTTGAAGTTGCGCTGCGTGAGACACAGGGCAAGCCTGTCTGACAAGGATGCAGCAAGTGCGTTGTCTTTCGTGATCAGCTGTGTTATGCCAGTGAGATCTTGCTGTGCAGCGTTGCTTGCTGCCATCTCAACACCACTCTGCATCTATTGCATGAACTGCTGTTTGATGCCACAAAGCAGGTCAGTTAACACTCACTTGTTGGTGTGAGCATGGTGGTGGTTGTGCTTGATCCTCCATGGCTCAAAGGGGTATATGAGAGGCGCATACATGAGGGTGCCCACAATGTCTTCAGTCAGCTTGTTCTTGCTGAAGGCACGGTGACCACAGTCGTGGCCTACCACAAAGAACTGCAGTATCCAGAAACAGCTTCAGCACTTGGCAGCTTTCATGGTGATGCCACCTAATGCTGAACGACATAGCTGGTACACTGACTGAATCTGCTGAGCTAGTGCAACTATCTCAGCGCCTACAGTATCGGATATAGCATGCTGATGTAGCACACATTGCATGCCTTGTCTTAGTTGGATCACCAACTAGCTTTGCTATGCATGATCATTGCAGTTGTGCCAGGCAGCATGTGTTTCAGTCAAGTACCTACAGCACCTACTTGTAAGGCTATCGGCAGCAACTTGAGTGCAGGTGCAGGCATTGGACTCAAAAGCGAAGCATGTGCAGCATAGGAAACCTGCTCCAGTGACTAAGCTAGAGGCTAGTACAACAATGCAGCTTACTTACCCCTGTCCAAGCAGTGCCGGCAAACCCCCACGCCAGAGGTAGCAAGTACCAGGGAGATATGGCTATGAGGTATAAACTGGCTGCAACAGATGCCAATGTAATAGCAACCGCACTCCATGATTTCCATGGATTTATGTCGAAGACCTGCAGACAATTCATGATTTTGCAGGATCCCTTGTGCCTCCATGTATCTGGGTGTGGGATCCAGGCTGCAACTTCACACGAAGCTCAAGACACAGATGGGGCAATGCAATGTACCTCTGAAGGCATTGACTTTACAATCTGTGAGAGTGTAACACCCTCTGGCAACTGCTTGCCAATCTTGGTGTATCCATATTGGTGAGCTACTTGCTGCCGCTCACTGTCTGATAGCTGTTCGACAGGTACTGAAAGTGAAACTGCAGCTGCCTTTGCGCTTTTCTGCCTGTGAGCGCTTGCTGTTACCTTTGACTGCTGTGCCTGCATGCAGGGCAGAGCTTACAATTTGCAGCCACAAAGCTTCCTGGAAGCCTCAACATCGTGGCATATATATGTTTACCTTTGCTCTCTGGCAGATCAATGATTTTCTGAGTCCCAAAGGAGCTGCAGTAACTGCACATTAACAGCTTGTCAGTGAAGTCGACGTGTACGAACAGGAATGTTGCTGTGAAGACAGCACATTGACGTTTCTTCATTCTGCAGCTTCTGCATATCTCTACCTGTGGCAGCTTTGCCGTGAGCTCGACACTGCCGAAGACCCTGCAGTGCGAAAGGGATGCAAAGTTGTCAAAGTTTCGCCACACGAACTCAGTCGTAAAGCCCACCACGAGCTCAACAGTGAACAACATGCGTACCTGGAAAACGCTCCTCTGGCAAACGGGTTGCAGCGTAGAGCTGCTGATCATGCTGTAACGAACGCCGACGGCTCAGAAGTTGCCCTGAGCGTGTTTGCGGTCTGTTCGCTATCAAGACAGTATCCTCTGCAAACAGTATCAGGCACTACAAAAGCTTCAATAAAAATAAGGGATCCAGGTGTCGTCAAAGCTTAACAGCAGAGCCACTGGCTGGGCAGACGAGAACACACCACAGATCTTTTCGGGATTACGGATTTGGGATGAGGTAGCCACGCGAGGTAAAAAGACACATGGAGCTCACGTGAGCCACCAGGCCATCGTTCGTTTTTGCTACTTTCAATTGCAAAATCGGGTGCCGACTTCGCTCAAACAGCGGAATCCTTGCTGTGTTTGTGGAATTGATATGGTGGTAAGTTGCGTAATGCTTATGTCCCTGACATCATACCATCAACCCAACATGGACCGCCAGCAGCCTGACATTATTCCTGCTTGAGATACTGCTCTTGATCACCGCTGCCATGTGCACGACCGAGTGGATCGCGCGCTGCGCAGGTATTTCTGTTACAGATCAAGGCATCTTTGGAGAACGTGGCCAAAATCAGCTTGCCCGAAGGTCACGAGTACTGCATCGACGTAACGCTCCCTTTCTGTTGGTCCTTTTTAAGTGCCTGCAATTCTCCCATCCTTTGATATATCAGTGCTTCACATTTGGCGAGATGATACGCACGAATTCACTGCGGCAAGCATCTTCTTCAGGTGAAAAACAGCACTGGAGACGACCAGCGAGAGGGTGTCAGGGTCACCTCTACGCATGAGCAAGACCTTCCTGGAAGCAGAGGTGTTGCCAATTTTGCATTGAAGTAGGTTACAACCTGCAGTCCTTGTGGAAGTGTGCCTCCCTGTAGCCTATGGGGAACTTGCAATGATGCTTGCACTGCAGGTGGGTCAAGGATGCCAAGTCTGCTGCTAGCTTGAGTGTCATCAGTGTCAAGAAAGTAACTAGAGACTACACAGGTACATGCATTTGAGTATATGTGCTAGCTGACAAGAATTGAACCTCCAACTAGACCATTGCTGTGCTGCAGCTCAGGATGACCGGCAGTTCGTGAGCATAATTGGGTTCGAATGCAGAGGCATGGACATCATCAATTGGCACCCAGAAGTGAGACCAGACCACTTTTCCTTTCATACTTCGTAGGGTCTGGCTGCATACAGTCTCATTACTCAATGTTACGTTGTGCTGTTCAGGATGGATTTCGAGTAGAAAGCACCTCTGGCCAAGTGTTTGACAATGTGGACTTGTCAGATGGTGAGTGGGTTGACTACGATGAGAAGCTGGGCGAGTCTGTGGGAATCATGGAGCTGGAGCACAAATTTGTGACACACAAATGACACAGTCATCCTGGCAGCATAAAGTCACTCTGAATACATTATGGTTCACGCATGGTGTATGTGTTATTCAGCCTTCACACCACACATCTGGGTGCGCCACATTGATCTCCCAGCACACCAACCAATGCCTTCCTTGCTTGCAGCGCATGCTATCACAAATCAAGCTTAAGCAAATTGTGCATGCTATAGCCGTACTGACACCCTGTTAATTCCCTGTTACCCCCTTGTCAGTGAATTCTATTATATGAGAGATATTTTGGGCAGCTGCCAGTACGTACTCATACT
>JAABUP010002431.1_pt1 | contig 36057 bp, 37 predicted proteins | sample 5559201 | NCBI WGS metagenome assembly JAABUP01 (sample SAMN10711887, study PRJNA513373) | rock metagenome | isolation source: Antarctica rocks | place: Antarctica
CGCTGAGAGGAGGGCGGCACCACCCAGCAGCGGCCCGGCCACGAGCAGGATCACCGCGATCGCGCGGGCTCCGCGCTGCGCCGCCAGGTAGGTGGCGGGCAGCGAACGCGTGTCCGGGTCAGCCCCGTTCGGAGCGGATGAGTCGCCCTCCTCGACGTCGTCGCCCGGGTATCCCGGTTCCCCACCGGGCGGACGGTCGCCCGCGGGCGTCGGCCTTCGAGTGCGCCCCGCACTCCACCGGCGCCCGCCCCACCGGCCGGTGCCGGCCGGGTCGGTCTCGTCGTCCGCGTTGCGCCCGGCGCGGCCGGACAGTGTCAGCTGCACCACCGTCTGCTGCCCCTCCCGACCGTGAGGAGCCCGACGCGTCCTCGCCACGGACTAGGGCGGCCTCGACCGGTGACCGTGACAGCCGCCGGACACCGGGTTCGCGAGCAGCGGTTCCTCGAGGCGGGTGGGCGTTCTGTCCAAGGCGACGGGCATCCTGCGCGGGTGGTCACCTCTGCTGCCGGCCCTGTACTGGCTGCGCTGACCGCAGCTTCCACCGCCGGCCTTCTGTGCCGGTGGGCTGCAGCAGACCGGGATCGACCAGAGCTCGCGCAGCTCCGGGCCGGACCGTTCCGCTGGGTCGGGCCTCTGACCGCGGGCCTGATCGCAGGCCTGCTGGCCCTACCCGATCCCGGCCTCACCGCGGCACTCGCGGTCGGCTTACTCAGCGGCTCCGGAGCGGTGCTCACCGCCACCGACCTGCGGTGGCACCTGCTCCCGGACCGGGTGACCGGACCGTGCGCGGCCGCTCTCCTGCTCCTGGCCGCCGTACATGCCGCTGCGGCCGGCTCAGCCCAGCCGCTGGCCTCGGCCGCCGTGCAGGGCGGCACAGCGGCAGGTGTGCTGCTCGCGGTCTTCGTCGCTGTCGACATCGTCCTCGCCCGTTCCGGCGGTCTGGGGTTGGGAGATGTGAAGCTCGCCGGGCTGCTCGGCGGCGCGCTCGGCGCATTCACCTACATGCACGGGCAACCGGTGGGCCTACCCCTGCAGGCGTTGCAGCTCCTGCTGCTCGGAGAGATCTTCACCGTCGTGCTGGGACTCGCCCAACGGGTTCGTTCCGGCGTCTGGGGCTCGGTGCCGGCCGGCCCGGGTTTCCTGCTCGCCGCCGCGGTCATCGGCGTCACAACCCGGTAGGGAAACCAGATTCCCTGTCAGATTGGCTGGGCCCGACGCCCACCCAGCGGACCGGGCGTCCCCTTGCACACGTCATAGCGGTAGTGCATCTCGGTCGTCAATGAGCGGAGCTACTAGCCCGGCGATCAGGACTCCAGCCCGCGCCCGACCAGCTCCCACCAACTGAGGTAGGAGCCGTCGAACGGCGCTCGGCGGTTCGTCAGCAGATCGGTGACATGACGGCAGGTCGCCTCCGCGGCCGTCACCGTCTCGTCGGGGTAACCCCATGCTCGGGCATGGTCGGTGAACTCGTCCCGGTCCAGCACAGCGGTAGGGCCGGCGCCGACGATCTCGAGGTCGAGGTCCAGGTCGACGAACTCGAACACGTCGCCGATGCGTCGGTTGGGCGTGGTGATGTCGACGTAGATGCTCTCGGCTTCTGCAGCTGCCGGAGATGAGGGCACGAGATAAGCCGACCACATCTGCCCGACGGGAATCAGCCGCAGACCGGGGATGGCTGCGTAGGGACCGGATCGAGTGTCGGCGATCGTGCCCGGAGGAATCCAAAGCCACGTCCCCGACTCATCGGAGCCGAGCTCAAGGGACGGCGTTCGCCGATGGAAGTCTCCGTTCCACTTCATGGAGACGACCGAGACGGGCCGCCACGGCGGGCTGGGGACCATGGTCAGCGGCTCCAGAAGTCTTCAGGCCGGCGGTCTGGCTGGAAGCCGAGGTGCTCCGCCATCGCCATGGCTTCGTAGAAGTTGCCAGCGAGCCAGTCGGTGGTGTGCGCGTCGCTGCCGAAGGTGATCGTGCGGCCGCCCTCCTCGGCCCACCACTGCGGAATCCACGGCCGGATGGGGCCGCCGACGTACTCCGCGCAGCATGGTGGCGGGTCAAGCCGGACGCTCAGGGTCACCGATCCCCTCACGGTGGGGTGGTGTGACGCGCGGGGCTGACCCGGTGCTCGGGTGCGGACCCGTGGCGCTGTTGGAGTGGGGGCGTGGTCCCGGGCGGCGGCGGTGCACAAGCGCGGCTTCGACGGTCTCCTGCCGCCACAGCGGGGTCCGGCCGGCGTAGGCGTCCGGCGCCGGGAGCCGCCCCGTGCGGAACGCGTCGGTGACGTAGTGCACCGAGACCCCCCAGATTCGTGCCACCCCGGCACGGTCCAACCACCCGGCTGGGAGGTCGCGGGACGGCTCAGACACGGCACGGACGCTACGACGCAGCACCCAGTGGCCCAGGGCGAACACCGCTGCGGCCATCGGCTGTCCGCATCCGCCGGAGCCGCGGATCGACGCAGGGCCGCGGTAGTCCGCGGTCATGCCGCGGCCATGGTCACGCGGCGGCGCGTCGCACCCGCCGGGTCACGGTGTGCACCTGCAGTCGCAGGCGTGCGCTGATCTCCAGATCAGACAGGCCGATCGCCCTCAACTCCAGGACCTCAGCGGCAGCGAGTCCCCGCCGCGGCGGTCGCGGTGGGGGGATGGTTGCGGCCGGGTCGTCCAGGTGCTCGTCGTCCCACGCCAGCGGCGGGGCCCACCGGTGGCGGGCGGCCGATGCCGCGACCCGGGCAGTCCTGGGACCGGCCGGTGCCGGCGTCATCGACAACCGGTCGTATGCACGGGCCAGCAACATCGCGGACCCCGCGGCCACCACTGGTGCACGCCGCACCGCTGCCCAGTCCAACCCGGCGCGGGCGGCCAGCAGGGCCGGGTCCCAGCCGAGCGCAGCCAGCGCCTGCAGCCGGCGAACCGTTCCGGTGGCCGGGACCTCCCAGACGTCCATCGGTGTTCGCCCGACCGCGGCGATAGTCACCGCGAGTGGCACCCGGACCCGCGCATTGACCGCCACTGGCCCGGTGAGGACCCGGAGCGTGGCGGTGTCGATGCCGCTGTGGTCCGCGACGTCGTCCAGTGACCACCCGGACCGCAGGAGGGCATTGAGCCGGGCACGGACCGGGCCCGCCGGGACGTAGCCGGTCGGCTGGGCACCCGGGGTCCCCGACGCAGAGCTGGCGCAGCGCTCCGTCTTGGTCCGCGGCCGGGATCCCATCACGACAGATGTCATCGGAGCTCCAGGTCTCTCGATCTATTATCCGGACTGAGTCCCGATAATTGCCCCTGGTTGTGCGGACGTCAACCCGTCGTCACGAACCGGTCCGCCCGGCGCCCGCTCTGTCACCGATCCGGTTGCAGCGCCGGCGCCCACCCGAAGGGGAGAACCCGTGACCGCCAGCCCCACCGACCTGACGCAACCCGCCACTGCGGCCGGTAGGCCCCGGTCACCGCTGGTGGCCCCAGCACGCACAGCCGGGACTGCCACACGTCGGCGCGCCGCCGGGCGGGTCAGCTGATGACCGACCTGATCGATGACCTGCTCGAAGAACCGGCTGTGCTCTGGATGATCGGTGTCGGCCTCGCCGTGTGGGCGTTCCTGCATCCGGCTCCGGTCGAACGGTGGGCTCGCGCCCACCTGCTCCCCCCGGTCCGCGGCCCGCTCCTCCACGCCCGTGCCCTCGTCCAGGTCGGGGACGTGACACCGACCACCACGGGCCTGGCGCTCTGCGCGGCCGGCGCGATCACGGTCGGGCTCGGTCTGCTGCTGGTCGCTCTGCTGCAGCGCCGACTGCGCGATCAGTTCCCCATCGGGTGACAGGGCGCTCACCAGTCCGGGGCGGCCCGCGGCCGCGAACCGCAGCGCCGCCCCGCAGCGAATCGCGATCCGCCGCGCTGCGACTGGAGGATGCGGGGACAACGACAGGAGGTGACGGGTGCGCATGCTCCCTGTTCGGTACCGCGGCGGAGCTCCTGCCGGTCAGCAGGGTCGGCTCCCGCTCGGCGGGGCGGTCGTGCTGCGGGTCGCCGCACTCCTCGCGGCCGGCTCCCTGGCCGCCGGGTGCGGATCCGCGCACAACCCGTTCGCCGCTCAACCAACCGCGACCGCGACCGTCACTGTCACCCCCACGCCGACCGCAGACCCGGTCGTCACGCTGTCCCCCATCCGACCGACCGTTCCCAGCAGTTCCCAGCAGGTCGACGCCAGCGACCTGGCCAGGCAGATCCTTGACATCAGTCCGCCGCGCGGGTACCAGTGGAACGCCGAAAACACCCAGGACCTGCGCGCCGACATCGACCAGTTGGTCACCCTGTTCGACGGCACCACCAGGGCTGACGAGGTCGGCCAGCTGTACGCGTTCTTCGGCGCCGCTCTCGACGAACACACCGCCGGGACCGACAGCCGCCGCTGGTGGGTCACCGTCGCCAGCCTGATCACCAACGGCGACCAGGCCAGGTCCTTCGAGGACCCCCTCCCCGGCTACCTCGACCCCAATGACCACGGCGCCGGAGCCCCCGAGACACCCGAACCGACCGCTGCGGAGACCACCACCCGCAGCGTGACTACAGCCACCGCAGACCCGGACGACTCCGTCCCGCCCTCGGTGCCCCCGACGGCCGCACCGGTCGGCACCGACAACCCAGACGACTTCGAAGAGGACTTCTTCGACGGCGCCTACCAGGTCCCCGTCGAGCTGGCGCCGGGGCTGTTCGAGTTCACCACCGCAGACGACGGGATCCCCTGCCGTGCCTACGTGTACAACTCCCACCACACCGGGCGCGCCTACACCGCCACCTCCACACATCGGGTGCGCGTCAAGACCACCGACACCGAAGTGATCGCGGCCGGCTGCATCTTCAGCCGCGTCGCCCGCTGACCAGCTGCGTCTCCATGCCAGACAGACCGCCCGGCTCGGCGAGTGGACCGCCCCCTTCTCGGCCTGTGCGCTCCGCGCGGGCGACACCCGGTTGGGCGCCCAGAGCGCACGGCAGCATCAGGTGACACGAATGGGTACGGCTCTGATCCTGATCGGCTTCCTCGCGCTGCTCGCGGCGGTTGTCGTCTTGGTGACAGCAGTGGTCCGAAAGTTCCGGCGGCGGCCGACCAGGCCGCTGGGCCGAGCCGCGGCCTTACTGGGCGTCGCAGCTCTCACGCTCACGACCACCGGCGCCGTCCTGAGCCCGCTCCCAGCACCGGACCAGGCCGGACCGGCCACCGCACGGCGTTCCCAGACCGCGACCCCCCGGGCAACCACACCTCCCAGCCCGGCCGGAACTGCCACCCCAACCGAAAGCCCCACCCCGGCGCCGGCCAGGCAGTCACCGACAGCCGTGCCTCCACCAGCGGCCGTCCACACCTCTCCCCCGCAGCCCGCCACCAGACCTGCTGTGGCCGCCATCTCACCGACTCGGACAACAGGGCCGGCGGCCACAGGTACTGGACCCGTGGCCGTCGCGCTGCTCGCCCTGCCGGTCAGGGGCCGGGCCCCGAGGACCGGGTACTCCCGCAACCAGTTCGGACCGGCCTGGGCCGACGTCGATGGAAACGGCTGTGACACCCGCGACGACATCCTTCGCCGCGACCTGGCCGACCCTTTCATCACCGCTGGTACCGGTGGCTGCCAGGCCAGCGCCGGGACCCTCCCCGACCCCTACAGCAACACCAGCGTCCCGTTCGTCCGCGGCCAGGCCACCAGCGCCGCCGTGCAGATCGACCACGTCGTCGCCCTGTCCAACGCCTGGCAGACCGGTGCGTTCGCCTGGACCCCCGAGCTGCGGGAGCGGTTCGCCAACGACCCGCTGAACCTGCTCGCCGTTTCCGGGCGGCTCAACGAACAGAAATCCGACGGCGACGCCGCCACCTGGCTACCCCCAGCCACCCGCTACCGGTGCGCCTACGTAGCCCGCCAAGTCGCCGTCAAGACCACCTACCGGCTGTGGGTCACCCCACCCGAACGCGCCGCCGCCGCGCGGGTCCTTGCCAGCTGCGCTGGCCAGCCACTTCCCGCAAGCACTGACGCCGCCGTCCCCACACCCGATCCCGCCGCCGCCTCACCAGCGACGAACACTTCGACCGCACCGGAGCCCGAGCGCACGCAACGGGCCACCCCCAAACCGCAGCCCGTCGACACCTCGACGCCAGGCCCGGTTAACACCGCCGGACTCGATCCCCGGTTCCCCAGCTGCATGGCCGCTGTGGGCGCCGGATACGGCCCCTACACCGAGGGCGTCGACCCGGAATACGGCTGGTACCGCGACGCGGACCACGACGGCATCGACTGCGAACACCGCTGACCGCAGAGATTCGGCGCAGATCCCCCGGCCGCGGGCGCGCGCAGAGAGCCGGGTCGGCGGTACGGACCGCCCGATCCGGTGCTCTACCTGGACGAGGACGAGGTCTTGGCCCCGTGACTGGCGTCCAAGGTCTGGTCGCCTGTAGCCGGCTCAGCCTCGCTCGGTGGTCGGAGGATCAGCAGTGCGGCCGCGGCGAGGGCGAGTACCCAGAAGGCAGCGATGGTCGGCCGGACCCCGATGGCCGCGGCAGCCGTCCCGGACAGGAGGGCCGCGATCGGCGCTGCGCTTCTACCTACCACTTGCGAGCTGGCCGATACCCGGCCGAGCAGGGCGCGGGGCGCGGACCGTTGGCGCACGGTCCGCATCAGCACGTTGGTGCACACCACGCCGAGGGTGGGGACGGCCGTTCCCGCCACGAACAGCGCCAGCCCGGCGCCCCTGGTGGTGAGAGCCATCAGGAAGCCGAACGGGAAGGTGACAATCGGGACGAGCGCCAGGGCGCGACCGGTGCCGAGCCGTCGAGCCAGCGCAGGCGCGACCGCGGCACCGGCGATCCCACCGACGCCCTCCCCGACGAGCAGGATGCCGACGGCGGCCGGTGCGACGTCGACCACGTCGATGAGCAGCAGGGCCTGCAGTGTCCCGACACCGGTCAACGTCGCGTTGAAGGCTCCGGCGGTGCCAGCGAGTCGCCGGAGTACCGGGTGGCCGAACAGCAGCCGCAGCCCTTCGCCCACCTCGGCCGTGAGCGAGCGCGTGGCAGGTTCGGTGCTCACTGCGGGCTTCGTGCGCAGCGACAGCAGGCAGAGCGCCGAGATGGCAAACGACGCAGCGTTTGCAGTGAACGCTGAGACAAGACCGAACAGGTGGGTGAGAGCACTGCTCAACGCGGGACTCAGGACATCGGTCGCCGACTCGGCCCCCTGGAGTCCAGCGTTGGCCGCCTCGAGGTCCTCGTCCTCGACGACCCAAGGAGGAAGCACCGCCGCCGCCGCCTCCGAGACCACACTCGCCGTGCCGGCAGCAAGAGCCAGGACGACCAACTGCCACAGGCGGAGAGCCCCAAACGCGGCGAGAACCGGGACGGCCGCGAACAGGACCGCGGATGCCGCGTCCGCGACCATCGCCAGCAGTCGTGGCGACCACCGGTCCACCCACGCCCCGGCGGGGAGTCCGACGACCAACCACGGAGTCCACACCGCCGCCTCGAGCAGACCGATCATCCGGGGCGATGCGGAGAACACGCTGACCGCGAGGACAGGCAGCGCGACGGCGGCGACCCCGGTACCCGCAGCCGAGGTCGAAGCACCGACCAGCAACCGCCAGTAGGGGCCGTGGCGCATCCACAGGGGCTGTGCCCGGCGGTGGTCGCGGGTGACTGTCATCGACCCACCCTGAGAAGACGGGTGGCACACCACCAGACATTCGTCGTCACCCGTAACGTTTCGCACGTGCGGATCGCGATCGATGTCGGGGACCTGGCCCGGACCCGGTTCGCCGTCTCACCGCTGCACGAACTCGACGGGCTACTGCGCTCCATGACCGGACTGGGAGGTCCTCCCCTTCCCCGGACCTGGGCCGCCCGCCTGCACCCGGTCCTGCGCCGGCTGAGAGCGTCAACCGACCTCGACACCGTCCTGGCGCTGCAACACCGCGGCGGCGGCGCGGACTTCGTCGTCCCGCCACCGGCCGCGCCCGACCAGACCGTCGCCGACGACCTCGCCGCAGTCCGCGCAACTCCGCTGCCGGCGCTCCGAGGCGAGGTCGAGGAGTGCCTGCGCAGGAGACCCGATCTCCGCCCGGACCTGCGCGCCCGGTTGTTCGCTGATGACGCCGCCGGCCGGGTCGCCGACGCCCTCGGGGCGGCCTGGACCGCGCTGCTCGCCGACGACTGGGGCAGCGTCCGTGCCCTGTGCCAGCGGGACGTCATCTGGCGCGCGGACCGGCTCTCCCGGTCCGGCTGGCCCGCGGCGCTGGACGACATGCACCCCCGCGTCAGCTGGGACGGTGCGGGCGTCACCGTCGCCGGCCACCAAGAGCAGGACATCGGCCTGGACGGACGAGGACTGCTGCTCGTGCCGTCGGTGTTCGTGTGGCCCGCCCTGGCTGTCCTGACCAGGTCGCCGTGGCCGGTCACCCTGGTCTACCCCGCGCGCGGCGCCGGCGCGTTGCGTCGACCGACCCGCGGCGCGGACGTCGACGGAGCAGTGCTCGCCGATCTCGTCGGCACTACCCGGGCCGAGCTGCTGATCGCCCTGGCCGCCCCGGGGAGCACCACCCAGCTGGCACTGTCGCTGGGCCACTCCCCGGGAGCGGTCGGTGATCACCTGGCGGTCCTGCTCCGCGCCGGGCTGATCGTCCGCAGCCGCGCCGGAAGGTCCGTCCTCTACCGACGGACACCAACTGGCGACGCGTTGGCCGCCTCCACCAACGTCGGACAGCCGCCGAGCTGAGCCGCAGCATCGGGCAACCGCGACGGCTCGAGCGTGCGGCGTAGTCGCCGAAAGGTCCACCCCGTCGATGCTCGACCGCAACGTGCCGGCGCGGTATCCGTCGCGGAGACGCTTCCACTGAGGCCGTATCGACGGACCGCCCCGCCCGCCTCCGCTCACATCGCTACCGTCCATCCGTGGTGGAGATCCCGAGCGCGTTCGTCACAGCCACCATCCGACGCGAAGGTGAAGCCGGGCACCGCTGGCTCGACGGTCTACCCGCGCTGGTGGACGGATTGCTCGAGCGGTGGCGGTGCCGCGTGGACGGGTCTCCCCGTCACGGCGAAATCGCCCTCGTGGTCCCGGTGACCTGCCCGTCCGGGCCGGCGGTGCTGAAGGTGTCCTTCCCGCACCCGGGCAACCGGAGCGAGCCCGGGGCGCTGCGCCAGTTCGCCGGACGCGGGGCCGTCCGCCTGGTCGACGCCGACGAAGACGTGTTCGCGCTCCTGCTCGAACGGGCCGGGGACCGGACGCTGGCCTCGGAACCCTCGGCCGAACAGGCGATCGAGACCGCGGGCGCGCTCGCTCGCCGCCTGGCCGTCCCCGCGGCGCCGGGCACTATCAGCCTCGCGGACACGACCGCCGGGTGGGTCGAGCAGCTCGACCAGCAGCTCGCCGCCGGCACCGAGCCACTGCCCGCTCGTGCGATCGGCCGGGCACGGGAGACGATCGCCGCCCTCGGCCGCGACCGGACGTCGACCCTGTTGCACGGGGACCTCCACGACGGCAACGTGCTGGCGGCTGATCGTGAGCCCTGGCTGGCGATTGATCCCAAGGGATGGCGTGGTACCGCCGCCTACGACGCGTTCACCGTCATAGGCGGACGACCCGACCAGCTGGATCACACCGAGGACCCTGACCGGCAACTCCAAGCCCGGATCCGCCGATACTCCGCGGCGGCCGGGGTCGACCACGACCTTGCCGCCGCCTGCTGCCAGGCCCGCGCGACCAGCTCCCTACTGCACCAGCAGGCCTCATCGGGGAACTGGTTTCACGAGGAGCTGTTGCGCCGGCTCGTCCTCGCCGACCTGTGACCCCTTTCCGGGGTGTGGTCGCTCGCCGGTTCCGACCTAAACCGGTCGGCGGAGCTGGCGGGCCGCGGGCCCATCCGGACTGCAGGATTAGGCGGCGCTAGCTGCGACGGTTCCAGCCTCCCGGCTCGCCGCGGCTCACTGCTGTCCGGCCTGGCTCCGAGGCTCACGCGATCGACACCCCGCAGTCGGTGAGGAAGCCGACCAACCCGGCCGGCGACACGTACCGGTGCCCCACCAACCCGACCGCCTGCGCCGCCCGGACGTGACCGGCGGTGTCATCGACCAACCCACACTCCGCAGGCGCAACCCCCAGTCGCGCGCACACCACGCGGAACACCTCCGGATCCGGTTTCGCCAGCCCCAGCTCAGCGCTGCTGAACACCTCATCCAGCACGGCCATCAGGCCCAGCCGGTCCAGATCCGCCCGCAGCCGCGTCGTCGCATTCGACAACAACGCCACCCGACACTGGCCGCGCAGCCCACGGACCACCGCCAAGACCTCCTCATCGACCTCTCCAGCTGACGCCGACCACTGGGCCACCGCCCCCGCCGCAGCGGCCCGCCCGAACCGCACGGCCAACGCCCCCGCCACCTGCTCACGCCACTGCCCGTCACTGACCCGACCTGTCACCGCCGCCGACAACAGCCCCGGCTCGAAGACGACGGCCCCCAACGCCCCCGCCGGCAACCCGTGGACCGCCTCCGCATCCCCGATGACCGCCGCATCCCACCGCCGCAGCACCCCGTCCAGGTCCATCACCACCGCTCTCAGCACCACCACGGCCTCCCCGGCCAACGGACGGGCTCAACCTTCTGGGACTCGCCTACGTGACCTCATTGCCGCAACGCCGCAACAACGACGAAAGGTGAACCCGTGACCCGCCGCTACGTGCTCACCGGCGCCCCCGGCGCCGGGAAGAAGACTGTTTTGCTCCACGCACTCGCCGCCCAGGGATGGCCCGTCGTCCAGGAGGCGGCCACCGACGTCATCGTCGCCCTCCAGGCCGACGGGGTCGACCAGCCCTGGACCCGGGACGACTTCTGCGACCGGATCGTCGCCCTGCAACGCCAACGGCAACAAGCACCCGTTCGCGCCGACACCACCATGCAGATCTATGACCGCTCACCGCTGTGCACCCTCGCCCTAGCCCAGTACCTCGACCAGCCCGTGACCCCGGCGCTGCGCAACGAGGTCCACCGGGTCCTCGCCGAGCAGGTGTACGAGCCGACCGTCTTCCTCGTCCGCCCGCTCCGGTTCATCCGGCTCACCCCAGCACGACGGATCACCTACGCCGACTCCCTCACCTTCCAAGCTGTCCACGAGCAGGTCTACCGGGACCACGGCTTCACCCTCATCGACGTCCCAGCCGGACCCCCCGCCGCCCGGACGAACCTCGTCGAGTCCACCATCCGCGCCTGTTCCTGACCGGCTGGGCGTCGTGGTCGGTGACACAGTCCGGTCGTGGCCGACTTCCCGGGGATCGCGGCACTCGCGGAGACCGCCGAGAGTGGCCTGCACCCGACCGTCCACGCGTGTGTCCCGCAACCGGACCGGCTGGGTGCGTGCGCTGCGCGCTCCGCCGGCAGGTCGACGTCGCCGGCCGCGACCTTGAGTGGGCACGCGACTTCGCCGTCCACCAACCAGCCAGCGGCGCTCCCGCGGAGATGGTCCTCAACCGCTGGCTCCCCGTCGGTGGTGACCTGACCGTGCTGGCCGGCCGCGCCACTCCCCAGACGTCTAGACACCGGCGGGAAGGTGAGGGCTGGGCGCCGTTGGCACATGTGCACTAAGGAGTGATCCGCGCCCGGAGCAGGAAGTCAGTCCGGCGGCGGCTGCAGCACGCACAGCTCGTTACCGTCCGGGTCGACCAGGACGTGCCACCGCCAGCCGCCCTCGAGCACCGGCTCGGGCGTCACCAATACACCGCCAGCCGCCTGCACACGCGCGACCTCGGCCTCCAGGTCGCCGGTCCGCAGGTCGAGGTGCATCCGGTTCTTCCCGGACTTGAGGTCGCCGGTGCGCTGCAGCAGCAGCTCCATGCCGCGACCGTCCTGGGGGACCAGGCCGAGGTACAGCCCGCCGCCATAGGCCTCACGGCGGTAACCCAGGACCGCTGTCCAGAAAGTGGCGGCACGCTCGAGGTCGGCGCAGTCGAGGACGACGACCAGTTCGCCGTTTGGGTAACGCTGCACATCTTCAGCCTTACACCTGTGTGTCGGGCGCGTCCCCGCCCGGCGGTACGGCGTCCCAAGTATCCGAGGGACCGCTAGGGGATCGTCCTACGGGACTGTGGCGCCGGGGTTTGCGCTGGCTTCGGGGTACACCTCGGCCGGTGTCCACCAGCGCAGCGGCGCGCCGACCAGGACCACCCACATCAGCGTCCACCGCAGCTGGCCGGTCCAGCCGGATCACCGTCCCAGTGGCCAGGGTCGCCGCAACGGAAGCCAGCGCGGGCAGATGCCACGCAACACCTGCCCAGCCGCCGGTGACCCCACCGACCACCGCGGACGCCGGCACGGTCACCACCGACACGGTCCGCTGCAGGTCCCGTGAGGGGCATCTAGGTGGAGGGCGCCCACCGATCCCAAGGGCCTGTCGGTCAGCTCGCGGCGGCTCGACGGTCGAGGTCGGTGACCTCGTTGATCAGCGCGACGGTGTCCGGGGACAGGTCCTGGTGCAGCACGAGTTGGGCGCGGTCGATGGCGCGGCGTAGACCGGCGGGGTCGCGGGCGACGGCGCGGGCGCGGATGAGGTCCTGCCAGAGGATCTCGGCGGTGGGGTCTGCGGCCATGCCCTGTTCCACGGCGTGGAGGGCGACGCCGGGGTTGCCGGCGGCGAGGCTGCGTTCGGCCAGCGTGTGGGCGGTGTCGACGACTGCGGCGGTGACCTCCAGCTGGAGGTCGTCGACCCACAGGTGGTTGGTGTGGCTGATGTTGCCGAGCGGGCGGCCCCGGACGAGGGACAGGGCGCGGATGAGGGCGTCGTCGTCGTGGCCGCTGGTGCCGCGGGCGCTGAGCGCCTGGAACTGGGCCCAGTCGGTGGTGACGCCGTCGGTGAACCGGTAGCCGGCGGTGGCGGTGACCCGGGGCAGCCAGGGTTGGCCGTCGGGGGTGGTGCCGAACCAGCGGCGCAGTTTGGAGGTGGCGGTGTTGCGGGCGACGGTCTTGTCCACCACGACCCGGGGCCAGAGCGCGTCGGTGACCTGGGTGGAGCTGGTCCCGGGGTGCAACGCGATCCAGGTGGCCAGCAGCAGCAGGAAGGTGCCGTCGCCCTGCTCGAGGGTGCCGGTGGCGCCGACGACGTCGAGGTCACCGAGCAGGGTGACGTGGGGTGCGTCAGCGAGCGCGTCGAGGGTCGCGTCCAGAGAACGCCGGCGCGGCTGGCGGCGCGCCGTACCGGTGGGAGCCGCTGCGACCGGGTTCGGTGCCGCGGCTGCAGCCGGGGACCGGTCGCTGGCCGGCGCAGCGAGGCCGGGGTCGCGGGACGGGCGGGACGGGCGGGCCGGGCTGGCGGCCGCTGGGCGGGTGCGATGCGCGCCGGGTGTGACGGCGGACGGTGTCTCCGGTCCTCTGGGCTCCTCCTGGGCGGCGGGACTGTCGACCGCGCCACGAGTCGGGACCAAGTCCGGGCCGCCGGAGGCCTGGGTGTTGGCCAGGGCGGCCCGGTCAGCGGCGAAGTCGACGTCCGCCTCCTCGACCGGCCCGGCCGCGGTGCTGTCCGGAGTGCTGGTGCTGGTGACGTCGACGGTGTGGGCGGTGGCGGCGGCGACGTCGTCGGGGGCGTCGGTGCTCCCGGGGTGCAGGGCGAGTTCGGCGATCTGCACCAGCTGGGCGCGTTCGTGCGGTGAGAGGTGCTGCAGGCGCAGGTCGCAACCCATGGCGGCCAGCCGGGTGACCCGGTCCCGGGTGACCGCGAGGGCCCAGTCGGGGTCGGTCCAGTCATCGTCGGGGCCGGTGGTGGTGACAGCTGCGACAGCCACGCTGGGACGGCGGTTGAGCAGGTCGGCGAGCCGGTCCAGTTCCGCCGGGGTGGGCGGGGTCACGCACAGCACGATCTGCGGGGCCAGCAGGTCGGTGGCACCGTCCCGGACCCGGGCGTCGGGCAGGCCGTCGGTGTTGGCGTCGGCCAGGGCGGCGGTGTCCCCATCGGCGGATGCCTCGAGCAGCGGGAGCGCGTCCGCGAGCGACGCGTGGTGGTGGAACCGGTCCTGCAGGGTCAGGGGGGCCAGGTCCGCGCCCCAGCCGACCGCGTGCACGACGAGGTGGTCCGCGAGCCGGCTGGTGCCGAGCTCGACGGCCATCGCGGCGAGGACCCCTTCGGCGGTGGCGGCGGCCCCGTCGTCGGCCGGGTCCACGGTCAGGGTGAGCGCACGCGCGGCTTCGAGGTTGAGCAGCAGCAGCGATGCGCCGTCAGCGGTCGGCCCGAGGGTCAGGAGCGCGGGGTAGGGGGCGGCTCGGACGGGCCCATCCGGACCGGACGGGGAGGCGGGGTCCGCGCCGCCGGGGCTGGCCGCCTCGGTGACCGCGGCGTCAGGGTCGGGGTCCGACGGAGCCGCGGCGCGGTCCACGCGCCAGTTGCCGACTGCGTCCACGGTGACCCAGTCGGGGTGGAAGGTCTGCGGCTCGGAGAGCACCAGGGTCGCGCCCGCGGTGTCCAGACGGACCCCCAGCAGCGCGGGGACCGGGCGGCGGCGGGCGGCGGCGTGCGCGGCGATGCCCCGCAGGACGGTGTCGAGGAACGCGACGGTCGTCGGCTGCTCCACGGCGAGCGCCTCGAGTTCGGCGTCCCGGTCCTCCGGGTTGGGCAACGAGATGCGCTGGCCGGGGCGGCGACGGCGCATCTGGCGTCGGCGGCGGACACCGAGCAACGCGAGGACCCCAGCCGCGGCGAAGCACCCCAGTCCACCGAGGGTCAGTGCGCCGAGCCCCCGCGGATCCGACCCGTCGACAGCAACCGCGGCGTCGGCTGCTGGGGTCGCCGCGGCCGGGAGGGTCGGCGCCGGCTGGGACGCCTGCGCGGTGGCGCTGGGACCAGGGACGACCGGCGCGGACGCGGTCGCAGTGGTGTCAGGCACCTGAGCAGTGGTCGCGGCCGGGGAGACGGGAACGGGCGCCGGCTGTGTGGGCGCGGCGGTCGGGGGCCGGGCCGGCGGTGGGTTGCCGCGCTGCTCGGCCGGCGGGGGCGTCGGCGCCACTACCGGCGGGGCTACCGGCGAAGCGGTGGCGTGCGGGGCGGTCGCGCGCGGGAGCCGGAGCTGCCAGCCGGGTCGAAGCAGATCAGGGTCCGCGATCCGGTGACTGTTCAGGTGGTAGATCTCCGGCCACCGGCTCTCGTCGCCGAGCTCGCGGTGCGCGATCTCGCGCAGCGTCTCGCCGGACTGCACGGTCGTCCACCCCGCAGGGGCCGGGGACGCGGTGCGGACGGGCGGGATGGTCAGGGTCGCGCCGACCGGGATCGTGGACGGGTCGGTGAGGGTGTCGCGGTTGGCTTGCCAGATCCGCGTCCAGTCCTCCCCTCGGCCGAGGTGGTCCTCGGCCAGGGACCACAGGCTGTCCCCGGCCTGGACGTGGACCCGGGTCTCGGTCGCCGCGCCCGGAAGGCCGGCGGATGTGGGGACGGCAGCGGTTGCCCGGACCGCTGGAAGGGCGGCGACCATCCGGGACTGGGACGCGGCGGGGCCGGGGAACGTCGGGACGCGAAAGGCCGGTGCGCTGTTCCCGCCTGCGATGGCCGGACCTGCGGCTGCGGCGATCATCACGGCCGCCAGGACGGCAGCGACCAGGCCATGGACAAGGCTCTGCGACACCCGCAACGACGGCAGCGTGAGCTCAGGTGGCTGCACACGCCGGACCTGGTAGGCGAACTCGACCAGCGTCGCGTAGGCCAGGTGCAGCCACGCGACGGCGCCGATCAGCAGCAGAACCGGGCCGAGCAGCGGGTTGTCCGTAGACGCCGTGAACAGCTCCTGGTGCAGCTGCGCCCAGGACTGCGGCCACGCGGTGCCCGCCGCGATGAGCGCGATGAGCGCTGGCAACCCGACGAGCAGCGCTGCCAGCGCGACAGCGGACACCGCGGCGCGCAACAGGCGCCGGAGCCCGGTCACCGGCCCGGCCCGACCGAGTGGGTAGCGCCACCGGCCCCGCGGGTGCCTCGAGACGCGCCGGTGGCGGTCACGGGCGGACCTGGCGGAGGTCGACGGTCTGGCTCGCGCGGACAGGGAAGGAGTCCACGCCGACCGCGGACAGCAGCACCGTCCTCGACGTCGTAGTGATCGAGACGGTCAGCTTCGTAACGGACACGTCCACCGTGTACGGGGTGCCGGGGGGCATGAACGCGCGGACGGCGGCCCGGGCGCGCGCCGGGTCCACCGATCCCGTCGACCCGGTCACGGAGCTGTCGCTGACGGCCTGGGCACCAGCGCGGGCTGCTTCCCGGGCCAGCCCGTCGGTGGCAGTGGTCGCGCGGACCTTCTCCCCGCCGTCGACCATGACCGCGATCACGAGCAGCAGGGTCGGCGCCAGGATCGCCACCAGCACCGAGCTGGATCCCCGCTCACGGTCGCCGCGCAGGCGGCGGGTCAGCGTGTTCACCCGGACACCCCCACCGCCTGGAGCTCCCCTATCCGGATGTGGCGGACCGGGCTGGTCAGGTCCAGCGGGATCTGACCGGTCGCCCCCGCTCCGGTCCAGGTGACGACCCAGTGCGCGGTCACGGTCACCGGGTACCCGGCGTGCGAGCTGACCTTGAAGTACCGGACCCCACAATCCGGGCTCATCACCACCCCGTCCCCGACGTGGAACACCGTGCCCGCGGTCGCGCAGCGATGGCTCGCTCCCCCGCCCAGATACCAGTCGTAGGAGGTCGGGGCGGCGGTCGCCGTGACCGTCGTCCCACCCAGGCTGGCGGTCACCGTCAGCGGACCCGTGGTCCGGGGGGACCGGGCGACCGCCATCCAAACCGGCAAGCCCACCGCACCCACCGACGCCGGGTTCGCCTCGACCGGGCGCGGCGCGAACGTGTCCGTGAACTCAGGGGGCGTGAGACGCATGCTCTTGACGATCATCTGCGCGACCGCGGCCGGGTCCGGTGGCGGCGGAGCCGCCGGGGGCGACGCCCCGTTCTTGACCCACACCGTCCTGGCGGCTCCCCCGCCGGGCGGGGTGCACAGATACGCCGTCGAGTCTGGCGGCGCGTTCAGGTATGCCGGCGGCGGGGCCTCGACGCGCATGTAGCACTGGTTGGCGTTGGACCAAGTCCCAGTCGCCCCCGAGCAGGGCACTTCCTGCTTCCCGAACGCACACGGCGGAGGCTTCACCGGCTCGCCGGGCTTCCCGGGCGGCGGGCTCGGGGTCGTCCCAGGACCACCCGGCTTACTGATGATTGTTTTGCAAACCTTCGTCTGCGTGTCGCAGCAGACCTTCACGGGGCCGCGCACCGTACAGACCGTATCCGCGTGCGCGGTCGGAACACTCACGGCAAGGCCTGCGACGACGAGGGCCAGCAGGACCCCGAGCCGCGCGATCAGGCGCATGTCGGCTCGCTCTTCTTCGGCTGCTCGGAGTCCAACAGCAGCCAGTTCCCCTTGTACAACTGGGAGGAGATCACAAATCCCTTCTCCAGCCCGGGGAACGGAAAGGAAATCACCTTGCCGGCCTTGTCGACGATGTCAGGCTCAGCTGTCGTGCACACGAGTATGCGCACCGTAGTGATCGTTGCCTTGATCGGAAGGAATCGGTAGACGGTGCTGTGCCCCGGCTTCATCCGCCGACCTGAGTTGTAGTCGTCTTCGATGGACCCCAATAGTGGGGCGGCGACCACCGTGGCGGCGTGCTTGTAGACCTCGTCGGCCACCGAGGGCGTGGGCCCGACCCGGCTGGCCCTTTCAAACGCGTAAGAGAACGCGTCGTAGCTGATGAGGGCTCCGCGGACGGCGGTCTGCTGGGTGGCCGGGAGCTTCAGGTACGCCGGGGGCGCCGGTGGGAGCCCGGGCGCGACGGGCGCACCGGTCCCGGGTGGGGCGTTCCCGGTCGGGGTGGCCTTCACGGTCGGGGGGGGCTTCGTAGCCGGCGGGCGCGTCGGGGTCCCGGTCACCACGGGCAGCGGTGTCTGTGTGGCAGTCGCGGAGCTCGTTGCAGGGGTGACGGGCGCGGCCGCGCTGTTCCCGACGCACCCCGCCGCGGCCAGCCCGATCAGGGCGAGGGCGGACGCAGCGGCGGCGGGCCGGGCGTGGGTGCGGCGGGTGGTCATCGTCATCGCTCCCGGTGGGTGTCGAGGGGGCTGCGCGCGGTCGCGGAGAAGGTCTTGGTGCCGTGCAGGCCGGGGACGAGACCCGATGTGCTGATCGTGCAGGTGACGGTGGCGGGGACCTTCGCGTCGGTGCCGGGCGCGGTGGCATAGCCACTGGTGTCCAGGGTGACGGTGGTGGTCAAGCAGTTCGTGCGGGACCCGGCGAGCGCCTGCTGGGCCGCGGCGCGGGCGCTGGAGCGTGCGATGACGGGGCTGCGTTCGAGGGAGGCAGCGCGGGCCGCGGCCTGGGCGGCGTCCTCGAGGTTGATCCGGACGCTGGTGTACCGGCCGCCGAGGAGCACGGCGCCGAGGACACCGGCGATCAGCCCGGCGGAGATGATCGCCACGGTGAGGCTCTCCGATCCCGCCTCGGCCGACCGTGGGGGGCAGACCCGACCTGCCAGGAGGCGGGCGCGGAAGCCCCGTCGGTTCGGCGTACGGATGTGGGTGGTCATGGCCGTGTCGTCCGTTCGACCGCAGCGACCCCGATCTTGCGGACTCCGAGGTGGAGTCCGGGCACGAGGCTCAGCGTCGACCCGGTGACGGTGACGGTCGCAGTGGTCCCGGATCGGGAGGAGTTCACCGTCGAGCTGGTGAGGAATCCGAGGTCGGCCAGGACCGCGGCGGCCTTGCTGCGCCCCGCGGAGCTGCTCTGTTCAGCGGCGGCGAATGCGCCGGCGTCGGCGGCCGCGGCGGCGCTGTGCTGGGCCATGAACCACAGCACCACCTCGAGGATCAGCAGGACGACGATCAGCAGTGACGAGATCGCGATCGCGGTCTCGACTGCGCTGGATCCGCGTTCACCATCCACCGACCGGAGACCTGGGTGCGGAGCGCGCGCCGCAAATCGCTGGGACCAGGAGGTCTCAGCGTGGGGCGCGCGCACCGTCACCACGTCAGGGCGCCAGGCCCTTGATCCGGGTGATCCACTTGTTGGCGGTGCCGGTGAGGACGGTTGCGACGGCGATCGCGAGAAGAGCCATCGCCAGAACGGTGATCACGACCTGAATGGTGTGGTCACCGGCCTCGGCGCGGACAGCGACGCGCTGGCGGAACCGGTCCCGCAGTGCGTACAGCGCGACGACGACCGTGGCCTGGAGGGCCTCTGCGCGGTGCTGGACGCGCAACCGGAGTGCGGCAGGGTCCGTCTGCGCCAGCAAGGGGACCGGCGGGGCCGCGGTCGGGCCTGAGGTGTCGGGCATGGCTACTCCTCGGGAGGTGGACGGAAAGCGACGATGACGGCACTTAAGGTGACTGGTTGCCCGGCGTGGGCGGTGTTCCAGCGTGGGCGGTGTTCCGGCGGTCTTTCGATACCACGTTCCGTGAACGGGGGCAACCCTGATGAAATCGGTCCTTGGGGGCTCCCCTTTTGTCCAACACCCGCCGTGACCAGATAGCCGGTTGGACAGCTGTTTCGCTGACTCCCCGTAAGCACCTGACTGGGGCGCTATCGATCATGGTCAACGGTGTGGACCGATCCCCCGAGCTCCGCAACGCACCGACCACCGGCGGGCATCGGGTCCCCCACCTGGCGGCTCTGCGGGTGGACCCAACGAGCTCGCGTCGCGTTTAACGTCCTCGCCAGCCCACCCGACGGGTCGCGGGTCTCGCAGTCCTCGCCGGACAGCTCCGCAGGACCGTGCCGCCTCATCCCCGCCCGCGGACCCGTCCTGGAGTCGACGTCGCAGCGCCGAATCTTGACGGTGGTCCGCGTTGCCGCTGAGCTCACGTGTGTGCTCAGAGGCTGGTGAGCTGGTGGAGGGCGGGGTATCCGAACAGCACCACGAAGATCATTCCGAGGAGGCTGTAGGGGATGGCCATGCGGCTGGTGGCCTTGCTGGCTTCGATCTGCAGCCGGGCGAGTCCCGTTTCGCGGGCGGCTTCGACGCGGACCCGTAGGGCGGTGAGGATCGCGGTGCCGCGCAGTTCGCTGTTGCGCAGGATGTTCGCGAGCTCGAGCAGGGGTTCGCTGTCGACCTGGCGGGCGAGAGCGCGCAGCGCGTCGTGGGGCTGCCGGGTGGCGAGTCGGGCCTTCTCCAGGGCGTCGCGGATCCGGAGGAAGGTCCAGGTGTTCCCGGCGTAGGCGGCCTGTTCGATGGCTTCGTTGATCCCGGCGGTGGACGCGCGCTGGATGAGCAGGAGTTCGTTGTAGACGATGATGTCGTCGTTGAATTCCCGCCGCATGGCGGCGGCGACCGCGCGTACCTGTAGGGCGGGAACGAACCAGAGGACCGCGGCCGCGGCGATCCCACCGATGAGCGGGATCCCGATCGGTGGGTTGATCCCGGCGGTGATCACGGCCGCGGTCAGAACAGGTGGATAGACGAGACCGACGAGGACCGCGAACAGCCGCCGGACCATGATCTGGCCGGCGGTCATGTCCAGCAGTGCCAGGTCGGCGGGGTTCAGCACTGCGGCCCGGGTGTGCCCGACCCGTTGCTGGAGCCAGTCCCCGAGGCGGACCGCGCGCAGCTGCCGCTGGTCGTCGGTGAGCGCGTACAGGTCGACCCCGCTGCGCACACGGTTCCCGGCCAGGGCCTCGGCGAGCCGGGGCGCGGACGGGGACAGCGCCCGCACGGCCACCGCGACACCGGTGCCGAACAGGGTGGCCATGACGACGGTGAAGATCACCTCGTCCCTCCCTGGGCTCGAGTGGGACGGGGGGTCGTGACCGGCCGGAGGGCTGCCATCCCGCTCATCAGCCCGGGCCGGGTCTGGCGGAACACCGGTCGCACCAGCAGCCGCGGCGGGACCGGGGTGGCGGTGAGGGCGCGCATCAGCAGCAGGCACCCGAAGAACCCGGTCAGGATCACGGCGAGCACGGCCTGCCCGGCCGGGGTGCGGTAGGGGGCGGTGTAGTCCCCGGCCAGGGATCCGGCCAGGATCACGGCGCCGTAGATGCCAGCGATCAGCCGGGCGCTCTGGCGGGGTTTGGCGCGGTCGGTTTCGATGTCGCGGCGGCGGCGGACCGTGCTCTCCACGGTCGCGGCGAGGCTGTTGAGGGTCGGGACGAACCCGGCGCCGCGGTGGGCGTTGGTGATCAGGGTGGTCGCCACGAGGTCCGCGTCGCGGTCGGCCAGCTCATCGGCCCACAACCGCAGCGCGAGTTCCAGCGGCATCCGGCCGTGGATCCGTTCGGCGAGGTGCTCCACCGAGGGCCGCAGGGGCCGCGGGCAGGTGCGGACGGACTCGGGGATCACGGTCTGCAGGACCCCGGCGCTGGACAGCATCTCGGCCAGGCGCCGGGTCCACTCCCCCAGCGCCTCGAGGCGCTCGATGGAGGCGTTCGTCGCGGACGGCTTGGGCAGGATGCCGGGGCCGAACGCGACCGCGAGCCCGGCGCCGACGGCGAGGACCGGCAGTCCGCTGACGGTGAGGACCGCGACGAGGGCGAGCAGGGCGAGCAGCCAACGGCGGGCCCGGCGCGCCGACTCATCCGACCCGGGGCTGGCGAGCTGGAGCAGCCGGCGGCGCAGTGGCTGCGGTCGCCGGTCGCGGGCCGGGGCGGTGGTGCCGCGCCACCCGGCGACGGCCGCGGCCAGTCCCCCGGTCAGCGCGGCCCCGAACAGGGCGGCGGCGAGCCCGGTCACGCCGCGCCCCACCAGTTGGTCGGGCTGTCATAGCCGACGGCGACCAGCTCCTCCAGGCACGCGGGCGTGGCCTTGGGGGTCGCGCGCCCGTCCGGGCCGGGCGTGAAGACCTCGTTGTAGTGGGGGGCGAACCCGTCGCCGACGGTGACCTCGAGGATGTGGCTGACGAACCTCTCGATCCTCCCGCCGCCAGGCCGGTTGTCCACGGCCTGTGAGTAGACGAGCAGGTCCACGTTGCGCCGGACCATGTCCTGGGCGCGGTCCTCGGTGAGCCCGGCACGGGCGACCAGTCCGATGAACCGGGCCATCGCGTCCTGTGGGCTGCGGCCGTGGACGGTGCCCATCGTGCCGGCGTTGCTCTGGGCGGCGTCGAGCATGGCCAGCGCCTCGTTGCCGCGGGCCTCCCCGACGATCAGCCGGTTCAGCGACTTGCGGAGCATGTGGGGGGTCAGGTCATCGAGGCTGATCTGCCCGGATCCGTCGCTGTTGGCCTCCCGGGCGGTGAACGTCTTCACGGTGTGGACGAACCCGCGCTGGGGCATCAGCCGCTCGAGGTAGAGCTCCTTGTCCGACTCCAGGGTGCCGATGACCTCGGTCAGTCCGCACTCCAGGCTCGCCGCGCGCATCGTCGTGGTCTTCCCGGTGTTCTGGACACCGCCGAACAGGATGTTCCGCTTCGCGCGGACCGCTGCGCGGAGGAAGTCCGCGACCGGCTGGTCGAAGGTCCCCAGCTCGACGAGATCTTCCAGGGTGGAGGCGCGCATCGCGGCCGGGTGGCGGCGGATCACCACGTACGGGCGCAGGCTCACGTCCATCGACGCGGTCACCCGGGCTGACAGCTCCGGGACGCTGAACGTCGGGGTCGGGTGGGCGGTACTGAACTGCCGGCCGTAGCGAGACGCGAGAGCGTTGACGGCATCGACCAGCTCCTGGTCGCTGCCCACCACCGGCGGGACCCGGGCGGGCATCCCGCTGTTGCGGGACACCACGATGTCGTCCCACCCGCAGATGTGGATGTCCTCGACGTCATCGCCGAGGTCGAACAGCTCCTGCAGCGGCCCGACCCCGTACACGAGGTCCAGCACGGCGTCGATGATCTGCTGCTCAGTGTCAGCGTCCAGTGGTGTCTGACCCGCGTCGACCTGGGCCCGGCGGTACCCGGTGACCGCGCGGGCGAGGACCGCGGTCGCCTCGCCGCGGACCTGCTCCGCGCCCGCGCGGCTCTCGGTCTGAGGTAGGTAGGGCAGTGCGTCGGCGTGGATCCGGTCCCGCAGTACCCGGTCGACGGTGACCTGCAGCGTCTCCAGCTCCGCGGGCCTGTCGGCTGTCCACCGGTCGATGGCCCCGGTACCGCCGGGTGGGCGGTCACCCGCGGGACGGACGGGGGTCACCGGGCGCGGTTGGCGCGACGGAGCCTGCGCGGGCTCGGACCGGCCGGTCGAGGGGTGGTCGAACACCGGGTAGCGGGCTGCGGTGGCCGGCCCTGCCCCGGTCCCCACACCTGACTGGAGCCGCAGTGCCGGGGCCACGGTCGGCGCCCGCTCTGGACGGGGCCGCGCGGGTCCGCGGTTCACCGGGTCGCCGGCGTCCGAGGTCGGGTCGACCGGGGCTGGCTCCGCAGGCTGGACGCTGTCACCCTCGACCCGGCCGCGGCCGGCCGGGCTGGCGATTGGGCCGGGCTGGTACCCGAGCGGACGGGGCCGCTCGATGCGCAGCCGACGCGGCGCGACCGCCGGCGCGGACCCCGGCAGCTCAGCCCCAAGGCCGTCGGCGGGCGTGGGCGCGGACTCACCGGCAGGTGCCACCGCCGCTACCGGAGCGTCGCCAGCTGCCGAGGTGCCGGTTGCTTCCGGGGTGCCCGGTGCGGCGGTGGGTTCCCACTCGCGCCGCGCGGGTTCAGCGGTCCACGACATGGGCGTTCACCACCTCTTCGAGCTCGACGGATTCGACCCGGACGTCCTGCTTCCACTCCTCGATCAACGCGACGAGCAGCTGGCGGGTGGCGCGCAGGAGCTTTCCGCCGGCGCGTGCGTCGACCAGCCCGGCGCGGAGTCGCTCAGCGGTCCGGTCCTCCAGCGGGATACCGGGGAGCACGGCCGCGTCGACCCCGCCGGCCGCGGCCAGCTCCCCCGGCGCGTAAGCGGTGGGGCCGATGACGACCAGGCGGACCGCCCGGCGGGTGACCCCGCCGTCGTGGAGGGTCCGGATCAGCGCGGCCGCGGCGTCCAGGGACCACAGCTGCCCACGGGTACAGACCAGGACCCGGTCGGCGTTCTTCAACAGCCCCGTCGGGGAATGGGCTGCCGCGTATCGGCCGGTGTCGGCGATGACGTCCAGGCCGTCGGCGGACATCGCCCGCAGCTGCCGGCCCAGCGGTTCCCACACGTTGACCAGGGACCGGGCCTGCGCCGGGGATCGGATCCCGAACAGGGCGAGCCGCTGTTGGGTGCCCGGATCCAGCGCGAGGGCTTCCTCCCACACGGCGGTGGCCACGGGGACCCGGTCCGCGGCGAGGCGCAGCAGTCCGTCGCCGTGATCCAGGCCGGTGAGCATCTGGCGGAGGTCGTCCCCAGCCGGGTCCGCGCCCACGAGCAGCGCACGACCGGGCCAGGCGTTGAACATCGCCAACGCGAGAGTGGTGACCCCCGGTGATCCCTTCGCGGAGACCAGGGCGGTCAGCACCGGTGCACGCTCACTGCACCGGGAGCGCGACGACGACGACCCGCTGTGCGGCAGCGGCCGCGGCGAGGTCCGGGCTGTCGGTGGACGCCACCAGCACATCGACCGGGATCCGCCCGTCCTGGTCGGTCTCGCCGAGCGCTTCGAGGGTGCCGGTGATGACCTTCTGCACCTGGCCGGCGGTTCCGGTACTGGCCGCTCCCCCACTAGCGGCCGTGCCGGACCCATCGGATGCGGAGCTGCTGGCGTTGGGATTGCCCGCCCCTGCTGCGACGGTCGATGAGTCCGGGACGATGACCAAGCTCAGGGGGGCGCCGGCGGCGAGGTCCTGCCGCGGGATCTGCCCGCTGCCCAGCGACAGTCCCACCAGGGCCTTCCCGGCCGGGACCTGCACGCCGACCGAGATGTCCTGATCGGTCAGCAGGCTCCCGCCGTGCAGGGCTCCGGTGGTCCGCTGCCCCAACGCCGTAGACAGTTCCGCGGCGGGCATCGAGTGCACCGCGGGATCCAGGGCCACCTTGGTGACCGCGAGGTCGGAGCCGCCGAGCCGGGTCCCGAACGGGACGTCATGGGTGAGCACCACGACGCCGGTCTTGTGACCGGCCCCGGACACGACGAGCAGGCAGCCCGCGGCCCCGATGGCGGCCACCGCGATTCCGACGGCCAGCGCCCGGGTGTTCCGGCGGCGCGGCAGTGCCTGTTCACGGACGCGCCGTGGCGCGCCCGGGGCCGTCGGGGAGGACCCGGCCGGGCCGGACACGGCCTGGGCTGAGGCGGCCGATGCTGCGGCGTCGGTGGGTGCGGTCATGGCTGGCTCCCTACTTGGGGGCATCGGGCAACCCTAGGAACGCCCGCAGACACTTCCCCACCAGCTGTGAACGGGACGGCGCGCGGTACTGCTCGGCAAGCCCGTCGAGCACCGCGAGCTCTGATGGGATCAGCTGCACCTGCATCTGCGCCAGCGGCTCACCGACCCGCCGAACCCGGCGGACCCGGCGGGGCTCGAACAGGGCCGGCCCGTCACCGGTGGGTAGGCCGGCTGGGAACATCCCGTCGAACAGGTCCCTGCTGGCCTCGACCGCGTGGAGGACGACCTCGGCCTTGGTGACGTTGTGGGCGCGGGCGTAGTCGTTGGTCGCGTCGACCACCGGCACCGGCATCTGCAGGACCACCGGTCGGGTCGACCGGGACCGGCCACTGCGGGCCGGGCGGGTCCCCGGGTCCGGGGTGTCGGCCCGGCCGGGAGGAACCGGGTCCAGGGTGTCGGCCTCGCGGCTGGGGTGGCTGGATCCAGGACCGGGGGGTGGCTGCGTGAGGACGGGGACGGGGGCCGCGGGCGCCTGCCCGGTGGCCTGGTGGCCGTCGGTACGCCGGCCCGGACGGGGGCGGGGTGGTGCGGGATCCGCCGGGGCCGGTGAGTGACCGTCGGCGGGGCCGGTGGCGTCGAGGTCCGCCCGGACGGTGTCCTGACCGGCGCGAGTGGTTTGGGCGTCTGGGCCGGTCGGGTCCGGTTCGCGGTCAGGTTCGCCGTCGGAGGTGACGGGGTCCACTCGGCGGCGGCTCGGCGAACGGGCGGGACGGGTGAAGGGGCTGAACGGGTCGTCCAGGTCGCTGTCGGCGCCGTCGTCGAGGATCCCGGCGAACTGCTCGACCCCGTCCGGGACCGCGGTCCCCCACCTCCGGTCGGCGGCCATCACACGGACTCAGCGGTCAGGTGCTCCGCGGCCAACGGCGCAGCGGAGTGCTCCGCGCCGCCCACCGGGGCGGGTCCGGCTGCGGTTTCCGGCGGCGCGGTAGCTGTCTCGCGCTGCCGGATCCGGGCCAGGACCTCCCGGGTGAGCTGGCGGTAGTCCTGCGCGAGCGCGTCAGCGGTCCCGGACAGCGCGGCGGTCGCCGGGCGGGGCGCGTCCGGGTCCTTGGCGCGGGCCTTGAGCCATCGCAGCCGCGCGTTCTTTGCGTCCTTGGCGTCGGCGGCGAGCTCGGCGGGCAGCTGGCCACGGTTACGTGCCTCGACCGCGGCCGAGGAGTGCCGGATGACCGTGGTGAACAGCGGCGCCCGGTCACCGAGGACCCGGTGCAGACCCTCCCGGGTGTTCGCGAGCAGGTTCTTCGCGGTCGTGGGGTTCGCGAAGATCACCGTGCCGAGGTACTCGAGGTCGGGGTTGAGCCGCTGCGCCCAGCGGACCCGGCTGCCCATCGCGTCCAGCCCGTCCCACGAGCCCTGGTCGGTCCGGATCGGGACCAGCAGCCACCGCGCCGCGTACAGGGCCATCGTCTGCAGGACGGCGTCCCCGGGTGGGGTGTCGACCAGCACGACGTCGTAGCCGTCGTCGGTGTCGTTGGCGGCCTCAGCGATCCGGGTCCCACACGTGAGCAGCCACTCCGGGTTGGTCACGTCATGCGCGAGGTGGACCAGCTTCTCCAGCTGGCGTCCCCCACAGAGCAGGTCCAGGTTCTCCCGGACCCCGACCGCCGCGTCGAGCAGGTCGCTGTCCTCGTCGGTGAGCTTGCTCACCAGCGCTTCACCGCGGTCGGACTCGTTGCGGGCGGACAGGCCGAACTCCCGGGCCAACCCCCCGAGCGGATCCAGGTCGACGGTGAGTACACGTGACCCGTGAGCGGCGAGCTCCCCCGCGAGAGCCCCGGTGATGGCGGTCTTGCCCGTGCCGCCCTTGCCGTTGCTGACCGCGATCACCCGGCGGTCCGGATCCATGTGGTCCTGCACCGGGACTCCCCCTGTCGTGACGGCACGGTCGGCCCGCGAGTCGGTTGGAACCTACCCACAACGTTGGACAAGAACGCGACGACATGCGGACACGCTTGGTTGTTCTTGTCCACGAAGGCGTCTAGCTTGCGTCATGCTTACAGCACGCTTGCGGCGTGATTGGTGCACGCTTGTCGCAGGCGTGGTCAAGGTTAGGTCAGCTGCGGACAATCGCGGTGAGACCGGCGCGGGCGCCGGCGAGATCGCTCGGTATGTGACCCGTGTCACACCAACAGACCAAGCCTGTCGCGCCCAGACCCCGCCCGATCGCTGGACAGACACCGAGCCAGACCCGCTGCGGACCGTCATCCCCACGCCGATCCCGGGGAGGACCTCATGACCACCATGACTCAACGCGTCGCCGGCGCGTGGGCCGCGCAGGCCGCCACCACCAACGCCCGCACCACCTACGCCCAGTGGGCCGACACCGAGCCGCTGTGGGGGACCGTCGACCTCCAGCACCTACCCATCGCGATGCTCCGCATGCCCTACGTGCAGGCCTGCACACTGTTCCGCTTCCTACTCGTCCAGCACCAGGCCGGCGACCAGTTCGCGACCCTCACGGCGGTCCACCTGCTCCGGGCAGGCCTGACGACCCAGCTCAGCGTCTTCGGGCGGGTGATGTACCGACTCGAGGCCGGGGCCGTGGACAGCGCCGTCTACCTGGCGGCGGTCGAGGCCATCGACTCCGCAGCGACCCGAGACCGCGAGACCCTCACGATCTGGGCGTTGCTCAACGACATCCGCCACCGCGTCCGCCGCGAGGTTGCCCGGGAGTTCACCCGCGCCGAACGGGAGGTGGTCTCAGACGCTGAGTGGCTGGACCGGCCAGCCCCCGAACCCGAGCCCGAACAGGCCCTCGAGCAGGTACTCGCCGCAGCGGTGGCCAGCGCGGTCATCGAAACGGCCGACGCGCAGCTGCTGCTCCAGCGCTGCGACAGCTGGCGGGACCCGCAGGAATTCAGCGCGCGCACCGGTCTGACCCAGGCGAACTGCCGGCAGCGGCACTCCCGCGCCACCCGGAAACTGCGGGCTGCCGCGGCGGCCGGGCTACTGGTCGCCGCATGACATCGACCCAGACCACCACGCCAGCAGCGGGTGCAACGGTCGGAAGGGAGCGGGTGCGAGCGGTGGGGACACGCTGGGCCTGCTCCGCAAGCTACGCAGTCCAGCGTGGCACCCACGGTCAAGCCAAGCGTGTGCCAATCACGTCCCAAGCTTGGACACGGCTCAGTACCGGCATGCGACACGGCCAGGCCGAGCGGGGGACACCACCTCGGCGGGCCGGAGACGCGGCCGGCCCTGCGACGGGGACCCGCAGCCTGGGGGAGCGGTGAGCCCGCTGGTGCGCCCCTCACTGGCCCGGCTCAACCGTCTGCGGTCCGACGGTCAGGCCACGACCGGAGGTCCCGACGCGGACCGTCCAGAGCGGGGTCCGGTCGCCGGCATGGTCCCCGGGGCACGGCGATTGGGTGCGACGGCGTCCGCGGGGAACCGCGCGCCCAGCACCGGCCGGACCGGAGCCGGCCGGGAGGGCCGCCGGAAGGGCCGCCGGGAGGGGGAGCGGCACCAGCGGACCCTGCGCCGCCAGGACCGGGCGGGTCTGGGCGCGATGTCCGCCGGCGCCGCCGCCGGCGGGGGCGGTCTCGCTGCGGCCGGCGTGGCCTCGATGGTCGCAGGGACCCCCGGGTGGGCCCCCGCCGTGCTGGCGGCTGCCGGGGTCGCTGCCGCAGGAGGACTCTTCCGCGTCGGGTACCGGGCGGGGCAGCGGGCCCGACTGTCCACGGCCGCCGGGGTCGCCGCCGCAGGGAAGCTCGGCCTCTCAGGTGGTGCCCGCGCGTCGGGGCGGCCTGTCGTCGAAGCCCGGGCGTGGCGGGGGACCGGGATCGGTAGCCCCCGGCTGGTGACCGTGCACGTCCCCCGGCATCTGGACCTCGACGACACCGATCACGCCGGGGTCGCGGCCGCGGTCGGGGCGGTGTTCGGCGCCGCCTACCGGGTGCAGCGGTGCAGCCGCGGCCGGCTGCTACTCCGCCGCCACACCCCGACCCCGGCCGCGCCGGTGGACCCGGTCATCGCCCGCGTACACCGCACGGTCGCTGAGATGCTCGGGACCACCGCGCGGGTCACGAAGCTGCAGCTGGGGGGGTCCGGACAGCCGGAGCAGTTCGATGTCCACCTCGACTCCGGGAACCGTGTCGTGGCCGAGGCCTGGCGGGCGCGGGCGGAGAGGTCGCTGTCCACGATGCTGCCCGGCCGGTGGCGCGCCCGATGGGACCTCGAGCGGGACCGGGTGCACTTCGAGCTGCGTCCCAGCCTCCCCGAGCGGCTGCCCAACCCCGGGATCACCGACGCCGACAGGCGGGCGGGTAGCCGGCTGCCGTTCGGTGTGGACGAGAACGGCTCGACCGTCTATTGGCAGATGGAGACCAGCCCCCACATGGTCGTGACCGGGTCGACAGGTGTCGGCAAGGCGCTGGCCTTGGACACCCCCATCAGGACCGACCAGGGCTGGGCGACGATGGGGGAGCTGCAGGCCGGAGCCCGCGTGTTCGACGAACTCGGGGAGCCCTGCACCGTCCAGGTCGTCCACCCGGTCCAGCTTGACCGGCCCTGTTATGACGTGTCCTTCTCCGACGGATCGACGATCGTCGCGGACGCGGACCACCTGTGGGTGACGACCACCCGGGCTGAGCGGGTCCAGCAGGCCAGGCCTCTGCGCGGGGTCGTGGCCTACACCGCGAACGAGATCGGCGCTGTCGCGGAAGCCACGGCCGCCGCCGCCCAGGTGCCCGACGTCCTGGTGAGCAGCGGGACGGTCATCAGAGAGCTAGGTCAGCGGTACCAGCAACTGGTGTACCGGGCGGCACGGCAGATCGGACCGAGCGCGACCATCTCACTCGAGTACGACCGGACACCTCACCGCGGACCGTCCCAGAAGGTCAGCCGCCCGGTCCCGGGGTACTCGCGCCAGTTGCTGCTCAAGGCGCTGCTGGGGTGGATGCAGACACCGACCAACGCCGACCGCGTCCTGGACCACGAGTCGCTCGTCACCACTGCGCAGATCGCCGCCACCCTCACGGCCGAGGGCCACTACGCCAACCACTCAGTCGTCGTCGCAGGCGCGCTGCACCTGCCGCACGGTGACCTCCCGATCGACCCGTACCTGCTCGGGTGCTGGCTGGGGGACGGTGCCACTCACAACGCAACCGTGTTCACAGCCGACCAGGAGATCGTCACGGCGTTCACCGACGCCGGGTACCCCGTCACGGCTGACCGGAGCGACCCGTACGCCTACCGGATCGGGGGAGGGTTCCGCTCCCAGCTGCGCCAACTGGGGGTCTTCAAGAACAAGCACGTCCCCAGCGCCTACCTCAACGCCGACATCCCCGCCCGACAGGCTCTGATCGCGGGGTTGCTCGACACCGACGGGTGGGTCCAGAGCGGGCACGGCCATCGGTTCTGCACCACCAGCGCCCGACTGCGAGACGCTGCAGTCGAGCTGATCCAGGGCTTGGGGCTTCAGTGCCGCGTCACCAGCCGGGCCGTCCAGGGCCGCAGCCCGGCATCGTCAACGGCGTGGAACATCACCTTCGCTGCTGCTCCGGCGATGTTCCGACTGACCCGGAAGCGGACCCGGGTGCCGTCCGGGCCCAGCCGCGAGACCAACGCCCGGCGCTACATCACCGCGGCACGGCCCATCCCCTCGGTTCCGGTCCGATGCATCACCGTGGACAGCCCCAGCCGGCTGTACCTGGCCGGGCGGTCACTGATCCCCACCCACAACACGGTCGCCGTGAACGGGCTGCTCGCCGGGGCGTCGAACCTGGGTTGGCCGATCCGGGTGTGCGACCCCAAACGGATCGAGTTCCTCGGGATGAGGGACTGGCCGAACGTGCAGATCGTGGCCACGACGGTCGAGGAGATGGTCACCACGATCCATGACAGCTGGCAGCTGATGGAGAAGCGGTACCGGCTGATCGAGCAGGGCAAGGCCAGCGAGGACGACTTCGAGCCGACGGTGCTGGTGTTGGACGAGTACCGCGACATGGTCGCCCTCGTCGATGACTGGTGGACCTCGGTGATCCGGCCGGGGGTCTCCGCCAAGCTCAAGCTCCCGACCAAGTGCCCGGTCTACGGGTGGGTCGGGAGCCTTGCCCGCAAGGGCCGATCGGCTCGGGTCCACGTGGTCCTGGGCACCCAGCGGCCCGACGCGGAGTTCCTCGGTGGGGAGATGCGCGACAACTTCCGAGCCCGGCTGTCGTTGGGACGGCTGAGCCCGCAGGGCGCGCAGATGATGTGGGAGGCCCCGTTCATCGGGGTCGCCGTCCCCGCGGTCCGGGGACGCGGAACCGCGGCCGCCGGGCCATTCGGGGTGCCCACCGAAGCCCAGGTCTACTGGACCCCGGACCCGCGACGAGCCACCAGCCCAGAAGACCGGGAGCTACTCGCTGAGCTGCGTCCCGCTGAAGTCATCCACCCCCGGCAGGAGGTGGTCTGGGGCGACAACATCGACTTCGCGAACCCCATTGAGGTCGAGTCGATCGTGTGGCTACGGGTCCGCAACGCCCACCTGGCCAACCTCCCGCCCGGCGTCGACCCGGACGCGGACAACCAAGACGACGACGACCAGGACGACGACATCACGGACGGGGAAGCCGTCGGCGAGAACAGCGCGGACCCCGCCGTTGCGAACGCCGACCGGGAGCCGAGCGCGGCCGGCGGGGTACCGAGCACCGCGGGGTCGACCTCGATCGGCGACGCATCCCCAGGGGCACGCCGCGGACATGGGAAACCGACACCGGAGCAGCCCATACCTGTCGTCGACGAGGCCCACCCCCGCGGCATCGACCCGGCCGGCGACGACCCGGCCGGCGAGGGCGGTGGGGGTGGGGGCGGGGGCGACCCGACCCCGACTGGCAGGGCCGCCTGGACGGCCCGTCGCCGGCCCGGTCGCTCCAGCCGCGCGGTAGGGGGCGCCGGCGGGCAGGTCGTGGACCTCGCCGCGCACCGGCATCAGGCACCCCCCACCGCACCGGCCGACGACGCAGCCCAGGAGGTGTCGGAGTGGGGCAGTTACGACTCCGCGGCCGAGGGCGGGTACATCGGCACGGAGACCGTTGCGCCGAGCTCACTGCAGCCCGGTGACCTCCTGGAGGTCCCCGTGGAGGGGGTCGACACCTGGGCGGTGATCATCGACGTCGCCCCGGACATCGAGGACGAGCTCGCCTACGCGATCGACTACCTCACCGACGACGGTGTCGACGGAACCTGGGTCGTCCCCGACGATGACCTGGTGCACCGTCGCAGCCCTTCCGACGGGAGCTGAGCCGTGTCATCCGAGTTCGCACCCGGGGGCCGTCCCGGTCGAGCCGGGCCGCCACCGCGTTCTGCTGCCGGTGCCCCCGCCGGGGGAGTCGGCGTTGGAACGACGGCGCTCCCGCCGGATCATTCGCCGGGAACCTCTCCCGGCGCCGACCGGCGGCGGGGCCGTCATTCCCTTCAGTGCCCGCCGAGACGATCACCCCATCTCGGAGCATCTCGGCCTTGAGGACCTCGGCCAGGACCCGGTAGGCGACCCCGTCGACGAGCTGCCCCGTGACGGCGCGGTCCCTGTCTCGCTCGGCGAGGTACAGCCCGGAGACCTTGTCAGGGTCGACCTGGACGGGCCGACACCTGGGTGGTCGTCGACGAGATCGAACCCGACATCGAGGACCCCGACGCCTGGTGCGTCGGGTACCGCACCAACGACGGGGACGACGGCCAGCTGATCCTCCCCGACGACTGTCTCCTCAAGCGGCGCCCACCCCACGGCTGACGCTGTCACCGACACAAAAGGAACCCAAAAGACGTGCCCGTGAAACCCACGAGGGGACGGCGCCGTCGACCACCTGCGCACGAGTGGTCGACACCCGTCCGACCCCGGACGAGAGGGGGCAACAGCATCCGCCGACCCATACCGGGCCGGTTGCGCCGGTGGGCTGCCCGGGTGGCCGGTGCGCACGCCGTAGCGGGTAAGGGCCGCTTTGCGGGGACCGGAGCTGCGATCAACGGGCCTGCGGGGTTGACGAAAGTGGGGGTTGCGGGCTGGTTCCGGCGAACGCGGGATGTGCTTACACGGTGGGCATGGCGCCACCGTCGATCGTGACTTGCGTGCCGGAGATGTAGGCGGCAGCAGGAGAGACGAGGAACACGATCAGCTGGGCGGCCTCGTCGGCCGTCCCGGCTCGGCCGAGGGGGATGTCCATCGCGTTGACGATGTCCCCGACGAGCTCGTCGACGTCTCGGCCAGCTGACACGGCGAAGTGCTCCACGGCCTCAGTGCGGATTACGCCCGGCGACACGAGGTTGACCCGCACTCCCCGGGGCCCGGCCTCGCGAGCCAGACCGTTGCTGTAGGCGACGAGCGCTGCCTTGGCCGCCGAGTAGGGCAGCGACGCCGGACGGGCGACGCGGGACGCACCGGACCCAACGTGGACGATCGCTCCCTGCCCGGTCTCAGCGAGGGCCGGCAGGAGGGCCCGGTCGAGGCGTACCGCGGCCATGAGGTTGAGGTCGAGGTCGCGCTGCCAGTCTCGTCGGAGAATCCCAGCGCTCCCTCCGGGCGGGGGGTCTGACCGCCGGCGTTGGAGACCAGGATGTCCAGGCCCCCGAGCAGCTCCAGAGTTCGCCGGGACACGGTGGCCACGCCCTCGGCGGTCGACAGATCGGCGGCGATGCCGCGGGGACCACCGCCGGCCGGGACGGTGCGCGCGGCGACGACGACCTCGGCGCCGGCGTCGGCCAGCCGCCGGGCCGTGGCGGCCCCGATACCGCGGGTCCCGCCGGTGACCAGCGCGCGTCGGCCGGTCAGATCAGGTGAGGCGGAGGTGAGAGCCATTCCCGGACGGTAGGCCATCACCGATGATGATCGATCATCGATGCCTGGGTACTGTCCGGTCGTGCGCTCACTCGACCACTGCTTCCCCGAGGAGATCGAGCTCTCCGGCGTCCTGTACGCCCTCGCCGACCCGATCCGGCTGCGCATCGTCCGTGTGCTCAGCGACGGCCAAGAACACGTCCAGGCCGATTTCCCCGCCGACGTCGCGCAGTCGACGCTCAGCCATCACATGAAGCGACTGCGCCAGGCCGGGGTCGCGTGGAGCCGCCCGGAGGGCACCCGCTGCTTCGTGACACTGCGACCCGAGCTTGAGCAGCGACTGCCGGAGCTGCTCGCCTCGGTGCTCGCCGCCGCCGCGCGGGAGGGGCATCGACCCGAGGAGGTCGCCCTCTAAATCTGATCACAGCGATAGCGCCGGCTACGGGACGTCTACTCCGCGCAGTCAGCTGTCGCCTGCCGTCCTTCGCCGACTGGCGATCCAGCGCGATGTTCGGCGGGGGGTCCCGGAGCCCCGGAGGGCTGCTGGTCAGCGGGACGGCCCAGCGTCGGGGAGTGGGCGGGGACCCGCGGTACCAGCTGGTTGCCCGGGCGAGGACTCGGTCACGGCCGTGTAGTGGGCCGCCGCGAGCCGCGGTGGCCGGGAGGTGAAGTCCTCAGTGCGGAGGTGCCGCCCTCAGGGCGGTCAGTGCGGGCGAGAACGGCGTGCGCGCGGAAGACGTCGGCAGCGGTCCGCGCGGCGGCGGTGGCGGACTCTGCGCCGACCGGTCCGGCGAGTGTCACTGTCAGGATCGCATTCCGCTCCACCCGACCTGCACCAACGGGGCTGGGTGTAGTCGGGGGCACCGGATGCCGGGGTGCGCCCGGCTCGCTGCGCGGCGTCCGCGGCCTCGGTGACCGCGGTGAGCAGGCCCGGCCGTCGGGTGGTGTTACCACAGCCCGACCGTGGCGGCAGGGCCGAGGACGTCCATCGACCCGGGGTTCCCGTGCACGGCCAGTTCGGTCTCGGCGAGCTGTTGGGCGGCGTGCTTCATCGCCACGACCCGCCCAGCGGCCTCCCGTCCGACCGTGCCGGCCACCCGCAGCCGCTCCTGGGGGTCCAGCCCGGGCAGGGTCCCGGCCGGGCGGACAGGTGCGCGCTGCAGGGGGTTCGTGCCAGGTCACCGCGGCCGGGCGTGCCCCTGCCGCTCATCAGGCGGTGAGCTTCGACCAGGTCAGGTCGCGATGCACCCGGTTCCGCTGCATCGGGGTTTCGTAGTACGGTTATCACGTGTGGAGGTTCTTCGGTCGGCTCTCCGTCACGCCATCGACCCGGGGGACATCGATCACGCTGTAACTCACGCTCTGGTGGTCGAGGAGGTCGGGGAGGACCCGACGCGGTACCTCGTCCTAGGGCCGGACCGGGCCGGGAACCTCCTCGAGGTGGTCGTCCTGGATCGACCACAGGGACCGGCCGTAATGCACGCCATGGTCATGCGCGCCAGGTACCGGCGTCTACTACCCGGAGGGGGAAGCAGATGACAGCCACCGTTCACGGCCACACCGCCGACGGCACAGCGGTCACCGACGCCACGATCGAGGGGCTCGCCGCGGAAGCCGAAGGCGGCTATGCCGTCGAGGACATCCTCCGCCGCCGCCCCGGACGTCCGCCAATCGGTAGTGGTGCGTCGTCAGTGGAGTCCGTACGCCTCGACCCGGACCTCAAACGGGACCTGCTGCTTCGGGCTGCCGCCGAGCACACCAGCGTCTCCGAAGTCATCCGCACCGCCGTCCGCCAATACCTCCTCGTCAGCTGACGGCACGCCGCGGTACGCCGCGGTGGGCTGATTTTTGGAAGGTACAGAGGGCGACCGGCGTGGCCGCGATGACAGCTCTGGAGGCAGCCTCGGCCCACCCCCGAGCCCACCTCCGGGGTCCTCGTCGACGCGATGGCGTCCTCGTTGTCCAGCACGGTCGTGTCACCGACCGGTGGGGTCGCCACTGGGTCGGACAACCGGTCCGACCCCGTCCTGTTCGGCGGTGGCGCTGCAGAGCTGCTCGGTGG
>JAABUP010002432.1_pt1 | contig 36047 bp, 48 predicted proteins | sample 5559201 | NCBI WGS metagenome assembly JAABUP01 (sample SAMN10711887, study PRJNA513373) | rock metagenome | isolation source: Antarctica rocks | place: Antarctica
CAAAGCGTCTTTGGTCTTTGTTTGATCTCAACGCCTGCAACAGATACAATGGAATCTTCACATGGATAGCGCATTTGAGCGAGGCGGTGCGTTGAACAGTTCGTTCTGCTGCTGCGTACAGTGTTTCAATACTCGCCTCATCCTGGTGTGATACCGCCTTGCTGGCTGGAAAAAAGCTGACTTAGCGCTGTTGCAGGATGCAAAGTTTTCGAAGTTTCGCTGTTGCGCATTCGCTGTCAATGGTGTCTACGTCACTCACACCCGTGCACTTGTAAATCTTTTCGGCATGCCTGGCAAACCTGCCAGCCTGACGAATCTGAGAAAGATCATTCCTGTCAAAATTGCACCAAAACGTTCCCCAGCAGCTTTAAACACTCGAGGTACTTAGCTTGTTCCAACACGTCACCTGAGTGAATCTGACATGGCTGCAAGAGTGATGAGCCGGGAGGTGCTGCAGATACTTCAGTTGCTGATGAGGTGGTGTGCTACATCAGTGACCAGCGCTGTGTCTCACCAAAGCACAAGGAGACTGACACAGATCCACTGAGTGAACGGCTGACAACAGGTGCCAAGCAAACTGACCACCGCAAAAGCAGCGTCTTGACTTCAGAATCCGAAATACCTGACATGCTGCAAGTGCATGGGCAGTCTGACGTCCCAGACGCTCCACAGTCATTGTCAGAGCGTACTTCAGCTGAACAGCATCAGCTTCCCAGGAGGCGCTACCACGGCATTGCTGCTGCCACTTCACCAGCTGTTAGTGCATGCTCTGATGTGCACAACATGCAGACTTTACCTAGCACAGATGCTCCAGAAGCATCAGCTTCTTCTGGGAAGGACAGCAGCCTTAGAGGCAGTTCTTCATTTTCAAGTTTGGCATCTGACAGCCCTGCAAGTGGCACATCTGGTAGTGTGACTTCTGCCACAAGTAACTCTGCTGTGAGTAGCACTTCTACAGAAAGTGACAGTACCGCCAGAGATGACGCATCCTCCACAAGCGTAACATCTGACAACAACGAGCTCATGGTGGCACTTTCTGCAAGCGACAGCTCTCCTAGTCCACCCCCAGCCAAGCGCAGCAGACTAGCAGATGCTCAGCCAGACAAAGCTGCACCAACAAACTATAGCTGGGCGGCTGATGCACTGGCAGCAATTACCCCAGTAGGTCCTGGTGCACAAGCTTCTGCTGCCAAGCATGCTAGTCCATCCAGACGGCGTGGCTGGTCTCCTGCGCAGCATGTCTCCTTGCAGGCTGCTCCTAGACTGCAAGCATCTGCAGGTGATGTTTCAGCCAGGCTAAATAGCCCCCTCAAAGAACGTAGTAGGTCATCTGGAAGGGCCCGAGCTTCATCTGCCAGGCAGAGCAGATCTCCTGCTGCACACACAAGGTCTCCTGCAGGGAAGGGCGGGTCCCCTGCAGGGAAGGGCAGGTCTCCTGCAGGGAAGGGTAGGTCTTCTGCAGGGAAGGGCAGGTCTTCCGCAAGACTTCAGTCCCCTGAGACATACAGCAGAAGCTCTCGCAGGCTTAGCAAATCTTCCAAACGCCGCAGCAAATCACGCAAAGGCTTTTCTGCTAGGCTGCGTGGATCCCCTGCAACGCGCCCTAGATCCCCTAAAAGACAGCGCAGATCTTCTGGCAGATCTCCTAGAGGCAAGTTTTGGCAGCATAAGGTGTGGCAAGAGAGGGTGCGGGCACAGCTTCAAGGCCCAGACATGGCAACTGGTGAGCAAAGACTGGGGCGCTTGCATCATGCCTTGCAGGCACAAAGACATGCCAGAGCAGGTGGCTCTCTTTGTCTCGCTTCCGCAACCTAACTCACCAGCAGTGCTAGTGCTTGCGCTCATGTCGTCAATATACAGATTGTTGAGTCATAATTCATGTGTGTTGGTGCTTGGTAGGGCAATTCCTCAATCATGCACTTGAGCCTTATCCTATACAAGTAACCATATACAGGGCAACTCGTCCAACCTCCACACCAAATTCCTGCTGCTTTGGATGCCTGCCCACCTGATGCCCACTGGCCTCACCACAAAAGTTGATTGAATTTCTTGGCAGTAGTGAAGTACTGTGAGTGCCTTTTCATTGCAAGTGTGCTTGTGCTTGCCTCCTTTGCTGCAACTTGTCAGCTACACTTGCATACTCCACACCAGCCAGGCTGAACTCTGCAGGTGGTCAGGACTTGTTGCCCTATTCCCCATCACGCATTTTCAACAGGGGTTTCCTGCCAAGCAGTGTTCAAGCATCCGTTGCTGCAGCATCAGGCACCTTACCAGAGTACCCCAGCCTAGCCCCAAGGCATGTGGGCTCAGCAGCTCAGGGCCATGCACAAAGCCTCAGGGACTCTCCAATGCACAGAGGCAGGCTTGCAAGCCCCAGGGCTGTTGACCTGTCAGCCAGGGCTGCTGGAGACAGCCCCGGGAGCTATGAGTCAGGCTTGGGCGGTGTTGCATGGCACAGAGGCAGACGGCCAGACTTCAGTGATCCTGTATCAGCCCCCAGAGGTGCTGTTTCAAGTCCCAGGGGTGCTGCGTCAGGCCCCACAGGCGCTTTCTCCACCCCCAGAACGCTAGTGTCAGGCCCAAGAGGCTCTGCCAAATGGTCTGATGCGCGGTCATCAAGCCCTAGGCCTGATGGCAGCAAGCACAGGCTTGGCAGGTCAGAGCGCCGGTCCTCATCTAGGCGCTCTGCTCAGCAGTACAGCCCCAGGCCGACAAGGTCAAGTTCAAGGTCAAAATCACCACCCAGGCGCTCTGCAGAGCAGCGCAGGTCCACCTTAACCAGCCTAAGGGCAAGGCACTCTGCAGAGCAGCCCCGGCACAGGCTGAGCAGCCCCAAGGCTGATTGCTTCTCAAGGCGGTCTGCAGAGCTGCCAATGCCTAGGGCAGCGAGTGTGAAGCCAAGCGCATCCTCAAGGCGGTTGGCAGAGGATGATCTGCCATCAGCTGAGCACTCTTCCATATTGCACCCAGCAGCAGCAACCACACTGCCACCTCCACCACCAATTCAGCCTCCGGTCAAGGCTGGTGGTGCCCGCCAGATGCCCAGCCAAAAGCCCCTCACTAGTGTAAAAAGCCCCTTCCTACTGGCTTCTTATAGCAGTGAGAAGGTGGGGCGCGCTAGCACAGACAAGCTGCGCGCAGTTCCATCCCTGCAGAGTGCTGACTCATCTCCTGGTGCTGTGAGCCCAAGAGATCAGACTACAAAGGGCAGCCACTCAGGCACAAGAACCCAGCACAAGGGGTCCAGTCTGTCCAGACACGCTGCTGAAGCCCAGCCAGCCGAGCACAGACACAGTCGTCCCAAGAGCAGCTCAGAGGCCAAAGTGAAGCACAGGACCCGCCGCTCATCAAGCAAAGCCAAGTCACATGAGCGCAGCCGCTCAGGCAAAGTGCTCGGTGCTGAAGTCAAGCAGGCTCAGCCAAGGAATATCAGCCAGGCCTGGAACTCACCAGGTCTGCCTACCAGCTTACCAGATGCAGCTCATACTGCACCACCTCCAGGCACATCAGGCGCAGCCGCTGTTACTACCGCTGTTGCATCACTTCCAGGCATGGCAGCTAAACTGTCAGGTACCCCAGATGCAGCTCATACAACACCACTAGCAGCAGCTACCTCAGCTGAAGATGCTCTTGCACCGCTGCCAGTTGCCACATCCCTGCTGCCTGCTGCACCGCTGTCAGGAAGCGTGCCCACAGATCCTAGGAAGAGGCCGCCAGCTGTCAAGTCATTGTTCAGCATCGACAATGCTGCTAGCCCAGTCCACAAGGTACTGCCTAATCAGATGAATGCTGCGATGGCCTTTGACAGCTGTCAAGCCACCTCTGACCAGCTCAAAGCACCTGTCACTGACCTCAAACCCGGCAGCTCACAGCATGCTCAGCACAGCTTTGCCACCCACCCCTTGCAGGCCGCACAGCGTGCAAAGCATGGCCATGACCGCATAGGCTCACAGCGTGAAGAGCTCAGCCCTGCTGCTCTTTCAGAACCTGCAGTAGCCACAGCTGCTCCAGCTGAGCCCCTGTACAGCAATCTGAGTCTGGCCAAGCCTTCAGACTCGACTCAAGTCAGTACTCACGAGCCTGAGCGCACCTCCTCTGCCACGTCACTCCTGGACCAGGTCAGACAGTCACAGCCACATGGCAGCATCCCTGACTCCGAGGCAGCCATTGCTGCTGTCAAAGAGCAAGGTGCTGATGCCTTGCCAGGTGCTGTGGCAGCTGCCAAGCAACCCACTGGTGGTGACATCAAAGAGCCAACCTGGGATGAAGCCATCAGGAACAGTGGTGCTTTACAGCTTGAGGCCAAAGTCTGGTACTACCTTGACCCCAATGTGAGTAAGCTGCAGCCCTGCTAAGTGCCCACAGGTCACAGTCACATTTGCCGTGCATTGTTATAGTCCCTGGATCCTTCACGCATGCAGGTGTATAGTGTCAGCAGCTGATTTGCAAGCTTTGCATCTGGCATTGGCAGTGTGTGCCTACTATGGCAGAGTGATAGTCACAGTGTGACAGTCATAGAGCCAAAGTTTATGTGGCGGCCGCTGACCTGTTTAGCAGTTTTAGACGGGATGATGAAAGCATTTGTACATGTCCATATTTACAATTGTCAAATGTAGTGTTCCAAAGACCAGTCTGGCTCTCGGCAAAACATACTTGTAGCCTGAAACACAGCATATTCTTCATGCAGGGCAACACGCAAGGGCCCTGCAGTCTGGAGCAGCTGATCTTCTGGCTGGATCTTCTGAAGCGTGAGGAAGACTACCAGAAGGAATATGAGGACTTCAAAGAAGTGTCTGTCTGGATAGTGAGTAGCTCACAAGCCCTTGAAAGTGTGGACTTGGTGTGCATGCACTTGCTGAATGTACTTCCGCGCAACACAGGCAGGACATCATGGCCAGTTGCTGGCAGGCTGTCAGCTTGCTGATGAGCTATGCTTTCTGTACCCTGTGACCAGGAAATTGTATGCAAAGGCCGGCTTCACTGCGTGCTTTGGTAAATTCGCTCTGCAGCACAGATTTGTATACACGGAACAATGGTTACCCTGTACACAGGCTTGCTGAAGCTTGTCTTTGTGTTGCTGCAGGCTAGCATGGCAGTGCGCATCCCCCTGACAGCTTTGATGCACCTGCACTCGTTGTCTGCCTGAAGAGATAATCTACCTGCATGTTTGTACTGCCTCATTTTGACAATCAAGAAAGCGTACACAATTGCAATTGATTTGACACAGCCATGCGAAGTTGCTTATTTGTGGAGACTGGAAAAAATCCCTGGAGCATATTTGTAGCTTTTTGTGATGCTGTAACACACACAACAGATGTTTGCTGCATTTGCACAGGCACAATGATGCATGCAATATAAGCTTATGCTAGCAGTACGTATTGCGTGTGCAGTGAAATGCACTTGCACACATGCAATTGGACCTGATGCCTAACACCAGACACAAATGGATTAGGAAGAGCAGTGGTCCAAAGCAATGCTTGCAAATGACCAGTAAAGGAGATGCTGCACTTTAGCAATAAGGTCCATGGAATCGTGCAAGGCATGTTTTGGATTGAGAAACAATCACAATAACCCTTTGCACTCCTTTGGAATGGACAGATGTTTATATTGCCTAAGTTACTGCAGCTGCCTGCAGCTATGTCAACACAAACGACAAAAGTTTACCCAATGTATGCAATAAATGGCCCAGCTTGGCATCATAGCCAAGCAGCCTCACCATGTGTAACAGGAAAACACAAACAAACACACAAGACCCTACACCAAGGATACATCTCAACAATCGGCCCCAATGCCGACTTGGCTGCGTGACAGAGCTATAAAACAAGTCCGAGTGACCGCGTAACCTGATGGCTGATGACAAAGCAGATTCACCATCCAGATACCAGATAGGCGCCATGTTGATCAAGGCCAAAGCACCAGACACAGCAAAAGTGTACACCAACAACTGCTCTATCATGTGAGGCCACTGCAGCGGAATCCAACTAGACTTTGGTACAAAATCCGAAACCTCTAATGCTTGCATAAGCTGACCAGATGTACCAACATATACAAGGTAATGCGGACAACTGAGCTCTTTCTTTGGACTGAGCTCTTGCCTGATGACCTTGCGATGCTCATTTGCCAGCGCAACTCTGCCAATGCGATCACCAATAGTATCAGAACTGATGTTTGATCCTGACTCAACTGAGGTGTTGCTGCTGGCTGGCAGCTGCTGAGGCTGCAAAGCTGTTGCCAAGCCTGACTTGACAGCATCTTTGGTTGGATGAGCAGCCAAGTATGCAGAATTGACAGCAACCTGATCTAGCAATTGAACTTTGCCATGCTGAGCTTGAGCTCCAATGATACGCTGTGCATGCTGTGCAGCAGATGTCCCATGCACACCATCTGCATCTGCATCAGCAGCATCCTCAGCATCTTGTAGGGATGATGACGCCAAAAAATCACTGTAGGAAGTGTTGTGATCTGCAAAACCTTTGCCAGCATCCTGACTCTCCTCTCCACTCTCTTCTTCTTCTTCTTGCTGACTCAGCAGCTTCCGGTCGGTTGTGCTTGCCTGACCAGGCAACCAACGGGCGTCCTCTGAGCTGCTGCTGGGATGGAAGCACACCTTGAACATGTGATCCCCAGGGGACACCACGGGGGACATGCACACTGACCCAGAGGGACAAGCAGGGTTGGGGCCCCCTTGTCTGCTGCAGGGGGGGCAGGCAGCTGCTGAGCGTGCATGCAGGCAGCTGCCGGAGAGACCTCTGCTAGCTTGCAACTTGCGAGTGGCAAAGGCATTGGCCCTGCAAACATTTTGGCAGTTTGTACTTCCCTGCCTGCACATGTGTTGTTGCACACAATCGAAGAGGCACTGGTGAGTCGTGGTGCAGCATAACAGTGAGTCTCCTCTTGTTCTATGTATTGATTCCTCCACAGAAGCCACTGTAAAGTGACCCTGCCAGAAGCTGGTCATGCGCAGTTTCAAGGAACCATTTGTGAAGGATCCCAGCTTGACCAACAGTTGATGCTTCTTCAGCCACAGGCAAGCTAGTGCAGATGAGTTTAATGCGCATACCATTTTTCCAGTGACTCTTCTTCGGGACCTCGCACAAAGCACAGATCATTGCCGCCGCACTGGTTCCAGAGCCCTTCTGCAGAGCAGCTTCCAGCACTCTGCTGCAGGCTCTGTGGCACACAGTAACCCTCATTGTGCATTGACCTGCACAGTGGTCTCTGTAAGACAGCAAGAAAAGAAACAAGAAAAGACAGGACTACACCTTTGTGTCAATTCAATGAGAAGCCAACTATTATACTGGGCTGCCCAGGGTAAGACAGGAACCAAGTGTCATGAGCCAGTGTACAGTGTATGCATCTCAGTATAAAAACAGTGTTGATACCACACGATGATCAAATACTTGTTTCGTAATGTTCAATGCCAGCCATGCATACTGATATTCTACCTCAATAATCATCCAGGCATTGGATGCTGTGCAACACTGGAAGCCAAGTGCAATCACTGGCAACATGGGGTGCTTCTATGGCATGAAACTACTGCACTGTTTCTATCATGATGAAGGCAACAAGCATTCAGCTCACAAGAGCCGATGCCCCCTCATGGGCTAGGGCCTTAGCCTCAGCAGGATTTGTAATGTATGCTGGCAACCATCGGGGTAGCCTTGTACAATAGGCCTATCAAGACTAAATCACAAAAAAAGGCAAGAAGCATTCAGTGCAGCCTACCTGGTGCTGCGGCTGTGATCAGCAGTGTCATGAAAGTTGCTGGTAGCTAAGCAGTCCAGCCAGGAGCGGGAAGAGGTGACTGGACACTGATTCAGCATCCAGATGTTGTCACCAGCCTCCAACTGCCCTGACAAAGGGCTGCCTTCATTGACAGCCCTGCAGCATGTGACAGTGCCCCTTGCAGTGCCTCACAGTAGCACAAACGAGTTTAAATTGTGTGCTGGCATTGAGACAAGAGGCACGAGCTGTGTTCGAAGCCACAACCCAAAGCAAAAAAGCGGACCAAAAAAAGTCGCTGCCTGAAGGGTTCGAACCTTCGCGCGTTTCCGCATACACTTAGCAGGCATACCCCTTAACCACTCGGGCAAAGCAGCTGATGAGGTAACTGATGACAAATTGATGGCATCCATGCAAATTTTAGACATTATGTCCCCCAACATTTCATAAGTACCTCCCATCCTGACAGCTGGCACCCGCAAAGACATGCAGCAAGCTTCTCAAAAGATGGCTTGGGACACTTTGATCTTTGCACAGGCAACCAATGGCCAGTCTGCTACACACTGGACACCAAACATGCGCTGCGGGCAGAGAAATTTGCAACAGCCCAGCAAACTTTGTAGTTGTGAAGGGTTTACCTGACGGCTGCTCCAGTACCCTTGGAATACAAGGGAGTGAGCAGCTGCGGCAGCAGCAGCGCACACAACCAGCACAGAGCGCATAGCACTGCATTATGCCACACTCCAGCGCACACCACCTGTACAGACAAGCCATGTACTTAGAGCAGCAATCAAACAGCAAGTAAGGTTGGCATGCGCTATACAGCGGTTTGATGTGCACTGTGAGTGAAGAGGCATACAGCCAATAAAAGCCCAATGTGTGCGTCGCTCATGTTGACTATCCGCACTATATTCCCTAGTCCAGCTGTGCACACTCAGTTACACAATGAAGGGAGGTTCAGTCAATCCCAGCCTGCACGTGATTTGCACTGGTGATGGTGGCAAACCCCAAAATTGCGGTGAACTGAGTGCAAGTTACTTGGAACAACTTCTTGAACCCTTCCTAAATGTTGTGAGGTAGCTGGGTACTTGCTGCAGTGGGTGCAGATGCAGTCAACATCATTCTCATCACTGTCACGTGGTACTGGTTTGTTCAATGTCTGGCATTTTAGCTGCAGTAAGCCGTTGTAGCTTGCTTGCAAAGAGTTCAGTCTTACGCTGGTTTGGTTTGACAATACATGCATGCACGATTGCAATAGGACGTCTACGAAATACTGCTACATTACAAAGCCACTTAGTTCGACGCACAGTGCAACTTGCAGTTGCTGAGATACTGGCAGAGCAGGAATGACTGGCTCAGCAAGCATGCTGTCAAAAGACAGATGCCTTGCGTGGTCTGGGAGCTGGGTTGTTCTGTTTCTTTGGCCTACATGTTTATTGCAGCCATCACAATTGAGGACGGGAGTGATATAGTGGTGAAGGGCATACCCGAAGAGTGCGCCAGGGCCCCAGGGTGGCAAGGGCCCCAGAGTCCAGGGCCACATATGCCCCTGGCAGTAGCAACAGGGTGAAGGCGCCCACATGCTGCACCCCCACCCCCTCTGATGCAGCTGCCACTGCATGTCCGGCCTGTAGGGCAGATTACACACATAAGAGCAAACCTGGTATTGGCCTTGAAATCAGGATTCGATCCAGGCTTGGTAGGCCTACGTGCTGAAGCCCTCATCTGATCAAGATGTGTCTGATACAGACATGCATGTGATGCAGATGGTGGATGGCAGTAAGCAGGAAAGCAGTAAATGCCAGTGTGATGCTGATTCATTGCAACTGTATGGCGCAGTCCGGTTGCAGGTCAGAGCAGCGCTCAAGATGTCAGGTGGGAAGTTCAAATTGCGAATCGACAGATCTGAGATATAGTCCAGTCCCTTTGAAATTTTGAAATTTCCAATAAACATGCCGAAAGATGGGGTGTCGACGAGACACAGATGAAGTGCAGTGAAGCTATCATCGCAACCGTGCTTCATCACAGCTAAGCAATAAAGTGACAGCCAGTGATGTCATTCTCTCACTAAACACTAATGGCACTTACATCCATCCACACAGTTGCACATGCTTCATGCTGCACATTACGTGCAATGGCACTGACCATGGGTGACTCAGTGCCATTGCAGGTCTTGTAGCATTTATAAACTAGGCTTGACAAACATTCACTAGCTGTACAGGCTACATGTTTGCAAGGAAATATCATCTTGTGCAAATGGCAATGCAGACACAAGTTGCGACAGGCTGCCTGGACAGAGATCTCAGATCTTCATATATTACATACGTACCTCATGAACAGCAATAGAGGCTGCAGTTGCAAGCCAGAGGTAGCCAGCATGACCCCAAGGTACTGTCAGGCCGGGGACTGCCAGCCCCATGGCGAACCCCTGACCACCTGGGGCTGCTGCCAGGGGCACCCCTGATCCTGGGACTATCTCTGGCCCCATTGACATTGACTGCATCACGTGAGAAGCATGCATTCAGGCATGCACATGGGAGGTTGTGTTCAGGCATTGCAGGCAGTCATGTTTGTGCATTGAAAGTACACACGGCGCAGGATTTCAGAAAAAACGAACTCAAATGCTTTCTTGTGTGGCGTTGGAACTGCAGCTGCAGGAGTGGGAATGCTGCTGTGAAAGTCATGGATTCATAGCAAGGCTGCATCACATCCTGTAGCCATAGCATACAGTACAACAATTTGCAAGACAGGCAGAAGTAGCAATGCATACATTTTACGTGAGTGAAGATGCAAATGCAAACACAGACTGCTTCCCAATTGTCATGCCGTGTGTTTGGTAGCCTAGATGCATGCATGTGAACACCGGCTGACACACTGAATAGTGGCACACCTCTTTGATCCAAGCGATGGTAAGCCATACTTCTTGGAGTAGCATGAAAACCACTGACATGGCCAACATCGCTGCAACTGCCACACCCACGCTGTACCATTGGCGCAGTGCAGCATTATGCTGTCTGCCAAACTTGTAGAATATTCTGCACTTTGTAGCAGAGAGTCAATAAAGAGCAGCTTGCTTGGCATACAGCTTGTCCAACTGACTGCAGTCAGAAAGTGCACGCCTGCGTGAGATTATGCTGATCTACTTCGGTCACCTGTTGCATTTGCTGGTCTGCACAGATACAGAGAAGACGCTGATGCCCAAGGTTGTGCAACCACAATAGTACTTCAAAATTGCCGCTGTGGCGTGCAGCAAAAGCCAGGCTAAACAAATGCCGACAAGGAAGGGCATGTTGCACTACGCAGGCGCCCAGCAGTGTGCGTTGCGGCAGACATAGCCTGCCGCAGCGCTGTAAGGCTGAAGGACAAGAGCAATCTTGCCGAGCGCAGCAGCTGGTCCTTCAGTTCGCGCAAGTTTTGGTGATTAAGCTCTGTGTGCCAGATGCCAAGCTAGGTCAGCAGCGCAGATGGAATGGCTGTGAGCGGTTCTGCTGATGTCTAACAGTCCCGCAGTTCACAACTTGAGTTGCACTTTCAAAGCGACTCCGATTTGTCTCTGATCAAAGATGATCCATGAACTGATCCCAAGCTCACATGTTATAACGCCCGCACGCGGTTTGGGGTTTGCAGCTCTTGCTCACAGGAGCGCAAGCCTGAGACAGTTATGAAGGGTGCCAGTAGCGGTGGATAGCGCCAGCAGTGCCTGGTAGTCGTGTTGCCTGCATGCCAACAGCCCTCTTGCTGGTCTTTGGCATGTGCAGCATCTCGGTGTAGTTGTCTGGCCCGAAACTTGGCGAGCCAAACATGGCTTCAATGCGTGCGTCCTCGCCTGTATCATTGGGCGGGTTCGGGGCCGGTGGTGGTGAGCTGTCCTCAAAATCGCCTAAGCCATACATGACCTCAGACAAGGCAGCTTATACCACTGCCACATCCTCGACCTTACGGGGGTGTAGCAGTGCAAACCTGAACTCACCTAGCCATTCGCCAAGTCAGTATGCATTGCCCACGGTATGTCAGTAACCGTCATCAACTGACAAGCCCCCAGGACCTGGCAAACCTGGAGTTGGACCAGTGCTGTGTTTTCACCAAATTGGCACTTGCAGGGTCGCTTGTGGCAATCACCTCAAACGATGAAGACTCCAGATCACAGTGCTGTGGCCAGGCTCAAGCATGAGCTGCAGGATGAGCGCAGAAAGCTGCAGGTGCTGCCATACTTGCTAACCCACCCATGCTGTTAGTTTTTGCATTTCAGCAGAATCAACATACGATACAACGAGTTTGCATGACAGGCTTTGACAAAGTCCAATCAGCAGTCAATTGACAAGACGGCAGAGTACAAGGAGAGATATAGGGGGCTAAGAGCAGCAATGGGTGACAAAGATAAGCAGCTGGATTTGGCCAAGCGCACCATTGAGCGCTTGTCAGGTCAATGCAATGCCTTGGAGGCAAGCAATCTGACTAATTTCACCCCTTTTCCACAGATAACAGGCTTATCATATTGCAGATGTTGCCATATTGCCGTTTAGGTCGGAAAGGCCAGAACAAAACTTTCAGTTTTGCATACTGTGTATCCTGATGTGCTGTATTGAATGACATGTGTTGACCATCAGCACAAAACAACAAATCTTTGCCTGTGCTATACTTCTTTCATGACTCCACCTTGTGGTTGCTATAACCTGAAGGGACCCTTCAAACTTGCTTTCAGTCAGCTTCTCTGCATTGCCTTGCATTTCATGTAGTCCTTGAACACTACTAGATCTGGTACTTCTCGAAGAAACAATGTATATTGCTCCTTGCTTGTTGCTCCTTGCATGCTGCTCCTTGCATGCTGCTCCTTGCATGCTGCTCCTTACATGTTGCTCCTTGCATGTTAGTCCTTGTACAGAAAGTATCACTCTTGGTAAAAATCTTACCGTGGTACAGGCTGGTGTGGCAACAGACAAGGCATATGCGAGAAAGCTGGAGGCCAAGCTGTCTGCAAGCAAGAGTATCTCAGACCTGCATGCCAGGTGCTCACAGTACAAGCTCAAGCTACGCGAGCTAGCTCAGGAGCTAGACGAGGCTGAGTCGCGCACAGCCAGTGTTCAGGAAATTGCTGATGTCAGAGCAGACGAGGTACACATCTCTAACGCAAGTCTTGCACACAAACTGCACAAGAGCCATTTCATACATCAGGACGTCATTCTGCCGATTTACTGTGCCACACAAAGCTTTGATTGAATCCCTGCAGAAGCATGTCAGTGAGCTTCCAGGTTTGCATAGTCGTTCCCATGTGATTGGTCCTGTCAAGCTGCTGCTTGGTATGGCTTGCTTGACATGTTGTCTTATGTCTGACAAACTCAAACACGTGTCTTCACATGCCTGAGTCATCGCTTCCTGATGCTCTCTGCCATCTGTGACATTATGCATTCAAGGGGGTGCCCTTGCACATGCACACAGTCACATTACGCCTGATCTCAGGACGTTCCACCTTGTGGCCCAATCCATTACAACCCCTGGACCAATATTATTGAATGCGTGCCTTTTCATGCTGTCCCAGAGCGTAATTGTTGAGAAATGCTTTCCTGTTTTGATCTAAAACTTTGTTTTGTATGTGTAGGTGGGCACCCTGAGGCAGGCTCTGCAGATCAAGGCATCAGAGCTGTCCAAGCAGGCTGGAGCTGACATACACTCACGCCTCCTCTATGCTGTCGCTAAGGTCTGCTTCTCTTGTTGCATTTGCTTTGCAATAGCTAACCAATTCAAGTGACAGACTCCGTGTTAGTTTTAGTGTTGCATATGTCAGATACAACGAGTCACTGATGTGTTCAATAAGGCCTCTGCTGCTGCTGCTGAATTGTGGGCCATGTTATGTATTGGCGGACATCTCATGCTCCATTCATAGCCCATAAACAAGAGCTGATGCCTCCTCGTGGGGTAGGGCCTGAGCCTTGGCAGGAATGTAACTTGCCGTCTACCATCGGGATATGCCATGTACACTAGGCCAATCACGACCACATCATATACAGCCCACATTGGTCTGTGGAGACAGCAAGATGGCAAGCATCATGGCTGCATGTTCACCTTACAGTGCTAACTGTACCTTGTTGGGTGATGTGTGCAGAGCAGGGAGGAGGGATTGGCCCTGGCAGTGCAGCTGGCAGAGTGCAAGGAGCGTACTCGCCAAGCTGAGAACTCAGCAGATGATGCTCATGATGAGTCTCGAGCGCTGAGGGAGCAGATGGATGAGGCTGAGTCGCAATTGCAGCAGATGGAGCAAAAGCTTGTGGACACTGCTGCCAGCTGTCGAAGGTACGTTCCAGGTCTTTGCTGTTGTTGCACTCCTCTAAAGGCTGCAGAAATTCTCTTCACATGTCCAGGCGCTCTTGAGTACACTGTGCTGGTCAATTTTGCTACGCGTGGGAAAGACCTATGCTCAGGTTCATTGAGGAGATTTTAACATTGTCAGCTGATGCCGTTACAAGAGAAATACAGATACAGCACTTTTTGAGTGACTGTGGAGCATGTTCCCTGCTGTTTCAGAGCTTCTTGCCTTTTCCATGCTGACACATGCGGTGATGAGCGTCACAATCTTGCATGCATAGATCACACTGCACTGTTGCATCAGCCACCAGCCTCAGAACTATATGTACCTGATCTTAGGGGAGCAAGAGACTCGCTCAATCAACAAGCACACCTGCTTTTGCACAGCACTGCCCCTTCTCATATGCAGTAGCTGCCTGTTGCCAAAGGTTGCCAGATTCAGGCTTCATGATGTCTCCCAAGGTGTAGACAAAATGTACAACTGGGTGGTCATAGGCTGCTGTGCCGTGCAGGTTTGAGGGGAATGCAGAGGAGATCAGGAGTGAGGTGCATGCCATGCAGCAGCAGGTCAGGGTGCTGGCAGGCGAGAAGGAGGACTTGCACCACCAGTTGCACTCAGAGGAGCAACGCTCCCGCCAGCACCTTGCTCAGGTGATTACCTCTGATTACTACTTTCAGGCTTTTGTGTTCATGCTCTGCCAAGACAGTCAGGTGGCAACCGTTGCAGCTGACTTGCGATGTTGCATTTCACAGCTTTTGGTTGCAAGCACTGCTGTCCTGCTTATGTGCTTCTTTACTGCTGTGAAGACTCGCTGCTGTCATGAGGACTGCGGGTCATCTCTGCCCATGACATAACATGACAGCAGAGCATATCTTGCTGTCCAGCACAGGCAGAAACCAGCAGGAGCTGTGTCACATACCATCACTGCATGACATGTCAGCAGACATGAGCGCCCGTCCATCACATACATTGTAGGGCATTGTGTGCTGTACGTAAATCCCAACAACGCTGGCCTGTGATGTAAGCAATGAATCCAGGTCAAGTGATCTGTTACAGGTGGCGACTCTGGAGCAGCAGGTGGCAAACTTGGAGAGGCAAAGACAGCAGGAAGCTGCTTCACTGCGAGGCTCAGCAGAGCACATGCAAAGGGAAATGCAAGGTCACTGCACTAATCTGCAGGCCCAGCTGGATGCCTTCCAGGTGCCTTTCACTGCTGCCTCCTGCCAATGTCTTTTGTTGCTGCCTTGTACTCCTGCCTTTCAGATGCCTTATACTGCTGCTTTGTCCCTGCTGTGTGTCCCTTTTGCCTGTCACTGCTGCCCTTCACGTGCCTTCCAGGCTGTTCACTGCTTGCAATCACTGCAACCACCATCACCAGTTAACCCAGAAGGTATGGGTGGTGCAGGAGATGATGGAGAGGGAGAGGCAGACCGCCAGCAGCAGCTTGGCCAGGGAACGCGCTAGGGCAAATGCAGCTGAGCAGGCTGCTGACGCATCATCCAGTCAGGCTGAGGCACGCAGGCGCCAACTGCAGCATGATCTGGACAACGCACACTCTGAGGTGAGCACACTTTAGAAGTCTTCCACTGCAGATGGTGCATGCTTTGGTGTCTGGCGTGTGCTACAGAGGCATGCAGTACTTGCGTAAGGTGGCAGACACAAACTCATGTACATGGTCAACCTTCACAGGACGTCCTGTGTGTGTTAGGTAACCCAGGCATGTTTTGTAGCTTGATTTGAGGGTGCACTGACTGAGGCACAGACATCATGATCCACTGGGTAGCCGCCACAAGAGGGCAAGCCGCAGTGTGTGTGTGTGTCTGTGTGTCTGTGTGTCTGTGTGTCTGTCTGTCTGTGTGTATGGCATTGCACATCAGGCAGCAGGATCTGCAGCACTGCCTCTGCATCTCTGAGGTGTTGAGCCAGGCTGCAGGGAACCCCCCCATGTCTTGTTCCTCCAAACCGCATTCACAAAGCATAAGTCACCAAGTGATGACCTGATGCAGCAGCACAGCCTGTGTGGTGATCATGTTGTATCATGACTGGTGCAGGTGCAGACACTGAGTGATGTGAGCCAGAGGTTGCAAAGCAGCCTGGCAGACACCACCAAAGCCCATCAAGCTGAGAGGCTCAAGCGTGACAACTTGCACAAGCAGGTGATGCCTCATCTATGTCTGGCAACACTCCTGGAACTTGCCAATGCCTGTACTGGGGACATGAATAACTTCTGCCAGAAGCAAGCTGCAGCTTTGCTTGATGTTGCAAGGCCTGCAACAAAGCAAAGTTTGCTGACTTTCAAGCTGCTGAGAATACCTCTTGCAGACTCAATTGCTGATACTAGAACCATTTATACAGGAAAGTTACACACATACAGCATCAGCAGTTGCAGTATTCAGATGTAGGCCAAATTGGAAATACGCTGTTATCTGCAATCATCTTACCTTGAGCTGTTCCCACACACCGCTATGTACGCAATTGATAGCAATTTTGATGCGATGAAAGCCCTAGCCGCAACCAGTTGGTCGGCTAAAAATTTAGCGTTAGATGATAGCAGTATGTGGCGTGATCAAAGATGCAAGGTTCTGAGTGCAGGTGCTGAGTCTGGAGGCCAGCCTGAGTGCAGTCCACAATGAGCGCAGCCAGAGTGACATGGGGCTGAAGAGCCGCATGCAGGAGCTGCTCTCTGAGCTGCAAAGCACCTTGCAGGTATGCCCCTCACTTTGCAACAGCCCCCAAATCTGGTGCTGCTGCCTCTCTTGCAGCTCCTGGTTGAATATGTATATGGTATTGAGGCACATCCTGGTTTTGCATATCCAGAACTCATTGTTGAGTCTCTACTGAATACAGCTCGCGTTCTTCACGGCATATATCTGTGTATGTGTGAGGCACATCCTGATTTTGATGATTACACACACCAACTGGCAGCACATGCAAAGCCTGGTCGCAAACAATGCACGTGGCTGCAACATCCAAATTAGGGTTGTGATGTACACAGGAGCGTGGAGTGTACAAGGCCAAGTGGCAGCAGTTGCTGAGTCAGCACACGTCATCTCAGTCCACTGTTGAGCGTCTGCAGAGGGACCTACAGCAGCTACAGGCCTCCCATGCAGATCTGCAGCAAGTCAAGCGCTCACTGGACAGCAGACTGCTTGGCCACCGCCCCACCACAGCCGACCACAGCCACTCACTGGAGAGCAGACTGCATGGCCATCGCCCTACCACAGCTGACCACAGCCATGACAGGGGCTCCCAGGCTACTTCCAGCAGGCCTGCAAGACAGCCTCATGCTGATGCATGGGCCGACCCTGCTGGGCAGAGTCACAGGGCTGCTTGGAGTAGCCCTGCTGGGGCTGCTGGCAACAGGGCAGCCCAGAAGCCCTATCCTGAGGATGTGTTGACCGGCAGAACTGCAGCAGAGCAGAGTAGCAGTTGGAGTGGCACCAGCGACTTGGATAGGGTGTTGGCAGAACACCGGGGTAGGCTTTCGCCTGGGGCTGGGCACGCTTTTGAGCACAGCGAGCTGCCTCTGACCACTGAGGAGGCTGACTCAGAAAGTCGATCTCAGCTAGATGGCTGTGTGAGCTCTGAGGAGATCATGGCTCGCTTGACCAAGTCTCCGGCAGCTGCAAGGGGTGGCACAGGTGCAGCACAGTCTAGCATGTGACTTTGTCTTTGTCTTCATGTCACAAGCTGCCTCTGGCACTTCTCAGGCTCTGTGATTTGTTGGTCATGCTGAATGGGCGGTGTGTAATCTGATCATTTTGCTCCGGCGCTGTGTGTATTGTCCATGCTTACCAAAGTACCCATGCAGCAGCACTGCTCCAGGCATGGTCAGCAAAGTCTTTTAGTGGGTTGGTAAGTAAACCACTGCTGATATCTGATTGAGTCTCAGGACAATGTAATAGTGATAATGATGACCACCAGCACCAAATCCACTGTCCGAAATCCGACAATGTGGCTCTGCAGGATCTGGAAACCATCATGCCCTTGCCCACCAAAGGCATCCAGGTGACCTTGCCAGACAAAGCATGGCCCAGCAGCCTTTCAGAAGGGTCTCTGAGGGCTCTGGGTCAGGTCTGCAGTCTCCACCTTATGATGATGACCATGACGACTTCGATGCCACTCTGCCTACTGACGAGCTCAAATCTGCCTTGTTTGGACCAGCATCTAACATGAGACAGCCAGCACAGATGCCAAACCAGAGTGCAGAGACACCAAGGGTCAGTTTTGGGCGGCCTCCTCATGCAGCAACTGCACCAGCAGCTCCTTCTGGGCAGCTTCAGCAGCAGGTGCTGCAGCAGCTGCAGTCCAGTGATGGTCAGCAGGCGCCAGGTGGTCCTGCCAGGTTTGGTTCTGCGGGAATTGCTGCTCACCATCAGCGAAATTCTGAGCCGTTCTTGGGCTTCACAAAGTCAGATCAGCATGTGCCCCACCATGCACGTATGTGGAGCATTCCTGTGGCATCGCCCAAGCTTACCAATGAGTTCAGCCTGACATACAGCAATCCTCTAGCAGAGCAGCCCAGTCTGGGGCAGTTGATCATGCAGATCCCCTCGGTATCAGTCCAGTCTGCACACAGCAATGATCATGCCAAGCAAGGGCAGTTTCAGGCCGCTGAGCAGCACAGACAGCATGTGCTGAGCCTGACTGATCTTGCCAACATGGATCCCGCCAGTTTGTGACAATGAAATATTGGTACTGTGGACACTACTTTGTTGAGTGGTGAATGCAAGCCTGCAAGTGCATATACATATATGTAAGCTGTACCAAGATGTCTGGCACTGGCTTGTGCGTATCCATATGCTTCATGAAGCTCTGCTAGACTGTGGACCTGGCCAGGAGCCAGCAAGCAGCTGTCAGCCCTCGCGTTGCAACTTTTGTTGAGATGCTTTGCGATATAAATTTTGAAGACCTTGCAGCCTACTAGTCATTGACAATGCGGTGACAGCTGCTCAACAAATGTAAGCATGGCATGAGTATATGCATAAGAAAACTGTCCACCGCATTGAGGCAAGGCTCATTCTATGTAGATACACACACTAGCAGTAGGCTGAGTGTATATGCATAATGCATCTAGGGGAGAGACCATAGTCTATCTATCAAGTTGCAAGCACTGTCTTGGTCTGCTGTTGACACAAAGATGAAGACTCGCCCAAAAGCGCATTGCAAGCTGAGCAAAATCCACAGACAAACAGACCAAAGCTGCAGAACATCAGCATCTGCCAGTTGTACTGACAGGGTCCCCCTCTTTTGGGGCAAATTTGAGCTTTGTGAAAATGCAACGTCTACCTGCTGTCCATGCATGGAGCTTCACCAGATTTTGCGAACGAAGACTGGTATGAATGGCAAGCTTTCTACGTATGTTGAGAGTAAGATGCGTCATTCTAGCAGGAGAAGGCATTGTAGTAATTCCAAGGTGGGCTTGAGTACGCACCAGGTGCAACAATTTGCTACCATGACAAGGCAGCACAGACTGAGTACAGACACTCTCTGAAGGTGCAGCGCTGTTGGCTATGCAGTTCTGCAGGGACTCACCAACATGCATGGCTGTCAAGTGCTAACATCTGCCTCTGCCACTGTCGTCAAATCTGCCATCTGCTCACGCCTAATGAATTTGTCGTCTGGACAAATGTGGCTATTTTCATGCAGAACTTTGCATTTGGTTTCGGAGTAACAGCAGATCTTGTGTCTCTAAGCTCCGAGGGGCACTGCAAGCTGCGCAAACAGCAACGCTCTTTATCTGTGCTGTACTCTTTCTCATTCGAAGCAAACCTTCTTGACCTGCTGATCTTGGGTTCTGACAGTCAGCAGTACTCAGATACGTCACAGTTTACACGACTCCGCAGAAAGTGGTTAAAGAGGCGATCGGCACACGACGACGAAGCATGGGCCACAAGCGTTCGGCTAGACAGGCTGACGCCCCAGAAGACGTCGCAGCAAACTTGACTGATTTTGCTGCCAGACTCGCCCAGCATGGTGCGTTGCTTCGGAGGCTTCTCGCTCATGGCCGCAATTGGACTAAGTTTTCGCTGCTCCTGGCGCAGCCTCGAACTCACGCATCAAGACAGCACTCTTGACTAATTGGCATGCGGCCTGTGCAGGGGAGGCTTTCATGCAGATGTTTGACAGCTCTGAACAGGAAGCCAGTAGGCCACCCAAGCGTGCCAAGCTTGCAGCAGCAATTATTACCACCAGCATACCCTCATCACCAAGACATGTGAGTGGCAGAGCCCAAGTTTGAGTGACAAGGATTCCCAGACTCAAGTGTTGCATCATTGCTCTTATTTACATGCTTGGATGACTGGCATCACGTGCAGCCACGCGGCTTATAGCATAATGCTGTGCAGCAATATGCCTTGCAGCCAGCGCATCTTCCTGTGCAAGCTGTGCGCAGCACATTGCACAGCAATCCAGTCGTCATTGTAGGAGATCCCACAAACTCTGTGACGCAAACAGGTATCTGAGTGACAGCTCATGTGCTCTCATTTCCCTTACAGGTCAGTCACAGCAGTAAGGACACTCCGGGACTAGTCTCTGAGGGCGCCAAAGATGTACTGGCAGACATTTGGACTGATGGCAAGCAGGCCAGGTGAGCATGACAGCACCTGTTGGCTATCAGCTGACATCAATCAGGCTATGTTAGCAATGTCCAACATTTTGTATGTTACGCTGTCTAGATTTCATGGCTAAGTCTGCATGATCAACATTTGTGGCAAGTGCGTCTGATATGTTGCGGTTGAAAGCAATGACAGAGCCTCAAGCAATGTGCACAATCATCAGAACGTTATCTCCTTTGCCATTGAACCCATCATCAACAATGTTGCATCATGAGCCCTCAGCACACATCTTTTATCACAAGCTGAAGCATGCATCCAGCACAATCCTGCGACTTGATGGCGTTCGTGTTGAGAAACAACAGCAAAACCAATTGTAAACAAAGTTTGATGCCTCTTTCCTCCTGCAGTAAGAAAAGATCTCGAGATCTCTTCAGCCCAGTAAAGCCTACGCCCATGCAAGCCTCACCTGCTGATGCATCAGCCATGAAGGCAGAGCGGAAGCGATTCATGTCTGGGAAAACCTCAGATGTACACCGTGCCGCTACACCTCAACAGCAGCCCAAGCGCCAACAGAAGCAGCAGTCATCTGCAGAAGATGGCAGCAGTACAAAGCCTAGCAGAGGAGACTTCCTTACTATGCAGAGAGAAGTTCAGATGCTCGGTGAGACTCACTGCTTCTGAATACATCACAGCAATCAGTTATTCTGAGATGCATGTCAGTGCCTATTGACCTGAGTCCAACTTCATGACCTGACCTTCTCATTTCATTTAGTACCTTGCAGTGTGGGGTGTGGAGTCAGAACTGGCTCTACACCTCGGACTGTAAGGTATTAAGTGAAATGACAAGGTCTGGTCATGAAGTTGGACTCAGTGGAAAGTTTGGAAAGCATTCATGCCTGTGCTTTGAGGGTGGAATGGGTTGTGCTGCTGTGGTCTACAAGCCTGATCTATGTTCTATGAGCAAATGTGGCAAAGACAATTAAGCCTGCCTTGAAAAACTCGCAGCATGGTACTGCATTGCAGACCTGTCAAGAACGCGCAGATGTCGCATCACTTATTGCAGGCAAAGTAGGCAGGATGCACAGACCCTTGCCAAATCACATAAGTCACACACAAGCATACTCAGCAACAGCAGGAGAAACAGTTGTATAAGGCCAACATAAAGCAACTGTCTCGCTGCTTTCAGATTCTGAGGCTCCTGCTGTGAGTTCTGTTGAGTGGCTTGCATCTGACCAATTGTCCTGCTGCTTGCAGGTGCCGAGGCGCTGGACAGAAAGCAACGGAAACAGTTTGATGCCTGGCAGCTGCAGACTGTCAAGGCTGTGCCACAGAAACCTGGCCAAGTGTCGGCGGCCATTGGCAAAGGTACTCTCCAGCAATGCATGCCTTGATTCTGACTGCAGACAAGGAAAGAAACATGTTGTTGCACAATCGGTCACGTGTTGCATCAGCTGCATCTCAGACGGCAGCTTGAAGGCATCACAGCAGCAACAAAGACTCCCACCAGAGCTGCAGGGAGCGCCAGGCAGTGCATCAGGCAGGCCAAGGGCAGCAACAACTGAAGAAAAGAAAAGAAAAAAGAAAAACACTTTATGCTTTTCAGCGATCATAACGGGAGCCTCCTAACGGCGGCAGCCCTGAGCTGCAACAACTGCAACGAAGCAGCAGCTGTGTGTGTAGTGTAGTGATGATGCTGATAGCACTCTGTTGTGTGGCAGGCATAGCCAAAAAGCAGGTCGAAAGGCAGCAGAAGGCAAAGGAAGAGGCCATTGCCTCTGGCATGCTGACCCTAAAAGGCAGTGGCAAGCAGAAGCGGCGCTCGGACGCTGACAAAGGCCTTGCTGAGGATGGTGGCCTGTTCAAAGGAGGCATGCTGCGCGTCAAGGGAGCTCTGGGAAAGGACATGGAGAAGATAAGGAAAAAGGGCTCTACTAGTCACAAAAGAGCCTTCAGCAGTGGCAAGATTGGAAACTTGGATGGCAATAGCCAAAAGGCATGGAATGTGGCGAAGACTCAAAACAAAAAGATGACAGGTCCACGTAAGAAGAGGCAATGATATTGAACAAACTGGAGTTACTGGTGTATCTGCCTCTTCGCATACACAGTTTGCTGTGCACAAGATCTTTGCCTGGAATATGATGTTATGGTCGTATTCAGCACCTTAAATATTACTGGTCTTTTGTGACATTGACATGAGTTGGCACTAAAGTTGTATTTACTAGTTGCCCATGGTTGCTTTGCCACATATACTATAGTTGATACCTCCAAGGCTCGGATACGAGAAATATTCTTGATGACCTGGTGCAATTTTGAAGCAAACTGTTCATGCTTTATGCTATACAGAAAATCTGTTGAGACTCAAGCTGCAGCAAGCTGTTGTGTACAGGGCCAGCAGGTTTTGCAACTGGGATGCATAGCTGAAAACAATGAAGCCGTCAACAGCTGACACTGGACATGATGAACAGTGCATCGACTTACAAGTCAATTGACAAAATTCAAAACAAAGGCACTGTTGCCTCTCAAAGTTCAACAAATCTGTCTCATAATAGAATGTATGTGAAGCAGCTGATAGCAGACACTTTCAATCAACATAAGGGCTTGCAATTAACTCCTGGAGGGTCACAGCAGATTTCGCAAAAATGACAACCAAAAACGCAGACAGATTGCACACAACACAATCTGCAGCTACAGTTCAACTTGAGTTTCTGTAAGTACATGTGTCTAGCATGCATACGCGCATGGACACAGCTGTGTGTGGACAAACGCCAAGTCCAACTTATGCTTGCTTGTATGCCTATTCAAGAAACACTTCAGCGCTCAACATGGCCTGACAAGCGCCTGAGACCAGAGCTGATGTATGATACTGGTGCTGTAACGGTGCTCCACACAGCACTGCCCCATGATGACGCCTGCAACAAACACACAGCATTTTGTGGCATTGCTTTTTTTACAATTTCGCAATGTTGCACTGCATGACTCAACACCGCTCAAGATGCCACATAGCTATTCTAGGCAGAGGCAGATTGTACAGCTAACGCCATGACCCCAAGCAAGAATGTGCAAAACAAGACATGCAAAGTTGCACTACACGTACCGCTTGCTCTATGTCACCTACTGCATCAGAAGCTGCCACCGCAACATGTCCTGCCTGCATTGCAAAAATAAACATTGGAACCCTGTGCTATAGCCTATAAAGCTCAAGCACCATTGCGCTGTCATGAAAGCAGGATCGCAGTTTAATTTTGTGGGCAGAAGTTTGCTTGTGGATTTGAAATGAACATACTTCATTGGTTGTGTATATAGGCAACATGTGGCACCTGGCTGCAATGGCTTACCTTCTTAGAAGCTGTCTTCTTCATGGCCTGCGTCTTTTTTACAGCAAGCTTCTTGGCAGTGGCGACATCCTTCTTGCTGGGCAGCTTGCTCAAGATGCCCTCTGGCCTGCTGTCAGGTGTGTCTGTGGCTTCATGAGCGCCTGTGAGGTCAGGGGAATTGACACCATGCTGCTGAATTACAAAGGCAGGCTGTATGCTGGTGCCCACGACCTCAAGAACAAGTGTCTCCTGTGGGTGGACTTGAGAAGACTGAGCCTGCTCTGATTCTTGCTGCTGCTGCTGCTGGTTCTGCTGTGGTATGGCTTTTGCCTTGGCAGGTCGCCCTCTTCGCTTTGGAGCTGAGGCTGCGTTGGAAGCGGAGTCAGTGTTAGACTTAGAAGCTGACTTGGGTGGTCTGCCTCTTCTCTTCAGCGCTGCCTGGGTGGGAGCGTCAGTTTTGGTCGCTGACTTGGGAGGCCTGCCCATCCTCTTCGCTGGGGTTCCATCTTTCTTCAATCTTATGGAGCCAGACTTTGGCTCTGGCTTGACCATATTTTCTGTTGTACCGTAAACGAGCTGGGTAGCGGTCTGAGATTGATGTCAGTCAACTCAAACGGGCGGCAAAGAGTCACTCACAAAGTAAAAGTTTGGGTAACGTTGAGTGCTTGGTGCGTTTGTTAGTCACAGAAGTAACGAGCGATGAGCTGTCCGACCTTATCAGACAAAAGCCTTGCTTGAAAGTTGCGCAATGTAGACGTTGAACGGCAGGGTTTTCATATTCTGGCACGGAGCTCCATATATATCGGGGAGAGACAGCAAGATGACACGTCATCATTAATCTACTGATCTTCCGGATGGATCCACATCTGTCATTCTGCAAACAATTTCAAAATGGGCCGCATGACTGTGTCTTCTCACGACTTTCCCCATGAACACTACCCCGACTCATATTTACACTTCATGTGCCTGTAGCAAACAATATTACTGCATCTCCACTGTGACAGGGCCTGTCAGACAGGCAAGTCAGGTACGATCGCATACAGCATTTCGTGACAGGACCATCTATCAAGAGGACCTTGTGGGAAGACCCCGCTGCATCCCAATGCATACTGAGAGATGACTTGCAAAATTCACTTCCAGAATGCGTTTACGAGATTGATATGAGCAAATTAGTAAAATACTAATAAAGCTCGTGCTCGGGCAAACTTTCATCGAGTCCATTGCGAATATCCTTGTCAACGCCTCGGTTTGACCGTATTATTTTCGTCACTCGATTCAGGTTGTGGAATGATTGGTGCCTGACTGTCTGCGAGCTGTGCCAATTTTGCAGTAGGATTGATCTCGTTGCCTGCGCCCTCTGCAAGTATGGCCACACAGGCTGGTCACGACAGTACCTTTTCGGCCAGTCCTGCTAGGGATGACGATGAGATGTTCGATAGCAGTACTTATGAATGCAACATATGTTATGAAGTCGCCAGAGAGCCAGTAGTGACTATGTGTGGTCACCTCTACTGCTGGCCTTGTCTGTACAGGTACGTCAACGTGTGCTGCTGCATTTGTATCTTACAACGGTGCAGCTTAGGCGTTGGTTGTATGACAGATGGATGCAAGTACAGAACCTGTGTAAAGTCTGTCCTGTCTGCAAAGCTGGAATAGCTGAAGACAAGGTGGGCCTGCTGAGCTGCGCCGTGTGTTCATGAGTGCATGGGAATCGCAACATGCTGTATTGAAAGATGCCAAGACCATATGTTCCCTGACAAACTTTACACCCTGCCTTCATGGTTACCTGCCGTGCCTCACTGGTTATCATTTCAACCAGGTGGTTCCCATTTATGGTCGAGGTGGAGTTCAAGAGGACCCACGTGGTAAGCACAAGCCAGGTGTTAGGACGCAGCAAACTGAAAGTCTTCAACCTGTCCCTAGGAGGCCAGCCGGACAGAGACCTGCGCCTACAAGTGTAAGCCGCAGCACTGCCCTGCAATATATCAGCAATTTTGTGCTCTTAAGATGCTCAGCTCTTGTCCCGCCATCACAAACGGCTTGCATTCTACCTTTTAGTTGCTTTTCTGTAATATCAGTCGTGTGAGATGTAGAGAGGGACAGCAGGACAGCATTCAGGCAATGTCAACTTGCAGCCAGGCTTGGGCATAATACCAATGCTGTTTGGGCTCAATAACAACTCAGGTGAACTAAGTGGTGGCCTCATCCTGCATTTGCCAGTATTTTGTGCTTAGTGTATATTGCTTTCCCAGTTATTGTCTATCGACTCCCCTGATAAGTCCTACAGACAAGAAAAGGAATTGATTGAGTATGTTTGGGCATGTGGTGTAGCTGATGCAGCATTACAGCCGATGCGGGCTGGTGTACTTAGCGTTATTGATGCAACTGCATGTCATCTGCAGGCAATGGTGGCTACTCAGAGCCTCTCACGCCTGAGCAGCAGCATCAGGTAAATGCCCGGGCTTCTTATGTACAGGCTCAAATTTAGGCCGTGTGACATGAAGGCTGCCTGCATCGGTGCAGAACTGGACATTTCAGCAATGCCATAGTGAATACAGAGTCACAGCTCCTGCTGCTGTGTATGTTTCGTAACAGGTTGCATAGACTGTACTGTGTTGCTCTTTTGCAGGCTTTCTTGTCTCGGTTGCTGCTGATGCTGGGCTCATTTGTCATCATGTGCCTGCTGCTGTTCTGAGGATAGTCTCCAACAATGTGATCGCAAGCCTGAGAGCTCAAAGCAGCAAGTTCAGGCTATGCAGAAGCGCATCCTCAGTCAAGTGATTTGAACTCTACATGGTGCATGGTGTGTTTACTGACAGGTTCTGTTGAAGCTTAGCTTGGCCTGCAGCCGGCCCGTGCATCAGGAGCCAAATGTTCCTGGCTATGCTCAGCTTGCTGTGGCTGACACAGTTAGTGCTTTTGTTTTCAGGTCATGTTGTGTGTCAGCCCTATGAGCAATGGCCATTTATGCAGGCTCTGCTCTGGCCTGTTGTGCATGCCATATTTTGCTTCCCAAGTCAATAACCAATGAACATTTGAACTTGCATTTTACAGAATGTTCTGCCATGTACACTAATAGACTAGGACTGTAGTGCTGATCTAGTGCAAGTGGCAAAGTTTGTCTCGAAGGTCTGATTTTGAATAAGCATTGCAGTCCCTCACACGCTCAAGCATTGACTGTCAAATCAGGCTGCGAGGGCTGTGTTTCTGCATGATTGAACACGGTTGTACCTACATCAAGCCGAGTAAATGCGTGTGTGCAAGTTCGCAGTGCATCCTGCATGTGAAAAGTGGCTGCAATTGCTTACATGTACCAGATTTCTTGTAAAAGCTCCCAATGAATATGCAGCGAATAGACACTTGTGTATTCCAATTGAGCATATTGGTGATGAAGGTTGACTAGCATTCTGCAAATAGTTGCATCTGAAAAATGTCAGCACCAAGCTTGGCAGACTTAATGGGTGTGATTGTTGGTTCTGGAGCACCAAGCCTCCTTTCACACTCTTCATCTTCTATCCATAGTTGTAACGGCAAAGACGACCTATCAGTGGTATAAGCTGCTACCTCAAATGTGCAACCTGCAAAGCACCTTATCAGGTTGTGATGCTGGGCATGCACCATGCAAGGCGGACTGTAGTGGAGAGTGGTCACCCTGAGGCAGTGGTTTCATCCATGCATCCGCAAATTGCAACTTCAGAAGAAAGCCTCTGAGAGCATGCTCAAGCTCAACAGGATCCAGGTCGACAATTTTAGGAACTGTCACCTACAAAGACAACATCCAGTCACTGACCAAATGACTGCTCAGTCAGCAGCCTGACTGTCAATTCACCTTTGATTGTAGTACATATCTTTCCACCAGCATGCCATCCTGTCCCAAAATGTTGACTGTGACCTTATGAAGTAGGCCTTGCAGCAGAGCACCCTGTGCCACTGTGCTGTTAGATGCATGTCGAAGCTGCGCAAAATGCGCGGTGGGCGCTCAATGCAGCCACGTAAGAAATACCTTCAGGCTGATCGCAATGCTATGTATGTATTCGTTCAGGTCTGGGTGTCTGGATTTACGGGTTGTGATACCGTATAGTCTGTGCCTTTCAAACAATTCGGGCCTGTATATGCGTCTCAAGTGAAGGATCTGATGGATGACTGCCTCGACAAACTCACAAAAGACATTCACGAACTCTTGTGTGAGATCTGACATCGAGCATGCTGTGCTGCACTTTGGGTGTGAGCGCAAACCTCAAGCTGCCTGGTGATGTGGTGAGTAGTCAAGTTGCTGTTGAACAGCTCTGCTGAAGATTGCTATACATTGACCATCCCACAGCAGTGCCATCTGTGCAGGCATTACGTCCGCATGCTGTGGGAGTCTGCTGCTGCAAACCCCAGTCGTGGTTTTTGTTTGTTGTTTTGTTGTTCCAATGGGACAATCAGGAAGGCTTCAAACACACAATATACAGTATTTGTCAGTTTACGATCTATAAAGTCCTCTTGTGAAACATAACAGATAGCCAACGCAATTCCGCACATAGTGTGCATATCGAGTAATCAGTGCAAAACTGTGAGCTTGATCAGCCGTGGCAGATCATGAATGTGCCAATGCTTGATTGCAATGACATGAGCCGCAACAGCCAATCCTATGTATACGTGCTGTGACAATGGGGTCACAAAGGCTCAACAGGCGAGCTGGTGGACGGCGAATGATGGCTGGCCCATGACAAGTACGTGTTCCAACCAACTGCAATGACATTTGAGAAGGCAACCTGCATGCATTAGTGACATATGTCAGTACCTCAGAGCCACATGCAGGCTACTTACTGCAGGCGCAGACCGTGGACCAGCAATTGTACTCTGACATGTAAGGCATGAAGCCCCTTGCATGCATGAAAATGCTCAAAACCGTCGCTGAGCTTGTACTGCGTGAAGGCAGAACCCCACTGACACTTATCTTGCCTGTTGATGTGATTGAACAACACGCAATGACGAGATTCGAGTTGCTTAGCGCATTGCTGGAGTGTTGAGCATACCTGAAGATGGGGTGGTACTAGTCTGAAGTTTATGAACTGGGCAGGGACCCACAGCTTCCAGTTGGCTATCACAGTAGGCTTGAGGTCGTTTTTCAACTTGCTCTTCACTTCATGACTCTTACCCTGTGCAGCAGACAGCCATGTTCCATGGAGCTAAAGCTGTATCTTTTGCATGCCGAGGGTACATGCTCTTATACAGGCCATGCAGCAGCCAGCCATGATTTGTGCAGTTAGAGCTGCACCTTTTGCATGGCGAACATACATGCCCTCGTACAGGCCCTCGTACAGGCCATGCTGACAGCAGGAGGCAGAGGCACACCTCAAGAGTCAGCAGAGATGCAAGAAAGGTGGATATGAACACTGGTGCCCACAGCAGTTGGTCTAAAGCCAGGCGGATCACAGCACCTGCAAAAGACAAAAGCTGAGAACATTTGTAAAGTACGCATCATGTATCACCACAGACTGACTGCAATGACTGAAGAACATGTGAGATCCTGCATCATGGGTAGATACATCATCCTGGTGCATCATGCTGGTACATTGTGCATCTAAATAGGGAACGTTAGAAGCGTAGAAACGTTGTCAAGTTGCTGCTGGTCAGGGGTCGTAATTGCCTTGTTACAGGTCGGAAGCTTGCCTGCAGTACCAGTTGCTGTGACTGTTCTGCCTATGAAGCTGTACCAGAAGTGGAGGCCAGGTCCAACCAGAACAGACCCCTGCACCACAAAACTGCCCCTAGCTACTGTAGTATGCACTACAGCTCAACTTTGCAAACTCATGTTGTCTGTAGAAGTGGCACTGAAGATCAAAATGCTGTATAAGCACGCTGACTATGCCCCAAAAGCTGTTGTATGCAAAGAAATGGTGTGGCTGAATGCCTGAAGCATGGTATGAGCTGAAAGTGCAAGCTATCCAATACTGATCAGACGGCCGCAGTAGCCTTCTTGGCACTAGATGTGTGCTGCAAAGTCATCCAAACTGACACAGAGTATATAGCATGCTAGAATGGCATACCAGCAGTGTAAAGATGCCCAGACGCTTGAAGTCAAATTCATCATTCTTTTCCACAAACTTCTGTGACACAGCATCCCCAAGTCCATTGAGCAGACCTGCTGTCCAGGCTTTGGTAAACAGCTGCAGCAGCGTTGTTAAGATGAGCTGTATCTCTACCTTGCAACATCTGCTATCATGCAAGCCAACAATGGCATGTTGACGCATGCATGAGTGTAACAGCAGCCATTTTTTGTGATTCAAGGGGAAAATCTTGGAGAAGGGATTGTTTTGTAATACCGGTGATCTCTCCAGCAGTCTTAGGTATGTGGGCCAGAGGCCCCCACCTCCAGCACCACCACCACCGCCTCCCCCTCCACTACTGGCAATGCCACCTCCACCGCCAACACCTCCTGATTGCCTTAGCACATTCCTGGCTGTGTTCACAAAGCGCCCTGTGCAGACTTTCCTTCAGTGCCCAGCCATCCATTGATCAACAGCAGCAATGATGGGTTATGTTAGTTTGGTCTTACGGGAGTAAATCTGAATGTTGTTGCCAGGAAAGCCCCCCTTCAGCCCTGCAACATAAGTGCGAAGCTTCAAGTTGTCACAAAAGTGAGAATATACTTTTTGAGTGTAGCTTCATTAGCTTGCAGCTTTCTCATGTAAGGCGACACGCCTGTAACAGGTGTCGTCGCAGCTTTGTTTGCGTTGCGCGAAGAGCCGAACAGGCACGTTGGGGCTTGAGTGATCCGACCCGTCGACCTGGAGCAAATGCGGGCGCCTTGCGACAGGGCGCACAAAGTCTGCGTCATGACCATGCTTCAAAGTATGCTTCACTTGCCTCTTCGATGTCTTGTGGCCGAAGCTCTGGCCGAAGCTGCAATATGCCTCACGACGAAGCTTTTGCGCGTGCTCCGAAACCAACATACATCAGTTTCTTTCACCGTTTGATCTCCCTGATTTTCATGTCTGGTACCTTCGCCCACAACAGAAGCGGGCCGGCAGAGTGACGTGCGCGTGCTTGCAACAGCTTGCGTACGTTCGCTATGGATGGGAAACGCAAGCTTGACACCGATGCAGTTGTCGCCACAGCCATGCAAGAGGAGGAGGGAAGAAAGAAACAGAAAAAGGGCACCGCTGCCGCGCAGCAAGGTAATCGATAAGTCTTTATGCCGTCTGCTCTCGTGCCCCAGTGATGCGGCTCAATCGATGTAGAGTACCAATGCAGGTACTGCAAAAAAAGGATTGACACTTTCGGAGGTGGAGGCCGCAGAAGGCGGAACCGTCAAAGAGGGTCTGGTGACAGCTGCACAGCATAAACGAGCTTTGCAGCGGAAGCGCAAGGGAAAGAATGCAGGTCGACATCTGCATGTATCCTCTCCCTACCCGCACCTAGATATGTGCGCACTTGTATGAAACCTTGGAGCTGCCTGCAGGTGAAGACACAGACATGCCTTCTCATGTTGAGGAGGCAGAGGAGATTCTGGACAGAGAAGAGGATGATGGCGTCAAGCTTGAGCCATTCAACCTGGCGCAGGAACGTGCCGAAGGCCATTTCGACGAATCTGGTCATTATGTTGAAAACAAGAAAGATGATACAGAGGAGACTGATGCATGGCTGGGCTCGGATGATGGTAAGCAAGTTCTACAACATCTTACAGACTGTCAGACATAAACATGGCTTGCATTAACGTACTGTCAGGCTCAGGAGGGAACAACCCAAGTGTGCAAAACATAACTGTGCTTGTGTCGCTTCCAGCTGCTCCTGTGAGCGAGACTGTGAAAAGGCAAATATTGGACAGGCAGCAACGCATGGCAGCAGCAGAAGAAGCTCCTGAGATGTCAAAGCCACAGGAAGCTGCTCTGCAAAGAGATATCGCTGCAATTCTGCTGCCAGGAGAATCAGTCACAAAGGCTTTACAAAGACTTGGCAAGCAAGACAAGCGTCCAGCAGGTGTGTAGCATCCCAGACACTTCTCCAAAAGTCCCTTCACATCAGAAACACACACCTCACTTATACACATGTTTTTGCATGCTAGAGCCTGCCTTGTGCATGACATACAGAGTGTGCACAAATCTGTTCTGATTGTCCAGGATTTTTGGCCAATCCTCTGCATCAAGCTGCTTCTGTGCAGGTTTATAAGTCAGTCCAGGACTTCCTGTATGTGTCTACCCAGCAGTCTGCAGCCTGATGCACTCCTGCAGGAAAACGAAACAAGGATTTGCAGCCCAAAATTGAGCTGAGTGCTGAAGAGAAGCAGCTTGCAAGGCAGCAGTTTGAGAAGCTGACTGAGGCAGCTAGCTCTTTGATGGACAGCGGAGAGTTGGATATATACAGCCAGAAAAAGGTAATCGCCCTGCCATACAGTAAGGGCCCTGCTTACAGCGGCAGCTGTAAAGAGTAAAGAGTGTCTGTCAGGGCTACTTAAATGCTCACAATTGCTTGTGACCCGTCTGTGCACTTCTGCAATGCTGTTCTAGCTGCTCAAAAAATTGCTCAGTTGGGTGGCACCAAGTGCAAGTGGACATGTCTTCTATGATTTTCTGCAACTATACGACTGTGAGAGATGAAGGTGTGCATCATGACTTGCTTGCGTATCCATTGAGGGCTTGGCAAATCGCTCCAGCAGCTATTGGTAATCTTTGTAGCATAGGCACCCAGAATTGTAGGTGTATTGGCAACACCAAAATGGCATCGACTTGCTCTGACAAGAGTTGTTCACAACAGCCCCTATCAACGTGGCTGTCATGCGTGAAACATTTAGGGCCTTGCAAACCTTGAAAGCCATGTTCTTGCAACATGCAGGAATACCTGGAGAGATGTGCGGCGCTCTTTGCTCCAGCAGCCGACATCTTTGGTGATGATGACGACATGTTCGCCGAGAATGCTGAGAACGAACCTCAACAGGCACCCTCCAGCACAGCCCCCAGCCGAATCTCAGCACTGACAACCCCCCGGGTGTCCTTCTCCTTCCCTGAAGTCATGGGCGACAGCAATGGCAGCACCCCTCGGTTGCATTCTGCTAGCCCAACTGACGGCCCCTGGCAGGTGCACCAGCCAAGAGAATCAGAAGCAGCAGAGCCCTCGACCACAGCTGACACCTCTGATGCAGCTGAGCAAAGCACTGCAGTTGAGAATGGGGATGCTGCTCAGCCAGCTAATGGTCACTTGTCAGCAGCTGAGGCTGAAGTTGATTACCAATCATGGCCAATCAAGGAGTTGAGGAGGTTTCTCACAGAGCGAGGACTGGTGAGTGGCTGTCAAGCTGGATTTCATTGTCAGTTTGGGCTGTGACACCAGTGCCGGCACATATGCTGCTTCTCCCTTCTGGTGTTGTGCATCTTGTGATGTCGCCACATAGTATGCTGTGCACAACATGTCAGTTGCTGTGAATTTAGACAATCGTCTGCTTGTGTGATTGCAATGTAACGCATTTTTTCCCTTGTTCTGCAGGACTATGCTGGCATAGTTGAGAAAGGTGAATTGGCAGAAAAAGTGAAGCAGGCTGCATCACAAGGCCCGGAAGGGCAAAGCAGCACAGTGCCTGTTGGCTATGCCTTTGATCCGTCATCAGGTGAGCACAAACATATATCATTCAGCTTGACATGTGCATATTGCCTTTCAGGTGTGTCACCTATGCGCTGCTCCATGGGCAGTCAGCCCCTTCCCAAGACAATCTGTGTACCGACGCCTTGAGTTGCGCCCTGGCAGCTGTCAACACATGCAATGTGCATGGATAGGCCGAGTGCAGAATGTTGAGCACACCATCTGCAGCATGCTGATAATTGCTGCCAATTGAACAACATCTCAAGAGCATGACAGTTGTCATAGACTTGGTGTTATGAGTCTGCAGGGTACCATTACAGTGCTGACAGCCAGATGTACTTTGACAGCAATAGTGGGGGATATTACTCCAATTCAGACAACAAGTGGTATCTGTACGACGAGGCCACTCAGCAGTTTCAGGAATGGCAACAGCAGCCAACTTGATCCCACTCACAGCAGCTGCAAAGCTGTAGCTAGGGTTTTGTGTTCACGCTTTGTTTAGAATTGTGAATATGTGCAATTCAGTGCAAGTTCCTGCTAAAAAAAACCATATGATTTCGTTGATTGATAATAGTGAGTACTATGCAACTAACTAACTAGGCCCGAAACTAGCTAAGTCCTCGGCTTTTGTTGGAATGAACATGATCAAATAGATCCGTGTTTCGCTTTCTACCTAAACTCAGCAATTAAATGCCTTCTAAAACGGAAGCGTAACACTGGCTACTGGAAGGTACACAGCTATATACATGACTGAACAGACAGATATTGCAAACATGCTAAAGCTGGGAAGAGGCAAGGCTAACTGTCAACTGGACTAATCTGTATGCAGCTTGGCTGCCAGCTCTGTGGTGATTGCATGGCGTTGCGCAGCTGTGATGACTCCTGTGTGCTCACAATGGTCCAGAACCTCTGCAGAACATACCACAATCAACACTCGATCAACAACACTACCACCGTGGAAAATGTTGTGCCATTCAACGTTATTCTAGCGACAGAGAGCACTGAGCATGCGACATCTGCGTGGCAAGTACTTTGCCATAACTAGCACCAACGTAGTATGCCAAAGACACTGTTGTAGACAGACGAGGGAGCATACCTGCCACTGTATGAGCCATGCGAGCCAAAGGTTCACTGTTCAGTCTCCTGAGCATGTGGGCTTGTCCTTTCAGCTCTATGTTGAGTTTAGCTGGAGCCTGCAGCCATGGCTCGCCGTCCATCTGCATGGCTAGCGTCTCTAATGTTGTGATGGTTGCTGAGGAGCACTGGCACAGCCTCCTGGCCTTTGAAAGACCCACCTGCAGCTGACCCAGATGCCAACTGCCATACACCCCCACCACCTGCAGGTGCACATGTTGCCTAATAACAATGACAATGAAAGTAATGATGCTGATGATAAAAATAATGATAATGATGATAAGTGAAGCGCTTTCCAGCTCATGATGAGCTAGGTACGTGCGGGACAAGTCTTATCTCTGTATAATGGGATGCGGCCAACAGGCAGTACATATACCAAGACACAAGCCTCCACTCAATGGGCAGATCCACATTGGCAACATGATGAGCATGACCACTTTGCATGGCGGTTAGACCCCATTTCGAGGTCAAATTGCGGTCAAGGTGTTGAGTGCTGATGACAAGCACTGGAAGGAACCAATCTGAGCCCCTGACAAAGACGTAGTGTTGCCCTTCGCTTGGAGAAATGCTGGCCTCCACATTTCATGCTTATCAAAGAACAAAACGAGGTGCTGCAACAGGTAAATGTCACAGGTATGACATGGCAAGATTGTACCTCCAGCATGCCATCACAGAAGCTTTGCTTGCCGGTCCTTGCACTGCCAGCACTGCTGTAGCCGGACGCCCACAAGTCCACTCCACCCATGTAACTGTTGATGTTCAGAAACAGCACCCCCTCTATGTCATCAGGCAGGCTCAATGGCTCACCATCACAGATGACCTGTCACAGCACTTATGGTGTGAATGATGGTAAAACCACATATGCGCAATAATTTTTGGATCAGGATGATCGAAGCATGATCTCCCCGTGGGAGATAATTGTTGCGCATGGAACCACATTGTTGGCACCACATGTAGCGAAGTATGAGTCAGTGATATATAACATTCACGGAATCGCGTTCAGCTTGGGACCAGGCAAGTGTGGAGTGGTTGCTGGCAGCTGATAGTGCCATGAGCATGACAGATTGACTGCATGTAGATACAGCTGTGAGTTCGCATGCTGGTTTGATATACGATCTGGATGCTTGAACTGGCAGACGCTGTCACATGTCAGCTGCGTGTGTTAGAGAGCGCGAGCCCCAGTCTGAAGGCTGGGGCTCGTACTCTCTACCACACGCAGCTGACATGTATCACACCAGCATGCGCTCTCACAGCTTTGTCTAGATGTGCACTGCTGTACAAAGATGTGGCAGACCCGGATCTGACTCATGGAAAATCTGATCATCAACAGGAAAAGGGATGGATACAAGAGAAGGGATGGAAACAAGAAAAGAGAGATCTTTTTGTCAGGGCACAACTTTTCAGCAATGCAGTGCTTGGGAGCAGGCATACATCTTTGACTGATAAGCCCCTCACACA
>JAABUP010002433.1_pt1 | contig 36024 bp, 47 predicted proteins | sample 5559201 | NCBI WGS metagenome assembly JAABUP01 (sample SAMN10711887, study PRJNA513373) | rock metagenome | isolation source: Antarctica rocks | place: Antarctica
CCCGCTTTTTTGCTTTCTTTTTGCATGCATTTGTTTATGCAAAGTGTTTGGCATGAGCAAAGCAGGCTGATCAGTGCCTTTCACATGACTGCCCAAGTCAATGTTGGCAGACCATGAGCCAAAGCGTGACAGCATGTGATGAGTATCCAAATCATGCAGCTGCAAAGCGTGACATTCGCGCATTTGTCAACTCAGTATCTCACCTTTGTGAGCAGGGCTGCACTTGTTCAATACTTAGCAAGCTGCAATTGCCTCATGGTCAGGAGATCAATCTGCACCTTGTGAGGAGCAGACTTCCTGATGCTTACACACAGAGACAGACGTACTCTTGAGACCACATTCACAAAATTCGCGGTACTCTCAGTTAATCAATTTACATTTCCTGTCATTAGGGCTCATCAGGGGAGTCAACAGACAATAACTGAGGAAATTTCGAGAATGCTAGGTCTGAATGATACAATTCATTCAATGCAATTCTGCTACTGACACCATGAAGCTACATGCAGGGCTTCAGACAAGGCAGGCCACCTCTGCTGCTGCTGCCAAGGTGAAGGGGATGAAGGGCAAACTCATCACAGCTGAGGCCAACATCAGGCGGCACTGGAGCAAGATCAAGAGATCTATTGGCTCTGTGAGTAATGTCCCACTGTGACCATGTCTTTCTGAATCTGTCTGTGCATCTGTGAGGAAGTCTGTGCGTCTGTCTGTTGGCTCTGTGAGTGGCATCCTACTGTGACCATGTCTATCTCAATCTGTCTGTGCATCTGTGATTAAGTCTGTGCGTCTGTCTGTTGGCTGTGTGAGTGGTTTCCCCTTGTGGCCATGTCTGTCTGCATGTCTGTGCATCTGTGAGTAGTTTCCCATTGTGACCATGTCTGTCTGCATATCTGTGCATCTGTGAGTGGTGTCCCATTGTGACCATGTCTGTCTGCATAGTCTAGTTGTGATTGGCCTGTTGTACAAGACCTACTCCAATGGTCGCCGGCATAAATCAACATCCCTGCTGAAACTAAGGCCCTGCCCCGTGAGGGGGCGCTGGCTCTTGTGATGTCTGTCTGCACGTCTGTGCATCTGTGAGTGAGTCTGTGCGTCTGTACTCAAGATGAACAACAGAATTACAGACGCACAGATTTACTCACAGATGCACAGATGTGTAGACAGATGCAGACAGAGGTCACAAGAGCCAACGCTCTTTGAGTCTGGCTGCCTGTTTGTGTTTTTGGGCTGACCAGCTGATGTGCTTTGCTGATGAACTTGTCTGCTTGTCTGTCTTTCTGTCCATGTGTCTGTAGCAATGTGTATGTCTGCCTGTGTGCAACCCTGTTAGTCCTCCCTGCCAATCAGTGCTCCAGATGCCTCTGTGTCAGAGATACTTCTGGCTTACGTCTGCTAGTCATTCCCACTCTGATATCATGACTGATCCTGTGCCCGTGGCTATTCCTTTCTGTTGCTGCTTCTTCTTCTTCTGGTTTTTGGGAGCACTTTGACAATCTCACATCACCAAAACTGTTCTGCCTCGTCTTCTGCTGGTCGCGTGATTGCCAGACAAGAGGAAGGGTAAGCCTCTTGGGATCCTGATTATTTGGGATTTTAATTCTTTGGGATCCCAATTCTTTGGGATCCTGATTTGTTTGGGATCCTGATTATTTGGGGCCTCATGATTTCATTTGTTCATCATGTGGTGCAGCTTTTGCTGTTTGAAGAGGTCATGTGCAATGACATGCTCTTTGCCCTGTTCAGGTGATTAACCCTCCATTGTTTGGGGTGATTGCTGGGGTGGTGGTGGGGCTGAGCCCCATGGGACCCTTGCTGTTCCTGCCCCTGTCAACCTCAGGGCCCAAGATGCCTTTTGAGCTCAAGATTGTGGTAGGTGAGCTGGTGACTCATGCTGGTGACTCATGCTGGTGACTCATGCTGGTGACTCATGCTGGTGACTCATGCTGGACATTGAGCCACTCTCGTTTTGGTCACTGTGAATGTCATCACAGACCTCAGCAGTCCTCACGCTCCAGATTCCTGCAGATGTGCACAGACGGCTTTGGGTTGCCGTCTTAAAAGGCTCCCGTTATAGACGTTGAAAAGTGTAAACTTCCTTTTGGCTTTTCTTGTGCACTGACACACCCAACCTGATGTCTTGGCATGCAAACAACATGGCTGCTGTGCATTGCACCGTTGCTTTTTGCTTAAGCTTGTGTGTGTATTTTGCAGTCAAACATCCTGTGTGGCCATGCCACTGTACAAAGAGATCCTGCATTGAAAAATATACAACAGGACTGGAAAAGGAAATGTAACCATTGAGGTGTTCAGGATTCGTTGTAGCAAAGCGTGATGGTGGCGTATGTTTGGCTACCCAATGCATAAATGCCTACATGGGCTTGCATGACACTGATCATTTGCAGTGTGCATGTTGCCCTCAAGCTATGCCTGTGCGTATGTGCAGGGGCATTAAGGTCCATTGTGGACATCGTGCAGACGCTAGGGGGGGCGACGCTGGCAACCACCACTGTTGTCTTGGGAGCGTCCATGTTTCCACAAAATCGTAGTCAGCAAACAGCAGACCAGCAAGTCACCTCAGGTAATTGTTCTTCTTCTTTCTCCTCCACATCTTGCTGCAGGCGCTGAAACGCGACTGTGGAGCTTTGCACTACCTTCTCTAATGAGCTGGAATGTATGCTTTCCTGTGATTTTCATGCTCTTTTCAATCCCCAAAACCTGTATTTGAATTCATCCCTTTACATGAAATCTTGATTCAGACTCACCTGATTGCCAGTAAGTACATGTTTCTACATTGGAGAGATGTTTCAGCTCTTCTCTGTATGAGTCTCCGACATGCCACTGGTGCTGCTGATCACGTTGAAAGTCATGAGCATGATCTGCGTTTGGATGCTCTGTGTCCAGGCAAGCCTCAAAGCACAGCAGATGCAAAAGGGCGAAAGAAGTCACTGCAATGGCTGCGAGCTATATTGCCAAGAGACCCTATGGAGGCTAGGGTTTTGGGCACAGTTGGCTTGGTAAGACTGATCCTGATGCCCATGGTGTCAATGGCCCTAGTCGGAGGTCTAGCAGCCCTAGGGGCCCTGCCAGATGACCCCATCTGTCGCCTGGTGCTCATGGTGGAGGGATCAATGCCAACAGCACAGAACTTAGTGTTGCTCATGAACTTAAATGAGAACACAAGGCCTTTGGCTAGTAGGGCAGGGCAGCTGATGCTGAGGCTTTACCCAATTGCCATCTTGCCTGTGACTGTTTGGATGACTCTCTTTGTACAGCGTCTGCCAGTGCCATTAGCATCACTGTAGTTTGTGTGGTTGTGTTTATGATATTTGTCGGTAAGTCTGCATGCCATGCCCACTCAAGGCACATTCAATTTAACTTCACATCAACAATGGCTTAATAAGCACTTGAAAAGGTCATTGTTCGTGTCGAACACCAACACACAACTTGAGCTTCACATCTCCCACGAGCAGACAACGGCGTGTTCAACAGGCAGGCAGGCAGTAGTTAAAAGTCATTGGGAGCCCCGACTACAGAGGCATGAACAGGGACATTCCGTCATCCATCACTGCTTGCTCAAGAACAGTTAGGCTAAGCCTTAAAGCCTAGCGTGCGAGTCAGACTAGTCCGCAATGCTCTAGAAGTTCTCAGTAATGTTGGTTGGTTGTCAGTAGTGTCTGAACTAGCATAGTATAAAAAGTCCACGTTCAGTGACAACAAAACAATGTACTTGTCGCAAGCAAGACTAGCATTAGCCAATTGGTTAGCTTACTTGCAAATTATGAGAAATGGTGTTTGTGACAGCTTCCAGACGATCATTGGGTGGCAAGTCTCGGTGCAGCTGCAAGTGATCAGTAAGGCACTCCCTCACCCAATTCCTTCTTTGCAGCCAGTAATGGAATAATTTCCAAAGACAAGTCTGAGTTTTCTGGCACAGATGCTAGGTGGCTGAATGCGCCATCTGTTGAACATACATGGAGCAAATGATGAGCAATAAACCTCATAGCATCACTGGCAGAGATGCAGTCATCTGTGCCAGAAAATGTGTGATAATATCGGATGGCATGACCCCAAGGCTGCAGAATGACGAATTTAACTGCATCAGTGAAAAAACAATAGCAGGGTGCCTAGAGGTGTGCAAAGATCCTATGAGCTCTAGCTGTGCTTGCGTCATAACACTTTTTAGAGATTGCAGATCTGCAGGCCTTTTCCAATCAAACAGAACTTGTGTTTGACCCTGCCATGGGATTGCTCCGTGAGGAATGATAGCAGCATCTGTGCCGTCGTTGAACATGATTCTGCATGCTTCTATGATGCAAGAAAAGCTTAAACTGCTACTGTGATTGCGTACATCCTTGAAATCAAACCCTCCAACACCAAAAGGCACGTCAAAGCCAGTCAGAGCTCCAATGAAGTGGCTGAGTAATTGAGGATCATATGCATTTTCATTTTCACAAATCTCTCCCTCTGACGGCCAATTTGCAAAAGGCACAAACAGCTTTTGTCTCCACTCTCTTGACCAACTCTCAGGTAATACTCCTGGAGTCAACTCCGTCAATCCAAGAGCACTCATTACAGCTGCAACAGCTATGTCTTTGCCAGGCTTGCTATGACCAAAGGTATACACTTGCCCCTTCTTTGCCTTGAGCATACTTAAGATCTGATCTAGCTTCGACGAGTTTGTTGCTGACCCTGCATGTCACAGCCAACTTCAGGAATTAGCCAAGCTAGGAACACCATCAACTTTGCAACAGGTGCAACATATGGGTTACTGTTGTTGAGAGTACAGCGGTAAAACTAACGTGTGCAGACTTCTGAGTTGTGACCACCAGGCTGCAGGAATCGAATCATAACCAATACAAAGTTCAGAGTCAGTAACAGGAGTGCTCAAGCTACCAACACAGTGTAAAGCATACCATCACTCAGGCTCTGCGCCGTACTTGCATGCCTTTGAGCATTGGCATTGAGCGAGCAAGGCTGCAATGTGACTGCTGACACAACACACAAAACCTACACAGACTCACGCAGACTTGAAAGCAAGGTAGAAAACTGCATCAAGTTCAATGGCAACATCTCAAAGCCATGGACAAGGCTGAGGAGCTGCATCGAAAATGTTTTTTGAACCTGCATGGCGTATGCCTGAAGCCATAAGCAAGACCGAGACAAATTACCTACTCTACAACTACATGACAAAGCCTCTTGGACATTGTGTGAAATCAACAACAAACCCTCAAGCCACAAGCAATGCTGAGAGGCTGCATTAAATATGGGTCGTACTATGACACAGGAGGCATGTGCAGCCCTTGCATTTTGCAAGGGACCACCATCAAGGCTTGGGCAACATGACCAGAGTTTTGAGCGAGAACCACTTCAACCTGTATGTTGGGGACGGACCACCTTGATGCGGAAGGGGTCGCGCTCTGGTCCCGGCAAATCGTCCTCCTCTCCCCACCCGAGCCAGAACTGACCATCCCAGAAGCACAGCTGGCAGTCCTTGGGCACACCATCTTTTGACAGCACTTATTCTTTTAGATCTTCCTTTGACTGCCAAATGGCCCGGAATGCAGGTGCTCCAGCAGCGACCTCAGCATCTGCTGCATCTACAACTCCATACTGCACCACTCTTCTAGGCATGACAGCGTCTGCAAAGCAAAGCAAATGTCAGTTCTCACAACGCCAGCTGAATCGCCTGCAGACCAAACAGCACAATGCAAGGACTGCCTATATCATACCTTTCGTCAGCAACAATGCTCTGCCTACAACCTGTAAACAGGTAGAAGCAGGTGCAACTTTGGTAACGCTGTTGAGGCCTGCCAGTGACAGTAGGCTACAGTGACGCTTGAACGTAGCAGCAGTGTCTCGCCCCAAAGTAGTCCCCTGTATGTCTTGCTGCAGCCTGTGCCTGTACCGACAAAGAGTTCTCAAGGGTCAGACTTGCCGTCTCGCAGAGCACAGTGGCTGGCTTGCAATGTCCTCTGTGATATACAACGAGTCAGCAACTAGCCTGTTTCAGCTACGGTGGACATTGCCGTTTACGTCAATCTCGTTTGATGTTGTGCAAGTAGCTGCTGCTATTCACTTTTCGAGTCTTCGCACTCTTTGCGCTGCGATATTGAACGCATGCATGCAGCTTAGCTTGGCAATCCTAACAATACTGTTTCTCTCTAGACTGCACTGCCGATCGATGTTGCGGTCGCGCAGAGTTAATCATTGATTGCGCCGACACTCAGGCCGACAGGGTATACGTCAGTGGATGCTGTCACCTGCATGCAAAACAGGCTTGGTGCATTGTGTGTGACGGCATCTGTGCATTCATGATTCGAAAACTGTCATTTCAAAGATGTGTGTGCCTATATATGCCCATGCACATTTGCATTGCGCAAGCAAACACTAGGCCCTTCACACAACCACAAGTCATGCACAAGGGTTGCAGGTCAGCCTGGTTGCATCGTTTTTGCAATGCTGCAGTTCACGATGACGTCACTGCACCAGTTGATATGTGAACACAAAGCTGTATGCGCACAATGAGCTGTTAACCTACGCATTACTGGCTCAGAAGGTGTGCATGGGATAGCTGGTGCACATGCCTGCCTACTTTTGCTGGATACTCTGTCAGTGCTGTGGCAACTACTCGACTGTCAGGTCAGCTCAAACTCCAGGAAATACTCCACTTCAATCAATGGTTCACACAGTGATAAGTCAGGATGCCAACCCATAAAAGTTTGGCTTGGCATATGGGGGGAGACCAAGCACAGCTGTGACGCAAGGGTGAAATCTGGCAAGTCGCAAGGCTTCTTGCATGTCTGCATCTTGCATCTCAGTCAAAGAATATTGCTGACCCAAGGGCATGGACATTGCAGTCTTTGACAAGCCATGATGCTGTTCAGCACTTGTTGATGGGGTGTCGTGGTCATTCTGCTCGCACTCATCATGATCCATGCTGGACTCCACATGATCTGAGCCAGAATCTCCGTGCTCTGTGCCAGGACCTCCATGCTCTGTGCCAGGATCCTCAGAGAAGTCAGGCTGATGATCTTGCCCTGGAATGTAGCCCCGCATCAATGGGTTCTCCAAAGCTATATGCTTCACCAATTCTTCAAGGAAAATTGACGCGTCCACAATCTGATCAAGGTCCCAATGCATGCGCTGATGTGCTTTGAGTTTTTTATTGTGGACATACAATACCATGACGTTGCCATCTGTGAGCAACACCGGCACATACCGATGCACTGCAGACCCAAACGCCACGTATTGCATGTATACCTGGGCCTCAGCAGCTTTCTGCAACAACAGGGCACTTTGGTTGAGCAATGCTTCACCACAAAGCTGCAGGGCAAACGCTGAATGACAAGAGCTCTGCATGTCAAAGGCAAACTTTCTCCACAGCATGCACCCGCAACAAGCCAATCGTGAAGAGTGGTACACTGCAACAGCTCATGTCACAAACATCCACGCAATAAGATTGGTGTGTACCAGCGCCCCTAGGCCGAGATCTTTCTTTGCTTCCACCAGGAGAAATGTCTCTTGCAACGTGTAGCCGCCAACTGGCTTTACATTGGTATGCTGCAAGGCAATGTCAGACTTCCCTGCAAACAGCAACAAAGGTGCCTCAAAGCACTGTTGTTTGGGTGTGTGTGATGAGTCATCCCCAGCGCTATCCAAACCGTGTTGGGATGTTACAAGCAGACCATCACAAAATCAGCCAAGCTCCAGCAACAAAGGAAGGCATTGTGTCCATGTTAGCGCTTCACGAGCAAGATCTAGGACTCTGCATACTGAGCACGTGCAGGATTGATGCTAACCTGTAATGACTAGCCGGCGGGACTCTTCTTGTAGAGGCACATGAAATAACGTTTGCGTGTGTACATCCCGAAATTCCATATCAGAGGGAAAGTCATCCCAGCCAATCAAGGCTTGCAAGCGTAGCATCAACCGCTCCACCTCCTCAGGAGTGTCTTTGTCGCCAGTCCACCCAAATGGCCTGATGCCGTCAAGAGGGGAGATTTGCTGCTGAATGCGTTGCCGCTTAGATTGCTCATATACAATAGCCATACTGGGTACAATTTCCACACCACAGACATCTTCAACCATTTGTCTGTTTTTGTCTGTGGCAGAAGAGATGGCCAGCTTGACAGTTTGGTCTCGGGCCTCGCGCCTCCTCATGGCATCATGCATATATGCTACCTTCACTTGCAGGTCTGATAGTCCTGCAACCAACAATTATGTACAACAGACATCACCTGTGATGTCTGCAACATGCATGACAACTTTGCTCAGGTTCAAATGCAGTGAGACAGGGGACAATTTAAGGGCAAACTGCAACGCTGCAAGTCAAGAATGATCTTAACCTCAAATGGAACACGTCTGAAATAATAGAAAAGGCTCAAAGCATACATTGAATGTTCTCAGAAGTTGCATAAAGAAGCAGACAAGCACTCGACAAGTACATGACAAAGCCTCTTGGACATGCTGTGAGAGCAACAGCAAACCCTCAAGCCACAAGCAATGCTGAGAGGCTGCATTGAATATGGGTTGTACTATGACACAAGAGGCATGTGCAGCCCTTGCACTTTGCAAGGCACCACCATCAAGGCTTGGGCAACATGACCAAAGTTTTTAGAGAAAACCAATTCATCTGCATGATGAAAACAGACCACCTTGATGCGCAAAGGGTCGTGCTCTGGCCCTGGCAACTCATCCTCGTCCTCCCACCTGAGCCAGAGCTGGCCATCCCAGAAGTACAGCTTGCTGTCTTTGGGCACATCATTTATTGACATCAATGTTTCTTTCAGATCGGCCTTTGACTGCCAAATGGCCCGAAATCCAGGTGCTCCATGAGCGACCTCAGCATCTGCTGCATCTACAACTCCATACTGCACCACTCTTCTAGACATGACAGCGTCTGCAAAGCAAATCAAATGTCAGTTCTCACAACGCCAGCTGAATCGCTTGCAGACCAAACAGCACAATACAAAGATTGCCTATGTCATACCTTTCGTCAGCAGCAATGCTCTGCCTACAACCCGTAATTAGGTGAGAGCAGGTGCAACTTTAGTGACGCTGTTGAGGCCTGCCAGTGACAGTAGGCTGCAGTGACGCTTGAAAATAGCAGTCGTGTCTCGCCCCAAAGTAGTCCCCTGTATGTCGTGTTGCAGCCTGTGCCTGTACCGGCAAAGAGGTCAGACTTGCCGTCTCGCAGAGCAGACTGTCGTTCATTATGAGCGAGGCCAGGCAAGTGAAATGAGTACCACCGACTTGCACCTTCTGATCGATGGTGACTAGCTGGAAAAGGGCATGTCTTGCAGCTCTATGAAGGTGCACGTGCCGAGAATCATGACCTGTGTTGTGACAACCAGGACGTTGGTGTTTTTCTGAAGCTAGATCATGTTGGCAGAGCAGGGCAAGGACAGCAAGCCTGCGTCAATCTTGCATAACGGGTGGCGCTGAAGCAAATGAGATTTGGCAGAGGAGTTACTCCTTCGCGAACAAGACTGACACAGATTGCTGTCACCCAAGCTTATTGCTAAGAGTGGCAGGCTCCGAAACCAGAGCTCTACAGCATTGGGTCTTCATCTTGTATTCTTTCTTTGTTTGAGCAGCGTGCTGTCCTGTTGTCTACAGACAAGTTTGGAAAGGCAGTTCGTAGCAGGCTGACACTGCAGCCGCAACTTTCCAAAAACAAAAGCTGGCTGCATGAAATAACCTGCAGTGCAGCATTAATGTTTGTACTATGGTACACATATCTTATGCACAGTTGGCCGAGATACCAACCATTGTGTTCAGCAGAATCACTGGCGCAACATGAGAAGGACGGTGCTTGAGCCATGCAGGATTGTCCTGCAGCATTCGGCAGAGCATGTGCAGTTCTATGAAGCCAGCCCTGTGGCTGTTCACAACTCTGCTGAAGATTGCCCACTAACATCAGATGCTGTCTCACAACTCATTGCTTCAAGGTCTGAAGCAATCTTTTCAGACAGTTCACTGGTGCACTGCTGCTCCTGGGCCTGTATCTGGTCGCCTGAGTCTGTTTGAGCACTTTGACCTTCCGGTGTTTCAGTAGAAGCCAGCAACTGCTGCTGCTGAGCCTCCTTCATCTGTCGAAGCTCTGCATGCTGCTGTTTCAGTTCTTTGATTTTGTTGCGCAGCCGCATGGTCTCCCGCCGAGTGGCCAGCAGCTTTGCAGCTACCTCGTCACCTTCAGCCTGCAAATGCACAGAATGCTTTTCATGCAACACACTTTGCTTTGTTTCTGTGAGTGATGACACCTTGAGTGGTTCTGGTAGAATGTCTGTGCCATGCAAGCTGACAAACCAGCTGATGCACCCACGCAAGAGCTTGCACAGCTGCTAGTCCTGAAGCGCAGAAAGCTGCTCCTGAAGCATAGGACGTGATGCAACTGGCTCCTGTCATGTGCAAAGTACGCTCCCATTTATGACACAGACTGTAGGTTTTTGCTGTAAAGTCTATATGCAGCTAACGCTGTTGTGCAGGGCTGCGTGTGTATACTTCAGTGATCTGCATTTGGCACAAGATGCACACCTGTTTCAGTAAATTTCTCCTATGTCTTGCTGTCAGCTGCTGCCGCTGAGACTCTATTATCTTTGCGCGGGCCTGTGCCTGTCCCTGATTGTCGCTGATGAGCTGTCTCAATGTGGAGGCTATCTCAACTTGCTTCTGGCTCATTTCCCGCAGTGAAGCAAGGTCGGGATCTCCTGACGCCTCCAATTCAGCTATCCTGGCCTCGAGATTGGACAGGTGTGCGTGCCTGTTGTCTAGGCTGGTCTCCAGAGAGGAGATGGTTGCATACTGAGCTTGTTCGTTCAGCTGCAACGTGGCAATGCGCTCATCAAGCTGATTGACTTCAGTTTGTCTGCCGCTGGCCTCGCAATCTTGCGCATCTGCAAAGCAAATCATGCTCACTATATGCAGCGCATGCAAAATATCTGGTTGGGCTGTGGATAACGAGCAGGTCTTCAGCATCATGTAAACAATTACAACTGTTCTATGAGCTTTGAGCGCATTACCTGACGTCCGATCCGTTGAGCAACGAACATTTGCGCTCTCAACGCTGTGTGCAGGAGAGCCCTCGAGATCGCTGGCTAGGACAGCCTCCGATACAACCGGTGAAGTTCCCATGTCCAGTCGCATCTGATGCAACTATGTACACGCGTAAGCACTCCTGCTCAACCGAATATCGCAATCTATACTGATGCCAGGTGTGTGTCGAAACTAGGCAACCGAAGAAGACCACAAGAAGGTGCATCAGCATACAAGTTGCTGATACTCTCTCTAGTTACTTGGAGCTTTCCCACACAAAAGGCAGCAGCCAGCTCGTAAACTATTTCATTGTCATGCTTGTGCTCCAGCAAGTCACCGGTGTGCTGACGCCTTGACAATATTGCAAAAGCAACAAGCATTGCTTTGCCATGCAGCTATCTGAGTCTCCGCAGAATGTGACATCCTACACATGCGTGGCAATATAATACCTACAAGTGCATTCAGCACAAACTGTAAGCAGCAGCAAATTATCATAAGCAAAGTGGTATACCACAGCTAGAGAGACTGCACACATGTGTACACGTGAGTGGGTTTATAACTTAGCAACAGCGTTTGATACAGCATCACTACTGCGATTTCTGTGGTGCTTTGTTGTCGAAAGCCTTGCACATTTAGTGTATGTTGATGTCGACTCACCTGATGAGACAGGAAGTGTAAATGGATACATTGAAACCATCGTCATACGAGGGGTCAAGCTTGACCCCGTTGACCTTAAGGTCAACGCGCCAGTGACCTTCAACCAGACCTTCAACGGTGATTCCGATCGCTACTGTCATGAGTTGACGCTTCACCAGGGGAACTCGTGCTCGAAGTCATTTGGCAACTGATCTGCTATGTATAAAGGCAGAACACGTAGGGGTCCGCACAAACAAGTGAGCTCTGGCCTGAAAGCTGATCGATAACGACGATTGCACGAAAGCTGGGCGTCATGGCTGATGCAATGATCGGAACTTCAGCTGTTAGCCGACATGTGCGACCTGTGCATTTTGCCTCGAGCACGAGCTCTTCTGACTGTTCTGACAACCACCGTTTGCGAGGCTCCCATCGTGACCCGCGATGGAGACAGGGTACTGACATTTCTGTCAGGAAAGCACCCAGCACGTCGCAAAGGTCGGCATGCAGGTACGGTTGAGCTTCAAGCGTGTTTGCTGCTGTGCAAGCTCACGTCCTGTTCAACATTTGCTGTCACTGTGCACAGGCTTGCAAAGCTGCACATCTGCGCAAGCCGTGCTGGTTATGCTGAGCCACATATGAGTGTGGGTACATCCCCAATGCCACCACCACAGGCATACCAGGCTCAGCCAGGCGCTGTTTGGACAGCAATCATACTCATCTGTGCAACCTTGACAGCATTGGCAGGCGCCTTCACTGCCTTCATAATATACATGCGCCCCGTCCTCAAGGTAGGTTGCATTTTACATCTTCATTGCATCAAGTTTGCCTACAGCGAGCGTGCAAAATTGCCATGGATACAGCAAAGTGGTCACAAATGTACTGGTCACATATGCTGGTAGATTGCTGCCAAGGGTTGCTTGGTCCATTTTTGCAGATTCAGCCTTGTAGAAGACCATTTGCACACATGGAACTTTAATGGCAGGCATGTCAACGCCTGAACTGAACGCAATTTTGCTTGGCTGTTACAATTTACTGTGCTTTCATGACATAATTCAGTATAATTATAATCATCATACCAACAAGAATCGAAATGTCTATTTGTTTTTTCCAATCGTAAAGACTACAAAAGCTGGTGCTGCAGCGAATGGAGCAAGCGGCCCTGGCGACTGAAGTCGCATCCAAAGCAATGGAGCAGAGCGCCAAAGAATTTGAGCAAACCAGCCTCATATTCCAAGCAGACACACCAACAATGATTGCTGAAATTGAGGCTGCAGCACACGAGTATCGTGAGCTTGGGCACACCTTGAATGTCATGACAGCAGGCTTCAGAGGGAAAAACCCTGTCAAGGATTGGTCTCAGCTCAGCATGAAGCGCGTTGCAAAGGATGTCTCTGCCCTCACTCATGTGAGTCACCATCAGCCCTAGACAGCACACAGCATGCTGCTTCCTGGGCAGTGACACATGCAGAGTTGGTGCATGTGTATCAAGCTGCCAAACAAGGGGGCATGCAGGTGGCAAGAACATCGTATGGGGCATATTGTCTCAACTCTGTCAAGTAAATTTTGCATGTGTCTGTTTGTGACTTTCCATATATATACATAAATAAGTAAAACAGACACATGCAAAGTTTACTTGACAGCATATATATGTATATGTGTGAGTTACAACTTACAATGCTGCATACTGCATCTTTGAATCTCATCACTGCCCTGCCAACCTGTGTTTGAGGCTGTCAATTTTCTGTCTGTTGCAGGCTCTGAATCCAGCCATGCCTTATGCACAGGACTGGCATCCCAACAGACACCTTTTGTTGGGTCTCATGCAGGCTCAGGTTCTCTGTTGACCAAGTGGTGCTGTGCTTTTGAAATGCAGGCCTTGAGTCCAGCCATGGAGCAGTGGCGCAAACGCATCAGCAAGATTGCCGCAAGCTTTGAAGCCAACAAGGCGGAGATCAGCACAGCCGAGAAGCAAACAAAATCCGCAAACAAGTCTCTCAAAACCGAGGTGACTGCAACAGACCCCAAGCTCTGTGTCTTACAGGAAGCATGCTGCAGTCAGGACCCACAAATATAAAGAAACAATTGCATGTTAGTTCAGAGTCAGCATGCCTGACATTGGCAGTCTTGTAAGTGCCCAGGTCAATCTTGCAAGTCATCTCTGTGTGTATGATGCAACATTGCAGGGCTGTTGCAGACACACGGTAGCACTTACCCTGGATGTTTCAATGCAAACTCTGCAAGCTACTGTCTGTGGTGTTGCACTAAGCATAGGGTGTCATGGCGGTGTACAGACAAGAATTTCCTGAGCACAATTTCTAGATGCTGCTGAGTTGCAGGAAGCGTCTGGACAGCCTATTCAGAGCAAGCCAGCAAACAGCAATAAAGATACAGATAAGCATGAGCAAAAGCCAGCTGGCCCGCTCCAGGGTCTTGAAGAAACTGGTAAGCGACCATTTGCATCAGGCCATTCCAAGTATAGCATGGTTGTGCTGCTGTGTGCGGCTGCATGACATCATGACGCCTTGCAAGGAGCTACTGCATGCATTCCTTGCAGTTGCAGCTCAGCCCACCAAGGCCAGTGTCCACCCCCCAACAGCAGAAGGCCCTGCAATCAGGGCTGTCTAGCTCGTTTTTGCGCTTGATGTATACTCTGCTTCCTTGCTTACATACCGCAAGATGCATTTTTGTGCCGTATTGACGCGCAAGTATCAACTACCTGATTCAATTCTGTGAGGCGCCGACATTGCTGAGGCAAATGTATAAACCGGCATTGCAGCAAAGAAGCAATTAGACTGCTCAGCAGTGGGCGTTTTCCTACAACATGCTGCGCAGACAACTTGGGGGACTTTTGTTGGTTGCTTTCTCCTCCCAAAAATGGTTTATCAACATCAGGAGCTAAGGGCTGCACACAGAATCAGATCAGGACCTTGACCATGTTGTGCCCATCACCTTCTGATAGGCCAAACACTCATGACAGCTCAAAACTTGCTCATCCTGAACCATGCATGCCAGTCCGTCCCAATCACCCGTCTCAAAGTTGGTGATGGCAGTTTGTAGGCCAAAGCCTGGGCAGGACAAAACTTGGCTTCCCATGAAGTTAGCTCCGGGCTGCTGCCTTAGGAGGCTCCCGTTATGATCGCTGAAAAGCTTAAACTTTTTTTTCTTTTCTGTTCTCACTAAGTTGACGCTGGAAGGTGTAGTCATTTCTTTCCTTTCTTTGCAGGCCATCGATTGGCAAATGCAGCAATTAGCATGCGGCCAGCAGCGGCTGACAGCAAGGCCAGGGCCAAGAAGCTGTCAAGGAGTGCTGATGCAAAAGGCTCCACTGCAGCGTTGAGTCTTTCTGATCCCAAAATTGCGCAAGCAGGTGAGCATTGTCCCGTCCGGCCTGCTATGCGGTCTGTATCACAGCGCAATGTTGGGTACAGTTCTGTGTGCATCAGGCAGACAAGTGCTTGCAGCTATAAGCCTTCCTGAACAAGATATCAAGCGTTTACAACATGCAACTTTTTGGGTGCTACTGGCCGTTTACAACACACAGTAACTGACTCACTAAGCTGCATCATTGGTTTCATTGTTGCTGTCTCAATGTAGGCGTTGTTGCTTGCTTGCAATGTTCAACCTGCTACTTAAACTTTTTGTCTCTCATTCATTCGTATGTCAGTTCATACATTCATTTCTTCAGTTATGCTACATGTATCTGGGGGTCGAGGGGTTAGATGTGTGTACTTCTAAGTGGCTCCCTGTATGAGTTTCCTGTCTTGCCAGGCAGCATATTTGCCACATCACTTTTTGGATATGGTGTAACCCAGACTGGAAAAGCCACAGCCATCTGGCCTGCTGTAGTGCTTGCAGTCTTGTTCTCACACACAGGACAGCCCCGTGTGCTTTTGTTTTGGGGCACACTTGATTTTGGGGTGGATTCACAGCAATGCCAAATGACAACACCTCCCTTTTCTGTTGTTTTTGTTGTTTTTGAACATGCTCTTTGTGGCGACATGCTTTTGCCGAAAGTAAGGTTTTCAGAAAGGTTCCAGCTCTCAGATGTTTGTAACATGACCGATGCAGCATGGCAGCTGCACGCAGCGTGTGACATCACTCTCTGCCAAACATCGTCTCTGTCTCCAGCTGTGCATTGGCTTTGCAACAGGCAGCTGATCATATTCAGCAATCAACTGTATTGTTGTTGTACAGATTGCTGCACCATATGGTAGTAATGTGTTATTATAACAATGATATCTATATATTGAATAATAATAATAAGCATAATCATGTTTATAATAATGATAATGATAATAATATTAATAACATCATATAATAAACAACAGTAACAACAATGATATATGTATGTACACATATGTTTCGTGTTATAAATGCTGCCTGACATGTGGCTTGTACAGGCGCAGATGAGATCAACCAAGCAGCTGATGCAGCGGAGAAGGTGACCAGTGATGTCAACCAGTTGGTTGCTGATCTTGCACAAGGCTCTCAGGATGGGGACGCTGTTGAAGATGCCTACGTGCAGAGGTCACACACTTGCAACCCACAAACCTTACTCACACACGATCCCGCGCGATCGCGCCTCAGAGTTTATGTCAGACCCACAAACCTTACATGCGTCTGTTGGCAGCCACTTGCGTTTGTAAGCAGTGTGTGCTGTACACCATGTGACCCCTGTGTGGCCCTACCAGCAGTGACTGGTGATGCATGTGGGCAGAATGATACCTGCATGAGCAGATCAGTAATGTAAACCTGCTCTGTGCTTTCATAAAGCCACCAGCTTCAACCCTGAGGAAGCATGCTCAGATTGGCTCAGATTATTGGAACCCATTGCATGCATGCCAGAAAGCAGGGCATTTGCTTGCGTGGCAATGCATGACGAGATGAAGAAACACAAAAAACTTGACCATTGCAGAGTCTGAGAGCTACGTGTGCTTTGTGTGTCCCAACAAGTCCCTGCACGATGCTGCACAGTCATCCACTACTCATGTCCTTGAAGGGGGAGGGAGAGAATGTTGAACACTTTTTGCAGACGCTGTCTGTGTAGCATGTTTTTACAAATCTGCACATGCTGCCGCTGACAAGACTCAGCAACTTTAAGGCCAATGTGTAGCATTGATGACTCAATGTTACGAACACACATTTCCTAATGCCCGTACACACCATTTTTGACAGTTGATAATTTGTTGCAGTGCAGCGAGTCAGGACCTGCTGCCGCTGGCAAGACTCAGCAACTCTAAGGCCAATGTGTTGCATTGATGATTCAACATCAACAACATACATTTCCCAATGCCTTCGTACATCATTTTTGACAGTGGATGAATTGTTGCAGTGCAGCGAGTCAGGACCTGCCAGGCATGACTGAAGAAGAGCAAGCCCTGCTGGCTCAGCTGCGCGACCAGAAGCAGACAGCTGAGTTTGTGTACAAGGCTCTGGAGCGAGCAGAACATGCAGCTACAGCTGCTGCAACTGCCTCAGGTGCGTTTCAATACCATCCATATGCCATGGTCTATGTTACATCTACTCCTGCCAGCTGTGCCTTGATGCTGCACTAATGCAGGCTGCACACAACATGCAGCAACAGCTGCTGCGACTGCCTCAGGTCCAGTTCAATACCATCCATATGCGATGGCCTAGTGTGCAAGCTGCATCAGGGCAGCATCATGGCAGCACAGCTGGCAGTTCTATGGCTCTTGTATGGCTCTTCTACTCCTGCCAGCTGTGGGAGTTATATGGCAGTTCTATGGCTGTTGTACAGCTTTTCTACTCCTGACAGTTGTGGGAGTTGTATGGGAGTTTCATGGCTCTTGTATGGCACTTCTACCCCTGCCGGATGTGTTGCCTTGATGCTGCACTAATGCAGCTTGCACCCAAGCACCACAAGCACTTGAGGGCTGCCACCATGGTCTATGTTACTTCTACTCCTGCCAGCTGTGTTGCCTTGATGCTGCACTGATGCAGCTTGCATACAAGCACCTCAGGTATCACTGGGCTGCACACAATCACTACTGGGCTGCATTCATACAAGCACCTCAGGTATCACTGGGCTGCACACAATCACTACTGGGCTGCATGCATACAAGCACTACCGGGCTGCACATAAGCACCTCAAGTACTATAGGGCTGCCCCCATGTCTTGACACATGGCAGCTACAATGCGCACGCATGTTTGGCTTCAGACACTGTACTGTGCTTTGCTACACCTTACTTGTACTGTACTGTACTGCATTGCACTGCACTGGACTGTTTCTATTGTTCAGTGCAATGCAGTGCAGCAGGCAGAGATGACCTCCAGATTTGCCTCATGATACAAACTGCAGCCCTGCCCCATATCCTGTCCCATCCAATTTCTGCTGTCCCGTTGTGCCCTGCCCTAGCCCTGTCCCGTTGTGCCCTGCCCTAGCCCTGTCCTGTGATCCCCTCACGTTTGCCTACCCCTTTGCAACAAGCCTGACTCACCTCACTTTACCTTGTTGCTGTGAAGGAGCGCTGCAGCAGGCTATGCTAGAGGCTGAGTCACAAGGTGTGCTGTCTTCTTCTGATGACACCTCAGGCGCTGCTTCCTCCAGTCGAGGCCATGGCCAAGATAGTAAAACTCGAAAGGGCCAAGATAGCAAAACTCAGCTCAAAGCTCAAAGCAAGAGCAGGCAAGAGCCCTCTTCTCAGGTGACTGAGGTTCATCGATTAGTACTTGTCAGTGTGGTGTGACCTAGCGGTCGACGCTAACAAATACAGGTTAGTGATGTTTGTACTGTAGCGTGCAGATGCTTGACTTGCAGTGGATGCAAGACTGTTGCTTTGTGTCAGGTGCTTGCAGCACAAACTTCGCAAGGTTTTCGCCAGAACAGTAGCAGACGTATGCAAGGCGCTGCGTACAGCATGCGCCCAATTGCATCAGCAGTACTGTTTGAGGTTTTCTGGAGATCATTTTGTGCAGTTGCAGGAGGCACAAAGTATGGCAGACAGCATCAGTGCAGCTGAAATGGACAGCTCGGCTGATGAGTCACAAACTGGCACTCACCAAAACCAGAACAGCAATGCTGCTGAAGTAACCACCTAGGCATGACCTTGGGAGTGACCAACATGGGTCAGCTGTAATGTATGATAGGTCAAACATTGTAGAAGTAATGTATGAGATGTGCATGGGGCATGCGCATGTGCTGCTGAAGGCCACTGTTGTCAGCACATTGTCAGTACAATTTGAGGCTGGAACAAATTCTTGATGACTGTGCCTTGACGTACAAGCATATCATGCTTGGTATGCCAGCACTAATAGTATGCTGTTTTGATTGGTTGGGCTGTGTTGGGTCTGAGCGTAAACTATCCCAACTGCTGATTACAACTTGCACTGTAACAATTTATCAACACAGCAGCAAGTTATTGCTGCAGCACTGTCTGGACACAATCTGCTTATGCAGGCAGTGAGTAGTGATCGCTACCATTTGGCAGGGTCTGTGGCATTATCTTTGCAATGCAAAGAGTGCATGTGTTCAGTGCCTATGAAGAAAATAACATTCACGTTTGCTAATTGGTGAACCGACATTGCCGGGCAGCAGTTTGAGGATTACAAACTCGCCAGGGCAGCGCGTGTGGTGAATTGCTGACTGGGTTTTGTTTATTGGGCAAGTTTTTCAGTATGCCGTGATGGCAAAGGGTCCACGTACAGCCGTATTTTTGTAAATCAGCAACAAACAATCCTCAGTGACAGCTTATGGGTGTCTAGATCTGTATAATGACTGTACAACATGCCACAATTGCGCTGCAGTGTTCATGCCTTGCCCATAATGTACATGACCACAGGTACCAGAAGAAGACCCAGTCTAGGTCCTAGCAATCTAGCAAGCCTTTGTACTTTTGGCAGCATTTGTGGTACAGCAGCTCATTCTATACACATGTTGCACTTGGCACAATCTGAGGCTACATGGTGTGGGTGTGAATGTAGGTTCATCACTCGGACCGCTGGGCTGTGGCATGAACAGCTCAGCGCATGGGATGCAACCGATTATTGGTCTGCATGCGATTATTGGTCTGCATGCGATTATTGGTCTGCATGCGATTATTAGTCTGCATGCGATTATTAGTCTGCATGCGATTGTTAGTCTGCATGCGATTATTGTTTTGAAACTGATGCTGAAGAGCTTTTTTGCCAGGCAGGCAGGGAGATGATGCTTCCTCTGCAGTCCTCGACTTGTTTGGCTTGCTGACAGTCAATGGCTTCAAAAGCATCATTGTAGCATATGCGAATCTGCACACCACAGAGGGGGTTGCATTACAGAGGAATGCCAAATGTTGCCCTGCAGTGACTTGCATCTTAAATTGCTGCATATCCGTGCAGCCGTGAGTGAGCTTTGCACCAACACACTCAGTGATGCACAATTTTGACAATGAGCAGCACACACACTAAGCGTGCTGACAGTGCGTATAATGCATCATGTAATCATGCATGTGGCTTTATTGCAACAGGTATCATGTCTAATGCATGATGCCCACAATTACAGAATCAGTCATCACTGTCAAGGTAGGAACAATTCATCAACACGAGAGACAAGTTCAGGAGCAGGCTGCTCAGGTTAAAGTCGTCGAAAACGGAGCAAATGATGTGTACGCAATCTGGAATCCCTACCTCTTCTGCATCGCTGCTGCCATAGTGGCAAGCCAGCTGAGGGGAGACGCCACAGCCTTGTTTGATGGCAGCTATGAAGTGAGAGGCAGGAGCTTTGTCTCCAGGTGTGATCCCTGCTGCAGCCAGTGATTCCTGCACCAAACGGAAGCATTGTGCTTCATACTGCGCTGTCTATTGAGCTCAAGCACACTGTCGTGCAACCGTAGCTTTGCCTCCAGGTGCAATGCCTCCTGCACCCAATGGAAGCAGTGAGCTGCGTTGGGCATTGTCTCTCAACCTCAAGCATGGTGTGTCATGCAACCGTAGCTTGTTGTGTAAACCCAATGAAAGCGTCGCACTTCTTGACGAAGTCATCCCTATAGTGAGAAATCTTACTTGGCTGCGAAAATAGATACTGCATGGTCTACCTAAGCTCAAGCACGGTGTCATGCAACCATAGCTGGGTTGGGTGCCATGAAACATGTGTGACAGTGCATACATGTGAACGTGGGAAAGTAACTTGTGCGATGTATCATGCAATGCCTTGTGAACACTGTGAGCAGATATCGGTTCGAGAAGATTTTTCTGCACCACTCAAGGGCAAGCAGTCACTGCACAAGCCTCCTCACTATCAAAACAGCTGCAACTTTTGGCTAGTATGGCTGACATGACACTGCAAGACTGCAAGTTTGCAGTAGCTGAGAGTTGTGGATAATGTCAGCATGCCCAGCCATAATGGCATGTGCAGCATAAGCAAACATGCTGGCATCTGCCCATGCAATACCAAATCTTTGCATGTCCATCAGAGTTTGACATACATAATATGTTGTGATGAAAGCGCTGTCGTGTCTCTGCAATACATGTTGCTCATGTAAAGTTGACGTGTCTGTATATAACATGACCGGTGCATCTGGCATGCAGCAGCTCACCAGCACATTGCATTGGTCGCGTAGTTCCAGCGCTTTTGCAAAGTACTCATGCTCAGTAGTTACCAAACCACCAATCTCTTCCTCATATGTAATGGCACATGAGCCTGCACAACAACAGAACTGGACATTGCAGCAATCTCCTCATCACTTTGACAGTGTTCATTCTTGCACATGAATTGCCAGCATGTCATCATGCAGGCATCTAGCACACAGATTTAGGGTTGAGCAAACCCTAACACACAGTGCAGATGGGCTGGAGTCATACAAGAAAACCTCGTGAGCCCATGCCACACCAAAAGCACTTACCATGTTTGTCCCATTCATGTTTCCAGAAGTCTGTGTTAGTTTGCCCATAGCTGGGCCAGTTCTCAATCATGTCACTGCTGAGATCAGACAAGATGCTGGCGTCGAACGGGCAGTCGCATTCTGGAGGCAGATCTGTTGAGGAGTCATCACAGTTCTGTGGCCAAGCGCCTTTCTTGCCAGGGCAGTGTCCCTTATCATAGTTTGGCCAGAGCCCATGAAGCGTGAAGTGCGAGCTGCAACAAGATGCAGAGCTTGACAGACAGCATGTGCTTGTTGCCCCTAAGGGCAGCTGCTGCACAGTTCAGAAACAGCAGCAGTTTTGTAATCTTTCAGACAGCCACGAAGCGACAGCCAGACAGGACTGAGTCAAGGAACACGTTGCGAAATGTGAACCTGACAGGAGCCTGGCGGCATGTTTGTCTGTCGTGTTTGCAGAAGGTTGGACCCCACTGCCTGCATAACGCTAGCGGTTGGGTGACAGGATCAACGCGTGTAGCGGGAGATACAGTAACTCACTGCACAAGATAGAAGAATTCGTCGCATGGTGCCTGCGCACGGACCGGGCCGCGTGTTGTCAAAGCCAGGAAAGTCGCAATAGCAAAGCGCAGAAACCGCATGATCACAGCAGGCAGAACGCAGGTCACGCCGAGAACCTGTGCTTGCAGCTCACGCAGCTTCAAACAAGATCCGATAACAATGTCCACTCAGGTAGATGCTGTCTTGTAAGCCGGGCCTCATTGACAAGATTCTCCAACACGACCTTGCTCAAAGCGAAACGCCAGGCGTAGGTCACGCAAATCGTGGTTCTCAGCACTTGTGACTTATTATTACTGTCTGCCTTTAGGCTCCAGGGCATGCAAGCACAAGTAAATGTCGCCAAGACACTACAGAAAGGTCACTGAGTGGAGTCATGCGTCATAGATACACCAGCGGGCAAAGAAGCCTGAAAGGTGCTCATGCTGTCATGGCCGACTTGTTGGCCTCCTGGACTACTTTGTGCTTCATCGTCAAAATGAGATATGCCCTCGTCTGAAGACTGGCGCAAAGGCTCTTTGTGCTGGTGCTGAGCACTGTCGCCTGCTATTTGCTGCATGTTTGTACCCACATTGGACTGTGCGCCGGGTTGCCCTGTGCAGACAAATCACAGGAAACCTAAGGAATCTGGATGTGGTCAGCAGTCAGTTAGACATATATATACGCTCAAGTATTGCATCAAGATGCGCTTGACCAAGACCCTAACATAGACTTTTCAGCTGTGCTGTCACTGCTGCATGGTCAGTCACATGCACAGCAAATGTCCAGCCATTTACTTGAACGCAGTACCACTGAACGCTGTACCACTATCTACTCTACTCTACTCTACTTGAACGCTGTACCACTATGTATGCCACATTACATGTCCAATGCTGCCTTCTGTGCCAATGGCAGGCAAGTGCAGCATACCGGCGCATCAACACATACAGCATAACAAACAGCAACTTACACTGCACAGCCAGAGATACTGCTTGTGCACATGCTGGCGACATACTGACCAAATGCCAACAGAAATGCCAGCAGATGCACAGCAAAGCAGGCAGAATTGATCGTGACACACCTTCCTGATTGCCAGGCTGCTGCTGCTGCTGCCCACCGCCTGCTGGCTCCTGGCCACCGCCACGACCCCATTGATCACCAGGCTCAGAGCCAAGCCCACCGCCAGCAACGCCGTCACCACCGCCAGCTTGCTGTCTGGCAAAGGCACCACTGCTCAGCTCTTCTTCAGATTGACCTCGGCCATGGGGGTCACCATGGGGGTCACCATGAGGGTCCCCCCCCAACAGGGCACTGTCTGTTGAAGACAGGTCCTGGAAAAGGGAGATGCCAACTGTGCTGTTCTCGGTCTGCAGGGCCAGCTTCTTCTTCTGAGAGTTTGTGCGCTCAAACAAGGAGCCCTTCTTGACAGCCACGCGCTCTCCCATCTTGACCAACGTTTCCAGGGATTTCAGACTGCAAGCAATGTCACTCAGGCGAGTTGGTGATAGCTGGTGCCCTATGAGCTTTGGTGGTGAGGACAATGTGCAACAAGGACTGGTTGCAGAACAGCCCTGCCTGCTGCTGGGGCACAAAGCTGGGGCTGCTGAGGAAGCCCTTGGTACTGAGGCAACTTGCTCTTGAGTCTACTAAAGCCATTCGCTTGCTAGAGATGTTGTGTTCAGACCGCAGAGTGAATGTGGTGTTTGCCTGAAGCTTGCTTGATAGCTTGACACTGTTCACAGCTTGACGCACTGTTACATGGCTGTCTTCATTGGTGGATTGATTGCTAGACGACTCATTGGTTGACTGATCAATAGGTCCAATGAGTGAGTGAGTGAGTGAGTGAGTGAGTGAGTGAGTGAGTGAGTGAGTGAGTGAGTGCGTGAGTGAGTGAGTGAGTGAGTGAGTGAGTGAGTGAGTGAGTGCGTGAGTGAGTGAGTGAGTGAGTGAGTGAGTGAGTGAGTGAGTGAGTGAGTGAGTGAGTGAGTGCACTTGGCACAATAGGCTGTAAGGTGCTGAATTGAACAATGCATGCTGACCTGTTGGAGATGATGTCTTCGTCAACCACAACAGTGTCCCTCTGGAATATGGCAATGCAGGTGTCGAAATGAAACCCTAGACCCCCCATACTGTAAGGTGCTGAAATGAAACCCAAGACATCCCATACTATAAGGTGCTGAAATGCTGACCTGTTGGAGATGATGTCCTCGTCAACCACCACAGTGTCCCTCTGGAAGATGGCAATGCAGGTGCTGCCTCCAAAGGCAAAGTAGCCCAGCTCATCTCCCTTCTCATACGTCTTGCCCACCTCTGCTGTGAACAGGATGCTGCCAACCTGCAACACAGCAGATGCCAGTCAGTGGTGATCATGATCATGGGATGAGCGTTCTACCAGCCTAATGCAATTGGCCACCTCTGCTGTGGATAATGTGACTGCCAACCTGCAACAGAGCAGGTGTCATTGGTGGTCACAGTCATGCTGTGAGCGTGATACCAGCCTAATGCACTTGCCCACCTCTGCTGTGAACAAGATGCTGCCAAACTGCAACACAGCAGATGCTCATGGTGGTCACAGCAATTGCTGGGTTTAGGTTTAGGTCAAACCCTGGAATCTCGTATAGTCATGACAGTGGCATTGGCAACCACATGCAGCTCACAAGCATTCATGACATGTCCACAATGAATTCTACAATGGCATTGACATCCACATGCATGCATGCCTCTTAGACATATACTCAGACAACTTAACGTGGGTGTTCACATGCAGACTACAAGCACCTGAGATGCAAATTAAGTAAGCTCACAGTGGCGTTGGCCATGATCCAGCTACAAGCACCCTAGACATGTGCAGAGTTGCAAGGGCTGCATACATGTGAGGCTCACAAGCAGATGCATGCATTCAAGATACATACAAACTAAATAGACAATGGCATTGGCCTCCAACAGTTAGTGTCCTAGACATTTGCAGAATAGCAGTCATCAATTTGACGCTGAAAGCTGTTTCTTTTCTGCAGAGTAGCAACAGATGCATACCATGGTAGCTCCAATGACCACAAAGGCCACAGGCCCATACTCTGGAGTGTCATACATGCAGATGGCCCGCTTGTTCTGTGTGAGCACATTGGCAAAGGGAGAGTTGACGGCGATGGGGTTAACGGTGTACAACCTTCCAGGTACGTTAGTGATGCTGACCAGGGTGGCTTTAGTCAGGAAGTGGAACCTGTGATAGTCCTGCACCAACAATAGGCACCCTCAGGGAATCTCACAATGCGTGCTTGTAGTGTATGTCTCTTGTGTCAGAGATTGAGGTCATGACAAGTGCTGACTGCACCGGCGGAAGAAATCCTCAGGCAGTTTCACAATGCGTGCTTGTGGTGAGAGGAGAATGACTCCAGTCAGATTGTCAGGTGATGAAAGTTGTTGACCACACAGGAGGGCTGATTTCAGGTAGTTTCATGATGCGTGCCTGTGGTGTATGACTCTTAATTCAGAATGTGAGGTGATGGGAAGTGCTTGACTGTACACAAAGACGTCTTCAGGTACTTTCACCATGGGTGCTTTTGCAGTATGACTCTTGTGTCAAGCTGTGAGGCAATGGCAAGTGCTTGAGTACTGTAGAAGACATCCTCAGGTACATTCATCACACGTGCTTGTGGTGCATGGCTTCTGTGTCAGACTGTTGAGGTGATGGCAAGTGCTTGGCTGCAGCAGGTAGCTCTTGGACAAATAAAGGCAGTGAAACATACACAAATGTCTAGGGCACAGGGCAGAGGGCTACTTGTACGCAATCATGGGTAAATCATACTAAACGCGGAGGGGTTACGCTCCCGGCAAAGTGTCACCAGGCGCCTCTGAAACCTTGGGAAGTGCACACAAACGCTGTCAAACAATGCTAGCAGGCGATATTGTGAAGTTGGGTGGCGTACAATCAATGTCTGATCGCAGTCTTCATGGCTGCAAATGGTCCATCTTCTGAAATGTGTTTTCAGCTTTGAAACACATGTTGTTGTCATCTGTCTGTTGACCTGAAGTGCAAGTGTGTAGATCATCATGCAGCCAGCTTAAATCTGCAAAGCTAGGTACTAGCTCTTACAACTGTCTGCTTACCTAAGGTGTCAGCCCTATAAAACATCATGCAGCCTGCATAAAACTACAAGGCCAAGCGCTGACTCTCACTCCTGTCTGCTTACCTGGGGTGCAAGTCTGTAGATCATCATGCACCCATTGAATTGCAAGGCCACGTGAGTGGTTCTCACAACTGTCTGCTTACCTGAGGTGCAAGTCTGTAGATCATCATGCAGCCTCCATCAAACTGCGAAGCCAGGTGCTGACTCTCACTCCTGTCTGCCAACAGGCCTGCCAGGGAAAACTGCCTGCCCTTGATCCAACACCTGGTTGCATCGCTCAGCCCATAGAACGCCGTCAACCGAGCATCACACGCACTTGTCTGCATGGAAAGCAACATGCAAGTAGATGAATGTCTGCCCTTGATCTCCACAATGTAGAAACGTTTTCACTGTTCCCAAACGTTCCTGAGATGTAACTTCCAGTATGGGGATGACGTCTCTGAAATAAAATAGACGTTTCGGGATTAAAAAGAGCCGTCGCTCACCACAACATGGCCATGAGTTGGATCTGCAATGGGTCGTGCTGAAGGCTTCAGCTTGCGGTAGAAGAACTGGTTGAAGGTGTTGAACGACTCCAGCGGATCTGCGATGTCATTTGCATCCAGCTGACCACCAAAGGTCTTCAGAAACTTGTCAATCTCCTGTATTCACACAGCAACCTTTGAATAGTCATCATACCAACAGCAATAATGAGATTGTTACGCTACTTAGCAATCTGTGAAGCTTGTCTTTATCTCAGACACTGATTTGTTGCAAGTCCAGAGTGACGTGTTTTTTTCACACTTCAGGGCAGGTCTTGCACACACAGACACACGGACAAACGAGCACAGGTTTACATGCATGAGACAAAGCTGAACTGGCAGCTGCGACATGCTTGTTCATGATTGCAAGAATGGAGATCCAGCACAACTTTGGGGTTGGGGGTCAAGCACCACCAGGATTTTCAACCCCAAACACCTTTCTCTATGAATCCTGACATATCCACTGCAGTCCCACCTTGATGGAGGCAGGGCTGTTCATGTAACGCCCTTCCCTCTGGGTCAGGTCCAGCAGAGCCTTATGGGCTCCGGAACCAATCATGAGACGCCCCACTGGCGTCTGGTACATGTTACGCATGGCTAATACCATGTAAGGGGAGATGGTCTCCTCAATTACGCGCTGCTCATGTCTGTCATACACCAGAATGTGTGCTGACTTGGCACCTGCATGCATGCATCACAATGCTGACTTGGCACCTGCATGCATGCATGTATACGTCACAATGCTGAGGAGCTATTCTCTCTGACTTTCAGCATGCTAAGCATGGCTAGTGGTTTGTCTTACAGGCCAATATCAAGACGCTTTTTCACATGTGATGCACTGCGAGTGGACCATCTGAAGAAGCAAAGTACAGAGGGGGTGGACAGGAGGGGGGGAGCGGTGGTGAAGGGTCAGTGAGGGTACGTCCAGAAAAGGTATGCAGCAAGAGGTCCTGAGTGAAAGACACATGGGGCCTGGGGTGGGACGCAGGGGGTGTGGACAAGCTGTTTGCAAACAAGGAATTCAGCTGAACGTGTGAAAAGCCAGGAAGGTAGCAGAGTGTGTTAAAACATGCATTTACCTATGTTGAGACCCCCTGCTTGGTACTTGTGACCCCAGCTGCCAGCCAGGGGTTGGGTAGCCCACTCACTCAGCTTTAGCATCCAGGACTGGGTTGCCTGCTCTGCAGTGCTGAATCCGCCCTGCATACAGGCATAACATCTTCTATTTTGCATTCTGATTTTGGTTATTGGACTTCAGCATGCATAATTGCAATGGGCAATCATGTACAGCAGGCAGAGATGCAGAGCACCTGCCACTCTCTGCTCACAAAAAGGAAAGGACACAACACAGCCAAAAAGCAAAGGACCAAGACGCTCACGCTGTTCCTGAAACACAAGTGGTAAGCTTTTCTTTGAGCACCTATGCATGCATCACGACTCTTCACATGATCGAGCGCTTTGTTAAGGAGCTTCTGAGTGGACTGCTTTTGCCTAGAACCAAGTGTGAAGCAGCTGACACAAAGAAGTGATTGCCATCAGGCAGAGAGAGCTTGCAGAATGAGAAACGTTGCCTCTTGATTGTTTTGAGCAGGATATTATCTGCGGCAACCGGCCAAGTTGTGGACAATGACTGAAAGACAAGAGTTGGTCATGGGGCGATGCAGGAGCCGTGTGCTACATTGGCAGGCAAGTTTCTTCCACAAGGCAGAAAGGGGGGTGAGGGGGATGGCCATGGGGGCATTGGAAGGAGGGGGGGGGGGCAGGGGCAATGAGGAAGGGAGGATGGAGATGTTGTGATGGAGAACAGGGAATGGAGGGATTGGCGCTGAAGAATAATGGTGATAGCAGTGGAGAATGAAGATTGCAGATAATGGGGAGAGGGGAGTGGGAGCAGGGGGAATGGCAATGGGGAAAGGGAACTGGGAGCAGAGGGAATGGCAATGGGGAAAGGAGACTGGGAGCAGAGGAACTGGCAATGGGGGAAGGGGACTGGGAGCAGAGGGAAATGGCAATGGGGAAAGGGGACTGGCAGCAGGGGGGATGGCAATGGGAAAAGGAGACTGGGAGCAGGGGGAATGGCAATGGGGGAACGGGTCTGAGAGCAGAGGGAAATGGCAATGAGGAAAGGGTACTGGGAGCAGAGAGAATGATAATGGGGGACTGGGAGCAGGGGGAATGGGAAGGGGAAAGGGGAGCAAGCTGACCTGAAGGCTGTGACTGGTACCTTCATCCATGCACAGCGTCATGTAAATGATGTTCTCAAAGTCCTTCCCGGGGATCAGATCTGCCCCTGACACTGGGCATCTGCATTTTGTAACAAGTGACAATCAGCTGCATTGTATGTTATATGAGACTCTGCTATCTTGCTCTTGGTGTTGTGGTATTCTGGCTTTCAGGTGTGACAGCACATATGCTGCTGCAAGAACAGCAATGACTGCTAAGTCTGTTTGGTTTTGACAACTGGAACTCTGGCTGCGTGTACGTGCGCTCATCTGTTGACTGCATCTCATGCTAGCATAAGTCACTGTCACTGATCCGTGAGTGAATGAGCCAAATGCTGCACCTCAAACAAATATCAATGGCTTACGCACACACATCAAGTGCAGCATTGCTGCATGCACAGGTCAGCAAAGATGTATGTGAGATTTCACTGTTTAGGATTTATGGGCACCCACTCATACATACTATTTACTATATTTAGGGCTTGTGCTTAGGGTTTATGGATTAAGAATAAAGAACCATACCTTTTGATGATCTTGAAAAGGTTGCCCTCCAGCTGATGCTGCTGCAGTAGGTTGGCCAGGTCATTCACCCCCACAGTGCCGTTTCTGGCCTCTCCTGCTCTCTGGAACAGCCCCTCTACTTCTTCGTCACTCAGCTCGCCACCAAATGCCTACATGCAAGCATGACAGAAAGTGACGGTGAAATGGTGCCGCTTCTGGAATGTTCCTCCTCTCTGCAACAGCCCCTTGGCTTCTTCATCATTCAGCTCGCCACCAAATACCTACATGCAAGCAAGACAGACAGTGGCGAAGGAGAATGATGCCGCTTCTGCTCTCTGAAACCGCCCCTTTCCTTCTTCATCACTCAGCTTGCTACCCAGTGCCTATATGCAAGTGATGAAGAATTGCGAAGCTGTGCATGTCATGAGCTCCTCATGTACAATAGCAACATTATTGTTAGAAGGACAAGTTCTGTCCTGAAAGAACTGCCCAATTGCATCCGCCGCAGCCTCCTGTGCAGCTGGTTCTCCCTATGTTCTTGTCAATGGGCAACCATGATGGCCTCCATTCAATGCAAGGTGCCATCAGGAGCTTGTTGCCTGAAACAACAACTGGGGAGGGAAAGCAGAAGAAACACAAGCGCTAGCAAGCGTCAGCTACACAGCCATGAGTAGAACTTTGTGCATTCAGTCTGCACATCAGCATGGACTGTGCCAACATCACTTCTGCTGCAGTACCTTAAACGTTGAGTGCTATGTGATGCATTGATGGCTGCAGACTGAGCAGCAGCAGCATCTACTGCAGCTACTGGGGCAGCATCTACAGCAGCTGCTTGAGCAGCTGCGGCCTCACCTTCATGAGGGTCTGAAACTCTTCCAGAGACAGCTGCTGGTCATCGTTCAGGTCTGCCATGGCCAGAATCCGGTGCCAAAACTGCTGTGCTAGGTGCTCTAGCGTGGCAGCTTCTGTGGAGATGCGCACCTGCCCAGCCTGTGTGCAAGCATGACACAATTTGAGCTAAAACGTCTTCACAATGAGGAAACACATTTTTACTGTCCGCAGACGTTTCTCTATTTAGATTTCCAGTGTATGGGATGACGTCCCTGAATTAAAATAGATGTTCTGGGATTGAAAAGAGCTGATGATCACTACCATCTTGGCGTTGTTGTTATTGTTACCTGCTTTGTGAAGAGGCTGCGGAGCATGCCTAAGTATATACAGATGACGACAACGGCCTCTGTGCAGTCCTGTCATGGAGTTTTTGGTGTGTATGAGCTGTCAAACCAGGATTTGGCTCATCACTCATCCTCAAGAGCTCAGGTAACTATGGTACAGCAGTCCATGCAACAATGTTACCTACTCTGCGGTATAATTCAGCAATGAGCTTGTCCTGCACGTACCTAGCTCATCATGAGTTGGAAAGCATTTCAACTCATCATTATCATCATGATACAGCAGTCTGTACAACAGCAATACAGTCTATTGCTGAGTATGATCAGCTGCCTGTACAACAGCATTGCAGCCTAGTGAGGCAGCAAAAACTGGGGCTCAACACTTCAATGATCATGATCAGCTTGAGATGGTGTGAGAGATAGAGAGAGACGCCAAAGAATGCTGGCACATTTGCCTATGCTTGCTGTTCCAGTAGTCACTCTTGCCAGCAGTTCAGAACTGTCAGATTATGGCAGAAATGTTCCAGGTGAGAAGAATGACATGGGTGCATGAGCCTTCAGCAAAGTGGAGAATCCAATTGACAGAAATGCGTGCATCATGTACCATTATGGCACCCCCTCACATCACAGGCAGCAAATCTAGCCCCATCAGGTGGGGTCCTGACCCCTTGACAAAGATATGGAATAAGAATCTAGAAGGAATCACACATATTGTGAACTCCTTTCCCCCCCCTTCAGATTCTTCAAACACCCACCCCATCCCCCCTCCCCCCAGGTTACAGACAACCTGTCAAGGCTATGTACTGCAATGCATGGAAGCAATGCAGCGTCGGGAAACAGCAGGAGTACCTCTTTGGAGAGACAAGACTCGTCCCGCATGTACCTAGCCCATCATGAGCTGGAAAGCAAATTTATTATTTACTATTATTCGGAATACCTCTTTGGCAGAATTTGAAGGGTCCAACAATGGGTACCATCCGTCGCGCAGTTTGTCTGCGCCACCAGGGCCAAAAAAAGCTGCCAGGTCTATGTCACACCACCTTCACACAGGGTTCACAGTGTCACAACTGAGGTAATAATGTCACTTGTGCACAGCAGAATGATGATGTAGTGTCACGTCTGTGGTAACAATGTCACAGTACACAGCAGAATGATGATGCGGTGTCACATCTGTGGTAACAATGTCACAGTACACATCAGAATGATGATTCGGTGTCACGCCTGTGGTAACAATGTCACAGTACACAGCAGAATGATGATGCAGTGTCTGCCAGGCTGGAGTCATGGTTTCCAGACAAGACTGGCAAGGACGCAGCAGAGGAAAGGTGCGAGCAATTTGGCATCGCAAACAACCTTTTGATGACAGAATCAGCATGGTTGCTGCACTGGCGATCCAGACAGGTCTGATGTCCCTTATGTCATGCATTGCACCATGTGTGTCATGCTCTGTTTGTCACTTGCCTCCTCACTGGATCATGAGAAGAAAGACAAGAAAAGACTACGCCACTTATGCAGTGTCATTGTATATGGGGGACAAGTATGTGAAACACTGCCCTCCCCCACTTCGGGGCCCTGAGGGCCCTGACTGAATCATGACCATGGTGGTGATAGCTACAGCAGCTTGATGCAGCTTACCCACAAAGGCTTTTCTTGAACTGGCCGATGGCAGGCCTGCCGGTGCTATAGAGGGCGATGTGAGCTCGAGTGGCGCCATCACGCTGCAAAACCAGGTCATGACCTGCAATTCCAGCAGTGATTTTGTGACATATGCAATTGTTTTATTCACTTTGGCAAACATTCTTTGTCTGTTTGGCATTGTTTTGCAGCTGAATCAAACAAGAGATCATCATTCAAGTATTGCTGTTGGTGTCATTGTGACATTCAGCAGCAGCTTGATGAGTCATGGCTTGCATTGCAGTAGTGGATGAAGGACATTTGCACAGGGATAGCACCAGCCTGATAGGCCTGGCAACAGATTGTGACTGCATGGTAGTGATGTATGTGTACATAGCTTGTACACCTGTTTACAACCTGTATACGTGACAATATATATATAGTCATTGCCATGGCAACACTGATGCATAGGCTTTACTTGGAGGTAGGCAAAGACAAGCGTTTGCACATGTGTGTATGCTGACGGTATGCAGCAAGCAGTCAGAGGTGGCTATTGCAGTGCAAGAAGGGTGACATGCACGCATGATTGGCGTGGTTGCAGTCAACATAGGCATTGTTTGGCATGCTGCAGTGCCACAGTCAGACTGTAATTTGAATGCGCTGCTGGACCTACCTTCCTCAAAGACAGGGTTGCCTGTTGCCTTTGGCTCAGTCCTTGACATATACGTCTGCAGCACAGGGCATGTCGGGTTGTCAGCTCTGCACTAGGTAACCAGTGAGACGAACCAGGATGAAACACTTGTTTGTTTACCTGCATGCCAATTGACACGACAGCACAGTATCTCTGCTCTGAGGACACTTTGGCTTCATGTACAGTAAGCTTTATCAAGCCATACGTGTTCCCGGCAGACACTATCTTGTCTGGCCCAGCAAACAGGTCTGCTTTCAAGGCAGCTTCTCTGCGCTTGCGACTGAACGAAGGAGAGCCCTCGCGTGAACCCTCATCGGAGCCAAGCTTGCCACTGCTATACTGTTCTAGCTTTTCTTTCCCTTTCAAGCCAAGATCTTTGGCTTTCGTGAGCAAAGAATGCATTCCTGTCGCACTGTAACGTACACGGGGTCTCAAAACTTCTGACCCAGCTTCTGGTGTGATCCCAGATGTGTTTGCACACAAAAAGCAGCGACCCAGGTACGCAAGCGCCGGAACTGACAAGGAGACCGTTTATGCTGCCGGACTCGCAGTTCGGTAAGAGCAAGAATGGCGTTGGGTCTGACCGGCTTCGAGTCAGCAAGGCACGCCTGGCTCGCTCGCTGGTCAACATGCATGCTGCACTCCAGTGGGGACTCTGACAAAGTGCTGCTGATGCTCAGGCACTACCTACCGTCAATTTGGTACTGATGTAGCAAAATGCTCCATGCCATACGCAACTGTATCTGAGAGAGATTGAGAGCGTCTGACCGCCATCTCTGCCTGAATCAGTCAGAATTCATTTGGGTCAAGCATGATTCTCGAAGCCATGAGTGATGCACCACAACATAGCTGCCTTACTGTAACACCAACAAGAGAAAAGCATGTGCATATGTTACAAGTCGCATGAGCTGCCAGCAAAATCGAACTATATCACTACAACCCTGCCATGAAAAAAACACCTGTAACTCCCTATGCATCAGAAAGAAGCATTCTATCAACCTGTGGAAGCTTGCTTGCAGCTGCACAGCAAAGGCAAAAAGCTGTAGCTGCAAATCAGCATAGATCTAGCAACTGATAGCCTAGGCATTTCAACAAGCAACAACTATGAGCATTGTACACTGAATGGACATGAAAGCTGACAAAACCAAAAGAGCATACAGGTGACTACCATACATGTCAAAAGTTGTGTGTGACTGCTCCAGATGCAAATGACATGGTTGAATAGGCTGAACTAAAACTTGACTAAACTGCAAACCAGCAGCAACATCACACTAGCAACTGCACATTGATGAATGTCCCGCGTCAGAATGCACATGACATCTGTAAATACTACTGGTAGAACTTGTAGCCTGTGGAATTTCGCACAATCCAGTACATTGATCCAATGGCTGCTAGAAACATGACTGTCACACAGAGGACAATGTTGAAGGTATTGAACCAGAAGGAGAACGTGTTCCTTTTTGGTTTCTTCACGACCAGCCAAATCAGGCTTGGCAGCCAGAAGGTGCGAAGCCAATAGCACCAAAGAAGCCCATCAAATCCCCAAAGAATGGGAGGGTGACTGCCACAAAGCAAGTGAAGACGACGTAGAGGGAGCGCATGACAAGGCGGGTCACAATCTTCTTGCGGGTGAGGCCCCAATTCCGGAAGGACGCCTCGATCATGTCAAATACAGGCATACTGTACATCTGCAGGGACACACTGACATCAGTAAGATGACAATACCAGTGGTTAACGATCAATCAATCACTCAATTTTCAATATATTTGATATCCTGGGGGGCAACTGAAACCCAACAGAACAAAAGTGCACTTCAGTGACTTCATGCAGTCATAACGATGACGGTGATGGCATGTGAGTTTCAAAGTCAGCAGGAAGGCTGATGCTGGATCATGCCCAAGATGAGAAGGCCAAATCCAAGTTGACAGCTGTGAGCTGTCAGAGAAAACGTCAAACATAATCAGGATCATGCATTTGCAACACAGTCTATCTGAAGACGTTGGGCTGTAATCAGCGAGTGTTTGGTTGCAAGTCCTGTGCAAAACTAAAAATCTGTCAATTAGATGCACACTTGCTGCCTTGGCAGCATGTTCAATAGGTAGCTACCAGGTTCATGTACTACTACAAATGTATCAGCAACTGCAACAACCCAGTTGGGCCAGTATCAAAACTGCATGTGTGCAATAGATTCCTTACCTTGCAGCTACCAGAGCCATGAATCACAACATACAAGTCAGAAACTGCCACAACCCATACGACCAAACACAAATTAGTGCATGTCGGAAACTGCCACAACCCATCTGACCAAACACAAATTAGTGCATGTTGGAAACTGCCACAACCGATCTGATCAAACACAAATTAGTGCATGTTGGAAACTGCCACAACCCATCTGACCAAACACAAATTAGTGCATGAGCAGCGGTGGTGTTGCTTACCTGATAGCTGCCAAAGACGTGAACCACAACAAACATGTCTGCAACTGCTACGACCCATTTGGGGTGCCTAATGGACAGCAGCACGTTGTCCTCCACTGCTTGCCCAAAAGCCCAGTAGCCGCAGATTGCTACTGTGAAGTAACAGTAGCAAACAAAGGCGTAAGCCATGTACACTCCCCTCATGTAGGGCTTGAAGGTACCCCCCTCCACTGATATATTCTTTGGCAAAGTTGCCTGCATGATGAGCATGATGTGCAAGTTCTGGTCATTGATGTTGATGTCCAACGTTTGCACACTGCCGTACAACATTGGTATCTTTGGCATTTGCAGTGAGGTGAAAGTACAAACAAAGGCAAGAGAGTGTTGGCAAGTGTTGTGATATCAGCAAGCACAGAAGTATGGACATAGGCACATGCTGCAATGCAAGGTGCTCATGCGCCTGCATGCATGCAATCACAGGGCTGCTTGCTAGCCTTCTTGATGCACACACCAGGGGCTCTGATACCAGGCAAAACAGCCAGGGCAAAAACATGGCTGTTAAAATGTATGCGTACATAGTGATTGCAGCCAGTGAGCTGCTTTGTCGCAAGACAGTGACAACTGCTGTGGCAGACAGAAACCAACCTGGATTTCCAGCACAACATTGTGCCCGCCATATGCAAATGCAATTGTGCCAAGGGCATTGAAGCAGCCCATGATTCCCTCTAGCCTGCTCACACCG
>JAABUP010002434.1_pt1 | contig 36023 bp, 34 predicted proteins | sample 5559201 | NCBI WGS metagenome assembly JAABUP01 (sample SAMN10711887, study PRJNA513373) | rock metagenome | isolation source: Antarctica rocks | place: Antarctica
GTCCGCGGGGTTTTCCTTTGCCAGCGACGTAAACCGCGGGCGGGGGATCCAGAGATGTGGGGAAGGGCATGGTGGGCGGGGTTCGAAGGGAGGAGGAATGGAATGGGGGGCGGGGAAATTTGCGGTGCTGGGATTGATGCTCGTTAATCGTCGATGGAGGTTGAGGATGCAAGGGTCTGGATGTGGGATGGGATGTGCATGTTGATTTGCACGTCCGGCATACCTTATGCAAGGCCGTTGGGGGATCGGCCGCTAGGAAGGCGGTTCGGCTCGGCATGTCAGGCTGGCGGGTGAGGTTGGGGGCAGGTGGGGGTGGGGATTTCTCCGATGTGCATGAGGTGGAGTACTTGTGGGGGTTCGACTTGAGGCATGTTTTCCTTATCATGATGCGATTGTTGTTTCAGTTAATCAAGGCATGGTTGCCTTCCGTCGTATGGTTTGTAAACAAGGAGCGCGGCCCATCCTTGGCTGTGACTCTTCTTCGGCGTTGCGCTGATCAGGCTAAATCACAAGGCCGTAGGACTATATCGAAGGACTTGTGAGGTGGCTCGGCCGTCGATTGAAACAACTCGATTTCCTCAAATCGGTGGCACCAGGTCTGGCGCTCTCTCTGTTCCTGGGCCTCTCTCTCCCCTCGGCTCTCCCTCTGCCCTTGGCTCTCTCTCTGTCCTGGTCAGCTTCATAATCCGACAAAGTGACCTTCTTCCAAGACTCACGGGCTCTTCCTCTTTCGGCGATGCTGTCAATTTGTTGACGATGAGGATTCCTGCTATCCGCAAAATGGTGTAGAAGCTGAACGCGCCAACTATGGCTGCGCTCGTTCTCCATGCCGAATTCCAGGACGCTAGAAATGGTCAGCTCGGGTTTCGATGAGATTGGATTTTATAACTCACCATCAGGGCGACCCATTCTCAATAATCTAAAGAATGTCGTCTGTGTTTGGTTTATGTTATTGAAAAATAAAAAAAATTGCTCGGGATCTTGAAATCTGTGTCACTTTCGTTCGATGCCGTAAGAAGCTAAAGTGTCCTAGCACTTGAAAGTAACTTTTATTACCTGCCGAGCGACACATTTGGATGGTTTAAGCTTTGACATGAAATTTCAAAGTCAATCTTGCGTAAACGCTCCTTAGCCTTATGCTTTTGACCGGATCTTGTCCCACGGGAAAGCATTATCGCTTGGATGGAAGCCCGATAGATTGCAACCTTTGATTTGATCGAGATAGCGTGGTCGATGAAGATAGAGGCTTTCCATAGATATGTATTTCTAGAGGGAAAAAGGGCGACTCCTTCTTTCTCCAAGACGTGTAGGGCTGAGAAAACGCCAAGACTTCTCAATGTCCAGACATCAACCTTGAAATTTACAGGGCCTTCGTGCGTTGGACTTAGCGACTTGACCATTGCAGGGGATACGTAAGTAAATCTGTGAGACTTTGCGTTCAGAACCCGTTGTGTCTCCTGTCTGTCTCTGATCATCCTGAGTGTATCGGCTTTTGCCTCCTGCGGTCTAAGCCTCCATCGTTGCCGCATTGCGGCATCTGCGGCAACCCTCGAGTACTGGTTGCCATCCTTTTTATATCCGTACGTGACATCGACCCGCATCCCGATCGTTTCATGTCTGTCTGTTGTCTCCTTTTGATTCGACAAAAATGAAAGAATATTAGAAGGTGGAATTTGCTCTGCTGGCATTGTTGGGATCAGAGCGCTTGAAAGTGTTGGGAGACTTCTCGAAAACAATAGAATTCCAAGGAAAGGACATGGCGCTCTCGGTCTGGCTGGAGTTGACCTTAATTTGGTGGTCTGCTGAATGACTATGGAGTTGTACATGTGTGGCTTTAATGCCCACCATCAGCTCATCCATGGACGGAACGAGGATGTCATGCAGTACACGAGAATCTGTCGATCTGCCCAGCTGAAAGTACGATGTGCGCTGTGGAGCTCGACTGTCATCGAAGCTGATGGTGTGCTCATGCACAGAGGCTTTCGCTTGCAAGGATCGGACCCCATCATTATCGAAGGCCCACCAGCCAGGCACCTCAAGTCCATTTTCGGAGACACTAGTGGTGTGCTTGGTGCCTTGACTACTGACGGCTCTCTGTATGTCCATCAAGACAAGCCAGGCGCTACGCAAAGCTCAGAGCTGAAACGACATCATTTCGACGAAGATAGCTTTATTCAAACCCAGAATCTGGCGATCGATTATATCGCCATCGCTGACAACGGAGAAGTCTGCATCATCACTAGTAAGTCATAGCCAGTGTCTCGTATCATTTGGTTTCTCACATTTAGTAGACAGTGGAGCTCGAGGTAGATCCTCTAGTGGCTGCACACCTGAAGTGACAGATTTCACGCCCAAACTCACCTTTTCAGCACCATCCGCAAAGCTTGAGATCCATACCTTCATTTCCTTCGAAAGGCTCATTTCTTCTTCACCCCCAACATCTACTTTACCCATATACTCGTCTGTCATCTCCCTGCAAGCTTCGGCAACCAGCTTTGCGGTATTGGCTTCAAACGGGGAAGTCTTGACCTTTGGCTCAGCGTTACACCCCCAGATCTTAGGACGTGCTCCCACCCCGTCAAGTCCTGCACACATTCCCGCTTCAATCCCCTTCCTAGGTGGTATTCCAATTCGCAAGATTGCGGTAGGCGGTTGGCTTGGTGCTGCAGTGTCTGAAGACAACGACCTTTACGTCTGGGGTGGGCAGGCTAGCGAAGCTCAGAGGATTAGTATTCTGCCAAAAGCATCGGATGGGGAGGAAGTCAAGCTGGTGGACATCGAAGGCGGCGTGGACGTAGTAGATGTGGGTGTGGGATCTGGACATATTATGGCACTGACTGGCGACGGAAATGTATGGGCTATTGGAGATGGAGAAAACGGTCAGCTCGGTACCGGTAGTAAAGCTTTTGAGAAGAATTGGGTCCAAGTGAAAGGCCAGTGGGAGGGAAAGGGGAGGACAGTCGAAGTGGGCTGTGGAGTCTGGTGCAGTTGGGTCATCATAGATACCAGAGTGCATTGAAATAAATTGATGGATGTCTTCCCACAATCTCAGACACATTTTGGGACTCCGAAGTAGCTTACTGATAATTCTGCGGGTGATTTGTCCTTGATGGGACGGCCTAGATGATTGATGTTATGCCTTTGTAGTATTCTAAAGGAAATTTGGTAATCTCGCAGATAAGATTGTCTTATGGCATGAATTGATGTGCTATCATTGGCAGTGGATGAGCACGCCGAGACCGCCGAGCATGCCGAGAATGTAGTTGCATTTGGTTGCATGCTTTGGAGTTTTGAGAAGAGTGTTCAATGTACAATGCTCTCCCATCACCTTGCTTTGGTACACAACATGGCAAATTTGCTCGCAAGTGGTGAAAACATATATATAAAGATACATGATACAGGTAAGTCTTGCTCTTATAAAGAAAGTGAATACTCGCTAAGGCGGGATCAGTCCGCACATAGGTGTGTTCAGTATCGGCTTCAACCAAAACAACACCCATACTCACGGATATGTACAAAGATGGTGCTCGTTCGACGTCGGCTCCAGCGAGTGGGACATTGGCTACATAACCAAGTACACGACCTACTGTACCTCTCTCACTCAGAGAGGAGAGAACAGCGGCGACAACGACGACGAGAGCGAGAGCAAGAAGTAAGGGAGCAGCGCAACCAATATATTCTAGAGCTACTAGAAGCTCAAGACGACGAGAGAAGACGGGCAAGAGAGATAGAGGAAGAAAACGAAGAAGTTCAATCAGTGCTCTCATACGAGAGCTACGAGGAAATTGAGGGAGTAGTCACGGTCATCGTGCAGATTGCCGGTTCGATATCAAGCCAAGTAGCAGGTGAAGCACTGAGGAGGTGGGCCGACGACATTTACGACGGCCCAGCGCCGGGAGAGGATATCCGAGTATTCTTGGTGGTAAGGAGCCCTATTCATCATAACATATAATGATATAATATACTAAAGGCGTGCAGAGTATCAATGCTCTGAGTGATTTTCATATTGCCTATTGTCATGGTGGTGCGTGAACACTAGACTGATCTTGTCCCAGGATCCAAACTAGCTAGAACTAGGCTATTTTCGACTAGTGGGCATCCCTCTAAGCGCTGGGATGCAGCCCGTCACACTTCCCACAAGCCAATCATACCCCGCCGTCAACCAGCAGCAGCGTGCATATGAGAGCCATGGCCCCTCCTCCAAGACCCAGGAGTCTGCGTCTGCGTCTGCCTGTCCTTCTTCGTCAACGTATACATCAACCATGCGATGGCCATATGAGACTATCGGCATGTCACCCTTCTTCCACCTCGTCTACATCTACCTCATACAAACCGCCTTCATCACCGGAACAGCAGCTTCACCCAAAGACATCTGGCACGTTAGCATCTGGGAAGCGCCAGCACCGCCTCCGGGCAAAGGTCCCCCGATATCAGCATCAGCACTGAGAGATCCTGCCTACCTCCCTGCCCAGATATCTGCGATCGTAGGCGCATACGTCTTCTCGGTCCTCGTAATCGGAAGTGCTATACTCTTTGTTGGCCGTCGCCTTCGACGAGCGGCACAAGCATCACCGCAATCACTGGCGATGGAGATGATGAAACCTGTCAAGACAGAAATCCCAAATGCATTCGACCCCTCACCAATCTCTCCTGCAAAGAGCGCAACCCTCTATGGACACACCCCGGAGAGCAATATCGATATGAGAAACAACTGGCCAAGTCCGAATAAGAGTGTGAGGAATTCAGGTTGGGGCTCGATTAGCAAGGGACATAAGAAGCAGGATCCTTCGATCCAAAGCAGCGTTGTGACGTTTGACGAGAGTGTCATTGAGGACGACAAGGAGCGGAACCAAAGGGAGATGGAAAGACTGTATGCAGCGGTCCTGGATCACGATGAGGAAAAGTCTGCTTCCGCGGTCAATCTTCCAGATAGAGAGCATCCACAAAGACACAATCCGCCGGAATTACAGCACCTGCGAACGTCCCAGCAAGCTACTGTCAACCCAACCTCCCCTCCACCGCGTTCAGACACCAAGTCACCTGCACGAGCTCACACAAAATCTCCTCGAACATCTTCAAGACCTACACCTCTCTCGCTGCATAGCCGTAATTCATCACGATCATCGTTTGGTAGTTTCAGTAAGAAGCGCGGAATCCGCAACCTCCCTATCTCACCTCCAATGGGATCCCCGGACCTTATACCTGATTACAATGATGCTTACGGCGAGACCGAGCCTCTCAGCCCGAGGGTCTACGATGATCCAGGACCACCTCCACCAACACCTCCACAGCAGAGAGCGATGAAGAGTCGGGGGGACGTGATGGACGCTACACGCCTTAGTCCTCAGAGTACGCGATTCCCAGAGCAACCCTTCCGAGCACCACGAATGCCTGCTTTCCCTGGTGTCCAACCGATTCCTGAGTCTGGTCGTCCCATTGGGATGTCTCAGGACAGCAGCAACACCACGTCCCAACGAGACCTCACCAAGACGAGGAGAACGCCGGCTCCGCTAACCCTTCGCACCCAAGCACTCAATAACTCCAACTCCCAACGCAGCCCTCTACCTCAGAACCAACACCAGAATCCTCTTCGCAGCGCTCCACTACCTCTGCGACAGCCTCATCCCACCAACTACAATGCAGACTGTCCTCCATCCATGATCAAAGCTACTGTGCTCGAACGGAAAGTGCCAAATCATAGTCTGCGAACACCTGCGACCGGCGTTCCCCAGACACCATACAGCCCGTATATGCCTTTCACCCCACTAACGCCGATGACACCAAGTCGTCTGGTGACGAGGGAAGAGAGAAAGAGAAGAGGGAAGGAGGAAGGTAGAAGGGTCGCCACTATTGACGATGCCGTAGAGGAAGAAACTGACATGTGGGGAGATGCGTATCCTTGATATAGCCCGCGTACGTAAGGACTTTACTGGAGCTTTCATTTTAGCGTCAGCTGTTTGGGCTGAGAACAAGTAATGAGATCATTAGGACTGGGAAGGGAAACGTCCGCTGTGCGGTCGATCACATTATACCCTTCTGTAAATAAGAGATTTTCCTTCACTCATGTCACGCGTTTCCACCCAAATTGCCCTAATCCTCAATTCATTGTTCAGGTCTCAGATGTAACGCCAGCCATGACTAATTGTTCTCAGCACTTTACGCGTGTCAAACTTTGCAATGCACCTAGTATGAATATAGGCAGACTCTTCTTACATTGGAAGAGATTCAGCGCTATTTTGCCAAGTATGGCACTGAAAGGATAAGCTCCGCCCCAAACCTGCACACAACAAAGCCTGTGTACAATGCATCAGTCTGTGCTTTGACAGGATCTTGTCTCAATCCAAACACTTTGGGTACTCCATCCCTGACATGTCGGAAATCATTCCGCAAGCGCCTCAGATTCTATACAAATGAAGGTCCTTGCCCAACTTTGTTAATGATTGTCTGGTCAAAATCCCTTGCATCACAAGTCTCTCTCCTTCCCTTTCCACCGACGGCCTCACCATCACCAGCCCTCATCCCCAGTATCAACATGGATCCACCGCGGCCTACACCGAACAAGTCTGTCCTCAAGCGAACTAAGAGTTTGAGACCGCTGACTTATGGTCGACGCCGTACGCGAGCTCGCCCAGCTTGGGATGCTATGATCGACAGCAACCAAGACATTTGCCGACAGGAGTTGCGAGATGTGAGAAAGGCTGAGCACGAGAGGCAAGAGCGATCTAAGCGTCCGGTCGATTTGTTTGCTGGCGCTGACCTTGCCTCGAAGCCTGTCTCTACACAAACACAAACACAAACCACGACAGGACAAACCACGACAGGACAAACCACGACAGGGAGAACCACGACAGGAGAAATCCAAGATGTGGCACACGCAGCAGAAAAAGTAGCTTCCCAAACTCCCTGGTGTTTATTTGGTGCTGATAACGATCGTGTGTTGTAGCCTTGAACTCAGGTTTAAACCTGAGGCTTCGCAAGGGGAAGAGGACCCGGAAGCTAGACGTTCAAGGTATTATCAAACTCGTATCATCGAAGGATCCAGTACTGACGATTCCCTTCGATGGAAGTCCAAGGTTTCTGCGCGACCATAATGACCAAGTCCTGGAGGACGCAGATCTTGCAGAAGCTAGGCTCGCAAGGTAGAGCACCGCAAGACCCCAAGTAGTGTCATGCACAATGTTAACGCCAGCTTTAACATGTAGTCTTGAACAGCAGGAACAAGTGTTTGATCGAGACCTGGAAGAGGCATGTCAAAATAGGTAAGTGTTGCAAGATGGCTGTATCACAAGAGGCATTAAATAACATCGTTCCTCCAAAGCATGGGTTTACCAAGAGGGTCACTGACTCTGGTGGAAAATTCTCCCGACAACAGCGATAGAGGCATCCCTGATATTACAACTCTCGTGAACGAGTCAGGCATTCAAAGGTTTTTCTACTCTGACGAAGAGGAGGACTCCGCAACGCATACATCGGTTGGAGGAACCGAATCGCAGCTTGAAGACGGGGACTTCTCAGCGCCTTTGACCCGTTGTGGGAGAGCACCGAGCATGGAAATGATTATCGAAGAAGATACGTCTCCATCCCATCATAGCGAGGACGACTGTACCGAAGTGGAAGGGCCCAGCAACAACAAAGGGGCCCTACAACCCTTCCGTTTCCCAGATTGCGGAGAAAATGTCCGGCAGCTCATCCTAAAACATGCGTTGGTCAAACCCTATGAGATCATCGCACCATACTACAACGCTACCAGCGTTGAGGTAGAGAAACCATACATGGAATGGGAAGACTTCGATGTATCCTTGCTTCTGGCAGCCGCAGGCAATCGCGCCTTGTACGAGGAGATGTTGACCGCTCTTTACGGCAAAAACTGCTTCGAATTTTCAGACCCTAAGCTCATGCTCTGGTGGCTCAAGCGTATCGGCGACAACAACGTTAGCAGGCTCCGAGACATTCGCATTTACTTTAATAAAGGAGAGTACGATGATCTCGCATTGCCGGTTCGGGTCGAGAAAATCTGGTACAGCGTTGTCGTATACCTGAAGCCTCGTCACCAACTACAGAGGCTGGGTGCCAGTTTTTCCAAATGGGAACATACGGGTGAGGAGGAACCCGATATTACAAACCCAAGACTGGGCGTCTATCGAACCTTATTCTCCTTTAGAGGTCTGGTCACTGCTCAGGTCGTCCCTGGTGGCTTCGTGAACGACCAGAATGCACGCGATCTAGTTATGGCTATGGAAACGAGGCCGGGCGTGAGTAATCGGCGGTTGAGACTGATTGAGCAAAGCATTAGGGAGAGGGGCACGAAGCGGTCGATGGCTTGATTCTTGCGGAAATCGGACATTCTTTTTTTCACTTGCTGGTTGGACAAGGGCATGCGGATCATGCGAGGATGATTGTTTTCGACGGGAGTATGGATTACGTGCGTATTGCCAGGCGTGTCGCCTCGTTTTCATAGGTTCCTCTGGGGATAGACGGCTGATTCCAATCGTGCGGTTTGACCAATGAAGCCTTCTTCCGTATTCCAGGTAACACAATCACTACTTCAAAAGTGCCACGCTTTCCTACCTACTTTCTTGCTTTTATCTTCATTGAAAGAGTAGTTCAATCCATACTTCTACCCCCCGAACCACTCCCACCCCAACCCAAAATGTCCACCATAAACATAAACAACTATCCCTCCACCCCCCTCCCCACCTCCAAAACCCACTCATCCACCCTCTCAACCCCTCAAACCCTCACCCCACCACTCACCCTCATCCCCCCCTCCGCCCTCACCCAAAAAGCCACCTCCTCAACCACAAAATCCAAACACAAAACCCCAGTCATCGAACAGACCGGCCCCGTCGCTGTTGCTGAGCTTGGGACCTTGGAGTTGGAATCAGAGTCTGAAAGTGGTGATGATGAGAAGAAATCGACGTCGCGGAAGAAGAAGCAAAAGAAACCGAACCGAAGCAAAAATGCTAGCAGCACCGACGACTCTGAATCATCATCATCAGACTCCGACTCGTCCTCCACCGCCCAAATCCCAAAATTAAAAAACGGCTACCTTCCCAAATCCCACACGCTCACCTCCAACGACGATGAAGATGAAGACTTCGAATTCGGGGAGCCGGGGTGGAGTGAGGAGGGTGGGGAGGGGGGGAATAGGGTGTGGCATACGCATGAGATGGATATTTCTACTACGAGGGAGGGGTTGGAGGGAGGAGGGATGAGGACGGTGTGGGTTAGGACGGATCGGAATGTTACTGTGTTGGTTGAGGGGGAGGGGGGAGGGGAGGGGACGGGGTGAGTTTGTTATTTTTTTTTGTTGCTTCTTGTGGGGTTTTTTTTGGTTCATCTTGTGTTCTTCAACCACTCTTCTCTTGAATGCAGCGTTGTTAGATGGGTGGGGAAGAGAAAGGCTGATGGATTTTGGGTTATAGGAAGAGAGTGAAGAAGGTGGTGAAGGGAGGGATGAGTGCGAGCAGGGCGAGGAGGGAGGCTAGGAGGGCTGATGAGTAGAGCTTGGAGAGAGAGCGGGGTAGGGATGGACTGCTGGGTGCTCGGTTGGTTTGATGGACACTTGGTAGAATTGGCAAGATCTGTTTGTGGAGCGATGATGATGGCTGGGTTCTGTGAGCATGTTGATGATTTGAAGAGGGTATGCGACCTGAAGGAACCAGAATACTGATGTACAGAAAACAATACACAATGTTCTCTTGGCCCCTCCTCCCTCCTGAATGCATGGCTCGTGATCGCCATATATCTTTCGGTCAAAAAGGGTGATGGTATAGACAACAGCGAAACGAATCACTTCCTCCTAATCATACACGCGCCAGCCATGTCTTCAGCTTCCAGAATCCCAGGATGCGTCCAGGCTCGTTTGTTCACCGAATAGTCTAGCCGATGGCAATTCGCACCTCCACGTCATGGCCCTCCTCGCCCTCCACACCATCTTCCTCGGAAGACCCTCGATCGTCCGCATCAGCGGCTGGGCTGTTGGCGAAGTCATCCAGATCTAGTTGTCTGTGAACGACGGGAGCTACTGGTGCTGGAGTCGACTCCGATTCTTCTTTTGTAGACTGGGTCTTTTGGAGCAATGGCCCACCGAAATGGATGGGAGTATCTTCGCCGCTGTCGTCGTCATCGTCTAGATTGCTGATGAAGTTCGGGTCGGCCGATTGTTCGTGCTCTAGTGCCTCATTTGTTTCGTTGGATCCTTCTGCTGATTCAGCTTTTTGTTGGCTGTGAAGGGCTAGGCGGGCTGCGAGCTGGCGGCGGGCTCGGCTTGGAGGGAGGTTCAGGGGTGGTGGAGCGGGTGGTGGGTCGGTCGGAGGACTTGGTGTGACGGAGAGGTTTTGGTGGTTTGGGAGGAACTTGAGAAGATGTTAGCGCATACTATCATACGTACGTAAGGGAGATGGTGGCAAAAGGCGCAGAAGAGTGGGGAAGAGTCTTATGTACGAGAATGGTAGCAGGGTGTTGCGGGGAGCGTAAATGCAGGATGCTTTCCTGTCTGGCTAAGATCAAAAGCGAAACAGGACATCTGTAAGGGGACCGAAACAAGATGATGCACTCCTATTTGCCCGATGCCACTCCTACATGATTCCATGCACGATTGATGCCCCCCTTTGCGGCCTACCCCATACGCGCTTGCTATGCATATGCCGTGCCATGAATCTCAAACAAGTGCTGCAAATGAACTGTACAATGCATGTGCTAATAATGGTCGCTCATATCGACATCCTCGGAAAGGAAAATACCCACAGGATCTTGATTCGGCGCAGCGTCGGCCTCTTCGATCTCCTCCATCTCTTCGTCTTCTTCATCGCTAGAGCTTCCGAAGCCGCTCAGCAGTGAGCCGCCACTGCTGAGACCGAAAGCACTATTCGAGGTACCACTGCCGTTACTGGCAAGGTCCATCGAGTCCAGCCCGGTGTTGCCATTAAGCCCGGCATTGGCAAGGGCGGATGAAGCCCCAGTGCCAAAACCGTGAGCTGCGTTGACAGCGTTCAAGACTGCTTGTCGGGGCCCAAGTGACATGTCTGGTCTGACGCCACCAAGGATAGCATTGTCTCGTTCCCGTGTTTCGGAGAGAACTTCCTCTACGTAGTGGCTCCATTGCTGGCTTGTGACCCTGTCAAGCACAACTTGAGATAGCAGCTCAGGTGGATGTCTGTCGCTAAATTTGACGACTTCCTCTGCGACGAGGGTGAGGTGGCCCATATAGCCAAGTCGCATGTTATTCTTCGCTTGAGCATTATCGCTCATTGCTTGACCTTCGATTATCCTATCTGTGATGCGTCCGGTCTGGAAAAGGTCGATAGCAAGCGTCCGATTGTATCCTCTATCCATGGGGCCATTAAATACCTGCTGTACAACATCATATACTACATTGTGAAGAAAGTTGTTCCAGGGGAATCGAAAGAAGAAGTCCTGCGAGAAAAGTAAGTTGTAATACTACAAGAAACGAGCGAAGCGTTGGCTTACAAGAATGGTAGGTACTACATGGTGTTCAACAAACATCATCTTCAAGAAATCGCCAATCATGGGCTGGCCGTCAACGTCATACTCAAATTGAGGCGCGAAGCTTTGCTCATTGCCGCTCATTAGCACAGAGCGATTAGTGTCTCCCTCTTCGGCTTGGGTTGTGTCGGAGCTTCCTTGGCTACTGGTTTGTTCCACGTCCTGTTCTACGGGCGTCATGGTGTCATCTGAATGGGATGTTTGATTTGGCCGACTCGCAAAAAGTGGCGCAGGCTTATCGTCAGGGTGTGGCGAGAGGCCTCGTGGGCTGTCTGGTTCTGACGCTGTAGGATCAAGATACTGTTCACGATGTGGTAGTGGCGGTGCTTCGGCATTCGTATCTTGCGTTGTCAGGTCTTGATCTACTGGCGGCTCAGTGGGTAGCTCTATTGCCTGTGGCTCGGGTGATGCGAATGTCTGGGGCTCAGTTGTTGTGCCCTCATTGACTGTGAGGTGGTCGATAGTAGGGCTCAGGCCAGTTGTAGAGGGTGCAGGCTCGTGCTCGATCTTAGTGTTTAGGGGCTCAGGCACTTCGGGTTCAGGATCCTCTGCTTCCTTCTCGTTCATTGCCTCTAGCCTTGGAGACGTTAGGGGTTCGTCGACGAAGTCTTCGTCCAAATCTAGTCGAGGTTTTACTTGCTTGTTTAAGTCGGGCAACTGAGTGGGCGTATGTTCAGACTCGATCTCGAAAGAAGGGTTTTCATCCTTCTCGTCGAAGTCATCTTTGATGTCCTCCGCCAGATCAGCAGAGCTGCCGACATCTTCAAAGCCATCATCCTCGGCATTGTTTTGGACTTCGAGTCTGCGGGGCTCTTCTGCACCCGAATTCAAGCCTAGAGGTGAAACGCCGTTTGTGTAATTGGCGCTGTCTTCCGAGAATTCCGTAATAGCCGATGCAGGAGGCCTAACATTCAAAGTACCTTCAGCTTTTAGCCGTTCTCGTTCCTCGTCCCTCTGCCGAACAAAGGCTTCGCTGCCTCGCTCATTGAGCAGACCCATGTTACTGCAGTGCAGGAGTTCCGCCATAAGCTCACAGGTTTTGAACCGATCAAACCCCAACGGCTCAATCTTATTGCCAAAGGCGACTCCCAACTCTTTGCGAGTGATGGTGATCTGACTATTACCATCTGCAATAGCATGTGTTGGGCTTAGAAGCAGTCCCATGAAGTCAGGGACACGCTTTGCGAAACATCGTAGAAGAGTACCCAAATATATGGGATCACTACTTGAGGGAACAGAGTCCGGGCCAGCGCCCACATCGGGATCGTAGTCAGAATTGTTTTTCCTGATAACCTCGATTATCATACCTACTCCTACGGTCAAAGGGTTGCCGCCTCTTAGCATATTCGACAGAAGATTCTCAATGCAAGGTTCCGAGACAAGTTGCCGGGTTAAATTATTTGGACCGATGCATGACTGCTCATTTTGCGAAGCATTGGCTGAAATCGTGACAATTGCTTTGATGAAGTCACCCGCAGAAGTCTGGGTTCCTGGCGCATTGTCTTTCTCTAAAAAAGCAAGCAATCGCGGCACGAGATCTTGACTTTGAAGCCACTGCGGTTTTTGTTAGCCAGTCGCTCCTCACTAATTTGAACACCACTCGACATACATCGACGACCCCAACACCCCCTTCACTTTTCTCCATGCTTATTATCTTCAGCAATAGATCCATTATCGCAGAACAGTCAACATGCTTCAGCATGGTTGGTATTACATCCTCTCCACTTTGCAGGAATCGAATCATTTCTTCTGTCTTCTTGTCGAGGAGTGTTTCGTTTATTTTGGTGAAGTAGCTCGCTTCTGTGGGGTCCAGGGGAACGTCCCTTTTCAAGAAATCCCAGAATGTCCGCAACAGCTGCTGATTTTCCATCAAAGACTCCAATATTGACCATGTTTCCGATGACAGAACCTCACAAGCTGTGTATGCCTTCTGACCTCTCGCCTTGTCCGCTTTATCCCATTCCTCTATCTCTTCCTGTCGTTGGGATTTCTCCTTTTTCTTCCTTCGGAAAGGACTTATTGATTTCTCGCGTATGGTGTCTTCCTCGCTATCTTCGTCTTCTCCATCATCCTCCGGCTTCGGAGCCTGTTGGGCAACGACTAGCTCCAGTAGTCTTCGCAAAACATTCTCATCTCTCAAAAACTCGATGAGTTTTGAATTTGACTGTTTCAGCTCCTGTATCAAATCTGACTCGTCTAAAACTTCTTCGAGGGTGACATCGGGCTTCTCGAGTATGTTGTTGAGCGTGGATACGTTGGCGTATCCGCCAAACCGCCAAAACATCGCGGCCTATTTCACAGAAAGGTCGTTGAGGCTTCTCTACCCCAAGATTGTACCAATATTGACTTTATGGGATGCGTAAGCGTTGTGATCGTCATATGTATGTCTGCCGAGTGGTTTGTAGTATTCAAACATAGGCTAGTTTCTACCGAAAGCCTGTTGAGATCCACGGACGTATCTCATCCGAACCTTGAGTTGGAACCTTCCCCGGGTTATGTATATGTCACTAAGCCAGGTGCATGCAGTGACAGATCTGAAATAGCTAGACTCGACTGTCGGCGTGGTTCGGTGAGCCTTTTCGGGATTCTTCCCAGTCGCAGCAATCGGGTTGTGGCAGGGTCTGGAACAAGTCGAATGACTCTTCAATGGGTTTTATCAATCAATCCAAAAGGACCGACTAAACTGTGAGAACCCGTTCAACTGTGTTTGTATCGTAGTTGAAGCTTCACAGCCGGCGTCACATTGGCTTCTATCGCACGGCGCTAACGGTAGGCCCGACTAATATCCGGTCATACGCACGTGTTCTTTCTATGCACACCCGTTCTACATTATTTTGATCTACAATTATCTCTTCCATATAGGTACATTCATTAGGAAATCAGGTCCTGGTCAGGCTTTCGAGCTCTTGTCGCTGTTAGTTGGACGGTTGGGGCCTCACATAAATCTGCACCGTTCACCCGTGATCCCGCGAACCCCTTTTCCAAGATCTGTCAGTCACAAGATCTCTGAGGCATCCTCTCCAGGGGTCTGGCTTTGTGATTCGACAATCATGTTGCAGCGCTCGACTCTCCCATGATTGCAATACAGAAGGCCCCTTTCTGACTTGCTTGAAGGTGCGTTGGTATTCAGCCCTTGGCAGATGAGGCAGGTGTCAACCTCGTGATGTTCAGCCTTGCAAAGATCTCACGGCAGCAGCCGCCGCTCGGGTGGTCCGAGCTTTCTGCATCATACCCAAGGCAGTCAAGTCAAATATCTCACAGCTGCCTCTGCCTAAGCTCTTCTGCGGCTCAACCTATTCCACATTGAAAAGAATAGTTCCCTACGAATCGCCATCATGAACCGCCTCTTCGGTGCCAAAAACACCGGCCCCAAACCCACCCTCAACTCCGCAATCTCCAACGTTCGTCCCCTCCCTACCCAATCCGATCTCCCACTAATACCGTCTGCAGACAGACTCCCATGTCGAAGGCATAGACGTCAAACTCGCCAAACTAAACGCCGAACTAACCACCTACCAACAACGCATGGCCAAGATGCGCGACGGCCCCGGCAAAACCGCGCTCAAACAAAAAGCGCTCAAGATCCTGCAACGGCGCAAAATGTACGAAGGCCAGCGCGACCAATTACAGCAGCAATCCTGGAACATGGAACAAGCCTCTATGATGACGGATAATCTCAAAAACGTCATGACGACGGTCGATGTGATGAAGGATACAAATAAGACGTTACGGAAACAGTATGGCAAGGTGGATATCGACAAGATTGAGCGGATGCAGGATGAGATGCAGGATCTGATGGAGGTGGGAAACGACATTCAAGAATCGATGAGTAGGAGTTATGATGTGCCGGAAGATGTGGATGAGGCGGAGTTGGATGCGGAGCTGGAGGCTTTGGGCGAGGAGGCGGAGATGGAGGGCGGGTTTGCGAGTTCGACGGGGGTGGGGGAGATGCCGGGATTCTTGCAAGACGAGGTTCCAAATTTCGTTGATGAGCCACCGGAAGGGGGGAAGGTCAAAGAGGCGGCAGGATGAGGGTAGGGCACGTCGCAGGCGTTGGATCTTTATGCATTTGGAGGCGTTTGAGAGGCACGGTCAAGCCTGGGTTATGCAAATCAAGACCCAGTTCATGGATAACGAAAAACTGTATCCGGATATTGGATTCAAGGCATGGTCAATGCCTTATTTCGAGGAAACAATTGTTTATATCTTCAATTCGAGAGCATCAAGCCTGGGGAGACAGCGGATTACCTAGTACGGTATTCTAAGAATTTTGTTCCCACTCTGGATTTGTAGAAGGTGGATTTTGATGGCAATCTGTGCAATATAAGTCAAGCGTCATTACAAGCGCAGTGCATCCAGCGCCAACCCAATTCATCCATCATAGCCTGACACCATCATCTCAATTTTGGTGCTTTAAACTTTTCCCAACCCAAGAAGCACCAGCAACGCCACATTCATAACAGTTATTACAAGCCAAACTAAGACAGCAACAACTGACATGAGCCAATGATTCCTCATCTTTTTCCCCTCACCCGACTCCTCCATCTCAAGCTCTGCGTCTGACTCACTCCCCTCCACAGGTTCTCTACCGCCCACCACCATGAATTTGTTCCGGCAAGTGAAGTAAATCAATGGGGCGGATACGAATGGCAAGGCGACGCTGAGGGCCACTTGAGTAGCGTTCAGAGTAGCCGTAAGGCCCTTCTTACCGACGGCCCCTGCAATGATGATACTCGGTATGATGCTGATCGTCCTCGTAGCAAAACGTCTCAGCCAAGGTGCGATCTTCCACTGCAACGCTCCTTCACTCAAAATTTGACCGGCCATGGTGCATACGATTCCCGCGGAAATACCGGATAGAAGGAGAGCCAAGGCAAATACGGTCCCGGCGGCCGGATCAAGGGTCTTCGAAAGGAGATCGTGTATTCCGAAGAGATCGGCGTTATCAGCAGTAGGATTCGATGAGAGCGAAGCACCAGCGACAATGAGGATGGCGCTGTTGACAAAAAGAGCGAATGTGAAGAGAGCGATGGAGACTTCTGCAGTAGAGTACGATAGGCATGAATTGATAGCAGCCAAAGAAGGCCTGTAGATATTCTTGTTGCTGCGCTCGGTTGCCTCTGGAACAGGGATCCCTGCCTTGGTGTCGAAGTCTAAGAGTCGAGATTGAACCACGCCGCTTCCCAAGTACAAGCTGTGGGGCATGACAGTGGCGCCGAGAATGCCGCAGCTGAGGTATATGCCCTGTCCATCGACTACTGTAGACGATGGCAAGTATCCCTTGAAGACCTCACCAACTGGTGTATGTTGATGATGATGAATGAATGAAAGCTCCACACAGAAGCATACTACCACGCCTAGGACCAGGGCCACAACAAAGTACTCGAAGAAATGCAAACGCCGCATCGAGCCTCTTGGGCTGTAGAAGATCAAGATAACGAGAACATCAACCACTGTGATCAAACAGCCCCACACCAGGGGGACATGGAGAAGTAGATTCAGAGCTATAGCAGACCCGATCACCTGTATCATTGATCAGTCCAAATTCTGGTGAGAAGTTTGAAATTAACCAACCTCAGCGATGTCAGTGGCTATGATGGCACTCTCTGCTAGCACATACAAAGCAATGTTCAGCCACTTTGGAAGGTGGGCTCTACAGTGCTCTGCCAGGTTCATGCCGGTCACGGTACCAAGCCGAATTGCCAAAATTTGTAGGATGATGGCGAAGATATTGCTCATTAGCACGATGAAGAGCAGCTTGAACTTCGTGGCCACACCAGCTGATATGTCCGTCGAGTAGTTGCCCGGATCAATATAGGCGACCGCTACCATGAAGCCTGGCCCAATGAACCCAAGAAACTTCCTGAGTACGTGGCCGACATTCAGAATGAATTTGGGCGCTTTTCTTCGGGAGTCGACATTCGTCCGAGAGGGCGACAGATCATTTGACACTGCTGTAGAACGAGTGTTTGCAATGTCAAGTTCTGGGAAAGATTCATAGGAATTACTCCCTCTGGGGGCATGTCTGCGGCGCCTAGAAGGCTGCTGTGCATTTGAGTCAAAGAAGGAAACACGATTATGATGGTCATTAGTAGCGCTATTGAGATTTTCGGCTGACGGTCTCTCGATTCTGGCTGCCGATGGCAAATTTTGGGCAGCGTCGTCCACCTGTGCTTCTATGCGAGTATCTTCAGCCTCCTTACCAAAATCCTGGTTAGTCCGTCGATTTACTATGCCATTGAGATCTTCTCTGGTTGTCAGGTCCGCAGCCAACGCTGAAGGATTCTGGTTCCAGCCATCATGCTCCAGCGTCTCATCATTCCTTGAAGGACAATTCATTGTAGCACGCGTTGTGGCCAAGGTTACAATGTGCGGGAATGCTCAGAAGAGAAAAGAACACGGATGGAATCGAGGGCCACGCGGCTAAAGTGCGGAGATCGCGACTTCTTCCGAGTTCCGACTGTCAAAACGTCATCGTGGCGATCTCAAGAAAACAAGAAAACATAGCGATGGCAATATTAATGCGATGACAGGAAGCATTGTGTGAAGCGAGATCATCAATTTGACTGTTATATGTTCTAAAGTATCTGAAGTTTTCTCCGAGATGAGCTTGCCGCAATAAAGCGTCGCTAATAAGACAAAGGATGGAAGGGTTTCCAGAACAGGGTCGCAGCTTCTCTGGTGCAACAGCGACTTCTGCAGCAATGCCACAAAGACGAGGCAATATTGTCGCGACAATACGAAGCTCCTGCTCCAACAATTATTGGGGAATTTGCAGAGTCATTATTAAGACTTCGCAGGTGCTGGTGACGGAACCGTGCCAACGGCGCCACTAAGCTGAATACGGTAGTCAGTTTACATGGCTGTTTTCGCGACCAACATAATCGCTCCACTCGACTGCTCGATGTGACGTTGAACTCAAGCCAATGTATACTGGCTTCAATGTGACGGAAGCTGTCTAAGCCCAGTAGACCATTGCTCTCCAGTACCCGATGACGTCCGCAATGTGCCTCCAGTGAGACCCGGGGCTCTCACAGTGCCCTTAATTGTGGTAATGCCTTTTGCCCAGCCGGGGCAGGTACTGATGGGTCCTGAAGCTAAGACTGTGGCAGTGACTCAATCAAAATGGACTCACCAGTACGATCGAACAATTTCTCAGAGGGGAAACAGCACAAACGCACTACTTCGTCCGTGATCAAATCCATTATACCTGGAAACCACCAGCGTAAGCCTACTGCTACGGGTGTACACTCGAACCAGAGCGAAGGCCTCGAATCAGCAAACGGCTATGATCCACCGTACGACACAATGCTACCACCAGATCATCCCCACACACGAAGACACCTCAGAGAGGGCAGTGGTAACAGGAATCAGAGGATGGCATCGCCTAAGACATCGGGTAACCCGTGGGAAGGCGCTACTAGAGATTGTGGAGAAAAGATAAACATGACCGCTTCTTCCTTACTCGAGTCGTCGATAGAGGAGAAGAACGTTAAATCGCCCAAGAAAAGGTCTGGAAAAGGAGATAAACCGATGAAGAAATCTAAGTCTTCCACCAGTCTCTCGGCGCTGCTTTCAAGACCAAGGTCGTCGAAAGGACTCAAGGGAGATCATTCGCACCAGAAAAATGACAAGGAGAACCAGACACCACCAAGCACAGGTGACATGGCACCCCCGCCAATCTGGGCACAATTTGCGACTCAAGGTGTCCCGGCACTTTCGAGTATAACAAAGATTCCTTTGAATGATCGGAGAAGTGTCGATGAAGAGATAAGACGATCTACGCCTGGAGCATACTCACTATTGAAGCAAAGGAACTTCCAAGGTTATCAGAAGCCGACTTTGTCAGGACGATCCGACTCTAAGCCGAGGCCAAAGTCAGAGTGTTTGGTACCTCGACCTACTCGTGAGTCTTTTGCCGAGACAGTATCTGACCTGCGCAAATCCGAGGTGGAAGCTAGTCGACGACCTCTCTCTACAGGAAAGCCTGCCGGCCAGAGACCAAATGTGGAGCTCAGGAAGTCCAGCGATAGCGATGGTGGTTCTGGTCTGACAACAACTAAGCGTGGGTCTCGCGTCATGGCCGCAGTAGCGGCTTTCAATGGCAATGGGAAAGAACTACCAAGAGAACCCATAGAGAGCCTTCCCAATATCGAACTTGACCCCCAAGCCGTTGAATCCGCCTTCGAATCCTTGCTAGATGCAAGAAATGTGCCCCAGAATACTCGGGATAAAATGAGATCGTTGGATACCAAAATCAAAGCTGATTTCGTCAGTAAGGACATATTTGGGTCTGGGTCTGCTTCAAGCGTCGAAGGCTTGTCTCAGCATTCCTCCAGGCCGAATTCTGGGAAGCGGTCCAAGACGGACGTTGGTAGTACGAAGAATGCCGAAGAAAGTACTGGGGTCATCCTCACCGAAGAATCGCCCAAGAAGTCGCGGCCTAGGAGTCGGACTTTCACCTTCAGCAAAGGCGATCAGTCGCCTTCTAATAAACAAAAGGCCGAACGTCCAGGTGCTCACAAGAGAAATGAATCTAGCTTTTTGACACCTTCAAGTTCTTCCAAGTCTTTGACGTCCTCCGGTACTGCTCAGGGGTTGGCATTCTTCAACAGATCTAATAAGCCAGCCGCTCCTGAAGACTACATTGGATACCTTAGGAAGGTTCAACAGCCCGAAAAGGTAGAGGTTGCCAAGATCCACAAATTGAGGCAACTCTTGAGGAATGAGACTGTGGGCTGGGTGGACGACTTCATAGCCCAAGGTGGCATGACCGAGCTTGTTGAATTGCTATATCGCATTATCAAGGTGGAGTGGAGGGTGGAGCACGAAGACAGTCTACTTCACGAAACGCTTCTATGCCTCAAAGCATTGTCGACCACATCCTCAGCCCTCGATCATTTGTCCGATATACAATCCATACTCTTTCCAGTCTTGCTGGGTATGTTGTTCGACAAGGAGAAGAAAGGCCCAAGCGAATTCACCACTCGAGGCATCATCATCACTCTCCTACACACCTACGTAACCTGCTCGCATTCCCTGGGCCTCGCCAGCCGATCTCGTCTCATCATGTCCTACCTCCGCGACCCTTCTGCCCCAGAGGAAGCCCAGGCGCCAGAATTCATCACTACAATCTACCACCCCCGACCCTACCGCGTCTGGAACAAAGAACTTGACAACGTGACCAAAGAAGTCTTCTGGATATTTCTCCACCACGTTAACATAATCCCCTACCCTAAATTCCCAGAAACCTGCACCACCTACACTGAACGACACTTCCCCCGCGACCATCCTCCCGTCCCTGCGGCGCCCTATATCGGCGGCGTAGAATGGGACGCAACGAATTATTTCACAGCTCACATCGATCTCATGAACGGCCTTATCGCTTCCCTACCAACCCAACATGAGCGCAATGCTTTCAGACAAGAGCTCAAGGACAGCGGCTTTGAGAAAATCATGGGTGTTAGTCTTAGAACTTGCAAGGAGAGTTTGTATGGCTGTGTGCATGAAGCGCTTTCGACGTGGGTTGGGGCTGCGATGGAAGATGGATGGCCGTTTCAAGACGTCCGGCAAGGTCCGCCGAGACCGGAGCCGAAAAGGGTGAATGGGAGCCCGAACAAGAGTCCGAAGAAGAGGGATCAGCCGCCGAAGCTGGAGATGCCGAAGTTGGAGTTGGGTGGTGCTGGTGACGCGAAAGGAGGGATCGATGAGGGCGGGTGGCTTTGAGTATGGCATGGGATCATGATTCATGGCGATGAGATGAGATGAGATGAAGAAAATTGGCATGCCGATAGCGGCATGAGTGATGCAATTTCCCTTGAGTCTGGCGTTTGGGATTTGGGGGGATGAGATGAGGATGTGATGTGTGATTCTGAACGATGGACAGACAGACAGTAGGGTAGTGAGTGGTCTCTTAGCTTTTTAACGAACTCTTTGAGATGATGGAATGAACATCAATTGTACTGCTCCTTCTTGTCTTGCGTACTGAACTGTGGATTTAAATAATTTAGTGAAGGATAACATGGAAGAATAAAGTATCGCTGCACCACCAAAAGGAGTCAAGTCCTGACATGACACTCGTGCGTGAAACTCCTGGAATTCACAAGATCGTTTGATACAAGCTCTTTTGCACCGCGAGCGACGAAACCACAGTCCCACCGCTCTCGAATATGAAATCCTCAATGAAATGACGCGACCATTCGCGCCACACAGCAGCCTCCCTTTCCTGGATATCTTCGCTTAGTGAGCTCGTCGCAAATAGTTCTGAGCATTGAGCAGAGGCAGCTTATACAGTTCTCGCAGTCACTGTCACGAAATTGAAGTGTAAAAAGGTGCGCAAGACGAGAGCTGGAGATGTGGATTGCGTAGTAGAGAAGGACGTGATGATGGGAATACTCTTAGCCAGGTCAAGTTTCTTGATAATGCATGCAACGACTGACGATATACCCGATGCAGTCACAGACTCGGTGTCGGAAAAGTGAATGAGAACGTGGTCCGCCAAACCCAGAATATCAGCCAGCTGTGTATTGCTCTGACTTCTTCACAGCTATTTAAAGTTGAAAATGCAAACGGAGAGTTCTTCATTGCGCACCTACAGAGTAAGTTTCAACGTAATGGCATCTAGTCGTGGCTTTGAGAATACTGCCCACATTCTCATTTATTCTTCCGACACCGAGGCTTGTTAGATAGACTTTGGCTGCTTCCTTTTACCGACTCGGCTCATACAATGTCCTCTCGGGGCCATCCCGAATGATTTCCCAAATCCTGACTTGGAGCTTTGGATACAGATGTGACAAAGCAAAAGCAAGCAGTCTCTCGACGGATTGGGCAACGAACTCACCTTCGCTCATAAGGGCTGGGTTAAAGGGCTCTCGAGTTCTGCACGATTGTGGAGAGGGCAGCGACCACGTTCCAATTTCCGCAGAGGCTACAATGCTAGCGTCAGCTCGTTCAAATTGAGAAGTTGGGAAAAGAGGCACCCGGGAAGCTGGCGAATGGGAAGGCTGTATCCCACTTTTCGAAACGTTACGGAAGCACCGATGGCTGAAACGCTGTGGAACCCTAGTATCCACACTTTGGAAGATGCTCCTCCATGGATCACGGTTCTCCCGATGGAACTCACGTCGCACACACTCACCCTGATCAAGTCAGCCAAAGCATCATGCACAATAGGAGGGCCAGAAGCTGCGACGCAGGCTGTCCAAGGTTCACGTCGCTCGCGATAATCGACTTCGGGTTCTTGCATCTTGGGGGAGGTACAGGCCATTTTAATGGTGAGGATTCGAGGATGTGGTCGCAAGCGAATTCAACTCCATGATCGGTTGGCGATGTTCGGGGTGGATATGATGGCGGGCCTCCTTTTCCTCTTGTACAAGCCACTGAGGATGTACTGTGGTCATGCACCTATCCAAGAACAAATGGAAGGCCCAAAAGGAGCGATGGCTGCACAAGAAGAGAAGAGGATGGTTGCTTTTTTGGTCTTGGTTTCAGCCATGTTTCGAATGGAGACAAGTTTACCGAAGCCCCACATGGCGCTCGAGATCTCGGTACCCACGTGGGCCTCAGAGATCTCGCAAATCTGAGGTTCGTAGCCTATAACAAGACCGGTATCCAATGACAGGTCGATTCGGATGGGTTATTCCCGGGTTACAATCCGCTTCGGTGACGCTCGGTGATATTTGTACTGTTTGGTGCTTCGCCACAAGACTCTTACACCCGCATTGCACATGATAAGGTAGGGGAGTGGGGCTTATCAAGAGCTCTCAGGGCGCTAGCTACCTTGTGCGACTCCGCGGATATGGTGAGAACAACTGGTGGTTGAGCGACCTCACAAGAGAAGGGAGATTCTCGAGCCCCATCTTTGAAACCCGGTTTGCTGCAGCTATCCGTCGGGATGGGGTGAGGCGTTGCACAGGTGTCCTGGTCCTCTCGATGAGAAAACAGCTTGATGCTGCAGGTACGTAAAGCCACAACCGCGATATTCGCCCGGTCTGCAAAGTATCGTCTGTGCTGCAGCCTAGAGGGGACTTTCGCCTGACTGCTCCTGTACCAAGACAGTGTGACAAGGAAAGAGATGCTGGTATGCTACGCGCTGTCGTGGGAGCTTTGCAAATTCAAGACCCGTATGATACCATTTCGAAGGCAATTCGTCGACCACGAAAGGCTCTATCAGGGTGGGCAAGCACTTGACGACCAATTTCATAGATATGTGAAAAATACCAAGTTAGTGGCCAGGCTGAAACGCCATGTGCCAATCCGCATTCCATTGCACATGGTTTGCATGGCTACATTCAGGCTATTATTCAAGGTTGACTCGTACCATGGTTGAGCTCGGGTAAACGCATGGGTCAGCAGCGGGATTAGCGGGAGATGTGCAGCCAAATGCGGAAGGTGAACCGACTGTAATGGCAATCCTCGGTTGTCTCTGCCTTCTGCAGCCCCCACCGACAGGAGAGAACGGGTGGATGCTCGGGTGACAAGCCCACTGCAAAATGTGGAGATCAATGACGGAGGCCGCAACAATACGAGGGAATTCCCGGGAAATGTGTCGTGACATGGTACCCTTTATCGCTTTGGACTGAGGCAATTGTGACATCGGTATTGGTACAAGAAGCGAAGGATCTGTTACCAGGGTCTGAGCGGGTCGATGCGTATCCTAGCGGCCGAAGAGCAAGGATCGGGTCGAATCACGCGTTCCAATTTGAGCTCGGTTGCGGAGCGAGCTCACATTTGTCAGGCTCGTCACAATCACATTGTTTGCGACGTGCGTTGCTCGAGATTATTCAAAGCATGTTTTTGGCTTGGCCGTCTGCAGCGTAGGTTTCAAATTGACCCATGCGGCGTGTTTGCAATCGATGATTGTTCAGGGGGAAAGTTGCGATTTCGCGCTGTGGCAGAGGTCACCTGGTTGTATGATCTGCTTGCGTCCCGAGCACCGCTGTCGAATGTGCATATGCTAAAGCAACTTCCAGGATTTTCGATGGCTTGGGCCTTTCGATGGAGTAACGATCGGCGACTGCGTCAACTCTCCAACGTGTCTTCCCGGATTTGGTCCACGGTAGAGTAGCCGCTAGAATATCTGGTTCAACGCGCTGAATCCTGGGTCTGTATTACATGAGTACGACATGCTACCTCCAAATCCTCGTCTGCTGAGAAGCTTCTAGCATTTTCTTACTCCGACAAGGTGTCTCAGCCTTAGAAGTTAGGGTCGCGTACCTGTCACTGATCAAATTAATTCTTGTCAATGCGAGCAACCAAGAACTTGTGCTCAATGCTTTCGTGGTGACGGAAGCTAGTCTGCTTTGCGCGGTTAGGCCAACAGGGCTCAACTGATGATTCAACGTCGCAGCTCTTAGATCGTAGGGGGGCATTTGCAGGTGCCACAACGACGGCGTGGCGCAATCTGATGACCTGGTCAGAAAATCCAATTTTGCAGCGCAAGCACACGCTTGTTGCGGAACAGATCTCAACTTGCAGATGATACCCAGTCGTAGTCGATGCTGCCCCGGACGTAGCTATTATTGATGTGTAGTCATTTTTTTGAACCGATGTGTTCGTCTTCAAAGTCAATCAATCATAATCCAACTGCTACTGCGCTGTCGTGGGGGCGTAGAGTATTCCATTGTCTGTACGAAGGACCTTCAAAAGAACCCTGACCAATTCATGCAGCCCGTGATTCGCAGGTAAGAGAAGCCTTCCTCACTCGGACCTTCCCGTTTAGAGATTATGCAGAGTCATGGAGCTGGCAAGGCGAGCCGCCCACGTATGGATTCGAAGGGATGCAGAGCCGATTGTGGACAAGATCCGCCGAGACTTCGTTCCGGATTGAGAAATGTCTTTCGAAAATGAGGAAGCCACCTCAAGCCCTGCCGGTTGTGCCTTCAATTGTTGGCCGAGCGCCGGGGCAATACTTTGCTCGAACCGAGCTTTTAGCTCACGTCAAGCACACGTATTTTTGCTTCGGCCCAGCCTAACCTCTTAGCTGCAGGAGTCCAAGTGTAACGGTACTGCTGGCGCGTGTAGAGTGCGGACTGCTGGACTACACTCCATCTTTGCGTGGAATAGCAGACACTTTGGGCGTCGCCAAATGAGGGTTTGCCAAAGTCTTGATGTAGCAGGCGGCCGGTAGGCGTACCCCATCCAAAACGGATGCCTGCGCATTTGCGCTGCCCAATCAGAACGAGGGTCGATGCGCAATTGCCCATAGTGCCCGAAGATTACCAGGTTTCCTTTAGCGGACGCCAACAACCAGTGAGCCACTGAACAACGCTACCCAGCAGGAGGCTACCCAATGTTTGATGCCGTCGGACATGCTTTCATGCTTGCCTAATCTCTCGAATGATCATGGTAATGTCCAAGCTTGTCACCCAGCCCGACGCTTTACCACATCGGACAGGCGAACTGGTCGTGTTTGGCGAGGTAGCTATATGTAATATGACATAGAGGCATTTCGACGTCTCTGAATAACCAAGGTCTTGTCAACATCCGATGCATTTCACACCCGACGTTAAGACTCCGACTTCGCTTCTCCCACAGACCGATTGTTGGCTGGGCGTGTTCAACATCACCGTCGGTCCCCACATTTTGTGCACATTCTGTGCACCTCGACGTCTTGCAACATCCATTGCGAGTCCTTTCCTCATCACAAAACACTGGATTTGAGAAGCTTTCACCACCCGCAAAGTTGTGCACTCGTCCAAGCGTTGCGTGAGTCAAAGTCTCGACTCTTCTGTGGGGCAGGAGGGCTTCGCTACCAAGTGACGCTTGCCTTGAAGTCTGGTCGACCGTGCTAGATTGTCCACCGGGCAGGCCTACGACAGACCACGTTGGACCTCAGCCTTCATTCCGGACTCAGCACTTGAGAAGCCTCGATCAGAAGGCTGGCAGCCACGGAAGCGTATTCGCCGTCGTCCTTCAACTCTCTCCGGTGACAGATGCTACTCTGGAGGCTCCAGCGGCAGTGCAGAGTCCGCTGAAGCTGTAGAGGAAGTAGGGTCAACCGAAACCATCTGGCACCGAACGGCTACCAATCTACAGACTGATCGGCCGACCATCACTGATTCACCAAAGGTACCAGCACGCCGAGGCGGCAGCAGCAGTGGTCGTGGTGTCTTGGGAAGAAGGTTCGACCTTGTCCCGATGAGTATCCGACGCCGTGAAGAGAGAGTTTACGAGCGAGGGAACTAGCCTCAACGCGTGCAAGGGTACCGCAGAATCAGATTCGATTTCTTGCTTCACCTTGCCGCCGGCACAAATCCAAATTGCCCCAGCGTCAGTGACGGCCAAACAGACGCGTCTCGTTCGTCGTTCGTGCCCTTGCCAGGAAGAAGCGGTTTGAATGCGTGGTTGTGGTTGAGTTGTGTGCGTCGGTACGTCAATCACGACCATCAGATGCTGTGGACGGGATAGCAGAGGACGAGCACCTGCCACATGGTCCACCTATCTGTCCGAACCATCGCTATCTCGGCCTCTAAGACTCCTCCAAATTCAAACCCCACATTGATGACCACAAGATCAAGCCCTTTCGTCTGACCTCGACACCTCTCCCCACCAGGCGTCGCGGTGGCCAACCAAGGTTCTGTGGCAAGTACCACCGGACGCACTGTGCAACCCCTCAGTCTGACCAAGGCAACCCAAGTCTGGACCCAACGTCCAACCCTTAACAACGCGTCAGCATCCGCATTCTTGATGCGCCAACTCTCCAGCTTCTCTGGCATTGCAGCTGTCAGCCAATCTTCATCGTACTTGGAACGAGCAGGCCCCCTTTGGTCGACAGATTCCCAGATTGATGACCGCCTCAGCCGGGGCTGAAGAACAGTCTGCTCAGCTTTTGAGGCTTACGAGGTACGGCAGCGCCACTGCAGTCGACTCACCGGCCTCGCTCACCGCCGTCAATCTTACTGACAATGCGCCCACGCAGCGATGCCTACTCCCTGATTGTCCGTCAGGGCCCGGAGCGGGCAAAGGCCTTTGCTGGGCCCAAAGAGAAAGGTATGGTTGCCCTTCATTCTGCCTCCGGGTGGAAGGACGCTGATAGAATCCCCAACTCCTTCAGACCGTAAGCCAGTAGACCCGCCGCCAATCGTACAGTTACGCATCAGAGATCCCGAGGATCCGGCCCAGTAAGTCTCGCAGAGCGTGGTCACTGGAGTAGACTGATCCGAAGGCCTCTAGGAACTACCTCCAGAGTCCCTACTTTTTCATGGTAGTCAATCTGCAAGACGCAGACCTAAGTCGCCCGGGACAGCTCGCTGCAGCCTCGCAAGGAGACGATGTCGACACAGCTACCCAGTCTGCCCTAGCAGGAACGCTGGTATCCTCGTTGCATCGGCTGAAGGATGTTGACAATACTGGTAAGTCACTTCGATGATCTGAGTAGATTTCATCCACGCTCATCAGCCTACAGATGGCGGCTTCTTCGTATTCCCAGATCTTTCGGTCAAGATCGAGGGCGATTTCCGACTTCGATTCAGTCTCTTCGAAATGCTGAAGTAAGTCAGGGCTCACTGTTACCGAGGAGTATGGGCTCACATCTTGATAGGGCTCGGGTTGCCTACATCAAATCTGTAGTCTCTAATCCGTTTACCGGTAGCAGACATGTTGCTATTTGAATCGTCGTGTACGCTAACAAGGGGTAGTCTTCACGCCGAGGGCATTTCCTGGCATGTCAGAGTCGACTTTCCTCTCACGCTCCTTCGGTGATCAAGGTGTAAAGCTCAGAATCCGAAAGGAGCCCCGTGTTCTAGGGTAAGACTACTCCCCAGGCCGCCGACGCATACTTAAAAGTTGGCAGCAAACGATCGGCTCCTTCGGACAGCTTTTCTACAGACATCGCACACGCTCATTCTGCGCAGGCAAATGCTGACTACCAAAGCATGTCATCGCAGCCGCAGATCGATCGAGCAGGAGGTTTTGGCACCGCCGGCGGTTTCGGCACAGCAGGCTACAGAGATTCGTACGACGATCCACCACATAAGCGTCAGAGAATGTCCATTGATCTGACCAGGAGGTCGATTTATGAACAGGAGCCGCAACTCTCACAGCGTGCCTTCATGCAGACCCGAGATCCTTTGGCCCCAATGCCCCCAAGAGACTTACAGCCAATGAACCGTGGATCCTATTACTCTCAGGGAACAGGCTCTACTTCTAGCTCAGTAGCAGCTGACTATACCTTTGGGCACCAGCGCACAAATTCGTCTTCCACCTCTTCTCCCTTCATCTCACCTCGCAATGAGTATCCTGGATACTCCTTTTCGACACCCACCAACACTTTATGCCAGCAGTCAACGAGGGATCCAGTCTACCACTATCCCCAAAGTCAGTACACGGACCCTCAATCCCGGCAGGTACCACAGCTTTCGCAACCTGTGCCCCCATATCGTCCCGTACCCTCGTCTGTCACATCGCAAAGCGAACAATCCCGACCTTACTCTCGACCCTACGACAATGAGATGCATACTCCTACGGACAGAGGGTATGGTTCGATAAATTCAGTCCCACGCCTAGATTATTATACTTCACAACAGCCTTCCCAACTGTATGACAGACACCTTCAGCCTTTGGCTCGAACTCTTCCCGACCCTTCACAGCCATTGACCTCAGTGCTCCCCCCCTTGCAGTCAACTTTGCCTTCCAGCCAGCCACGAAGAGACCCACCACAGGCTTATTCGAGTGGTGGTGGTTCCAGCATGGAAGGACTTCCTCAGCTCCAGTCATCGATGCCGTCCAACCAAGAAAACCAGGGCTATCTGCCTCATTCGTACCGTGGTTCGCAGAATGGCTGAAACATTCTAGCTAGCAAACAATTACTGCTCTCACGCAAGTCTTTGATCTTGAGACTGAATGCCAGTAGAATCTCGGTGCCATGCGCGTGTATAAAGCCTCTGGACCTTGGCGGTGGCTCTTCTCGGTCGTCCTTTCCTTGCTGTCAACAAATTAGCGTGACTCCGGACGGCGGTTCTTACTCCCGACGATTGTTGTTTACCAGGTACCAACCTTGCTGAACGGTATCGCACACAATCTCTCAAGCAGCAAGGTCGTGCATGACTTTTGAGGAAATCTTTGATGAGCAGCACCAGAACACTTTATCCACTTTTGAGACACATAACTCCCTGGCAGTCTAAGAGTAAGATGTCATCTGACGCGAGCATTATGGACCCTGGTATGTTTTAGTGGTGAAGAATACTGGTCCATGAGCTAACCCCTCGATAGCGGTAAACGCCAGGTCAACGAACTCTAGGCTTGTGGATGGACTCTGCTCGTCTTCCACAAGACGACGTCTGTTCCCACAACGACGTACACCTCTATCCACTCTGTACGGATTTGATGGGCGCTGTAGTAGTAATGAAATGCCGCTCATCCAAAAGGAAGCAATCTACGACCCCGAAATGGGTGACTGCCAGGACTACTTCAGTGATGGAGGCAGTTCCAGCTCAAGTTCAAGTGGAACCGTGAAGATCAGCGCGCTATCAAAATTGAAACTGATGGACGCCAAACCAAATTCGCCCTCACGTATCCATTCCTTTTCGGATCCGCCCTATCCATCCTACCTGCAGCAACCCTTGGACGAAGAACAACAACTCGAAGCTCCTCAGACGCCACCACGTACACCAAATATATACAGTGCAAATGTCCCAAGCAGAGGGTATGCAGCCAGCTGTACGCCACCGCGTTACGTGGACAAAGTTCCTGCGCGTACAGTCAGATGGAATTCCAGGGCAGAAGTCTACAATCCCGATGACAACGCATGGCGTCAGATGAGTCGTTCGCTACCAGATTTGAGAGCAGCCGCCTACGGAAGTTCAGACAATACCCATAGTCTCCCAAAAATTTCAAATAGGGCTGCGGACCAGATGCCGTTGAACGACACCATTCATCGAATACGTACCTGGGATACCTCTGTGAAGCTCTGCACTGTCGTTTTGATGTCTCAGAAAGGAGGGATAGAACTTCATCATCATGCTGAACTATCTGTTACGATTCCCAAGCAAGACATATCGGCAACGCAGGTTAGCATCTGCCTCGACGTCATCAACGGTGTCCGAAGAGACCATACTTGCTATTTGGATTGCGGTCAGTCCTCGCTATTCTTCGAAGAGGACATCCCGTTGCGGTCTCCTGATCGCCGTGAGGCAGAAATCAATATTATCCGCGATGTTTGCGACATGGAAAAGCCGTTGAATGTGTATCTGTCTTTCATCTATCCAATGACAGAGCACGGTCCCGAAGCATTGCTCCCTGCCTTCCGGCCGACAACCGGGAAAGTGCTCTCAGAGTCTGTCTTCATTGCAGAGCCCGACTCACCTTTGATCATGAGAACTTCGGCAAGAGGCCAGTACAGTACATGGAGGTCAACACAACAGTCCACCGACCGAGTAATGCAATTTGAACGTATGGAAATGCCTTCATTATACCCAGAAGGACTCAAGGACGACCTTCGCATCAAAATAGTGGAACCTTCCCCCATTCAATATCGGGCGATCGGGGGTTTCACTGCCGCCAGCGTGGTCTGGGGTCTCGAGATCCAGGTTCAGAGGATCCTTGGGATGAAGCTAGAATGTCGTATGAGCCTATGGCTAGATATCGGAGTGGCTAACATTCTTTTGTCAATGGACTCGCATGGATGGGTGCCTAACTTCTTTCTCGTCGATAGACGCCTAGCCACTGAGGCAGGCGGCGAATGGCGACAACATGAGGGCCATTTGATCCTCTTCAAGCAACCTCACATGCTACCTGGGCCTGTCAAGGTCGAGATGAATTGGCAAGAGACTGACGACGTGAACTGTGTGCATGGTGATTGCGCGGACCAGATACTCTTACCCAGGATCGTTGACTGCGAAGTGCTCAGCGGTAGCTTCTCCTGTAAGAACACTGGAGTGGCGTCATTTAGCAATCCAGGGGTGAAAGACATCCCGTTCGCCTGCGAAGATGAGGCTGACATCTGGCTACCCACTCTGCACAAAGGATACGCACTGTACATGAAGCGGGTGCCCGATAAATCACAATCACATCACTTCTCTGTGATCAAAAGCGGCGAAGTACCACACGACATTGATATCGAATCGGACATTGAAACTAACTACAAACCTCAAACGGACAATATCCGCGAAGTCACAAGAATCTCCCACCCCTCACTTCGAGACTTGGTTCTCCAAATCGGGTTCGCTTTCATGGTCGTTATTGGGTTGTTCATCAGGCTAGAATGCATGCGAAGATGTCCTGATTATTCAGAAGACATGGCGTCAAAGGAGTCTACGCTCCCTTTAGTCGACAAAGTTGACTTGTACGGACACGCAAGGGCAGGCTTGGGGCTTAATGAGCCCATGAGGCTGTATGGCGCGGGCGCTGCTCACGACGACAACGAAGGGGAGGGAGAGGGTTGGCGGGATTGGGTGGATACCGCGCTTGGGTGGAATGGATATGCGCCTTGATTGTCATCGTACCCTGCGATCACTATACCCGTTGAATATTATACCCCGTTGATCTTATCATAGCGAAGCGTTTGATTATTGTTTGATTAGCACTATCGTTGTATAGATACCGTGGGCGCAATGCCGAGTGTAAGAGTATAGGAACATTATCTTGAAGGGTTGGTCTCGTTGGAGGGCATTTACTATTGAATGTGCCTTCTCTGTGAACATTCGCGTTGCTCTCTCACGCTGCTCGGTCGATACGCATGGACTCCGCACCTGATGAGTAGGAGTAGTCAACAAGTTTCACCTGTGAAACTTAAATTCGCTTTCAATTGGTAATAGAAAACAGCGAATCAGGTAATTGATTTCTCAGCCTCATTTCTAAATGACTACGGTCCCATGAATACAAATATGAATTCCTGATTAGTGTAGTCTATCCCCGTCATCTCATTCAATCTTCGCAAATTCCCAATCCCATGACTCCCTAGGCGCCCAATGCGATCTACTCCAATCATCCAATTCTACCCCCGAATCTCCCAATCTATTCAACATTCGCACTCGCCATGCATACTCAGAAATCACTCCCACCCCAGCCAAAGAATCAATCTCTCACCATCATTTAATTCCACCCAGAATGCCCACCTCTCAGGCTGTCCCATCCCTGTTCTCGCGGCGATGTTTTTTCTTCTCGTCCTCGGAGTCCTCGATTACGGGCGGTAGAGGATCTTTGTTTGGCTGGGAATTCTTGGAGGTGTTGATGGGAGCGGGGTGGGGTGCGGTGGCGGGAGGGGGGGTGTCGCCGCGGAGGGGGGGAGAAGGAGAAAGGAAGGGGGAAGGAGCTTGGTAGTTATTTATCGCTTCGTCGGTGAGCAGCTGGCTTGTTGGCCCTTCGCCGGCGTCGTGAGCGTGGGAGGGGGCGTCATTGGTGATGATGGATTGACTTTCTCCACCAGCAGAAGAAGAAGAGGCATGGTAATCGCCCGTGGACTCGTGCTGGCGGAAGGTATTGGGCGTGGGTGTTTGGTCTGGTGTGTTTTCGTCGGAGTTGGGAGCGTGGCCATGGGGCTGATTGGTTGCGACGTGGTGATACTCACCGTCTGGAGGGAAGGGATTGCTCTGTGTCAAAGCCAGCAGCTCAGCTCGCAAGAGGGAGTCGGGGCTTCCCTCGCTGCTGCTCCTGCTCTGGCTAGCAGCATCAGTGGATCCTGGGATTTCTGGAGACTGAGGTGAATCATTTTGTGAAGATCCTACTTGGTGGGTTTGATCTTCTATTCTCCTTGTGGAATCTGCGTCATCTTGGGATCCCCGACTGGATCCATGGCTTTCAGGCTGCGGATCAGAGGAACGGTTAGCTACTTCAGATGCACTCTGGTCGGATGGGTTGGTGTCTATTTCTGCGTCTTCCGGATTGCTGGATACGTGGCCAACTTCATGAGACAGTGGGATTATTGGGGAAATGGAAGAGGAAACCTGTTCATTCTGAGGACTAGGATTCGAGCTCTGGTCATCTTCACGGGCTGAATCAAGAGCCTTCCTGGTTCTCCCATGTGAGGTACGACGGCCGAATCCACGAGACAGCCAACGCCAATGCTGGACCGTCAGATCGCCCGAAACGATCGCCTCATCGATATCCTTGAGAAGTTTCGCAAATTTTGCATCATGTCCTTCGCTTGCTGGCTGGGATGTGGATCCTGCGCCTGGGGATGATTGATTTGACATGACGGAACCTCGGGACTCTAGTAGTTGGAAGATCTAGCGGGCTTTGCACTGTTCCGGATCTTGCTGAGGTAAAAATGATGAACGGTGCTTGAAACATCTTCGGCAAGGCCCTAGTTGAGGTATTTATGTAAAGACGTCGTCTTCCATGAACAATGAGAACCAGCATAGCGATTGATGGTTGCTTCCACATCATTCAACGCATCCTAGCAACGGTCTCTGGAACATACGTCTCCATGTCTGGAAAACACTGGAAGACTGAGAGGTCTAAGTCACAAAATCTGCAGGCCGCTTTGTCTTCTGGCTTAGGTCCAGAATTTACCTTTGCATTGTTATTCTGGGAAATCTGCTTGCTTCTCCATTGTTGCTCAGGGAATTTGCATGCAAGTCATGATTTCATCCAACAGCTCTGGATGCGTGCTCTTTATTGCTTTGATCCATTCAGCACTCCTCTCTGCATCGCGTCTTTCTGCTGCTTCGGTTGAGCGCTTTGCTTCTTCAGCAGCGAATCTAGTGCGATCGTTCCATCTACCCTCCCACAAGTCTTCAATAGCATGTCTTGCTTTTTCAGTAGCTGCTTGGTGCTCCGCATGAAGCGTTACCAGTCTTTCAGCGTTCTCGCGCTGAATGCCCCTTACGATCCCATCATGAATTGCAGAAAGAGTCTCAATCTCTTCCTGCATCGCAGCCACATCAGCCGCAGCTTCTCGCCGGACTTGCTCCATTTCATTAGCAGCTTCTTCTCGGACGCGCTCTATCTCGCGGTTCTTTGCTTTGAATTCCTTTCGGTAGGCTCCATCAATCGCATTACGGGTCGAGGCGAGTTCTTGCTCGTGGTCTAGGCGAACACGAGCCAGCTGACGAGAATGATTCTCATCAATAGTGCGCACGATACGGCCATAATGCATGCTAAGGGTATTTTCGGGATCCGAGGGAGTCGGTGGTTGCTGCGGGTCACTACCTGTAGATGGAACGGTCCGATGATCATGACCCAAAGAGGAGGTCTGCATAGCAACTGAATGAGCATGAGGGCCACCTGCAAGCATCGCTTCCATTGGTTGATGTCCCTCATAAGGAGGTAGAGACGGTGTCATTGATCGAACGCTGTACAACGAAGTCGGTCGAGTAGCTGTACTCCGGCGATTACTCCCTTCCAGAACTCCATCGATGTGGAATTGAGCTGGTGGCATCGTAGATATACTGAATTTGGTACCCGTGGAAATGACACTCGAGGCTCTTGATCGATAAGACGCATTTGCAGAGCTTGTGGCATTTCCCCCCTCCTCTGACTGTGATCTTCGCAACTCGGCCATCTCGAACAGTTGACGCTGACGGTGGGGTATGCGGGTCATGTCTACGACTATAGCCTCAGGCAGCAGGACAACGATACTATACTGGCACGATGGACGTCGCCCGCAGAGCTATTCTAAGCTCAACGCTAGAGAAGGGCGAAGTCACATGCGGCACAACTTTAAGCATTCGTCACAAACAGCGATGGAGAGTACGAGTACATAGGCAGTCATTCAGTCCTGCAGCCAATGGCGCGGGGGTTGTTTGATTATGTAAAGTATCCGAGGCCAAACCACTTCGGGAATTTCGGGACTTTGACTATTTGTGCAGCCGAAAGTGGAAGATAACTGGACTGTGACTTGGAGTAGATTCAGTATGTTGCTGTTAAGCCTGGCTGTCGAAATTGAGCATGATGTCGACTTAAGTCCTGATACCTTCAGCGGCGTTTGGCCAGCTTCCCAAGATGAAAAGCGAATTGATATTTCGCAATAGATACACGGATGACCTATTGACCCCCGATCCATAAGCCATTCGGTTTGTATGGCACGCATCCACTTGCACCAAGAAGGATCTTCAAGAGAGATCTCTTGGTGGTTGGCGATAGCTGATGCAACAACGAGGTTAGCTAGAAGCTGTTATGAGTCCTTGGTTTTTCTCTGCTCCAGGCGTAGGTAGCGACCTAGCGTTTAGGAAACACTCAAGGATCGTTACCACCATATCTCATGCAAAGGCGTTTGTTATTGATCCAAATTCGACATTACTCGTAGCCTAGTTTCCATTCAAGGAATATGGATTATTCGTGCAGATGATCTTTACGCATCTCAGACACCTCACATACTTCTTTAGTGGGATCGGACAGTGAGGAGAAAGGTCAGCGACAACGACATGTTTCACTAGAGGTGGGTGTTCGCAGCGTAGTCCCAACAGAAATTGTAGTTTCGAAAGGAATAGCACAGCAGGAAATGCTTTGGGCGCTAAGCCTATTTAAGCTATTTATGGAGTTGGGCTGTCTGATCCTTATACGGGTCGTGACAATCCGATCTCGTTTTCGTGGTCGTGTTCACGGACCGGTTAGCGTGAACACGACCACGAAAACGA
>JAABUP010002435.1_pt1 | contig 36019 bp, 52 predicted proteins | sample 5559201 | NCBI WGS metagenome assembly JAABUP01 (sample SAMN10711887, study PRJNA513373) | rock metagenome | isolation source: Antarctica rocks | place: Antarctica
GCAGCACCTCTTGTGGGGTCCCAGCAGTTTGCAACCCTCTTGGTGAGTTTCTGTGTGCTTGACTGCTGCACAACCCAGTTTGCAGGCTTGCCTGTGATGTCCTGCTTGCTGACATTGCAAGCTGATGCGCTCCAGATTCATGCCATTGCTCTGCTGCCAAGTTGCATGCATGATAGCACTCATTGCTTGATCCTGGTTCAATGTATGGTTGTGCCCCAGGGCTATGCTGTCTTGGCCGGATCATGTGTCCGCAGTTTTCCTCAGATCATGCGAATGAGCAAGAACAAAAGGTGCTCACTTGCATCATGCATTCTCCAATGGGTTTGCCTTGCCTTGCATGCATAAATATGGTCCTTTTCTGCTTCTCATTCGTGAACAGTGTCCACTTTCGCAGGGCAATGCTGCATGGTGACTGCAGCAAATCATTTGCGCCTCTTGCAGTATTTTCCTTTCAGCTGAATCCTGCATCATCTGTGTCTTTCTAACCTGCATGACCAGCATCTCTATTTTGCATGACTAGCATTCAATACTAGGTGCTCAAATTGCAGCTGGTCAGGCTGCTCCCTATACACCATGTAAAGCCACACATGACCTTTTGAGGTGCATACAGTTGGCTGCCTGAGCAGTGTATGGTCACAGTGCGCAGGGGGTGTCCCTGACTTCGAACATAGCTGAGCTGGTTGCTTATACCATCACTGTGGCCTACAACCTGCATCTGGGTATGTTACCGCGTCTGCCCATGACATCCTATGCATGAGCATTACATTGCGTTTTGCTTTTGCTTGCTACTGGCAAGCTTGTACCTGCATGCACCCTTGTCAAGGTCCATCGGTCACCCTTGTGGTTGCTCTGCCATCTTCACAGCATGCAATGGTTTTATGCATGCTGGGTCACAATGCATAGTGCAGAGCCTGTTAGAGTGCATATATCTGCTTGCATATGGCAGGGCCTGAGGGAAATTTGACAAGCAGTTGCATTAACGAGCACAGTCAAGCTGCTGCTTCAGAGTAGCTGCAAGGTTTGTATTGACTCATGCCTTCTTTGCTGTGCTGCAGCATATCCATTCTCTTCATATGGAGAGATTGTGGCGTGCTGGCTTCAGGATATTGTCATCATAGGCCTCATTCTCCGCTTCAAGTGAGTTTAGTCTTCTGGCAGTGTCATAGTTTGGCCAAAATATGTTAAATGTACGGGTGTCCAAGCCTGAGACTTGCAGCAGCTTAGCTGCCAGAACTGGTACCAGCCAACGTCAGCAAAGTTGCATGCTGTAGTACTTGATATTATGCAAGGCAAAGCACAACCTTTGTTAGTATTCCTGCTGCCGAAGCAGCTCTTTTACAATGCCTGCAGCTCAATAAAGGGCTGGAGAGTATGGGTGGGCACGGCTGCGTTCTGTGCCTTCTTGTGGGCGGTCATGACAGGTGTCTGTGGCCAACAGGTGTTATACGGTATGTACACTGCAAAGCCACATGGCATATGCAGAGCAGTGCTCAAGCGCTTGTTGCTAGGCTTTGCTGCATGCATTGGTCCTGTCAAGTCATAGTCACAAGTGTGAATCTACATGGCATAAGCTGTAAGCTTTGGTGTGGGCACGGGCGCACGAGAATCAGTCGCATGGCATCACCTTGGCAAGGCTGATCAGTGTTGCTTGCAGACAGAGGCTTACCCTCCTGGCAGCACTCTAACATGGACTGACAGCTGACCGTCAAGATCAGCCACATAAACGCATGCATCTCACAACATAGACATAGACCAGTTTGGTCAGGAAAGTATGTTTTACTGGTAGCTAGAGTTTCCTTGCTGTGCAGGTCTGCAAGCCTCTACAGTAGCAATTATCGCTCTTGGAGGTAGAGTCCCTCAAATTTGGATGAATTATCAGCGTGGCAATTCTGGGGAGCTGTCAGTCGCAACATGCATGCTGAATCTGTTTGGCAATGTGGCACGTGTCTACACGACGTTTGTGCTCATAAAGGTCAGCCACTGCATTGCACACATTGTTTGCAGCACAGGGTGTGTTGATCATGAATTGGGTATGCTGTTTTCAGCCCAAAGTCAATGCTTCACTGTTCAGATACGGCTGTGACATAAGGATGCAGACAGGTGCAATATTGAAGCATTCAAATACTCACATGCAGCTTTGGGATAGTGTACACAAGAACAGGTCGCAGCTGTTTGTTTCTTCTGGGCTTGTGTTGTACACCCACATCATTGAAGTTGCTCCAGCAGCAGGCCCATGTATGAGACCTTAAGCTGACTAGTGATGTGATACAGCGTTTGAAAGCAGTTGGATCCCATGTCGATGTACACCACGTGATCCTTGCAGAATCGGGATTGTGCTGCAGTTTGCGACCTGCCTCTTTAATACATGCAAACCCATGTTGCAGGACAATCTGATCATGGCTGGTGCTGCCTTGGGAGGAGTATTGAATGCAATTCTTTTGGCACAGAGCCTGCATACAGCGTATAAGGACATTCAGGCAGACACTGGTGGCCTGACATCACAGCCAGCTTGACCATGCTGGAGAACCCAAACATTGCGTCCACAGTCGACCTGGCATACAATAACGCACGTCAATGCAGCATTTCTTGCTGTGTTGATGTGGGTGTGATCATGTCAATGCTGCCTGTTCAGGATTATGCTTCAACACCACACATTTTATACGCAAGTAGCAGCTTGTCCTAGCTCGTTTTTGGACAGCATCATTTGCTGCAAGTAACAAGTGACATCTACAGCTGGGCATGTTACAATCTCACATTACATTGACTGCTGTTGCTGATATTGACAAATCCGGTTTAAATTGGAAGTTGCCAAATTATGCAAGTCATGTGGCATGACATGTATGGATGTGAATGACCAGTCAACTGTGAAGGAGGCAGCTATGCTACATAGCTGGGACTGATATGCTGTAAGTTGCATGAAGTCTTTGGCAACATTTGAATTCACACAATACGCAAGGTACGTACATGTTGTCCACAATACCAAGTTTCAAGATACAAGACAAATTGTTGCTCACAAGATCTGGACAAAACAGGACAGACATTTGCAATTCACAATAAAATATACAACCAGACACACACGGTGTTTGTTTAAGCACCTGAAATGCAGAATTTTATCAATTGGTTGCACGATGAGCAAGCTGACTGCAATCTGACCTGTCCATGAAACACATTTTCACAGGTCACCACGGTATTTCCTGCTTGTCCCAAGCAAAGAACTTGCCATTTGATTCAGTTGTTGTGCCATCAATGATTTCCAGTAGTTGCTTGACAGCTCGCTCTTTTGTAAATAGCTTCTCTGGAACCACATTCTGTAAACAGGACAACAGTTACATGAACCATGCTGGCTGTTCACAAATGAGATGCAGACTTTGGCAACAAAGCAGCATCTACTGCTGCTGGAGGACTGCATTCTGCTGATGTAGACAGCAAAAGTATTTTCACTATGCAGCCAGGTTGTTCTGCATGCCAAGCCATGGCCATACCTTCTGGAAAGGCGCTGACAGGTCAGTGTCGACAGTGCCTGGATGGAGCATGATGCACGACACATTCATCTTGCGTCTGGTGCACTCAATGGCCATAGTCTTGGTAAGCTGATTCAAAGCAGTTTTGCTGGCTCTGTAGCTGTACCATCCACCCAACCGATTGTCTGTGATGCTGCCCACCCTGGCACTCATGTTGGCTATGACTGATGGTCTCGCCCTGCAGTGGCTGAGGTTGATGTGTCCGGTGATACATGAGCAGCATGTGAGGTGATGTATCGCTCTGGCGAGATGGTTTGCTGGACAGGTGGCAGCAGTATCATGTCAATGCAGCGTCAGAGCCAGGGTGCATCTGAGTGGCATGAGCACAAGCAACTCTGTAGAGGCAAGCCTACAATACCTTGGAGTATTACCATCCTTGGCTCCCTTGGCAAGCAAAGGCATAAATGCCTGTGGCAAGCATAAGAGCTGAGAAGTAGTAGCATGATGCACCATCAGCTTTAGGTCCACAAAGAGCTGAGGATGACCATACCTTGGAAACAAGAATGGGGCCAAAGGCATTGACTTGAAACACTTTATGAAGACTGCTGCTGTCCAACCTTGACAAGGCAGTTTCTGCAGGCACGCACCAGTTGAGCAGAGGAGCATTTTCTATTGCTTTCCAGAACACAGAACAAGATCGTGGAATGCAATGACGCAGAGTGCGCATAAGTAGCAGACCTGGCGACAGTTCCCCTGGTATGTGCAGGATTCCAGCTGTGTTTATGAGCAGGGTCAGGTGACCATGCTTGCTTGACACCTCATCAACGGCATCCTGTACAAACAAGGAGGTTCAGCCATCCCGATCAATTACTCCAGCTTGTCACTGTGGCACCGCAGACCTGAATGGACCCTTCATGGGTGACGTCAAGCTTTACAAGGTCCAGTGTGTCCTTGTGATCACTTTGCAGCTGCTGCAAGCTGATACAGCTGACTGGATCACGGCAGGTGGCAATGACTCTACGGGAAACAACGCTACTGTCAGTCGCCCATCATCGTCACACGCCCGTCCTTGATGGGCCCCGGTCAGTCAGTAGTTAAACTGTGCATGCCGCAATAGACTTGATTACTTTTGCCCTTGTCTGCTGAGAAGTTGTTGCACATACTGCAGACCAAGTCCTCTGGACGCGCCTTGAACTAAAGCTACAGGTGATTCTGGTTGAGTCGCGCTACTTGCAGCGTACAATCTGGAGTGTGCTAGGGCGTGCAACTCCGATCGAAGAGCCTGGCCGGCTCGCGGGGCACATGTTTGCAATGCAGTTGACAAGCTAGACAAACAGCATTGCATTCTCCACACGGAGCACTCGAACTGCTGCTGGTTCAATGCATTCGCCGTCCGATCCTCCCATTGTGAACTGTGTGGACCATCCCACGTGGGTACACCTGAAAATTGTCAAGCTACTCCCTGCTATATTTGCTGAATCCGCAATGAAACTCTTGCTGTAGCCGCTAACCAAAGCAAGCAGGGCGTAAGTGTCGCCACTGGATATGCCAGCTGACGTAATGTTCCTGCATTGGTGCTCGCGAAGTTGTTCAAAATATTTGCATTGTTGCTCTTGTCCTTGTCGGGAAAGCTTTCCTGAACGGTTTTCAGACTTTGACTTGCGTACGGCTGTGCTTCAGAGTCAAACCCCATGGAGGGGCATGCTTGGCAAACCAAGCACCAGCTGGGCTTGCTGACCTGTTGCTCCAGGCCTTCAGCTTGCTGGACCTGTTGACGCCAGATAGCAAGAGTGACTGAAAGTGAAGGATTACCCTGGAGCAAGGATTCATTCATATGGACACCCAGTAACAGAACGTTGTTGCATCCTTAGTCATGCCCATCAATGCTTTACCAGTGCAGCCAGTGCTGAGATGCAAAGTACTGTACAAGACCGTTTGTCTCTCTGGTTTTTCATGTAAATGCATTGTGTCATCTTGCCGCATCAGATCTGCATGCTCTTTGCTTGAGCTCATGGTCGGCAGCGCTTGCATGACCTGGCTTGGGCTCAGGCTAAGATGCGTTGAATGCAAACCAGCTATTAGCACTCAGCCAACCAGCTAGGAGCAAGATGCATGACAATGCACTTCATGCCTACAAGTTGAGGTGCATGTTGTGTCGATTGATGTATCCACGTATACTAGTCTCTTGATTTCATCAAGCTTGCTGGGTAGTGCAAGTCTGGAAAGTTGTTCTCAGATTCATAACTAAGAGAAAGTCCTATACAGCATCCCATTTTCAATTTCAACGACAGCCTCACCCTGTTTGCAAGTTGCATGGCTGTTTGACAAAGCAGGTCAATCTGCTTATGTATCCCTACTTCTGGCAGGTCACTAAGCAGCCGCACATATACCATGTGAACAGGTCATCTTTTCCATATTAACACGTCATGTGCTAATCATGCTTTTGCTGCATTGTCTGTGGTTCATGCCCTATTGCGGACCTTCTCTACCTTTGTACTCAGACACCGTCACAATGTCCAGCATGTAATTGCTGTACTCCAGATTTGTCAAGTGCTCTACTGTTGCGTACTCATCTGATTGGATGTGCTTTCTGAACTCTGGACTGCCAGGTGTTAAAACATTGTCTCCAACCACCACAGAACCCTTCTTGAGAAAGCCATTCTTTTGTAGAACCAGCAGATCCTTAAGGTACAGGTGCTTGACATGGTCAATGAGGGCAAAATCAATGGTACGCACCCCCCGCTGGTGCAGGACCTGCAAAGTAACACGGGTATTGACATCTGTGCATTGATAGCTTTGACAGCTTCTGATAGCTTCACAATGCAACCCCAAGCCAGCTTGAAGCCAAAGTCAACAGCTCTTGGCAGGGCACGCATGTGTGACAACATCCTCACTGCATCTAGTCATCTCACGTGCACATTTGCTTGCATGCAGCCAGCAATGGGAGATCAACCACAATGTCCCCATGAAACATTCCTGTCTTGCTACGAGAAAAAAAGCATGTACCTGTATGGAAGTCTCCAGGATGCCCTGAATGACCTCAACCTTGTCGCTAAGTCCAGCGTGCTGGATGAGTGACCTGGCAACACGCACATGACTCTCGTTGGGGTCAATGCTGTACAGTTTCCCTCCTGGGGGTAGCTGACTGGCTATGCGCACCGCAGAATACCCAATGTAGGCTCCAAGCTCTATAGCAACCTGCAGCATGTTTGCTTCAAACATTGATACTATTGATCTCTCAAGCATCAACCTTGCACATTTTGGACTTGCAATAGAGCCTTTTGGGTGCTATTGCAAGTCCAAAACGTGCCTTTTAGGTGCTATTGCAAGTCCAAAATTGTGCCTTTCAGGTGCTGCTTGCCCTGCTCCTGTGCATGCTCCTTGCAGGACACAGCAGGCCAGCACATGGCAAAGTCACTGTTCTGCTAATCACGAGGTCTATGCATTCCATGTACTGCAGCAGCGCTTCACCTAAGCCACAAACACATTGTAGGTTTAAGCCAATGTGACATTGCACACATTTTCTGGTATTGTACCATGCAATGGTGCACTTGACAAGGTGCTGTCAAGCCATCAGCAAGAATTGCCATTGTGTGCTGACCTGTGGTTGACGCTTCTGTACAGCTTTGTCTAGTATTGCTCCCTTTCGATCACCAATGTTCATCAGGAAGTCAGAGTTCCAGCCGTAGTTATCTATAGCATCAAGAACTGCTTCTGGGTTTCCCGGAGGTGTTGTCCTCAGCACCATATCCAGCACGTTCTGTTCCTTCTGCCCCGAATACTGTTGCTGTCGAAAACAAATACGGGCAGTTTGCATTGACAGAGTTTTATATGAATGGATCATCATGCACACGAGTGGCGATCTCAAGATCCGTGCGCAACGCAGGCACGTTGAAATTGCTAGTATCAACCTGCATCGGCGAGGGACCTTCTGAACCTCCGGACAGGAAGCGCCTCAAAGCCATCGAGCGCCTCAGAATCCAATGTACAAAGTACTGCAGAAGTGGAATTTCGTTCAGCAAGCTCGCCAACAGAGGTTTGGAGCTGATCATGGTTGCACACGACACTTCGATACAGGCTGCTGCAGTCACAGCAAGGCTATGTCGATGCTGAGGGTTGACTGTGCTGCTGTTTAAAACGGCTAGCAAGCCGCAAAGAACGTCGGGTCCGGCAACTACGCGAACACCAGGATTTGCCATGTGGATTCGTTCGTTCGACACAAGCCTGCAGAGCCAGCGTTACGTCATAAGTTGACTAAGAGGGTCGACGCGTCACGTGCCTGTTACTCCGATATCCGTTCAATTAGTCATAGCCCCGGTTCATCGCTCAAGGTTTCAATCTCACGCTGTGCGCGACATCCTCACACCGAACATCTATCGTGCAATATACCCACCTGCACACATCTACAACAATCGATGCCTTGAGGCCAATGTTTTTTGCGCCAACTTTGCGCTCCTATCAGCAGGTTTTGCGAAAACACTGCGGTCTCAGTCTGCAAACAGCAAGGAGCCCTTTGTCAAGGGCATCTTCCCATCACATCCCGTGCTACTGTTCCACACGTACCATGTCTGTAAGTTTTACTGGGTTGCTTATCAACTGCTAACGCCACGAGACTCTTGAAAGAAGTGACGATGGTCTCTTGCACTGCACGAGGCGAGTGTTGTCAGGGTGCCTATTGTGACTCACGTCCTTTGCCATGCGTGCCAGGCAGACCTCTCACCGGGTCAAGCAAATCGACGCCCCCATCATTGTCAAGACACAAAAGCTAACTGCAAGCGCCAAGGGCGTGGTTTCCTTGGCGCAAGGTAGGGCTTGGCATTGTACTTGCATCAGCAAATGCTGCATCAATGATTGGTTGTGTCCCTCAGCATTGCCAGCAGGCCCAACACAAATTCATGTTCTTGGGTCTGTCATAGGTATTGTTCACTGGAACCCACCGCAGCAAGCTACGGATGCTGTAGTTGCATCAGCTGGAGATCACAGTTTGAATCAGTATGGGTCTGGCGCTGGTCTTCCAGACCTGGTAAAAGCTCTTGAGCACAAGTTGGCAACAGAAAATGGCATAACACAGGTAACAACATTGCATGCAAAATAAGCAATCAGGGCACCAGTACAAACTTTGCACACCATAGCTCCATCAAGAACATCATACAGAGCATTGTACAGAGCATATATGCAAATAGAGCAATTGCAACATGCTTTAGTAACCCTGAAAATTGCGTGCAAGAGAAGCTGCTGACATGTATTGCAATGAAACAGACATCAGCCTTGCATGTACTACATCCAACTAATTGACCGAGCTCCAGAATGCAAGCAACTCCTGAACCAGCACATGCTTCATGGCAAGCATCTTGCACACAGATGCCGCTGCTCTTTCACAAGTATGCAACTGCTTCACAAACATGTCAGTTCTAATATGCATTATTTTTGCAGTTTGAGGTGATGGTGACAGCTGGCGCCAACCAGGCATTCACAAATGTAGTGCTCACTCTGCTGGACAGCCAGGACAAGGTTGTGCTGTTCAAGCCCTACTACTTCAACCATCTCATGGCTGTACAGATGACAGGAGGTGCTGGTAATGTTGTATATGGCAGGTACAGCAAAATGCTCTCACAGCATTCCCACTTGCCCAATCATGCTTTTGCCATGAATGTCACCAGCATGCCCAGTCATGCTTATGCCATGAATGTCACCAGCATCCCCAGTCGTGCTTTTGCCATGAGTGTTGCCAGCATGCTCTGGCCATGAGTGTCACCAGCTTGCAGAAGCACAATGAGCTAGATCACTTTTGATGAAGCTTGCGCACAGGCACCGTTCTTACTCTATAAGCACGCAATCATGGAGAATATATAAAATCTTGCTTGTAGGCTTTGCTGTCTACAGACTACTAGGCTCCCTTTGCATGACCTATCATCCTCAGCAATTGGCAGGGTAAGGCACACAATGATTTAATCTATTGCAGATACCACAATCAGGATAGCAGATTCATACTTTTGGGGTTTTTCAAAAACCCAGCAGAAAACATTGAAGTCTGCAGAACAGCATTCCCTAGCAGATCCCCAGCAGAAGCCTAGCAGATGCCTATAAAAGTGTTATCAGAACCACTGCCAAATTGTCAATTAATGCTGCTATGTCTTTGAGTGGTGCTCAGCATGCAGGTGCAATCCAGAATCATGGCACCCTGATCTGGACTGGCTGGAAGAGTGCTTGCAGAGCAGCGACCCTCCACGTATGGTGGTACTGGTCAACCCCTGCAACCCTACAGGTAACCTCTGCAACCCTATACATAACCCTGCAACCCTACAGGTACCCCCCGCAATCCAACAGGTAATCCTGGTGGGTCGGCCAATGCAGGCTTTGTATTGCACAAACATTTGCTTCGTCTGCAGCATTGCAAGCCTGATATGGTCTCCACCTCAGCATGCAGCAAATTAGTGCTGTAGCCCATAGGCTTAAAGGAACTTGCTCACCTGGCAGTCATGCATGCAGCCTCCTTTTGATCCTGTGCATACACCTCTCAAGCCACAAGTCATTGGCTGACATTGCCACCACTTTCTGCCCAGAGCCTTGACAATCACCCCTTTCTGGAATTGGTGGTGGTGGTTTGATCATGTAGAACAACAAATAAAGTTCTATATGGCAGCAGAATTCATGGCCTCCTGAACATAATGAGTCAGCAAGACCATCCCTCATGCGCATTCTGCCGTGCCAACAGATCATCACATTGGTTCATTGAGCTGACAACTTTGTTTCAGTTGCCAGTCGTCTCAGAGTCTGGCATGTCATTGTGCTATGACACAGACACTAGCATACACAAACGTGAAAAACCCACCAAAAACACAAGAAAAGGACATGCCTGTCAGCAAAGTTACTTATGTCCAGGCTATGCATGCAGGTGTGTTGATGAGCAAGACAGAGCTACAGCGAGCGCGTAAGCTATGCAAGCAGGCTGGTGCCTGGCTGATTGTTGACAACACATATGAGCACTTTACATATGATGGCCGGCAACACACATGTGTCTCAGGACCACACGTTGTCAACATCTTCTCTATGTCCAAGGTGCGTGAGTGCAAGCAAGGTAGACTTGAGGCATCAGGACACCAATGACCATTTTTCATGCTCCCATCCTTGTCTGGATGCTGTAGTACTGGCTGTCTGATTGTGCATTGAGCCAAAGGACATGCACAGCTCGCGATGCACTTTGCCTCCTACAAAGCTGTCCAGAGGTTGGCTGTATCTCGAGCCAATGTATTTGGCATCTAGTATGTGCCATGTGTCACCAGATGCAAGACAATGTCAAGGGTCACTGATGAGGCATCACACTGCATTTTGGATGCTGTGTCCAAGCAGGATAGCCAAACCACAACATTGCAACAGTGTTGTTTGCATTTTGTGTGTTCAGTATCCCTGCTACATCATGTCAGCTGGGCCTGCACAATTGAGGACGATTTCTTCTCATAATATCACTTTGTCACAATCTTATCCCATCTGCAGGCATTTGGCATGATGGGCTGGCGGCTAGGGTATATCGCATACCCAAATGCTGACCTGGCAGCAGATCCAGAGGTAGGGTTCCAGATGTCTAAGGTACAGGACACCATTCCCATATGTGTGACTCAGATGAGTCAAGTGGCAGCCCTAGGGGCACTTCAGGCCGGCAGCCCTTGGGTCAGAGAACAGGTCCAGGGCCTTTCCAGCAACAGGTCAGACTGGTGCTGCCATTGCTGGCACAATCCACTGCTGTATGTTGCCATGTGGGCAAAATGACACCATCACCCTCCTTCAGACCCAGCTTCCCTTGCTGATGCAGCAGTGATAACTGAGCCTCCTCAGAGCAGCTACAGACATTCTGCTCCCGGCGTGAAAGAAAGGATGCCAAGTCAACTTGACAGATGTTGAGCTCTAGCTGGAACTCACAGCATTCTGGTATCGCGCACACAGGCTGCAGTACCTCAGATTGCTGTGAGCAAGTGCCAATGATGGCGCTCATGTGCATGTCATGCAGGGAAGCTATTCTAGATGCCTTGTCACCTCTGGCAGTTGGCACAAACAGTGGCATTGCAGGAGGCGAAGGGGCCATCTACTTTTGGGCTAAACTGCCGCAAGGTACTTCCCATCCTCCTCACATCTTACTCTTGCTGGTTTTTCACAGGTATCAGCATTACAACCGCACCTGTTACTATAGAGGAAGACTAGCATCTGACTGGTCAGATGATTCATTGCTTCTGTAGTGCTACCCTTCTCAGCACAAACAGCAGTGTAACATGTGTAAAAAGTGAGTGTGAGGCATGCTGCAGGTTGTGAGGATGATGAAGCAGTTGTGAGCTGGCTTGTGAAGGAGCACAAGGTGTGTGTAGTGCCAGGCACTGCTTGTGGCTGCCCAGGCTATGTCAGAGTTGCTTTTGCCAACTTGGATGAAGGCAAATGCAAGCAAGCAGCAGCACAGCTCAAGCATGGGCTTCAGCAACTTGTTCATCAGGGGGCAGCTGCATTGGAGGGAAGTACATCAGCAGAGAATGGTGTTGATCATAGTGCTGCACCCAACGAAGACCTGTGACCTTGCACAACTCAATGTGATGAGCATTGGCAGCTTGTGAGTCAGTGCTGCACAATGACAAGAGATAGGCCACACAACATGGATGTGCAGCCTGTGTGTTTACCGCCAAATAGACTGCTGATCTTGCCCATACTGTTAGCTGTTGAGATAGTCAGGCTTCCATGCTTCAGACACCCGGTTGTACAAAAGTAGCGGTCCCATTTTGGCATCCATGTGGCATGAATTACACTGTAAACCGTCTGTTGTCTCTATGAGCTGCACAGCTTTTCTGCAATTGCTTGAATGGACAAACAAGACGTGTTCACAATGTATTGTTTTGTCCCGGTAAGTACTTGTACACATGCACACAGAAGGCATAAAATGAGGCTTGCCCTGTGAAACACCTCGCGTCATGGGCTGACTAAGTTCACATGATGCTAAGAAAGGGCAAGCTTACACAGCTACAACGATGTCGTTATACAGCACAAGAAGAGTCATTAGGTCAATCTAAATTCTGAGTTGTAGGCTGAGCGGAGGGCTCAGGCCATGTTGAAATGAGTCAGTTAGGTACTTGTGAGCGCCAGAGAATGGCTGCCACTGTCTTACAATCGTCCAAGCGCAGCAGCATTCAGTAAAAGTCACCTGCAACATCAGCTGAGCAATGTCAACGAATGGTAGCAATGGCAGTAGCTTCATCCGGTCAATCAGTCAAACCAATCAATCGATTTACATTCCCTGTCTTTAGGAGGCATCAGGGGAGTCAACACACAATTAGGTGGAAATCAACAAACACTAAGCACTACATATTCAATGCACAAATACTGCTGGACACATGTGAGACGCCTTACTGCATCAGAAGGACTCATGCACTTCGTTCATTTATGCTCATTGCATGCAGAAGTTGTAAAATACGTCACAGAAGTGCCCTGCAAGCAATCAAACTATACAACAAGATTTGCTATGCTCTCCTCAGGTTGCACACAAGGCAGACGCAAACACAAAGGGCAACAGAGACACAAGGACATCCAGAGTGTGAGTGCATGTTGTTGTGAGCCAAACATGCACAAAAGACATGTTAGCTGTCTGCAGCTGCAAATGACTGGGATCACAAGATTCAGTAACGCACCGGGTGCAACAGCTGCAGGCTCCTCAAAGGCAAGCTGTCTCCCTCCCATGAGCAGGCTGTTGAAGCCACCATCCACAGAGGGGGTCTGTGGTACCACCTGACGTATGGACTGGTGGGAAGGGGCTGGGGGCACCTTCGTGCGCTCCTGCCCTGCCTTCTTGGCCAACCTAGCCCGGCCTCTGTCCAGCTTGCCCAGCTTGAACAGCCTGGTGCCCTCAAACACAGGAGTGCTGATGGCCTGTGGCTTCTGAGGCGCATGCAGCATTGCCTGATCAGGCTCTACTGGCTGTGCGTTTGCAATGACAGTTCCAGGGGTGGCGGCAACTCCCAGGGGGGTCAGGGAAGTGGCCTTGGGTGGGGGTAGAACCACAGGGCTGAGCTTAGGTGATGAACTGAAGCTGAGATTAACTCCCTGGTGAGGAATGCTGTCAACAGCAGCTGATGGGCCAGCACGGCTCATGGTGCTGGCTGCTTGCTGTGGGCTCAAGGCGGGGCCCATCTTGGGGGACGGACTGGGGGTGGATCCCATACCACTGCTGCCATCAGAGATGTCCTGACGGACCTCAACTGCAGGACCGCCCTGGTTGATGCTATTCACTGCAGCCACTGCTACAGCACTGTTGCTAGCAAACAGCTGAGGCTGCACTGGACTGCTTCTGGTGCTGCTCAAGACAGACACAATCTGAGCCTTGAGGCCAGGTGTATTGACATTCTGATAGCCTGAGTCTCTTGACTGCTCACTGACTAGCGTGCTGGTCAGTAGTGAGGAGTCAGCACCTGTGACACCTCCCAGTTTGTTGCTGGTTGCCAAGGGCTGCTGGTGGGCAGATACAGGCGCCACTTTCAAATGGCTGCTGCTGGCTGCAACTGCGTTCTCCTTGCCCTTGCTAGCCAAGCGCTTGAGAATGGATGTGCTGTTTAGCAGCGAGAAGCTCTTGGCTGCAGCCCCTTCAGGCGCTGTCTTTTTGCTTTGCAAGCCAAACTTTGCAAAGGGGTTGCGGCTGTGGCCCTTCTCAGCAGCTGCAATCACTGGCTGAGTCACGCCTGCCCTGTGCTGAGCACGTGGCAGTGCAGATGAAGAAGAGCGGATGGTGCGGGAGCTGGCCAGCTTGGTCAGCACTGCCATGCTGTCCTCATCTGCACTGGGATCTGGCTTTCTGATGGGGATGCGGCCGGTCCCCAAGAAGCTGGGCATGCGGTTTGTGGGAGAGGTGACATCAACATGTGAAGCTGAGTCAGCAGGTGGATCCCCAGCCAAGCTGGGGACCCTTTGCAGGCTGGTAGGTGCATCTTTTACTGACTGGGCACTGCTTGATGCTGCCGCTACAGCAGCTCCTGAGTCCACTGAGTGAGCAGGTACAGCGTCTGGCCCAGATGCCTCCAGTGCAGGGCTGGAGGCCAATGGCAGCTGGTCAGAAGCTGCATCTACCTTGGCTGCTGTTGTTGACGACCCAAAGATGAACTTGATGGGTGACAGCAGCTTGGATGCTGCCTTGGCAGGGGGTGACCCAGCCACGCCCTTGCCCTTGGTGGAGGTCTTGCCAGGGGCCTTCTTGGGCAGGGCGAAGGCCTTGGTGAGACTCTTCAAAGGGCTCTTCACGGGGCTGGGCTCAGACACGATGGGTGAAGGGGTCTGGACAGCATCTGTGTGGGGGTTGAGCGCCTTGGAGGGGTTGCCAAAGGGCGCTGCCTCGGCCTTGGTGGAGGTGCCAAAGGGGGCTGCATCAGCCACAAGGGGGGTGGGGGACCAGTTCATAGGGCTGCCCACAGGTGTGTCGGGGGTGGGCTGCTCTGATGGGTCAACCTCTGCATGAATGGAAGGGCTGCCTAGGACAGGCCCTGGAGTGGTAGGGGGGCCCAGGACAACTCCCACAGAAGAGCCAGTAGGAACAGGAGCTGGGCTCTTGATAGGGGTGACAGCAGGTGGCAGGAGGGGCGGGCCCTTGCCTCGGCCCCCCATAAGAGCCTTGATCCTGGGGTGCCTTGGGGGCTTGCCAGACTTCTTGGAGCTTGGCGTAGGGGCTACCTCAGCCTCATCAAGAGATGGCAGACCGGGCATGCTTGCAGCAGCGGGCATAGCATTAGGCTGGACGCTGTGGACCTCACTTGCTATCTCAGCCTCAGAAAGCAAGGAGGAAAAAGAGAGCTGCAGGAAATCTGAGTACAGGGGCTGGGAGAAGGTTGGCTGCTTGGGGAAGCCTTTCAAGACAGCGTCCGTCATAGCGTCCATACCATACTGGGGGGTAGGTGGGGTGACGGCGGCTGTGTGATTCAAAAAGGCAAAGTCGTCAAAGCCATCAGGGGAAACAGCAATGGTGCCCTTGGCAAACACCTCATCTGAGGGGGTCATGGGGCGAAGCGGGGGTAGTTTGGCGAGGAGCTCCTCAAAGATTTCAGGCCCTGTTGGCTCTGAGCGACCGGTCTTGACCACACCCTTGATGGGTGATGAGCTGTGGTTCAGATCAGCAGGGCTGTCAGCATTCAAGATGCCAGCAGTGGCTGCAGATACTGAGGGGCGGCTGTTGCTGGGCCGTGCCATTGGGGAAATGGGCTGTCTCCTTTTGGCAGCAAGGGGCTCTGCCTTTCCAGCTGTGGACTCTGCCTTTTCAGTGCTGATTGGCTCCGCCCGGGCAGCCTCTCTGACCCTTCTGGGCAGCCTTGACAGGGATCTTGTGGGGTGAGAGAACATTGATGGGGCTTCACCAGGAGACTTGTTTCCCTTGTGAGGCTGATCCACAGAAGACACTTGACTCAAACCAAGGCCAGCTGCAGCTGGCAGGTCAGTAGCAGCTGCCTTGGAAGGGACTGCCATAGAAGGCTGGCCATTGGTTTTGAGGGCAGCTGACTGGGTGTTCATGGGAGCTGCAGGTGCCTTCAAGGGCAAGGCTTTGTTTCCAGAAGGCTGGCTGTCTGAGCTGAGGGCAGGAACAGTGAGGAGCCTGGTGCTGGGCAGGTCCTGAGCAATGGATGCCAAAAAGGTGGCCTGCAACAGCACAGTGATCAAGTCAGTATCATGGCCACTAAGCTTCACTTCCTTCAGACCATTGTCATGACAGTCTTGCTCTGTGGTGGTGAGACCGGGGCTTTTACTGGACAAGCATCTCAATCCTGTGTCTGTTTTTCACATGCGTTGTTCAAGGCGTATTTGCGGGATGGTAAGGGTCAAGGAAAGATTGTATCCAAAAGCAAGACATCACATTGCAGTGTGAGTCTTTTTCTGTTGATTCTCAGCTTAAAAGTGAGGCTTAGGTGGTAGGATGCCTGACAGCAAATTGCCCAAAATACTGCTCTGCATGAACCGGTAGTAGGCCAGAACTGTGGTGGTGATCCTGGGACTGTTTAAGACCATGTTGTATTGTCTGATGTTCACAAGTTGAAGTTGAACCACTATGTTTGTGATGCTCAGAACAAGCACGTCTGGAGTGAGCTGACTTGCGTTGCGCTTGTTGGCTCAGCCCGCGTTATTTGTTATTTTTGTTATTGTTATCAGCAGTACTATTGTGCCATTTGACAAGTGGTTAGTAATGAATCTAGCTTTTTAACAGTGCCAAGAAAGAGGTGAATCAGCTGTTCTGAATCTCAAACATGGTATGTCACCTAAGTGATCTCAATCAAGATTGTGTTTGCCAAAGAGTTTGTTGCAAAAACGGTGAGTGTTATCTGTTTCATACATTTAGTACAGGTGTACACCTGGATTCCTTGAAGACAACCCATTCTCTCGGGGATAAGACAGACCAGCAGATGATACATATAGCTTAATAACAGACAAATGTGCGCACAAAATGTACACAAAGTGAAACAAGGCGCCATCATGCATACAAGGTGACACATATTCCATCGAGCACAAGGATGTCAGCAGAGCGGCAACTTCTGCTGCTGCACAAAGCTGAGCTTGTGCTTTTGCCACACAGACCATCAGGTGTCATGCACAACAGCAAAAGGGTCACTCATGCAAGAGCGCCGGTTTTGTATCTGTATCAACACAGATGCTAAAAGAAACCCCACAACAAGTTCACCGCATGAAGCATACCGGTGAGTCTGCTACCCCTATGGTGCTGCCCTTGGGTGTTGTGAAAATGTATTTGGTGGGGTGGGGCAGGGCAGCGACCAGGTAGGAGAGGGGGGAGGCAGTTTGGGGGGTGGGGCGCGTAATGGACAGGACAGGCTACAATTTGAAGACAGATGCAGGAGGGCCTCACCAGAGTCACAGCGCCTCGCAATCCCAGGTAGACCCACACAGGGTGATCTGGCATCGCACTGATGAGCATCACAGCCAAAGTTGACAGCCCAGCATTCTTCAGGCGCACAAAGCTGCTGTGGTCCATGGATGGCATCCACAGTTTCTGCAGCAGATGAACCCCTTGTCAGCATCCACACAATCATGCCTTACAAACATAAATCAGTTGTTACATGGTATGTGTTGCTTTTGTTGATAGCAGGGTGCCATACAGCTTGCACCAAGACTTCAGAAACCATGGCAGGAAAGATGGATGCTACACCATCTTGACCTCAGCAAAGTTGAGTGGGAGCTTGTTATTCTATCAGGGCCAAAGGGGCCCCTGCCCCCGCCAGAAGAACAAGGAGCAGCAAAAGAGAATGCTAACAGGCATAGGTTGATCATTAAGTATATAATACATGCCGCCTCCTTTATGGATAAAGAAAAAAGTGTACTATAAAAGAAGGCAATGTATATTGCATATTAATTAAGGAAGGGTGTTTTATTATACTGATTATGTTTTGCATGATCCCAATTCAGGTCACTAGAAGCATCATTTCAAACCTTCGACCACCTAATATGTGTAACAATGGGGTGACTGAATTTGCAAATTTGAGCGTGAGGAGCGCTTTGACCTACTTGACCTCTGCAGCTCTGCATAGCACCTACAACAACAGCCTTGATGAATTTGATCACGTTTTAGAGCAATTTTTGCGGCCTGTGATTGGCTTGGCTGTGTAGTGGCATGTCAATTGCAGTGATCTGTGGACATTTGTACTGCAGGCGGCCTTCTTTGAAATTACTAGAAGTGTTATTGGCCAACTCACCTATGCATAAATAATTTTAATTAAGTTTGCAGACAAAATTTTGAATTACAAGGTCGTTTGCCTCCCAACCTTGCATGAAATCCGACCTTCTTTTTAAACTTTGCTTTACATTCAATACGTAAATAAGACATCTATTCCTCCTTGGTATTGCATGTCAGCATTTCCATTTGTAATTGTAATTGAATTGGTTGAATGTGCTGTTTCATGATCTCATTTCTTGTTTTTCTGTAAGGCTAGCAAAGATGTACACATGTGAAAGTTGCTGTTACCAGGCAACCAGCTTTGCATTTCAGCACATTGAACATCTGTCGCAAGGGAAGGTGCGGACCTGGATATGGCAGAGGAACTTGTGAACAAGGATGACCAGGCACAGGCAGTGCATCCTCACATACTTGTAGAAGTCACCATTGCCTTCCTTCATCTGCACAGTGGTACATGTTTGGTCAACTTGATGCAGACCTTGGATTCTGTGTGCAATGCCTGCTTCTAGCATACATGGGGTTTGATGCCTAGGCCTGCTAGGTTCTTCTATGCTGAAGACAAGCAGGTAGCATACAAATCACATTGTGTACAGAGTAAGTGCCTACAGAAACAAAGTCCCTTCACCGTGCTGTGTGCTGAAAGCAACAGGTGGGAATGGCATGTGTAAGTGCACAAACTGCTCAGCTGAGCATTCAGCAGCTTCTGTTGCGAGAGCTGTGACAGTGACAGTGTCAAATGCGGATGGCGATTTGAAAGGACAGTGGCAGTCACCTTGGCAATGCCGCTTGATGCAAGCGTTCTTGCTAAAGCCCATCCTATTTCCACCAGAACCACGGCACAGAGGACATTGATGACAGGAACGGACCACCACCAGTTGGCAAAGTTGACTGGCAGACTGGGTTGCCTCACAAGCTGTCCTGCCGATGAGTTCTGCCCTGAAATGCTCTGCATGTCAGCTGCAGTTGGTAGCTCACTTGATGCTTTCTTGGCATGATCAGCAGCCGTGCTGTGAGACAGGTCGCTGGTTGAGAGCAGCACAGATGTATACTGCCAGGCAACATCACTCGATGTGCTGTTTGGCACAGGCTGCGATTTTATCATCGTGTTACTCAAAGGGAAGCAGCTGGGCTCAGGGGGGAACTCTGTGGCTACAGCTGGCAGAGAAGCAGTCGTCGCAGAAGCTGTTGACTCTGTGATGGTGGGTGCGTTGGGTGTAGGTGTGTTTGCAAGTGGAGCCAATGTTGGGAATGGCGTGCTTGGACTGGTGGAAGTTGGGCGGTGTGAAATGGCGGCAGGGTAGGAAGCCTGAACAGCAACAGGAGCAGCTGTCAATATGGATGTGACTTACAGGAGATTCATGCTTCAGGATCTGGTTTGACAGAAAGAGAGCAAGGCACAGAGTTCCTCAAGCGCATACGGCCCAAGTGGCCTTGACCTGTCCAGCAATGGCACAGCTCAAGTTCGGCAGGCGATGAACGCGGACGCCGTACATAACAAACGGGTCTCCGCACCTTTATCTGGCTTGCGCGTGCTGCAAAGGTGGCATACAACGACAGGGCAAGCACGAGGGTCACGAACACCGTGGTGCATAACAGCTTGCGGGGGCTGGCGCGGCCACGGCTAGGCTTTAGAGGAACTTGTTGGTTCCATCGGAGGGCGATCTGCTCCTGCATTCGAAGTTTTACTCAATCAAGATATGTAACCCTGAGCTGTCTTGCAGAACTGATTGTGATGTTGACATCAGCGAGGTCACACTGAACACTATTATGAATCACAACACTGCGGTGAGTGTCCTCACGCGTGTCACCGTTTCATGCAGGTTCAGATGTGGCACCAGCAACTAGCTTGTACGGTCTGAAGTCAGCTTGTGATGCTATAGATGCCGACAGAGGAACCGTACCTGACTGAGGGTGCCAGGCGCGGGATCTGCCATGCTGCGGATCCTCAGTGGAACTGTACGATGTCAAGGCTGGCTGTTGCGTACTAGCGCAAAGGATGCCAGAGCAGAGCCGGGCGAAGTCAACGCTGCTTGTCAATACCCAGCACCCCAACCCTGAACCCTGGGAACGCCAGAAGCCAGATTCCTGTGGGTGGTACAGGCCCAAACCGCATGCTGTCCCAATCCCACATTTCTCTCTCTCGTTTCAGTCCCAACAATGTCGAAAAATCTCAGGGATAAAAGCTACATGTACAGTGCTGCTTTCGTCAACGACGAAATTTGACTTGGCCAACTCATCTTACCCGTATGGTCTGCACTGGAACCTTTACTCAGCATTCAACTTAAAGTACACAAGAGGCATGTCGCAACAGCATGTCTGAGACATCATACCAAGTCAGTACACTACCGCTACAGTAACAGTCATGAGCCCCCATTCGCATGCATGTCTCAGATACAGAGCCAAAGTCAGCATACCAGTCCTGCAGATGCAGGTCAACAGTAACATATCAGGGTATGGTTTACTGGATTGCAGAATTCAGGAGTCACCTGCAAGGCTTTGAAGGCAAAGTGATAGTTGCAAGTCGTATACAAAGTAGCACATGCATCTCTGCAAATTTTCAACCACCGACTTCCGAAACAACAGCCTGTCGTCTAGATTCTTTTGTAGCCCGCTGTCTGGCCCCAGCCTCTCTGAGCAATCTTGCAAACAGCTCAAAGCTGGTAAAGGTGATGGCTGCTGCAGGCACTGTTCTGAACATGTTGGTTGCCCAGCCCTTGTAAAACCCTACCAAGCCCTCATTCTGCCATATCTCTTTGCAGATGAGGCCAAAACCATTAAATGGCCCGAGACCTCTGACATGCATCTGAGACCGTACTACTTCGTGTGGGTACGTGATGCTGGAAGCAATTGCCTGCATTGAAAACACCATCATTGCTGGCCTGCACCATCTGCCATGCTGCTGCTTGCAAACAACACAGCTGAGGTTTTGTGAAGCGGGGAGAAGCCAGAAGCACAAAGGCAAGATGTTGCTCAAGCAGTGGGCTTGCCTGCCAGCTGTCTAGCTACCAGGAAATTTTCGCCTGCAGCGCCTTGTGCTGCAGGCGCTGCTGAAAAGCTGATGTGCACTTGCATTTCTTTTCCCTTGTAATTTCTTCATAAGTGAGTGTGACCATGAGGTAAACACCCTGGCCATGCGCTGAGTCTTTGTCTGATGATTACAGTCAATACACACAGCTTGTATACCTCCCTTCCTATGGATACACATCAGTGTGACACGCCTTCTATCCTACAACAGACTGTTGCATGACACCAGAATCATGCCACCAGAACTGAGACTGCTTGGCGCCCAAAATAAGGCGGGAAAGGCTCAGTGGGCGGGAGTCACCGTGGCAACAGAGGCTGCAACAGCGAGCTGGTAGGCGGGAAGCCGCGCTGGCCTGTGACCAATCACCTTTGAACCACTGCTCGCCATAAACAAATCTACGGTTGACAGCCGGTCAACCACACTTGCTTCCTCTTGCTCACATCTCCTTCGCTCGCCAAGCCACGACTTGAAGTACTCATAGACTGGGAACTGGATGGCCACATGAGATAGGCCAATGGCCGACGCACCCATGCCGCTGTAATCAGAAACATTGTCGGTGTGCATGTAAGCTTAGGTCTGCTGACGCACAACACAGGGCTCTGGGTGTTGTTGTCAAATGCTGTGGACATGCAGGCACATGACCACAGATTCAGCTGGAAATCCATGCATGGCAAGCAAAGCAAGCTGTGGGCTCTGTGACGCAAAGCAAGTGTGTCTTTAGCACAATATCACAAGCGTGACACATAACAAACTTGCGACTAAGGTCTGATCACAACATGTGACTTGGAACAGCAAGGCTATGGCAGTAGCCAGCAGCAGCTGACACCATCAACAAGCTGCCAGACTGTCTTATCATCAAAGAGCAGATGCCAGAGCAGTTGCGCTATGACTGCCAACTGTCAGTGGTCCAGTGTCTGCCACACATTGTGAAACTCACAGTGTCAAACAGCAAGGCATCACTCAATTGCCAGGGTTCACCTTTATAGGTGATCAGTGAGAATGGCTATTGGACGAGAGACATACGTCACAAGATGGACTTGGTGAAATTAGCGGGAAATGAGATGTTAGGCATGTGCATAACTGCATCAGACATGTCACATCAGGCCGAAAGTACACTACAACCGTACCTATAAAGGCGCCCAACACCTTCTTGTCTGGCCATTGTAGCTAGACAATGGAATGTGTTGCGATATAAGGGCCTGCCAGCAGGTCTGTTGCCCATATGCTGCACCTGCAGCCGTGTTTTAGCGACCCAGAGTGGGTTGGTGACTGCTAGTGTTGCTGCACCTGCAGTGTAGTCATACCTTTTGTTAACATCTGCTGTTCCCTTGATGGACCTTTGCATGAGTGTCTGCCTGGCTGTTTGAATATACAGCAACATGCTCACGTGCACAGAGTAACAGTGGGCTCAATTGGTGTCTGCATGACATCAATCAACACCTTGGCACAACACTGACGCCACAAAAAAACAAGGTAGGCTGTGAAAAACAGAGGAGTGTCATGTGGTTTTTGGTCATCTTTTGAACTGTGCATGCAGATGTTTTGACAAGTGTGTTTGTGTACAGAAAATAGAGCAGCACCTAGGACCTCACAGCTGGCAACCCTTTCGCTACATTCAGGCCACGTGTTAGTATGCAGCTGTGATGCATAGCTATGCAACAAATGTGAGGTCATGCTGCAAATGCAAAGTGAAACCATGTGGTACACAGGCGTAGTTGTTGCTGAGTTTTGTAACACTCCGCCCTGAAAACCAGCTGCCCAAGCAACTGGGTGTAACACATCAGTGAAGTGTATGACGTATTACCAGCTCCCACAGCTGACACCATGTGCTGTAGAGGCTGGGGCATGCCTTCTCTCTTTCTCATCACTGCTTTCAAGTTCTCATACGTAGTGAAGTATACCTGCAAAGGTCATGTAGCATGTTGAGATGCGTGTACGGCCGCTGTGCCACATGCTCGCAACAGTATCCCTCTTGGACTACAACTTGGAAGATACTCAAAGGCCGCAACTGATGCTGACAAACGGTTGCTGTTGGGCATTAGCGATAGCAGTTGAAAAGGAGACAAGCAGCAGAAGACATCTCACCGCCCAGTTGGGAAGTAAAGCAACAAACTGTGGTCCCAAGCCTCTGTACAAGCCTCTTGGTCCTTCCTCAGCAACAATCTGCTTGAGGCCACCTGAAGTGCAACAGCTTTGATGCGTAAAAGCAGCAGTGCTTGAAGTAGAACATAACATGTGCAAACTTTGTTTTATTGCATTGTTATACTGAGATGGATGACGCTCTGTAATATGAACAAAACCTTGGTGCTCGTGCAAGAGCAGAGAGCAAAACATGGCAGCATACCATATATATGTATGCCTCCCAGATATTTAGCAGAGCCTCTGGCTTGTGTTTGTAACCTTGTCTTCAGAACCTCAAGAGGACTAACAAACACAGCTGTGGTGCCGCCTGCAGATTGCCCAAGACAGAATTTACAGCTGCTTGCAGCAACAAAAGCAAATCAAGGCCATTTTAGCCAGACCATAGGTATCCCTACCTGCGGCACCGCCGGCGAGAGCATCCACAACCCTTGGGTTGTCCAGATACAGGCCCTGCAAATTGCTCATTATTGATCAGTTGCATGCCGAGGAAACTGTGGTGCATGCAGGGAAGGAGTGACGGAGACGTGCAGATTGTGCGTCGCAATGGACCTGTGCTGCAGAAAAGCAGAGAACAACATGTCTATATCACATCTTTCGGGCACCACGCAATATACCGTGACGGGTGCCTGCTGTTTTGACATCAAGCAGGCCCTCCGGCCTGCCTCTTGCCTTGCTCGGTCTCAAAGCTGTCTAATGCAACAAATTGAGCTCAACTTTTCTTTCTGGTGGCGCAGCTCTTTCCGCAGCGTCAGGACGTGCGGTCAGTAAACGCTACTCTGCCTTGCGATTGACTTTAGGTCAGAGTCGACGCCTCGGTGGCAAAATTATTTGCAGTCGCGAACACTACAGGCTTGAACGCTTCACTTGAGCGAAGCTGTACTATTGCAGGTGCGACGTCAGGTCAAAACAGTTTGCCTGCACCTCGTGGGCAATCCCATCCAAACGGTTCTAAACCCCAAAAATGCAAGTTGCTGGAAGAAGAGGCGAATGGGCATGCTGCAGGCAGATTTCAAAACACTACTTGCCTGACCAGACAAATGAGACCTCGCTACATGGCATCTGCTACGCCCCATACTTGTGGCATGAGGTACCAGGAACTTGCAAATGCAGCAACCTTGGGAATGGGACCAAGGATGTAGAGAGGTATTAAAACGGCATCACAAAAGAGCGTGAAGACCATGTTTATTACATTGCTAAACAGACCACGCCAGCCTCAAAATCAAGTACTTCACCAGTGGACATCTTCCACAAATGTTGCAGAGTGCTTGTATCCTGCACGTACAACAGCTTGTTCAGATGTAAATCTGCAATGCACACAATGTGCCCAAAGCTCAGGTCAATTGACATTGCTTGACACACGATGCTCTAGAAACAAGTATTCAATGCGCAAGTCACTAAGATCACCTGGCAGCAGGTCCACCCTTGTCTTGCGCCGATACATGTCCATTCACCTGCATTGTCTGCCACAGGCTCACATCACTGCTGCTGCTCCTGCTGCTGTTTTGCTGTTATCTTAGTGAAACTTGTTGCCTACAGATTGTCGCAGCAAGGCAAATGGAAAACAGCAGAAGCTGCTGTTCCTGGAGCGCCTTTGTGGCCGGGCCTGAGCCTGGTGATCTCCAAATTGACCATACTGTGGTGAGTGATGCTGAAAGCTAGCTACAGTCTGGGTTGGAGTTGAGACAGGTAGGCGGACTTGCTGATCATACGATGAAGGTCGGTGCTGAGGATGCTGCACTGGTGAAGACCTGCAGGAGCAGCATACACGGTGTCTGACATTTTAGAAACAGCCCTGTTATGAATTGCGCAGCAGGATGAGCATGCAATGCTTTTAACCTTGTTGGTTCTGCTCAATCGCATGCATCACCACATCTTCAAAATGTTACATTGCCTGAGCGCAATGTCACGTGTACAGAATATTGCAAAGGTGTGCAGTGGGAAGGCCTTGTATGGACTGTACACTCTCTCAGCCTTTTATTGCAGCAGTACTGGTAGTGATTTGTTAGCAAAAATTCAGGAAGAAGACAGACCTTGGGCGGCCACCCCAGTTGCGTGGCATGGTGTGTGTATATCTCCAGGGGCCGTCCCCGTAGGCATGCATCAACAACATGGCCAGCATGGGATCATGAGCCTTGATCTTGTCCCTAGTATTGAAGCCATCATTCACATCTGCATCAGCCAGCAGCAGGCTGCGCTTACAAACGTTCACCCCGTGCAGCTTGCTGATCAGTTGCGGGGCTCTAGTACTATTTTGCAGGTCACAGCGTCGATGAAGCTTTGGAATGATGTATCTGAGACCCTGTGTGTGCTATGTGACAAGATACAAAATGAATACAGAGGCAATGCGAGTACTTCTGATGACATCAGACTGCGCAATGCTACTTGAAACCTTCATGCTACCGTCATCACATGTGGCAGACATGCCTATCACCTGTGCGTACTGATGCATCAAACCACGATTGCGTGGCCTCTGCCCAGTACTCATCAGCATTTGCCATCATGTAGATGTGCTTTTGATATAGGCCTGACTGCTTAGCCTCTTCGTACGCTCCACATATGCTCTGGCGTTGCTCATCATCCATGCCAATGCACATGACGCTGTGAGCAAACTCATGAATGAGAATGTTCTCTTGGCTGTAGTGCTTGTCATCCAGCATTGTCACGTTCTCCTCACCTGTTCATCAGCAGGTGACAGATTAAATTGACTGGAACGGGTCTTGTGGACAAAGGCACAAAACAACCAAGAACTGTATTTGTTGCAAAAGACGCCAGAAATGGTGGGTGCAAAACAAACTGTACAGGGCTTGCAGCTCAGCTGTGTTTCAATGTGATCCCAGACGGAGCTGCTCAGTGCTCTGAGTGCAGCTCACCTACAGAGCAAGTTGGGCAGCCCAGATTGCCACCAACACCGCGCGTGCCTTGGTCAAAAGTGCGATCACCAATAGCACAAGATTGCCCTCGCAGATGACTGTGAGGAGGCATATCTGATACCACCTGATCTCTACCAATGATTGCAATGTCAGCATCATTCCCAGCAAGCCTTTTGCAGATGCTAAACGGTGTGTCAGCAAGCATGTAAGAAAGTGTTTCTGCTGCAGCAGACATTGCTGCTTCAGGTACCAGGTCAAAAGCCTGCATCAAGACATCATCTCAGCAAGATACCTATAGTAGCTTGTTGCCTTCCATAGCTAGTGATGCTAGTTGGCCTATGAAGTATCAGTAAAGAAGAAAAAAATGCTCACCATGATGGCTATACCTTTGACGCTGCGCCTTTGATGATAAGCACCCCAGTGCAGGGGCGTGGGGATTGGCCTGGGACAAATATGTTTGGCAGCACCAGGGTGAATTATGCAGCTCAGACTAGGGGAAACCTCGACAACAGCTGATTCCCCCATGTAGTGACCCAGCACCTGCTGCGAGTTCTTGAGCCTGACGATCCAAGGGTGTGTTGTGAAGGTTTCTGTACATGGCATAACCTCTTGCGAAATACAAACTTACGACGACAATTCACCTTGTTGCAGGACAGCAACCTGGTGGTGCAATACAGGTTGAATCTGTCTACCTTGTACGTGCTGCGAGTTGGCAGAAACGCTGACGTAGCTTTGTTCCGCGCCCTCATAAGTAAGCCACAGGACGCCCACAGCCTGGTTGCAGTTGTTGACGAAGCGCAGCCTGCACGGTCGGGTGCTTGAGGTCTGTGTTGACTTGGACATGGCTATCAGCATGGACGAAGCAGGCGGTGCAAAGGCCGCTGTACAAAGTAGAAGCGACGCAGCAGAGTTTGAAATTCAAGGCGGTTAGGTTGTAACCGTTTTCACCATCAAGCCTGTTGAGGTTTGTTTGCTTCCTTTATGTCCGTGTGAGTGTGTGTGATCACAGTCCGACACCTGCCTGTGATTTCGCCGCGTTGTGCAGGACTTGTCCATCCAGCTCAAAATCAATGAAAGCCAGGAAGATCAGGCAACGCTCTATATCTGTTGCCGACGACGAGGAGGGCGACGATGGCTCCTCTGAGGCCCTTCGCAAGAGCGTTGCTGCAAGAAAGCAGCAAAAAGAGAAGAAGGGAAGCAAGAAGCCATTGCTGAGCTTCGATGACGAGGAGGAACCCCAAATCGTACCGGTCAAGCGGCCGCCTTCCAAAATCAGACCGGACCTGAAAGGCTTGAAAATAGCCTACCCAGATGTGGCTAAACAAAGCACTCAGCGATCTGCACCAGGTGAGCAGCAGCGTCTAAAACTTCACCGTTTGCTGAACTCTTTTCTGCGCATTCAGCAACAGCGAGCACTCTGATGTAGGGGACTACTCGGCAGAAAAGCTGCTGGAGTTGCAGCGGAATACTGTCAGGCTCCCTTCAAGCAAACCTGCTGTTGATGCCAGTCAAGCCGTCCCCCCACCAGCCTTCAAGCTCTCTGGCAGCTTCAAGCAGGCTGGTGCACAGACATCAGTACCTCAGGTGTTCTGCAGCATATACACTACTGACTTGGCTACTGCTATTGCCCTGCGTCCTACCTGAATTGTACACAATGATGCTCATGAGCCCAATGAGATGTGAGCATGTTACATGTCAACTGCAAACCTGAGCACCAGTGCACAAGCCAGGCAAGATGCTGATGATGACATGCCTCTGCCTCCTCCTGCACCACCAGCCAGCAGGCCACCTTTGCCACCATCATTGCCTTCGCAAGCAAGAGCTAAACCTGGTGCTGCTGACGATGATGACCTGCCGACGTTTCAAGCCCCAGATGAAGACACAATCAGGTATGCCTGTCCTGGTTGTGTCTGATGCATCAAGTCCGCTTGTGTCAGCGCATGGCTATCATGGTATGTACTTGCAAATGCAGCATTGTCTGGTGCACCTGTATAACCTACTTGGGTCCCGTAGCTTGAGTACAACCATGTGAATGTACTGTGCCTGACATGCAGGAAGATCAAGGAGCGCCGTGCTCGATTGCAGCATGTGCACATGGCGCCAGACTACATACCTGTGGCAGGAGCAGGCATGGACACGCTGCGAAATGATGCCAAAGCTGAGTCTGGCTCAGGATCAGACTCTGAGCCAGATGCTGGGGATCAGCTGCGGATGAGCTTCTTAGGCGACACAAAAAAGCGGGGTAAGGCTGCGCCCGGGGTGCTCGCACAAGTTGCAGAAGATGCACAGGTACCTTTGCTACCAGCTGGCCGAGCTGGTTATGATGCTAGCATACTGGAGAGCCTGGCAACAGGGGGTCACCCCACAATGAGATCTGCTGCCAGACAGCTCACTGAGACTTGCATGCAATGCCTTCAGACCCACACATGCATCTTCACATAAACATCTGCTTCCGTTCACAGTCACATTGCTGTCATGTTATCACTCACATTTCACACGTCATGCAGCTGTACGGCTAGGAGTATCGTGTCGAGCGTCTGGCCCAGCATGCGGCAATACTTTCATGTGCATTCAGGCACCAGACGACGATGCAGACGCCGACGACCGCTGGATCGACGAGCAGATCAGGAAAGGCACAGGCGGTGGTGCAGACCCAACAGCAGTGGCAGCAGCCCGCTCAGCGGCAGCAGCAGCAGCAGCAGCTGCTGCTGCAGCACCAGCTCCAGGCAGGGCATATGCTCGGCAACTGGATGGACTTGGAGCTCCTGCTGCTGCTTCTGGGGTGTGGCAGCAGCAGCCTGAGCAGCTGGCCAGAGTTGGGCAGGATGTCATGCTAAGTCTGCAGCAAGGAGTGGCACAGCTTCAGGTATGCTGCCTTTGTCACAAACTCACGTATCTGCTTTACCTGAAGCTCACACATGTCTCAGTGAAATGCTACTAGACAATTGAAGCACTGTGCTTGTCTGGGTGGACCGACCATGACATCCATCCTGGCTGTGGCATTGCCACTATGCTGTGTCTTTGCAACAGACATTTGATGTCACGCTTGATCATAATGCTTCAGCATGCAGGCATCCCACAAGAATGCACAGAAGCAGCTGCAGAGGACAAGCCAGAACCTGACTGACAGCATCAGTGCCATAGATGCTTTTGAAGAGCAGCTCCAATCAGCAGGAGCTCGCTACACCTTCCTGCAACAAATCAAGGCGTACATTGCAGACTTGTGCGACATGCTACAGGTAGTCACCAGGCCCCTGGAGCATTCTGGTTGCCTGTGTGCTTCTTGTGCATGCACCTGCGCTCTGCCAGAAGCCAAGTATCCTTTGTGCACTCTCTGATGTCAGAAAATGGGTTTGCTATACATCGGTTCCTGTGTTGTACATTGCTCAGTCTGCTGTGCATCGCACACTGTGTGATGTCTGTGACATAGCAGTGCTGCATGGTCACTGAACATACTTTGTGATGTCTGTAGCATAGCAATGCTGCGTGGTCATTGAACAAACTTGAGGTTTGCCTTGAATTGCCCCTGCATCTGTTGTTCAGCAGGAAGCCATGAGCAAAAGTGCTTTGGTTTGCAGGCCAAGTCGCCCATTGTGGAGGAGCTGCAAGATCACATGATGGGCTTGCAGCAGCACAGGGGTCAAATAGCCGCTGAGAACAGTGCTGGAAATGACCGGGAAGAGATGGCGCCTGCTGAAGCTGCAGTGCAGGCTGCTCTAGGCGTTCTTTCAAGGTACGAACACACATGCTATCACCCGCAACTTCTCTTCAAGTCAATCAGCTTTGCATATGGACAATGCGCTGGCAGGTTGGCGCTTACATATCAACACAATTTCACATTCCTGTCTTCCCATACTGCATAGAAAGTGTGAGAGCGCATTGATGAGGCTTTTGCAATGCAGAACATGGCAGTTGCTGGCAGCTTTAGCAATGCAGAATGTAGCAAGTGTTACTTGTTTGCTCCAGCTTGAGTACAGGTAGCAAGCCTTGCATGTTCTTCTGGGCTGACCAATGGCCCAGGTTACGCCAGCCTCAGAAGTGCTGCCTTTTTTCAACCTCTTGCTAGTGCAAGAGTACAAGCTTTAGGGTGATGATGTTTGGGTCAAGGAAGTGCAGATGACCCAAACAGATCAGGCTCATGGAGCACAAGGATCCTGTCTGTGCATCGTGCACAACATGGTGTGTGCATTCCAGGGGAGGTGCAGAAGCAGCTGCAACAGCAGGCGCAGAGAGAGCAGCAGACGCTGCTGAAGCAAAGTTGCTGGACAACCTGCCAGAGAAGCTGGACGAGTTTGGCAGGGATGAGAATGTGGAGCTGCGGGAGGAGATGAGCAGAAGAGCCAGGAAGTGGACTGCTCAATACAGCACGCCGCCTGCCCAGGCACAGGTCTGTTTAACCAACGAGTCAATCACTGTTGATGCGTACTGTGCATGTCAGCTGAGGCCAAGCAAAATTGCCAGACACTGTGATAGTGACCATGGTGACTATCACTGCCTCTGCATACTACTTTCAAACTCTACATGGGTTCAGCAGCATTCACGACTTCCTGCGTTTGAACACAGGCCAAACACTCCTCAATCACAGAGACAGACTAGCTTGCTGTACAGCGTTTTCCAATCTGCCATTGTAATTGTGCACTGTCTGCTAAGCTGAATGCCCTTACAAATGCACATGACAGCTCAGACGAATAAAATCTGCCTGCCTGTGCAGGATGCTGCAGAGGAGCGCTGGGGAGACGCTACAACAGATGAAAGTGACTCTGAGCTGACTCACTACCGCAGCAAACGAGCAGAGGCGCTGGAAGCATCCGCCAGCGTCTTTGCTGATGCCAGCGAAGAGTATGGCAGCCTGCCAGCTGTGAAGGACAGGCTGGAGAAGTGGAAGCAGCAACAGCCTGGAGCTTATGCAGATGCTTACATGAGTCTGAGTGTGCCTGCTGTCATGGCACCATTTGTCAGGCTAGAGCTGTTGCGATGGGACCCTCTCTTCGGCAGCAGTACAGGTTGGCTGACCCTTCCTTGTGCATCCATGTGGGAGATCCCTTCTGATATGTATCCCACTGCCCCACTTCTCCACAGAATTGTGATGCAATCATGTGCGTCTACATTGCGCAACAAAAAGCAGCAGTGGCACGGCGCCGCTGCCCTCATGGTTTTTGAAACGCTGCAAAGCTGCCAATGTAACACTTTCCTGTGTCATACACAGACAGCTGCTCTACGCTGCCACACTGAAATTGAGCAGCTGGCACAGCTCTGCTGCCTTCATGCTGCAGGCATGCTGAGCAACTTCTGCAAAGCTGCAACTGAAACACTTTCCTCGCTGTACACCTGAGACCCTTCCTGCGTCACACCATGCAAGACACTTGCTCTTCCTGCAGGCTTTGACAGCCAAGAGTGGTACAAGCAGCTTTTCGAATATGGCCTGAATGGAGACGACAGCACATCAGGCAATGGGTCAGACCCAGATGAGGAGCTGGTGCCCCGCCTGGTGGGTCAGCTGGTCCTCCCCCTGGCAGCCCACGGTTTGCAGCATGCCTGGAATCCCCACAGCCGCCGCAGCACTGCAGCTGCCAAAGCCATGCTCGAAGACCTGCTCATATATGTCCCGCCCGAAGAGCCCAAGCTGCAGGTATGCTCAACTGCATTCGGCCATTCTTGCGCATCCGCCGGTTCAGCTTTTGCATGATGACGTTCACATCTGTGCAGGTCTCCTTGTTGCTGTGCACAGTTTGGCTGTTTGTTAGGATAGCAGACTGATGTATGCACTATAGCATGGTCAGTACTTGTCTCACATTCAGCATGGGAATGGTGAGCAAGCAAACAGCCCGACAACGCTGTGGTTTTTGACTGAGAAGGTGCACATGTACTGTATCTGCAGGACTTGTTGGCAAGCATCAGACAGCGGCTAGAAAGGGCTGTAGCGGGCACCCGGCTTCCCCCTTGGCCCCCAACTGCCACTGCTGCCTCACGTAGAGCCACCATATTCCTGGCGTGCCGCTTTGGCAAAGCCTTGCGATTGCTACACAACATTGCCACCTTTGACGGTGTGCTTCCGCGCAGGTGGGCAACATCAATGTTGTGCAGCACATCACGTTTAATGTCTGTTCAGATGGTATTCAGGCTGGCTGTCTGTTGTCTGTGGGGTTGTCTGCTGTTTTGCATCTCTGTATCTGCCTGCAGTCTGCCCATAATTGTTCCTGTATATTTTGTGTTCACATGCAGATCTGCATGCCCATGTTGGCAATGGCATGGTCCTAGAAGCATGCTTGGACCTTGCAGAGTGCTGCTGAGCATGTTGCTATGCTGCAGCGTGTTACAAGAGTTGGCTCTGGTTCAGCTCATGCAGAAGCAGCTGCTGCCCTATTTGAGAGCAGGAGCAGCTTCAGTGCCTGTAGCAGTAGACCGTGCTAGCCGTGTTTTGACAGATACTGCACGGTTGAAAGGCTTGACACAAGGTGAGCTCAGCTGAATTGCCTAGATCACTGTATAGCCCAGGTTGCCAAGGGTGTCATTGCATGCTTGAGGGTCTAAAATGAACTCTAAGCACGGTCGCAAGAGATTGAGTTCGAGCAGGAGCTCAAGCATCACGCCTGCGTGTGCAGTACAGTGCTGGAAGGTCTGCATTGTGGATGAACAGGCGTGCGGCACGGCAGTTTTGGTATTTGACATTGCAATCTTTGCTGGCTATGCGCGTTCCTTCTGTGGCAAAAAAAATGCCTGCTGCAGGTTCAGCAAAGGCGCTTGAACCACTGGCAGAGTTCCTGTCAGCGATGGCACGAGCACTGGAAGCGCAACAAAACAGAAGCACAGCAAAGCATGTTCAGCTTGCTAAGCAACTAGCCAAGCTGCTTACTGCAGTAGGGAGCTCTGCCAGAAGTCAGGAGTTGCTGGCAGCTTTTCCAGGATGAAGTTGACTCATCTCAGCCATCCATTACTCATTGAAATGTTATCAAATTTGAGGACACTTTTTCATTAATCTTACAAGTTTTGAATGCAATGATGCAGCCAAACACAATTCACACCCCAGCGCCAAGCTTTTTGTCAGTAGCATGTGGCACCTCAAACTGGATCTGATCTTGGCATGTCAGAAGAGGTTTGTGGTGACCAGACCTTGAATTTGATCTGGTGTAAGCCAATGCCAAACTGCAGCGAGCCAACCAAGTGCCTGGTTTGCTGCATATTCCAGTACTGCAGATGAAACTCTTGGCTGGCAAGCTGCAGCATGATGGCGTAATGCTGTTTCTGGTGTACATGGGTCTGGTATCTGCTGTAACTTTGTATGCGCTGCCAACTTTCATGCCAGCACCTGTACTGCTCATGAATTGCGGAATGATACTGAGAGCCCACTTGTAGTCGTTGCATCATTTCTGCACAACAAACAGCTCCTAGTCGCTGCTGTAACAAGCTGAGCATTTGCAATGGATTCAGCTGCGCTGCTCTTGGTTTCAATCATCAATGATACAATTGCTTAGTCATCCAAACGTTCCAGCTTGGAAGCATGCACTGACCTTTATGATACAATTCCCTGACATAAGCCAGACCATCACATGCTTGATCTGTCCTCCGGTGTCGCAACCTCAGCGCCTCCTGCTTGTGAAAGTCAATTAGTGACTGCAGTCTGTGGTCACTCATCTGCATTTGTGCATGCCACTTGCTTCTTGTATTTGTGGCATGGTCAGCAGTTTGTGCAGTGTGCTGCCAGCCTTGTAACTTCTCCTGCAGCAACACATGGCATTTAAGCTGAGCTCTGAGCTTGTTGCATGCACTTGTGTTCTGACTGTGGCAAGCAACCATGGTTGCAATGACAAGCATGCATTGTACCTGGATTGCAGCTAGGCCATGCTTTGTAGATTGACATTGCAGGCGGTACCATGCTTTCTTAGCTGCAATACGACTGACTTCTTCATGTCGATGAGCAGAGTACACATGTGAGAAAGTGTTTAGACATGCAATCAGCAGCAATGTCAGCATGACATGGCCTTCCAATGCCTGTATCCAGCCCGAACATGTCAATGCATGATTGTGATATGTTGTAATAGTGCATTGACCTGTTTGTGTGTACCAGATAAGTGGTGGCAAAAGGTGAAGGAGTTTTTGCAGCAGCATGTTTGTTTGGGGGAAATTTCTGGTGCCAGTGTCTTCTGGCTCTTCTGATGATAGCTTGTTGCAAAAGGGCCCCAGGCACTCGTTGAGTCCTCCCAGGCATAATCCTAAAGAAGATCCCGCAATTCGCATTTCAGCTGCTTGCTTCTTTCAGCCAAAATTTGAGCATTTGTGCTGCTGATCGGAGTCACACAGTACGGCATGTCAGTTGGATTGGTTTGCTGACTCCGACAAAGCTAAAGTAGGCCGACTCCAAGTAGAGTTGAGCTGCCGGCACAGCCAAGCTTTCTCGACACGTTCTACTTGGATGTTGCTGATCATGCCGGCCCGGCTTCCGGCAAGCTTGCTGCTATGCGTAATATAATGTGTGCAAGCGTTACGCACTGTTATCTTCAGCCAGGTCTTCAGCCAATGCCAAGGATGCCTTTGGTCGCACTGCAGTGGTGCCTGTGGTGCCAACGAGCTATTAGTCTGTCAGAGATGAATTACATACTAGTGACTTTTGACAAAGTTTTTGAGCTAAATTAACTAAACTTGACTGACCAACTGACACATCTAATGCACCATACTACATGGCAAATGTTGATGTCACAAAGGCGCTCCGTTGGGGCTTTATAAATGTAGGCTACATCAGGGTCTCACTACAGGTACTCAAATCCAACGGAACCTGCTTTAGTTGGAGATAACAACAGTCTTGTTGACCCATTGTGAGCCCTGAATTGTTTGCTTGGCAACAAATTCACCCACATCCCTGCGGTTGATGGTGTATCCTCTGCATATCCCTTCTTGTGCATTACAATGGGAAGAAGAATTACCAGCTGCAGTGCCCCAGCCTCTGGCTTTGCCATCAGTCAGCATTGTAGGGCGAATGATAGTCTTCTCTTTGTTGCTTGTGTTCTGCTCCAACAGTTGTTCAGCCTTAGCTTGTCCTCATGGGGTACATGCAGCATCTATCGAAGGCCGCAAAAGACAAGGTATGTCAGTCATGCCTCGGGTCAGTCCTGTTGTGGAAATGAAGATGAAGCGAGGCGCCCGAGGCAAGTATTGCAGAAGCGAGCCTCGAAAGTAAGGCTGGTACCCTTTGGTTTTGAGACTCTGGAAATCCAGGCTCAGACTTTTTCGCTCAGCTTGTTGTGATCTTGTGAGATCATCGTCAAGCCTGAATCCTGCTTGCCTGAAGTCCTTGGAAAACTTTAGGAAGTTGTGCCTATGTATCAGTGAGCTGAACACCATTCATTCATTCATTCATTAGATTTTGAAGGTCGTTGGGGCCAACCATGACCGTTGGACCAGTAGACTGAAAGTGTCAGACAAAGATACCCAAATGTTCTAAAGCACTTATGAAAACATTAATGTTCACAGCTGACGCACTCTAAGCTGAACTAAAGGGTATGTCCAGATTGTGCTGCTACCAGGGTGTTCCTATGTTCAAAACATTCCCTCAAAAACCTAGCTATGACTTTGGGATCATGTAGAGTAAAAAAAGAAGACAGTGTAGGGGCTGGGCCCCAAAATATATTTGTGAATCTGTTCCTGATGGCACAATATGCAGGGCAATCAAACACAAAATGATGTTCATCCTCTGCTAAACCAGAAGCACAGAAAACACAGTGGCGTTGCTCCCTAGGCACCTGCTGTGTCAAAGGCAAAAGCCTACCAGTATCTACATGAAGACCATGACATCCACATCTAAATCTGCTGATGAGTTTTCGGCTCTTGAAGCCCTTGACTG
>JAABUP010002437.1_pt1 | contig 36008 bp, 32 predicted proteins | sample 5559201 | NCBI WGS metagenome assembly JAABUP01 (sample SAMN10711887, study PRJNA513373) | rock metagenome | isolation source: Antarctica rocks | place: Antarctica
CGTCTCCGTTGCCTGATACGGGGCTCGTATGAACCGTGGGAGCGTGGCGACGTGCGCGGCGACACCGGCGCCGAAGCCCGCGTCGATCAGCAGGTCACCCTTCGGGTGCTGCACCAGGACCGCCGTCGCCGCGAAGTGACCGGTGGGCAGCTGGTAGACCGCCAGGCCCGCAGGAGGGACGGCCTCGGGGAGCGGCCCAGACCAGGCAGCAGGCATCGGTAGCGGATTCACCACCCGATGCTACGATCTCAGATGATCTGATACAAGAGGACAGAAGGCGATGGACCATCGACCCTGATAACGGTGGCCTCCCTACACCTGCCCGGCGTGTCCGATCGGCCACGAGCAGCGTCGCTCTCATCTCCCACTCGACCATCTGAGAGGCCTGCACCATGACTGAGTCCGAGCTGCGCGCGCCCCGCGCCGCCACCACCCCGGCCCCGACGGCCCACGCCGACCCGCACCACGCCCGCCGCTGGCTGGTGCTGGGGGTTGTCGCCGTCGCCCAGCTCATGGTCGTGCTGGATGCCACCATCGTGAACATCGCGCTGCCCTCGGCGCAGCAGGCGCTGGGTTTCGCCGACACCGACCGGCAGTGGATCGTCACCTCCTACGCGCTGTCGTTCGGCAGCCTGCTCCTGCTGGGCGGCAAGCTCGGCGACCTGTTCGGCCGCAAGAACACCTTCATCGTCGGGCTTGTCGGCTTCGCGTTGGCTTCCGCGCTCGGCGGTGCGGCGGAGTCCTTCGGCGTCCTCGTCGGCGCCCGGGTGCTGCAGGGCGTGTTCGGCGCGCTGCTCGCCCCGGCCGCGCTGGCCACCCTCGCGACCACCTTCACCGATCCCAAGGAGCGCTCCAAGGCGTTCGGCGTCTTCGGGGCCGTGGCCGGCGGCGGCAGTGCGGTCGGCCTGGTCCTGGGCGGGGTCCTCACCGAGCTGCTTTCCTGGCGGTGGTGTCTCTACGTAAACCTGGTGTTCGCCGCCCTGGCCGTGGTGGGTGCGCTGTTCCTGCTGCAGAACGCCAAGGGCGAGCACCGCCCGCGCCTGGACATCCCTGGCACCCTGCTCGCCTCAGCCGGGTTGTTCTGCCTGGTGTTCGGGTTCTCCCAGGCGTCGACCGACGGATGGCGCTCGCCGGTGACCCTGGGCTCACTCGTGGCCGGCGTTGTGCTCCTGGTCAGCTTCGTGCTGGTGCAGCAGCGGGTCAGCGCGCCCCTGCTGCCGCTGCACGTGATCACCGACCGGGTGCGCGGCACCTGCTACGCCGCCGTCGGGCTCTCCGCCGTCGCGATCTTCGCGGTGTTCCTGTTCCTGACGTACTACCTGCAGGAGGTCAAGGGGTTCAGCCCCATCGTCAGCGGCGTCAGCTTCCTGCCGCTCACGGCCGGCATCGTCACCGCCTCGACCACCGCGAACATCGTGCTGCTGCCGCGCACCGGGCCGCGGCCGCTGCTGCCCCTGGGCATGGCCCTGGGCGCGATCGGCATGTTCCTGCTCACCCGCATCACCCCGACCTCCGGCTACGCCAGCCACGTCCTGCCTTCGCTGGTGATCCTGGGCCTCGGGTTCGGCCTCATCTTCGCCCCCGCGATCAGCAGCGCCACCTTCGGCGTGGAGCGCAAGGACAGCGGGGTCGCCTCCGCGATGGTGAACACCATGCAGCAGGTCGGGGGCTCGATCGGCACCGCGCTGCTGTCCACCCTGGCCGCCAGTGCCACCGCGAGCTACGCCAGCACGCACACCGAGAACGGTGCGGCAGTGCTCGCCGCCGTGCACGGGTTCACCACAGCGTTCACGGTGTCCGGCTGCGTCTTCGTGGCCGGGGCGATCATGACCGCCGTGCTCCTGCCGTCCGGGGTGCTCACCGCCGAGGTGCCGCAGGAGCCGGTGGCCGCGCACTGACAAGGTCGTGATCGCAGCGGTGTCGCCGACGAGCTCGCCCCCGTGAGGGGTGCGCAGACACCACGCCGAGGAGTGGGTGCTCGACCTCTGGCGGGTCACCGTGAGCGACGTACCTGCCAGCGCGGCCAAGACGGGGTGCCGACTGTGCGGTCGAGGACGATCGGGCCCGCTGCTCCAGCTACATCAGCTCAAGGGCTGACAAGCCGGCCTCAGCGGCTCAGAGCCCGCGCACGCCGGACCTCATGTCGGGCAGCCGCACCACCAACCGTGTCCGCGGCGCAGTGTCGACGGCGCGGAGTGAGCGACGCGACGGTGGCGGGACCCGACGACGGGGGCAGCACCGAGCTGACCGGACGTCAGCTCGGTGCTGCCTGACCCACGTGTCACCTATCCCTGCAGCAGCCCCAGACCGTCCGTGATCTGGCGGTGCGGGGGGTGGGGTTCCGGTCGTTGCAGGAGGCCATCGACACCACCCCTGGGGGCCGGTTGGTGTTCCACATCTTCGGGTCCTTGGCGGAGTTCTCTGTTATCTGGACACGCCGGGTCGGCTACCTCCCGGAGATGAGGGCTGCGGCCTGATGCAGTGAGCACCGGTGAGGTGGGCCGGTGTGCGGGTGGTCAGAGAAGCCGATGGCGGGATCGTTCGCCGGGTGATGCTGCTCGACGGCGCAGGCGTCGAGGTCGAGCCTGTTACTCGGTTCTTGTCGCACTTGAGCGACGCGAACTACAGCCCGAACACGCGTACGCGTACGCCTACGACCTGCGACATCTTGCGGTGTTCCTCGACGAACGGTCGCTGGACTGGAACGACTTCCGTCCGTCGACCGCGCTGGAGTTCCTCGCCTATCTGCGCCGGGTACCGTCTCGGCGTGCGGCGCAGCGGCTCGGGCTGACGGTCGCGACTGGGCATGGTCGGCTGCTGTCGGCCGCGACAGTGCAGCGGGTGCTGGCAGCGACCTCGAGTTTCTTCGACTGGGTGATCGCTGCCGAGCGGTACACGGCAGGCGAGAAACCGATGCAACGCCGGGTCGATCACGCGCTGGGCAGGGTGCCGGATCGGCACCAGCCGTTCATCGGAGCGGGGAGCCGCCAGCAGCCGGTGCGCCGCACGGTGCGGGTGCGGCTGCCGCTGCCACGGCCAATGATCAGTGAGGACATTGACGCCATACTGGCCAGCCTCACCACGATGCGGGATCTGGCGATCTTCTTGCTGATGCTCGACGGCGGACTGCGGCCCGGTGAGGTCTTGTGTCTGCAGCTCGACGACGTTGCTTACGGACGTCGCCGGGTGACGATCCGCAAACGCGACGATCACCCGAGAGGCGCCCGGGCCAAGGCACGCCACGAACGAGTCGTCGACCTTGCAGGAGCCCCGCCCCTGGACGCGGTCGACCGCTATGTGCTGCACGAGCGCCCGCTCGAGGCCGAGAGCCCGTTCGTGTTCCTGGTCGGCGGCACCGGTCCCCGGCGCTGTGAGCCGTTGAGCTATCAGGCCGTCGCGCGCGGGCTCACCCGCCGCCTGGACCGGCTCGGGATTCGCGCTCCGGACAAGACGCCGCACGCGTTGCGGCACCACGACCGCGGACAGGCATTCGACCGTCTGGAACACCGCTGGTTACCAGTTGGGAGGGCGGGATGCGGGAACTGGAGCTGCAGAAACGCCTTGGGCACGCCTCAGTGGAGGTAGATCCGCATCTGCACCCGGGTCTCGGACGAACAGGTGCTCGCCGACTACGACCACGCGCTTCGGGATCGGGCGTGACGACGCCGCGGCTGCTGCACCTCGCGCCGGCACCGGTCGCGATGCACCGAGTCCACGTTGATCGAGCGAGCTACAAGAGCTGGATCTACCAACACTGCACCAGCTACGCGGTGCGCTGGGCGCGGTTGGACGACTATGACCGGTTCGTCGACCGGTGGCCGTTGTTACAGGACTGGTTTGTTGTTACAGGACTGGTTTAAGGCACCGCTTCGGCAGCGTCTGCTGGACAAGGAGAATTGCGTGCGTGGCGAGCATCCGCACGGCGGCGCGAGCGCGATCATGCCCTACCTCACCTATCTGTCGTTGGTGCGCGGCATCGGGCTGGACTACCCGGTGCTGCTCGCGCGGACGTACACCAGCCCGTTCAAGCACCAGGCCCGTTACGGCGGCCTCGGCGTGGACGCTGAGCTGTTTGACCGACACGTGATCCGGTTGACCCAGCTCGGCTACACCACGGCGCGCACCCAGCTGCTCTGGCCACTCGGGCGGATGCCGCTGCACCGCGGTGACCCGGATCTGACCGCGCTGGGCGTGGACGACTTGGACGAGCTGCGCGCAGCGATCGACGCCTTCACCGCCCACCTGCGCCTCGACCCGGTGCGCGAGTTTACTCCCGGGCACCGGTCGAGCGGCCACCTGAGGCGACCGCCGAGGGTTACCTGCGTTCGGCGATCGCGCGTTTGCACGCGGTGCACGTGCTGCTGTTCGACGTCGGCCAGCTCGACCGACCACCCACCGGCCGAGTCTGCGCCGGCAGCTGGTTCGACCACCTTGCGCCGCCTGACGCGCCCGCCGAAGATCCGCGCGGTCATCGAGCGCTACCTGCGCCTGGACGCCAACCTTGACCGACCGCAGACCGTGCGTCACGCTCGGGACGCTCATATAATTCATCCCCACGGAGGTTGTCAGGGGGAGGGGTCGTCAGTGCCGATGGACGAGCTGACGTTTCTCGATGCGAGCGAGCTGGGTCGCCTCGTCCGAGACCGTCACGTTTCCCCGGTCGACGTGGTGCAGGCGCACCTCGACCGCATCGAGCAGGTCGGTGACCAAGTGAACGCGATCGTCACGGTGTTGGCCGATCAGGCTTTGGCCGAGGCGCGTGTGGCCGAGCGGGCAGTGTACCAGGGCGACCCGCTGGGTCCGTTGCACGGAGTGCCGTTCACGATCAAGGACAGCCTGGACACTGCCGGGGCCCGGACCGCGCGCGGGTCGCTGCTGTTTGCCGATCACGTGCCCGACCGCGACGCGACCACCGTTGCGAGGATGAGGGCTGCGGGCGCGATCGCGTTGGCGAAGACGAATTTGCCCGAGTTTTCCTACTGGACCGAGACCGACAACCGACTCACCGGACGTTCGCTCAACCCGTGGGACCCGCACCGCACGCCGGGCGGCTCCAGCGGCGGGGAAGCGGCCGCGATCGCGGCCGGTCTCTCGCCGATCGGGCTGGGCAGCGATATTGCGATCTCGGTCCGCGGTCCGGCCCATGACACCGGCATCGTCGCGTTGAAGCCCGCGCGGGGTCGGGTCCCGATCACCGGTCACTGGCCCGCGGTACCCGCCGCGTTCTGGCACGTCGGACCGCTGGCGCGCAGCGTCCGCGACATCCGGCTCGCGCTGTCCATCCTCACCGGTTCGGACGGAGTTGACCGCCACGTCCCCAGCGACCCTGCCGCGCAGGGTCAGCTCGGTCGCCGGCCGCGGGTTGGTTGGCTCACCGCACCCGAGCTAGGCCCGATCGACGCCGGTGTCGCCGCAGTGGTCGAGGCGGCGGCGGGTGCGCTGACCGCCGCGGCCGACGTTGAGCCGGTGACCCTGCCCGGGCTCGCAGACCTGGATGCGACGGTCATATCCGGGGTCCTGTTCGCCGCCGAGATCCTCCCGCTGTTCCGTCACGTCACGGCCGGACGGGAAGCAGAGCTCCATCCGGTGATGCAGCAGGCTCTCCGCCAGGGCGAGGTACGTCTGACCGACATCGGCGACGCGTCCCGTCAGCTCGACGTGCTCCGCGGGGTCCTCGACGCCTACTTCGCCAAGTACGACGCCCTGCTGTGCCCGGTCTGCCCGATCCCGGCACCCCCCCACGCTCAACGCAGCTTCGACGTGGACGGTGTCACCGTGCCCGCGAGAGGAATCATGCGAGCCACCGTGCCGTTCAACCTCACCGGACTGCCCGCGCTCTCGGTGCCCTTCGGACTCAGCAGCGACGGTCTGCCAATCGGCGTCCAGCTGGTCGGGCGTCGGTTCGAGGACGAGCTCGTCCTTGCCCTCGGTGAGCACTTGGAAACGGTGAGCCCAGTTCGCGGCCGCCGCCCAGCTCTGTGATGCCGGCAGCGGGGCCGGCGCAGTCGCGAACCTCGTCATCAGCTTCGGCGTCACCCGCGCCACTGTCTACCGCGCCTTGCAAGCCAACCGAGCACCTCCCCGGATCACCCTCTCCGGCATGCTGATCCAAGCAGGGGGTGCGCTGACCCCGTGAGCGCGCCACCGGTTCCGGCACACGCTCCCAACCGAAACGACCATGCCTGCGGCCGTGAGCGGTCAGCAGCGCGATCGCGGGCCCGCGCAGACACCTTCTATCGATCGGAGTAGGACGGATCCTTGCGCGAAAGCCCGCTCATGCGGCCCTGCAGGCCGCCGCCCGCTCGTGCCGCGCTGCAGCATGCACGTACTGCAGGCGGGTGCAGCTGCTGGCCACGGGCTCCTGACAGGCGAATGGCCGTGCGAACCTGACGTAGCGGAGTCGATCATGGGTCGGGTGCCATCAGCGCAGCGACGCGGTTGCCGTGCGCAGGTCGTCCAGGGCGGTCAACGCGTGATGGGCGAGCCCTGTCGCGTCGCCGCGATCACCTTCGGACCACTGGGCGTAGCCCCGCTTGAACGCGAGGACCCCCAGCTCGCTTGCGAGATGCGCTGTCGGGTCGGGGACACCGCGGGCGACGAGCGCGGTGGTCATCGCGGCTGCGAGGCCGACGTTCTTGAGGGCGTCCCGTTCCTGAAGCTCGGTGCTGGAGGCCACGGCTGCGTGGAGGCGGGGGCCGAGCTCGCGGTTCATCGGCCCCAGCGCGGTGGATGCGCGTTCGAGACCGGCCGCGACCGCTTCGAGGGGGCTCGCGCTTGCCGGCGCCTCGGAGATCCCCTCAGCGAGCAGCCTGCTCAGGGTCTCCTGACCGGCGACGAGGAGCTCACGCTTGTCGGAGAAGTGTCGGAAGAACGTGCTCTTGGTGACCCCGACCCGCTCGGCGATCTGCGCCACCGTGGTGGCGTCGTACCCCTGCTCGGTGAACAGGTCGACGGCCGCGACGACAAGTCGCTCACGCGCCCCCGGTTGCCATCGCGCCATGACCCCATCCTAGGCGACAGGACACTTATCTCATCACCCTGCTACGGTGACAGGACAACAGTCCCATCACCGTGAGGAGAGTCTGATGCACGTCTTCGTTACCGGTGGCACCGGCACCATCGGCTCGGCCGTCGTCGCCGAGCTGCTCGGCCACGGCCACACCGTCCTCGCGCTGGCCCGCTCGGAGGGCTCCGCCAAGACCCTCGCCGACGCCGGTGCCGAGGCTCTGCTCGGAGGGCTGACCGACCTCGACGTGCTGCGGTCCGGCGTCGCGCAGGCTGACGGGGTGATCAGCCTGGCGTTCGGACGCGACTACAGCAGCCCGGACGCGCTCGCGCAGGCCATCGCCGAGGAGAGCGCCGCCCTCACCGTGCTGGGGGAGGCGCTCATCGGAAGCGACCGCCCGATCGTCACGGTCTCGGGTACCCCTTGGGTGCCGGGCCGCATCGCGACCGAGGCCGATCCGCTGCCGACCGACGGGCCGGTGGGCGGTCGAAGCCGTTCGGTGATGGCGCTGCTCGATCTGGCCTCGCGTGGGGTGCGCAGCACCGCCGTCCGTATGCCGCGCACGGTTCACAACGAGGGCATGGGCGGATTCGCCGGCCTGCTGACCGATGCCGCGCGCCGATCCGGGGTGGCCGGGTACCCCGGCGAGGGCACCCAGCGCTGGCCGGCCGTGCACGCCCTCGACGCCGCGGTCCTGTTCCGACTCGCGCTCGAGTCGGCGCCGGCCGGGACGTCCTGGCACGCCGTGGCCGACGAGGGCGACGCGGTGCGGGACATCGCCACCGTCATCGGTCGGCGACTGGGCCTGCCGGTCGAGGCGGTGCCGCAGGAAAACTTCGGCCCGTTCGGACCGATCTTCGCGATGGACCAACCGGCCTCCAGCGCCCACACCCGCCAAGCCCTCGGGTGGCAGCCCACCCACGCGAGCCTCCTCGAGGACCTCGACGACATCCAGCTCTGACGCGCTGACAGAAACAGGTCGCGAGCAGCGCTGCGTGGATCGTCTGGCGGCAGCGACCGCAGGGCGGCGGGGTCGGGCCAAGCGGGAAATTGCCGGGCGACGGCAACGGTCTCCCCGCGCCTCTCATTCGGTTACCGTCGAACCCGTCACGCGTCACCAACATTTGCCGGAGCGGTCAGGCAGCGGGGGCTCTCCCCCTTCCCTAGTTTCGGGTCACTGATATGCCGGAGCGGTTCACTGACCCCGCGGGAGGGGGGTGAACCCAGCTACTGCGCGTACCTAAAGAGGCTCTTCACAATCCAGGGTGTAGTCGGGGTCTGAAGCCGCCGGTCTCGAGCAGTGATCTGGCGATGTAGTTGGTGATGGTGAACTCGACATCGCAGATGTCGGCGTACGTGGCGGCTTCAACTTCAGTGCCCGCGAAGTGGAGGAGGCACTGCTTCCGGCCAGGGCCTTCGTCGTGTCGGTGCGTGACTACTGCTGGACCAGGTGCGTGCGCGGGAGCGCGGTCCCGCCGGTAACGATCAGGTCGGTCTCGTGCCCGTGTCGAGACATGTGTCCCGTCTTCGGCTCCTACCGTGGCCGCGGTCACAGGCGTGCCGTACAACTGGCTGCGGACCCGACGACGGGACAGGGAGAACGCCATGGACCTGCGACTCCTGCAGCAGTTCGTGTCCGTCGCCGAGGAGGGCAGCATCCGCAGCGGCGCCCGCCGCTTGATGATCGCCCAGCCCGCCGTGTCCAAGGGGCTGCAGCGGCTCGAACGTCAGGTCGGCACGGCGCTGCTGCTCCGCTCCCCGCACGGCATCGAGTTGACCCCTGCCGGCGCGCTGCTGCTCGAGGAGGCTCGCGACATCCTCGACCGGATCAGCCGCGTCGTGCACGCAGTGCGCGACACCGGGCAGCGCCCGCGGAAGATCACCATCGGGCTCCTGGCCGGCGCCGTCGCCGCGGCGGAGCTGACCGAGCACATCGTGCGCACCTACCGGCGCCAGCACCCCGGCCTGACGGTGTCACTGCGTGAGCTGACCTTCCCCGACCAGTTCTCCGCGGTGGCCGCCGGCGAGGTCGACGTCGCGATCGTCCGCCCGCCGTACGACCGCGACGAGCTGGAGGCCGAGGTCTTGTTCGACGAGCCGCTCGTCCTGTGCTGCAGCTCGTACCACGAGCTGGCCGATGCCGAGGAGATCGGCATCGAGGACATCCTCGACGAGCCGATGCTCGACATGACCGGTGCGCCCCGGGTCTGGACCGACTTCTGGCATCTGCGCGAGTTCCGCGGAGGCCCGGCGCGTACCGCCGCGGACCCGGTGGCCACCCTCTCAGAGCTCCAGCTCGCGGTGTCGCTCGGGTCGGTGGTCACCCCGGCTGCGGCGAGCGCGTGGCGGATCGGGCTGGCGAGCTCGTCGCTCAGCGCGATCCCGATGCGGGACGCGCCCCGCTCGCAAGTCGCCGTCGCCACCCGGCACCGGGAGACGCGGGCCGACGTCGCCGACTTCTTCGACTGCGCCCGCGAGATCAGCGGGGCCTGCCTCGACCGCGTGCCGGGAGCAGCTGCTCCGACCGTCTGATTCACCTGCGTCGCCGGTGACCCCGGCGGCGCTGTCGCGTGCGCGCGCCAGGCCCTATGCAGGCTCGGTATAGGGCTATGCCACATCGGTTCTACCTGACCGAACGAGATCCCGCTCACACTCGGTCCAGCTCCGACGGGCCTTCACCCCCGTTCGACAAGGACTCTGGGAGGTGCGATGAAGCACTGCGATTACGTCGTGGTCGGCGCGGGATCCGCGGGCTGTGTGCTGGCCGATCGGCTCGGCGCCGAAGGGCACAGCGTCCTGGTCCTCGAGGCCGGCGGCCAGGATGACGACCTGATGGTCAAGGTTCCCGCGCTGTTCTCCGGCATGTTCCAGGGCCCGAACGACTGGAACTACAACTCCGAGCCGGAGCCGGGCCTGTTCGGGCGGCGGGTGTACCTGCCGCGCGGCAAGATGCTCGGCGGCAGTTCGTCGATGAACGCGCTGATCTATATGCGCGGCTCGCGCCATGACTACGACGGCTGGGCGCGCGACCACGGCGCCACCGGATGGTCCTACGACGAGGTGCTGCCTTACTTCGTGCGTTCGGAGACGAACGCCGACATCCATGACCGGTTCCATGGCACCGACGGCGGGCTGCATGTGACCACGCAGCGCTGGGTCTCCCCGCATGCCGGGGCCTTCGTCGAGTCCGCCGTTGCGGCGGGCATCGAGCGCAACCCCGACTTCAACGGGGCGGAGCAGGCCGGCGCGGGGATGTTCCAGGTGACGGCGAAGGACGGGAGGCGCTGCTCCACCGCCGACGCCTTCCTCCGGCACGCGCTGGAGCGGCCGAACGTCGAGCTGGTCACCCATGCCACCGTGCGCCGGGTGGTGCTCGACGGCACGCGCGCGGTGGGCGTCGAGTACGAGCACGAGGGCGCGCTGCACACCGCGGTCGCTGAGCGCGAGGTGGTGCTGAGCGCCGGCGCCTACAACTCCCCGAAGTTGCTGATGCTATCCGGCATCGGCCCGGCCGCGCACCTGCGTGAGCTGGGCATCGACGTCGTGGTCGACTCGCCGAACGTCGGCGCGCATCTCCAGGATCACCCGCTGACGCTGTTGCACTGGGCAACCTCGGCGCCGCACACGCTCGCCGAGGCCGCCGACCCGGCCCACATGGAACAGTGGTTCGCCGACGGGACCGGGATGATGAGCTCGAACGCGGCGGAGTCGGGGGTGCTGTGGCGCTCCGAGGAGAGCTTGGAGGCGCCGGACTTCGAGATCATCTTCGTGCCGGGGTACTTCTGGGAGCACGGGATGCGCCGGCCGGGTGAGGCCGGAATGACCATCGGACTGTCGTACAACGGCCCGTCCTCGCGCGGTTCGGTGCGGCTGCGCTCTTCCAACCCCTCCGATTCGCCACGGATCGTCAGCAACCTGCTCTCGCAGCAGTCGGAGGTCGACGCGGTCGTGCGAGCCGTCGGCCTCGTCGACGAGATCGTCTCCCGCGGGCCGCTGGCGGAGGTGTTGGGCGAGCGGGTCAACCCCGGGCCCGGACTCGGTGCCCACGAGCTGCCGGCCTGGATTCGCGCCGAGACCCAACACATGTACCACCCGACGTGCACAGCCCGGATCGGCGCGCCCGCCGACGGCGTCGTCGACCCGCAGCTGCGCGTGCACGGCGTGCAGGGGCTCCGGGTGATTGACGCGTCGGTCATGCCGCGGATCGCCTCGGGCAACACGAACGCGCCGACGATCATGATCGGCGAGCGCGGAGCCGACCTCCTGCTCGACCGCACGGTGGGGGCCGCCGAGCCAGCAGTCCCCGTCTCGGCCTGAGCCCACTCCCGCACGAACTCGATGAGGAGCGATCCACCATGACCACCACGCAGGCCCTCGACACCGACGCCCGAATCCCCGACGACATCGCCGCGGCCGCGATCCTGCCCACGAGCTACGCCGACGAGGAGAACATCACCTACCCGGCGTTCCGCTGGCTGCGGCAGAACAACCCCTTCGGCGTCGCGCACGTCGAGGGCTTCGACCCCATCTGGCTGGCCACCACGCAGGCCGACATCCTCGAGATCGAGCGAAACCCCACGGTCTTCACCAGCGGCCGCGACGAGCCGATGATCAACGATCAGGCCAGCAGCGCGTTCCTCCAGCTCATGCGTGGTGACGCCCGCACCCTGGACACGCTCGCCTACATGGACGCGCCCGAGCACACGAAGATCAAGAACGTGACCAGCAACTGGTTCCTGCCGGCCAACGTGCGCAAGCGCGAGGACGCCATCCGCACGCTCGCGCGGGAGGCCGTCGACCACTTGATGTCGTTCGACGGGGCGTGCGACGTCGTCACCGACTTTTCGCTGCGCTACCCGATCCGAGTGCTCATGACGCTGTTCGGGATCCCGCGTGAGGACGAGGCCCTGATGCTCGGGCTCACTCAGGAGCTGTTCGGGACCACGGACCCCGACGAGCAGCGGGAGGAGGTGGCCATGGAGCCCGACGTCGCCGCGCGGATGTGGCGGGCGGCCATCGCGGACTTCTTCGCGTACTTCAACAACCTCTCCGCAGCACGGCGCGCGGATCCCACCGACGACCTCGCGTCGATCATTGCGAACGCACGGGTGGACGGCGAACTGCTGCCCGAGTCGTTCGTCAACGGCTACTACATCGCCATTGCCACGGCGGGCCACGACACGACCGCCTCAACGATCTCCGGGGCGATTCAGGCGTTTGGGCGCTTCCCCGACCAGCTCGACGCGGTGCGCAACGAGCTTTCCCTGATCCCGGCGCTGGTGGAGGAGGCGTTGCGCTGGGTGTCCCCGGTGAAGCACTTCCACCGCGTCGTGGGTCAGGACACCGAGTTCCGGGGGCGGTCGCTCAAAGAGGGAGACCATGTGATGTTGCTCTACCCGTCGGCCAACCGGGACGAGGCCGTGTTCGAGAGCCCGGACGTCTTCGACGTCACACGGCGCCCGAACAAGCACCTGGCGTTCGGCTTCGGCCCGCACATGTGCATCGGGCAGCACGTGGCGAAGCTGGAGATGAACATCCTCTTCGAGGAGCTGCTGCCGAAGATCACGTCGGTGAGCCTGGCCGGGGACGCGAAGTACGTCGCCGCCAACTTCCTGTCCGGGTTGAAGACCCAGCCGATCACCTTCACGAAGGCCTGACCGGGGAGAAGATGATTGACGACTCCACGCGGGTCGCCGTCGTCGGAGCAGGGCACGGCGGTGCGGCGGCGGCGGCTCTGCTCCGACAGCACGGCTTCACCGGCCCGCTCACGCTGCTTGGGGCGGAACGCCACGTGCCGTACCACCGGCCGCCGCTGTCGAAGTCGGCCCAGGGGAGCGGGTCCGGTCCGCCTGACCCGCTCCGCCCGGCGGGCTTCTACCCCGATCAGCGCATCGAGCTCCGGCTCGACGCGCCGGTCCGGGCGCTCGACCCGGTCGCTCACCTGCTGCATCTCGGCGACGGGTCCGTGCTGCCGTACGACGTCGCGATCTTGGCGACCGGTGCCCGGCCGCGCCCGATCCCGGTGCCAGGAGCCGAGCTGCCCGGTGTCCATTTCCTGCGCACGCTGGACGACGCGCGGCGGCTCGGCGACGACCTCGGCCCCGGACGGCGGCTCGTGGTCGTGGGCGGCGGCTACATCGGACTGGAGGTCGCCTCGACCGCCCGACGGCTGGGCGCGCAGGTGACTGTCCTCGAGGCGGGCGAGCGGGTGCTCGGCCGCAGCGCCGGGCTCGCCATCGCGGCCTGGCTCACCGACCGGCACCGCGCCCAGGGCACCTGCATCACCCTCGGCGCCGCCGTCGACCGGTTCGAGGCGGGCGCCGACGGCCGGGTCGCCGCCGTCGGGCTGGCCGATGGGTCCGTGCTGCCCTGCGATGTGGCGCTCGTCGGGGTGGGAGCGCAGCCCTGCGATGAGCTGGCCCGCGCCGCCGGCCTGCGCTGCGACAACGGAGTGGTCGTCGACGACCGGGCGCGCACCTCGGCTGCAGGCGTCCACGCGATCGGCGACATGACCCGCCGCCCGCTGCACCCCTACCCGGGGCTGCACCGCCTGGAGAGCATCCCGAGCGCGGGGGAGCAGGCCACGCAGGCGGTTGCCGACCTGCTCCGCCTGCCGGTGCCGAAGCCCGAGGTGCCGTGGTTCTGGTCGGACCAGTTCGACCTGAAGCTCAAGATTGCGGGGTTGCCCGCGCTGGCCGAGAAGTCCGTGGTGCGCGGCGACCCCGACGGGGACCGCTTCGCGCTGTTCCATCTCGACGGAGCGGGGCGCGTCGTGTCGGTCGAGACCGTCAACGCCGGCGGCGAGTTCATGGCCGGCAAGAAGTGGATCGCCGATGGCATCGTCGTGGACCCCGACGGGCTGGCCGACCCCTCGACGTCTCTGCGCACCCTGATCTCCCGAGGAGCACCGTGACCCAGATCAAGATCACTTTCGTGGACGCGGCCGGTGACGCGCGCTCCGTCGAGGTCGAGCCGAATGGCACTGTCATGGAAGCGGCGATGCTGAACAACGTCAGCGGAATCGTCGCCGAGTGCGGCGGCGGGTGCTCCTGCGCGACCTGCCACGTCTACGTCGCGCAGGAGTGGCTCGACCGGTTCCCGGCCGCAATGCCTGAGGAGACCGACCTCGTCGAGTTCCTGGACGGGGCGCAGCCCAACTCCCGGCTGTCCTGCCAGTTGGAGCTCACCCCGGACCTCGACGGCCTGACCGTCCACCTACCCCCCGACCAGGTCTGAGGACCCGGCTGATTGAGAGGCACAACCCATGACAGATCACGGCACGGCAAACCACGACACTCTCTACATCGGCGGTGACTGGGTCGCGCCAGCCGGCAGCGACACGATCACCGTCGTCTCGCCGTCCACCGAGGAGGTCATCGGCTCGGTGCCGGAGGCCGCGGAGACGGACGTCGACCGCGCCGTCGACGCGGCGCGTACAGCGTTCGACGACCCGCGGGGCTGGGCGCACTGGACGCCGCAGGCCCGCGCTGAGGTGCTCGAACGGTTCGCCGTCGCCCTCGACGCGCGCGCCGCGGCCACGGCCGAGGCCGTGAGCAGCCAGAACGGTATGCCGGTGCAGATCTCGCAGGCCTTTGAGTCCGTCTTCCCGGCGCTGCTGCTGCGGTACTACAGCGGGCTCGTCACCTCCCGGGGTGCCGAGGAGCGCCGCGAGGCGATGTTCGGGGGCACCACCGTCGTCCGGCGTGAGCCGATCGGAGTGGTCGCCGCGATCGTCCCGTGGAACTTCCCGCAGGCGCTCGCGTTCCTCAAGATCGCCCCCGCGTTGGCGGCCGGTTGCACGCTCGTGGTCAAGCCGGCGCCGGAGACGGTGCTGGACTCCTATGTCATGGCGCAGGCCGCGACCGAGGCCGGCCTCCCTGCCGGGGTGCTGAACATCGTGCCGGCCGGCCGGGAGGTGGGCGCGTACCTCGTCGCGCACCCGGGGATCGACAAGGTCGCCTTCACCGGTTCGACCGCCGTGGGGCGCGTGATCGCCGAGACCTGCGGGCGGCTGCTGCGTCCGGTCACGCTGGAGCTCGGCGGCAAGTCCGCCGCGATTGTCCTGGACGACGCCGACCTTGCCTCGAACCTGGAGTCGTTCTTCGGCGCCACGTTGCTCAACAACGGCCAGACCTGCTTCCTCAGCACGCGGGTGCTGGCTCCGCGTAGCCGCTACGACGAGATCGTCGACGTCGTCACGGGACTGGCCAGCAGCCTGAAGGTCGGCGACGCACTTGACCCGGCCACCCAGATCGGGCCGATGGTCTCCGGCCGCCAGCGCGATCGCGTGGAGAGCTACATCGCCAAGGGTCTCGCCGACGGCGCCCGCGTCACCACGGGCGGGGGCCGTCCGAAGGACCGGGATCGTGGGTTCTTCGTCTCGCCGACGGTCTTCGCCGACGTCGACAACAACCACACCATCGCCCAGGAGGAGATCTTCGGGCCGGTCCTCGCGGTGATCCCCTACACCGACGAGGCCGACGCGATCCGGATTGCCAACGACAGCGACTTCGGGCTCGGCGGATCGGTGTGGAGCATCGACCCCGAGCGCGCCGCCGGGGTCGCCAGAAGGGTCCGCACCGGGTCGATCGGGATCAACTCCTACGTCAACGACCCGGTCTCGCCCTTCGGCGGTGTCAAGTCCAGCGGGCTCGGCCGCGAGATGGGCCCTGAGGGCCTGGCCGGTTACGAGGTCCTGAAGTCCATTTATCAAGCGCCCTGATCCTGCACGCGAGAACGCCCGCCGTCCCACGGGACGGCGGGCGTTTTGCCCGGCAGCCGGCAGCGGCTGCCCTTATGCAAGCCTCAGAAGCCCGCCGGGTCGGAGTCGAGCGTCGTGCGGTCGAGCACCTCGAGCAGGGCATTGTTCCCGTCGCCGGTCGCGAGGTATTGCTCCAGACAGATCCACGCCAGCACGACGTCCCCGGCCGCCTCGAGGTGGAGCGAGGCGTTGGCTAACCGCGTGGCCTGGTCGGTGACCGAATTGAGGGTCGCGGTCACCTCCACCAGCCTGCCCAGCGCGGCGGAGAGCGCCTTCTCACACAGCTCGTGGTCCCCGCAGGAGATCCACATCTTGTTGCCGAAGAGCCGGTAGGTGCCGTCCTCGCGCGGCTCGGCGCGGGTGGTGATATTCGACAGCGAGGAGCCCGCCTGCGGCTGGGACAGGCACATCGTGCCGTGGTAGCGGCTCGGCCCTCGACGATCGGCCGGACCCAGGTGTCGACCTGTTCGGCCGAGCCGTGGGCGAGCAGCAGGTCCCCGTTCGCGACGCTCAGGAACGTGTAGCCCCAACTGCTGATGTTGGCAGCCTGGAAATTGGCGAACGCAGCCGTCTGTAGTACCTGCGGGAGCTGCAGGCCGCCCACCTTGGCGTCCATCCCGCTGCCGACCAGGCCCGCTTCCCGACCGCGTGAACCGCCGCCTGCACCTCGGGGTTCAGCCGGACCCGCCCGTCGACGAGTTCGGGCTCGTGGCTGTCGTTCAGTTTGTTGTGCGGCGCGAACCGCTCCGCGGCGACGGTCGCTCAGAGGTCGAGCACGTGTCGAAGGTCTCGCGGCTGTGCTCGGCGTACCGCTCGCGCTTGACCAGGCTCTCCACGTCAAGCCAGTCGTAGAGCTGGAAGTCCAGGTCTGCCCGGGAGAGCAGGAACCGGGCGGTGGTCGGGACGCCCATCGTCACTCCGGTCGTCCGAGTAGTCGGCCGCGGTCGAATGAACCGGCTCGGCAGGGCCCCGACGAGCGTCGGCCGTCGTGCGGAGCCGCGACGCATGTCTCGGTCGGTCGCGACCGCGGTCGCTACGCCGGGCCCCGGCGGATCGCTTGACTGGCGGCACGGGTGAGATCCCCGTCACGACGACGACGCCGGGGCCGCCGTCCCCGGCACGCACGGCGAAGGGAACGAAGATGTCGGAGGACGCGCTTGTCGGGCAGCTGGATCTCGACCCGGTGGCCCTCAAGCTGAAGTACGCGGAGGAACGCGACAAGCGGATCCGGCCCGAGGGACAGAGCCAGTACGTGGGGACCGGTGGGAAGTTCGCGGCCTTCGGGGCCGACCCGTGGGCCGACCCCCACTTCGATAGGGAGTCGATCCGTGACCACACCACGGTGATCGTGGCGGGCGGTGGCTTCGGCGGCCTGGTCATGGGTGCGCGGCTGCGCGAGGCCGGGATCACGGACATCCGAATCATCGAGATCGGGGCGGACTTCGGCGGTACCTGGTACTGGAACCGCTATCCGGGTGCCATGTGCGACCTCGAGGCCCACATCTACCTGCCCCTACTCGAGGAGCTGAACTACGCGCCCCGGCATCGCTACTCCTACGCGCCGGAGATGCTCGAGCACAGCCAGCGGATCGGCAAGGTCTACGGGCTCTACGACAAGGCGCTGTTCCAGACCAGGATCACCGGCGCCGAGTGGCGGGAGGAGCAACAGCGATGGTTCCTCACCACCGACCGCGGCGACGAACTCACGGCGGACCACCTCGTGCTCGCCTGCGGCAGGCAGAGCCTGCCCAAGCTGCCGAACCTGCCGGGAATCGGCGGCTTCCGGCCGCACACCTTCCACTCCAGCCGATGGGACTACGCCTACACCGGTGGGGATGCCTCACAGCCGAACCTGACGAAGCTGCGGGACAAGCGCGTCGGGATCATCGGCACCGGCGCCACCGCGATCCAGATCGTCCCCGAGGTCGCCAAGTGGGCGAAGGAGCTGGTCGTCTTCCAACGCACGCCCTCGACGGTCGGAATCCGCGGCCAGTGCGAGACGCCAGCGGACTGGGCGGACATGTCGCAGCCAGGCTGGCAGCAGGCGCGCCGCGAGAACTTCCAGGCCTACCTGCTCGGCCTGCGCCCGGACGAGGACCCCGTCGCCGACGGCTGGACCACCACGCTGGACGTGCTCATCCCGGAGACCGCGCAGGAGCTGACCCGCAGGTTGGGACGGGCGCCGACCCAGGAGGAGCTCCTCCACTTCTCCGAGATCAACGACTACAGGGTCATGAACGGTTTCCGCGCGCGGGTCCGGGAGATCGTCGAGGACCCGGACGCCGCTGCGGCCCTCACCCCCTGGTACCGCTGGTGGTGTAAGCGGCCGTGCTTCCACGACGACTACCTGCCCGCCTTCAACCGGGACAACGTCACCCTCGTCGACACGGACGGCAGGGGAGTCACCGGGTTCACCGAGACCGCGGTGGTCGTGGGCGACGAAGAATACGAGGTCGACTGCCTCATCTTCGCCACGGGCTTCGAGGCGGCGATCCCTTACACCCGCCTGGCGGGTTTCGACGTCACGTCGCGTGGGACGGCCCTGTCCGACCACTGGGGCGCTCAGGTGCGGACGCTGCACGGGGTCAGCACCGACGGCTTCCCGAACCTGTTCTTCGTGGGCGGCAACGTACAGACGGCCATGGCGGTCAACGCGGTGCACCTGATCGACGAGCTGGCTCAGCACGTCGCCTACATCATCGCGGAGAGCCGCGAGCGCGGTCTGTCCAGTGTGGAGCCGGAGCCAGCGGGCGTGGACGCCTACGTGGACTTGATCGTCGCCTCGGAGAAGAACAAGGCGAGCTTCCGGTTCTACGCCGAGTGCACGCCCGGCTACTACAACGGCGAAGGCAACGCGAAGACCGGCGAGGACCTGTTCTCCGGTGCCCGCTACGGCGACGGGGCTCTGGCGTACTACGACCTGCTTCGCACGTGGCGGTCCGCGGGCACGATGGCCGGGATGACCGGCCCCGAGGCACGCCCGGTCTTAGGATCGTCTGACGGGTTGCCCGTCCGGGCACCAGAGACGGGGAGCGCGTCCGGCCGCGACAGACGGTCCGCTCGGTCGCGGCATCGGTCTCGACCTCACGCCGAACCGTGGTTCAGCCCACTACAGACCTGTACAAAACCGGTGGTCGAGGCGCTGGAGCGCCTGCTCGACATCGCCTTCGAAGGAGAATGGCATGGATCAGAACTACGCGCAGGTCGCAGAGGCCTCGCCGACCCAGGCCCGCCGGGTGTGGGTGTCGAGCTTCCTCGGCGCGACGATCGAGTTCTACGACTTCAGCATCTACTCGACCGCCTCCGCGCTGGTCCTCGCGCCGCTGTTCTTCGCCGCGTCGAGCCCCACCGTCGGCCTGGCGATCTCGTTCGGGACGCTCGCGATCGGCTATGCGGCGCGTCCCATCGGCGCGGCGATCTTCGGCCACTACGGCGACCGCATCGGCCGTAAGAGCACCCTCATCTCGACCATCATCCTGATGGCGGCGGCGACCTTCCTGATCGGATGCCTGCCGACCACGGCCCAGATCGGTGAGCTCGCGCCGATCCTGCTGATCCTGCTCCGGCTGCTGCAGGGCGTGTCCGTCGGCGGCGAGTGGGGTGGCTCGGTCGTCATGACGACCGAGCACAGCACCGAGGGCCGCCGGGGGCTGATGGGGAGTGCCACCCTGACCGGCGCGTCGGCGGGCGTGCTGCTCGGGTTCGCCGCCTACGCGATCATGGTCCCGCTCTCCGGGGACGGCTTCCTGAGCTGGGGCTGGCGGGTCCCGTTCTGGGTCACGGCCCTGCTGTTCGCGCTCGCGATCTACATGCGGCTGAAGGTTACCGAGAGCCCGGTCATGGTGAAGCTCCAAGAGGACCAGCCCGCGCAGAAGCAGTCCCTGCCGATCAAGGTCCTGTTCACCCGGTACCCGGGGACTGTGTTCAATGCGGCCGGGGTGTTCGTCGGGGCGTTCATGCTCCAGCAGGTGATGATCAGTTTCTTCGTCTCCTACGCGGTGAGCGACCTCGGACAGTCCCGTTCGGCGATGGTGAACGCCTCGATGATCGGTGTCGCGGTGTCGTTCGTCGGTATTCCGCTGGCCGGTTTGCTGACCGACCGGTTCGGCCGGCGGCCGGTCCTGATCACGGGCCTGGTGCTGCAGACGCTGAACTGCCTGCTGATCTGGCCTCTGCTCAGCTCCCAGAACTACGGGCTGATCGTGGTCAGCTTCTGCCTCGTCTTCCTCTTTCACTCGCTGTGCTACGCCCCGCTCGGCGCCTTGTTCTCAGAGCTGTTCCCGAGCGCGATGCGCTACACCGGGGTCTCGATGGCCTACCAGCTCGCCTCGCTGATCGGTGGGTTGGGCCCACTGTTCGCCACGCTCCTCATCGCGGGTGGGCTGAGCCCGCTGTGGGTGATCGGGATGCTCCTGCTCGCGCTGCTGGTCTCGCTCACCTGTGCACTGCTCCTGCCGCGCACGGACCATGTCGACCTCGCCGAGATCGGGGTGGCCCCGACCACGGCCCCGGCGGCGCCGCCGTCGGTGCTCGTCGAGGGGAGCGCCCGCTGACGGGGGCACGACGTTCGCCGCCCCGGGGGGCGGACGTCGGTATACGGTGCAACCAGCGCAGTGCCGCCGCTATGACCCGCCGGGAGCGCCCGATGACGACGCGTTCACGACCGCCCCTCGTCGGGGAGCCGACGGATCCGCTCGGCGACGGGCGGTCCGGTCAGGCCACCCGCTGGGCCCGGCAGACCGCGGCGTTCGCCGAGGCGGCGTCCGTGATCGCGCGCGAGGCTGAGCTGTCCACGGTCCTGGACCGGCTGGCGTCCGAGGTCCGGGCGGTGACCGGGCTGCTGACCTGCGCGATCATCCTGGTGGACGAGGTCACCGAGGCCCTGCGGCACGTGGGTCGCTCCGGGCTGCCGGACGACTACCCGACCCGGGTCGAAGAGGCCAGGCGCAACGGTGCCCCGATGGTCACGCTCGACGCCTACCGGCTCCGCCGGGCCGTGGTCGCCACCGGTTCGCGGGCGAGAGTACTCGCCGACCCCCGCTGGGCGCCGACCCAGAACATCGTGCGGCACAACGACTGGGACACCTTCGTCGCGGTACCGTTGATCGTCCGCGGTGACGCGATCGGGGTCATGACCGGCTTCAGCCCGGGCGGCACGGAGCCCTCGCCGGAGGACATGCAATTCCTCCAGATCATGGCCGACCACGCCGCGATTGCCGTCGACAACGCCCGGATGTCGGCGCAGCTGCAGCTGCGTGCCGTCGAGGGGGAGCGGCAGCGGCTCGCCCGGGACATGCACGACTCCGTGAGCCAGGCAATCTTCTCCCTCACGCTCCACACCCGTGGCCTCGAGTTGCGGGTCCAGGAACCGGGCGAAACCCCGCTCGACCGGCAGGAGCTCGCCGACGGGCTTCGCGAGCTGCGGGTGCTCGCTCAGGAGGCGCTGAGCGAGATGCGCTCGCTCATCGAGTGCCGCAGGCCGCTCGAGCTCCGTGACGGCGGCCTGCTCCGGGCGCTCGGGACGCTCGCCGAGTCGACCTCGCGCAAGACCGGGCTCACGGTCGAGGTCCACTGCGGTCTGGAGGGGCAGCCGCACCTCGACCAGACTGTTGAGGAGGACCTTTTCCGCCTGGTCCAGGAGGCGTTGAACAACGTGGCGAAGCACGCCCAGGCCCGAACCGTCGCGGTGGAGGTACTGGCCGAGGGGCAGGACGGGCTGGCCGTCGAGGTGATCGACGACGGCGTGGGGCTGGGAGAGCCCTCCGGGGTGCGGGCGCATTTCGGCATGGAGACGATGCGGGAGCGCGCCACCCGGCACGGCGCACGGTTGACCTTCGGTCCCGGTCCCGGGCCCGGGGGCATCGGGACCCGGGTCCGGGTGAGCCTGCCGGGCGTCCTCGGCTGAAGCCTTTCTCCGGTGCGACTTTGTCGCGAACCCCTGCGACCGACGTCGCTCGTCGGCGGCGCCGGTGCCGGGTTGATTCGGCACCGCACACCGTCGAGGAAAGAGTCGTCGATGACATCCGACACCGTCGAGGCGCCCGCCGGTCCGCACGACCTTGCACCGATCCGGGCACTGGCCACCGAGGCGGCCGAACTGCAGTTCGACCGTCTCCCGGCGGAGGTGGTGGCACTGGCCGGGATGAGCGTGCTGGACACCCTCGGGGTCGCCCTCGCCGGGCGGGCGGAGCCGGTCGTCCAGCTCGTCCGGGAGGAGTTGGTCGGGCCGGGCGACGCCGTGCTCTGGGGTGGCGCACGGAGCGATCCAGGGTCGGCTGCCCTCGTGAACGGAGTGGCCGCTCACGCCCTCGACTACGACGACTACGCACCCGGATCCGGCCTGCATCCCTCGGCGCCGCTCGTCGCCGCGCTGCTGGCGGCGGCGTCGCTGGAGAACGGGCGCGGCCGGACCGTCACCGGACGTGACCTGGTCGCCGCCTATGTCGCGGGGTACGAGGTCCAGGAGCGGCTCGGGCTGGTGCTCTGGCTCTCGCACGACGCGCGCGGCTTCCACACCACCGGGACGGCGGGCACGGTCGGGGCGGCCGCTGGGGCGGCGCACCTGCTCGGTGCGAGGCCCCGGGAGATGGCCGCGGCCCTGGGCCTCGGCGCGACGGACGCCGCCGGGGTCAAGGCGATGTTCGGCTCGATGGGCAAGCCGTACCACGCCGGCGGGCCGCCGCGTCGGGTCTGCGGGCCGCCCGGCTCGCGATGCGCGGCATGACCGTCGGGGACGATCCGTTGTTCGGCGCGCAGGGCTGGTCGCAGCGTCATCCGCGGCGTCGCCGACCGACCTCGGGCCCGTCCGGGCGTCGTTCGGCGAGCCGTGGCACGTCGTCGGCGTGCTACCCAAGCTCACCCCGTCGTGCTTCGGCACGCACGCCGCGATCGCTTGTGCGCTCGACGTCCGGGCCGCGGTGGGCGAGCAACCGATCCGGAGGATTGTCCTGACGATCCCACCGGTGTTGCTCGACGTCTGCGCCATCCCGACGCCACGGACCGGCCTGGAGGGCAAGTTCAGCCTCGCGTACGCGACCGCGCTGCGGTACGGCACGTTTCGGTCGCCTCGTTCACCGACGAGGCGGTGCGGGCGGACACGGTCGTGAAGCTCGGCTCCCGGGTGGAGCTCGTGCTCGACGACGGCCTGGTCAAGACCGCCACGAGGCTGTGGGTCGAGCTGGGCGACGGTCGGGTGCTCACTGCCGAACGCGATGCGGCACGACGGCTCTGGGTGGACAGCCCGGAGGAGGTCCGCCCGCAGGTGGAGCAGAAGTTCCTCGAGCTCGCCCAGGGCGTCGCCGCACCCGCGGACGTCGTCGCGACGCTGCGCGACCTGCCCGCGTTGCCGGACGTGGAGGCACCGTCGACGCTGCTGGTCTGTGCGCGCTGAGGGGGCGCGACAAGTGTCTCGACTTCGTCGGTCTCAAAAGAAAGTCGTCAACCACAAACTATTGTCGGCGCAGCGTTCGGCTTCGGTAGCAGCACCGCGGGCCGCGCCGATCAGGACCCGAGGCGATCCCATGAGCAGCACCACCGGCGAGCGAGCCGATCCCGTGCTCGCCGAGTTCCCCGTCCGCAGGCGCGGGGCCTTCTTCGAGAAGTTCGCGCCGGGCGAGGTGTTCGAGCACCACTGGGGCCGCACCCTCACCAGCGCCGACAACGTGCTGTTCAGCTCGTCGCTGTGCTACTGGAACCCGATGTACCTGGACACCGAGTACGCGATCGCGCACGGTCACCCGGACGCGGTGGTCAACCCGATGCTGGTGCTCTGCACGGTGATCGGGCTTTCGGTGGAGGACCTCAGCGAGAGCGGTGGCCCGTTCCTGGGCATCGAGGACTGCGAGTTCCCCACGCCGGTGTACCCCGGTGACACCCTCACCGCCAGCTCGGAGGTGCTCGCAGTCCGCGAGTCGTCCAGCCGTCCGGGGACCGGGATCGTCACCTGGCGCACGGTCGGCAGCAACCAGCGAGGAGAGACCGTGTGCACGTACGTCCGCAGCAACCTGCTCGCCAAGCGGGGGACCGAGTGAGCGCCGAGCTGCCGGGCCCGGCCCTGCCCCCGCCCTGGAACACGCCCGAGCGCGCCGCGCTGCTGGCCGGGGCCCGCCGGTTCAGCCTGGAGCGGCTCAAGCCCGTCGCGGACGTGCTCGACCCGCAGCGCGCGGACATCCCGGCCGACGTGCTCGCCGAGATGGGCGCGCTGGGCTACTTCGGGGTCATGATCCCGAAGGAGGACGGCGGGCTGGCCGCCGGCGTGTTCGAGTACTGCCTGGTGTCCGAGGAGCTGGCCCGGTCCTGGCTGAGCGCCGCGAGCATCATCGCCCGCGCCCAGGGCCTGGGTACCGCGGTCGGCGACGAGGAGCGGCGCCGCGAGCTGCTGGCCCGCAGCGCCCGCGGCCAGTGGATCGGCGCCGCGGCGTTCTCCGAGCCGGAGGCAGGCTCGGACCTCGCCGGGGTGGCCACCACCGCCGTCCGGGAGGGCGACGAGTTCGTGGTCTCCGGGCACAAGCGCTGGTGCGGCAACGCCGTCGCCGCGGACTTCATCGTGGTGCTGTGCCGGTTCGACGACGCGGAGCATGGCGGGTCGCGATCGGAGGGCCTGCGCACCCTGCTGCTGGAGAAGAAGCCGGGCGAACTGCCCGGGGGCGTCACGGCCACGCCGATCGACAAGATCGGCTACCACGGCATGACGACCTACGACCTGGTCCTGGACCGCGTCCGGGTGCCGGTGTCGGCGCAGGTCGAGGCGTTCGGGATGCCGGTGGCCCGCGGCGAGGGCTTCGCGGTCCTGGAGCAGGGCCTCAACATGGCGCGCGTGCAGACCGCGGCCCGCGCGGTCGGTCTCGCCCGGGGGGCGGTGGAGGACTCCGCCGCGTACCTGGAGCAGCGGGTGCAGTTCGGCCGGCCGATCGGGCACTTCCAGGCGCTGCGTTTCCAGCTCGCCGAGATGGCGGCCCGGGTGGACCAGGCGCGGGCCTACTACCGGCAGGTCGCGACCCTCATGGACGAGGGTGTGCCATGCGAGACCGAGGCCGCCATGGTGAAGCTGATGGCGACCGAGATGGCGGCGGAGGTCACCGCCCAGGCCATCCAGCTGCACGGCGGCAACGGCTACACCACCGAGCACCAGGTGGAGCGGTACTGGCGGGACGCCCGGCTCACCACGATCTTCGAGGGCACCAGCCAGATCCTGCAGCTGATCATCAGTGACCGCATGCTCGGCAAGGTGCCCCCGTGACCGCCGCCGGGACGAAGGGCCCGCTCGCGCGGCGGACCGGCGACGGGACCTGGTTCGAGGACTTCCGCCCCGGCGATCGGTGGCGGCACGCCCGCGGTGCGACGATCGAGGAGGTCGAGAACCAGCTGCTCACCAAGCTGGTGGTCAACACCGCGCAGGAGCACTGGAACGAGCACAGCATGGCCGACTCCCCGTGGGGCGACAGCCGGATCGTGTTCGGCATGATCACCGGCTCCCTCACCATCGGCCTGACCAGCCAGGACACCGCGGAGAACGCGCTCGCCGAGCTCGGCGTCACCGCGATGCGGTTCCGCGCACCGGTGTTCCACGGCGACACCGTCTACGCCTACACAGAGGTCTTGGCCGCCGAGTCGGCCCCGGACCGGGACGACGCGGGCGTGGTGCGGTTCCAGCACTGGGGGGCGACCGCTGACGACCGCATCGTCTTCCAGTGTGAGCGCACCGTGCTCATCAAGCGCCGCAGCCACTGGTTCACCCGCTGATTCCTGGAGGAACTCCCATGACCCGACCCCTGCGGGCCCGCCGATCCGAGCTGTCCGTGCCCGCCACCAGCGAGAAGATGATGGCCAAGGCCGCAGCGGGCGATGCCGACCTGGTCTTCCTCGACCTCGAGGATGCGGTGGCGCCCAACGCCAAGGACGACGCTCGGCGCGGCGCGGTCAAGGCCCTGCTCGACCTGGACTGGGGCACCAAGACCCGGGCCGTCCGGGTCAACGGCGTACACACCCGGTGGTGCCTCGACGACGTCACGGACGTGGTCACCGGCGCCGGCGACAAGCTGGACGTCCTGATCGTCCCGAAGGTCAAGGCGCCCCGGGACGTGTGGTTCATCGACACCCTGCTCACCCACCTGGAGACCAAGCTGGGCATGGAGGTCGGCCAAATCGGGTTCGAGCTGCTGATCGAGGAGGTCGAGGCGCTCGCCCGGGTCGACGAGATCGCCGCCTGCTGCCCTCGGGTCGAGGCCCTCATCCTGGGCGTCGGCGACCTCGCGGCCAGCCACGGCATGCGCGGCGCGCACATCGGCACCAGCGCGGCGTACCCGGGCGACATCTGGCACTCCGCGCGCACGAAGATGATCGTCGCCGCCCGGGTCAACGGGATCGACGCGATCGACGGCCCCTTCGGCGAGTTCCGCGACACCACCGCCTACACAGAGCAGGCCCGCTGGGCCGCCGAGCTCGGTGCCGTGGGCAAGTGGGCGATCCACCCGAACCAGGTCGGCGCCGCCAACGAGGTCTTCTCGCCCACCCCCGAGGAGATCGCCAAGGCCCACAAGATCGTCGATGCGATGCGGGCCGCCGAGGAGGGCGGGGACGGCGCGGTCGCCTTCGACGGGATGATGGTCGACGCCGCCACCGCCCGGATCTTCGAGGTCGTCCTGGAGCGGGCCAGACTGATCGGGGCGGAGTCGTGAGCGACCACGACACCCCGGCGCACCCCGCCCTCACCCACAGCCCGGAGTTCCGGGCGCTGATGGAGCGGCTGTGGGCCCGTCCCTTCACGGCGGACGTCACACCGGTTCCCGAGCTGCGCGATGGCTTCGAGCGCTTCGCCGCCGGGTTCGCCGACCCGCCCACGGTGGACCTCGAGACCGTCGACGCGAACGGCGTGTACTGCGAATGGGCTCGACCGCCGGGCGGGGACACCCGGGGGGCCGTCCTGTACCTCCACGGTGGCGGGTTCACCATCGGGTCCGTCCCCGCATACCGGGACCTCTCGGCGCGGCTCGCGGTGCAGACCGGCTGCGCGGTGCTGACCGTCGAGTACCGCCGCGCGCCGGAGCACCGGTTCCCCGCCGCGCTCGACGACGCAGTCGCCGCCTACCGGTGGCTCACCGCCACCGTGGAGGCGTCATCGGTCGTCGTCGCGGGGGACTCCGCGGGCGGCGGGCTCAGCCTGTCCACCGGGATCGTCGCCCGGGACCACGGCCTCGGCCTGCCCGCGGGGCTCGTGCTGATCTCGCCGCTGGCGGACCTGGCGCACACCGGCCGTTCGGTCGAGGTCAACGCGGCCGTCGACCCGGTGGTCACGCCCGCCGGCAGCCACGCCTACGCCGAGCGCTACCTCGGCGCGGACGGCGATCCCTTCGACCCGCTCGCCTCGCCCCTGTTCGCCGACCTCGCGGGTCTGCCGCCGACCTACGTGCAGGTCGGTACGGCGGAGTGCCTGCTGGACGACTCGCTGCGGGTCGCCCGGCGGCTGCGTGACGCTGGCGTGCCCACCGAGCTCGACGTCTGGCCTGACATGATCCACATCCTGCCGTTCTTCGCCTCCCAGGTGCCCGAGGCCGCCGCGGCGCTGGCCGCGGTGGTGGCCTTCATCCGGGCCTGCACCGGTGCCGGGGCGGGCTGAGAACCGGATGCCCGCGCACACGACACCAGCCGCTGCCGAACCGGTCGCGGGCCCCGGCCGTCAGCGGCAGCGTTCCGACCTCTCGACCCGCAGGCTGCTCGACGCCACCGCGGCGCTGATCGCGGAGCGGGGGCTCGAGCGAACCACGCTCGCGGACATCGGGAGCCGGGCCGGCTACAGCCAGGGCCTGGTCACCCGGCGGTTCGGCTCGAAGTCCAACCTACTGGTGGCCCTGGTCGACCGGCTGACCGTCCGCTTCGGCCCGGAGCGGCTCCTCGACACGGTGGGCGACCGTTCCGGGGTGGCGGCGGTCCGCCACATCCTGGAGGAGATCCGGGACGACGCGACGCGCTCGCCGTCGGACGTGCGCGGCTTCTACGCCCTGATGTTTGAGGGCATCAAGCCCGTCCCGGAGCTGCAGGCCAGGCTCCGCGAGCTGAACCGGGTGTTCCGCCGGATGCTCGCCGAGATCATCGGCTCCGGGATCGACGCGGGCACTGTCGCGCGACGCGTCGACCCGAACGCCGCGGCGAACCTGATCACCGGTGCCTTGCGGGGCGCCGCGTTCCTCTGGATGCTCGATCCCGAGGACATCGACTTCCAGGCGGAGCTGGACTCCGTCGCCGTCCAGATGACCCGCCTGCTGGCCCCGCAGGCGGGCGACGGCGATCCTGAGCCCGATGCCGGAGGTGCCCGATGACGAGCCCCGATCCGTCCCGCGCAGTCGATCCACCGCCAGATGGCGGCGGGGCTGGCCGCGACATCACCGTGCTGCTGGTCGACGACCACGCCATCGTCCGGCGCGGCCTGCGCTCGTTCCTCGACGCCGTGCCAGGCATCACGGTTGTCGGCGACCTCGAGGACGGACAGGCGGCCCTGGAGCACCTCGCGCGGCTGGCGGCGTACCGGCGCCGGCTGCCGAACGTGGTTCTGATGGACCTGATGATGCCGCGACTGGGCGGGATCGACGCGATCACCGCGGTGCATACCGCCCATCCCGGGGTGAAGGTCGTAGCGCTGACCAGCTACAACGACGCCCAGCGGGTACGGGCCGCGCTCGAGGCCGGGGCATCCGGCTACGTACTCAAGGACGCCGACTCGGACGAGATCGCCACCGCGATCCGTGCAGCCGCCCGGGACGAGGTGCACCTCGACGCCAAGATCGCCCGCGCGCTCGCCCGCTCGATGGGGGGACACCAGCCAGCGGGCGACCTGACCGCGCGGGAGCGGGAAGTGCTGGTCCTCGTGGCACACGGCAAGTCCAACCAGGACATCGCGAGCACACTCGTGATCAGTGAACGGACTGCCCGGACCCACGTCAGCCACGTCATCGGCAAGCTCGGCCTCGAGTCGCGGGTCCAGGCGGCGCTATGGGCCATCCGCAACGGCGTCGCCACCATCGACTGACCGATGCCCCGACCGGGACAGATGTCCTACGGCCTCGGGTTGTCCGTCGCTTCGTGCCGGGGGGCCGCAGGCGATTAGCTGTGCGGAGACGCCACACCGATTGACCGGAGGTGCCGGATGGGCGACCGCACGGGCCGCATCCTGGTGGTCGACGGCGACCGGCGCGTCCGCACGGCATTGCGCGCACTGGCCTGCGCCGCGGGGCACGACGTGATCGTCGAGGCTGCGGACGTCGCCGAGGCGCGACGGGCGGTCGCGGATGACGCCCCGGTCGTCGCCGTCGTGGAGCCGATTCTGCCGACGCTGCCCGAAGGGTGCGCGTTGGTCCGCGACCTCGCGGCGAGCGGGATCGCGGTACTCGCCCTCTCGGTGCGGCCCGCGGCCCGTCCCGCCACCCGCGCGGCGGGAGCGACGGCGTTCCTGACCAAGGACTGCACCCCCGAGCAGCTGCTCGGGGGGATCGACCGGCTGCTCGGCGACTCGACCACACAAATCGGTGCCCCCGGAGCGTGATCCCGTCCGTCCGCCGAGGACTCGGCACAACGCTGGAAGGAGGCACCGTGCAGCTCGACACGACGACGTCCCAGGGCGCCCGGGCCGAACAGGAGACCCGTCCGACGATCGGGGCCGTCGCGGAGCGGATCCGCGCCCGGGCCACGGCCGCGCCGGACGCCACCTGCCTGCGCTGGGAGGTCGAGGGCACCCCGACGACACTGACCTTCGCCGAGATGTGGGACGCCGTCGAGAATGCCGCGGACCACCTGCGGCGCAGCGGGATCGGCCCACTCGACAAGGTCGCTGTGCTGAGCCCGAACGACGCCCGGGTGGTCGTGGCGACCGTCGGGGTGCTCGCGATCGGCGCCGCCTGGCTGCCCGTCAACTCCCGTGAGTCCGTCGATACGATCGCGACGCTGCTCGACCAGTTCGGCTGCGACCTCCTGGTGGCGCATCGCGACCTCCAGCCGGTCGCGCACGAGGTCGCCGCGCGGGTGCCGACGCTGCGCGGGGTGATCGACCTCGACGACCTGGCCTCCACCATCGTCGAGCCGCTCCCGCCGCGACCCGGTGGGCACGACGAGTCCGATTTGGACCTTGCCGCGATCTTCCCCACCGGCGGCACCACGGGGCGTTCGAAGGGGGTCGCGTTCACCCACGAGCGGTTCGCCGCCATCGTCGACGCCTACGCCCAGGTCCAGGCCAAGCCGGACGACGTATACCTGGCCGCGGCACCGCTGACGCACGTCGGGGGCCGTATCTGCCTGTCGGTGATTGCCAGCGGCGGAAAGGTGGTGGTGCTGCCCGCGTTCGACGAGACCGAGGTGCTGCGCGCCATCGACCGCTACGGCGTCACCACGCTGACCGTCACCCCGACCATGCTCTACCGGCTGATCGACGCGCCCGATCGGGCCACCTACGACACCTCGACGCTGCGGGCGCTGGTCTACGGCGGCGCCCCCACGGCCCTGAGCCGCATCCGCGAGGCGATCGAGTCCTTCGGCCCAGTGGTGGAGGGCGGGTACGGTCAGACCGAGGCGCCCATGTTCATCACCCGGTTCCGGGCCGAGGACCACCTCGTGGACGGTGTAACCGCGCCGGACGCCCGGCTGCGCAGTGTGGGTAGGCCGACGGCGGTCAGCGAGGTCCGCGTGGTCGACGCAGACGGCGCTGACCTGCCGGCCGGCGAGCCGGGCCGCATCCTCGTGCGCGGCGCGTTCACCATGGCCGGTTACTACCACGACCCGGAGAACACGGCGCTGCGCACCGAGGCGGACGGCTTCCGCAGCACCGGCGACATCGGGGTCCTCGACGCGGACGGTTTCCTCACGCTGGTCGGACGCGAGACCGACCTGATCATCACCGGCGGGTTCAACGTGTATCCGGCCGAGGTGGAGAACGTGGTCGCGGCCCAGCCGGGGGTGCGTGAGTGCGCGGTGTTCGGCCTCCCCGACGACGTCTGGGGAGAGGCGGTAGTGGCCGTCGTCAGCCCCGAGGACGGGGTGGAGCTCGATCCGGACGCCCTGCGGCACGCGGTCCGGCCGCTGCTCGGCGGGGTCAAGACCCCGAAGCGCATCGACGTAGTGGCCGAGCTGCCGCGCAACGACAACGGGAAGATCCTCAAGCGGGTCCTGGCAGACGAACGCCGGGGCGCGTGACCCTCACGACGAGGTGGAGGAGACATTGTCGTCGGACTGAACGGCATGCGTGCCCTGGTCACCGGGGCGGGCCGTGGGATCGGCCGCGCGACGGCGCTGCGGCTGGCGGAGTGCGGCGCGGACATCGCCGTGGTGGACCGCAACCTCGAGTCGCAGGCCGAGGTGACCGACACGCCGGAGGAGCCCACGGTCAAGGCGGTCGCGGCGTTGGGGCGCCAGGCGATCGGGATCGTGGCCGACCTGACGGACGAGGCTGCCGCCCGCGGCGCGGTGGACCGCGTCGTGGCGGAGTGGGGCGGGCTGGACCTGCTCGTCAACATCGCGGGTGGGGCGATCACCCCGTTCACCCGCAGCGCGGCCACGGTCATCCCGATCGAGAACGTCCGCAAGCTACTGGATGTCAACCTGATGGCGACGATCTACCTGTGTCAGCAGGCCGCCCCGGCATTGCGCGCCTCGGCGGCTGAGGGGAGGTCCCCGGCGATCATCAACACTTCCTCGCTGTCCGCGACCGGTGTCATGCCGGACGGGATGCTCGCCGGCTACGCGCTGGCAAAGGCCGCCGTGGCCCACTACACGCGCTCGCTCGCCGAGGAGCTGGGCCCGGACGGCGTTCGGGCCAACGCCGTAGCCCCCGGCTACACCATGACCGAGCGCGTCCGCGCGGACTCGGTACGCACCGGCTTCGCGGACAAGGCGAACAACAGTGCCCAGATCCTTTCTGTCGATGGCGCTACCCGGCTCGCCTGAGCCCGCCAAAGCCCAGTCCACCCCCACCTGTCGCGCTGACACCGGAGGAGACCGTGACCGTGATGGACGCCGACCCCGGCGTCCGCGCAGGCATCTTCAGCTACGACGTGCACCCGTGCGCGGTTTCCCCGGATCGGCACTGCCGTAGCTGCACGCACCAGCGACGGCCGGCCTGCACGCGAGTCTGGTTGCCGCCTACGGGCCGTCAGCGACACCTACCGGGCCCGAGACCCTCACCAGCCTCACCGACCGCGTCGACCACCTCACCGCCAGCCTCGAAGCCGTCGCCGCCAAAGTGCGCCGGCAAGAAGACGAACTTCGAACCCTGAAACGCGCTAGCACTACCCGACGGCAGCGGAGCCGACCGGCGGATTAGCCGGAGAATCTACGAACACGATGTCCAGATCAAGGTTCAGCAGATGCGCGACCGAGCCGAAAACCTCGGCGGCGATGCCGTCCAGCGCGTCGAGCAGGAAGTCCATCGCCGCATACGCCGCGTCGTCGCACAGCGCCGCAAGTCCCTCGATCGCGACGCGCTCGGCGACCCACTTCGTCGCCGCCAGCTTCGAACCGGGCTCCAGCGCGCGCTGGGCGACCAGCGCGAACACCACCCGCTCGACCGCCTCCCCGTCCAGGCGCCGGCCGGTCGCGGCCCGGCGGATCGCCGCGCCGATCCCGATCCGTTCCCACACCCGGTCCAGCGTCCAGGTCCCACCCAGGCGGTGGGAGTCCACCACCTCCACCTCCATGCCCGTCGCTGCGGCGGCAGCCTCCTCCGGGGTGAGGAACCGCGAGATCGAGCTCACCAGCCGGGCCAACGCCGCCCGGTCCACCTGCTCAGCCCGACCGAAGCTGTGAATCACCTTCGCCACCGGGCTCCCGGTGTCGGGATGCCGCTCGTTGTGCGCCAGCTGCAAATAGCGCACCACCGAACCGTCCCGGTTCGTTCGCCGGCTCTCCCGCAAGTACACCGCGCAAGGTCACCACACCCCGGCCGCTCAAGTCGAGCGACACGCCCAAAGTCGTGTGCCTACACGAATCAGGCTTCACGCAGCCTCCCGGACCCACTGAACAGCGCAAACACTGTCGATCAAGGCTCCGTCTGCCCACCAACTGCGGAAGTCCGGCCTGGGTGCGAGTTATAACGACGTCTTAGCCCAGTCTTAGCCCTGATGTTTCATCGTGGACCGAACTGACGGTTCCCAGCATCACCGAGTCCCGGCACGATGAATGCGTGCTAGTTGAGCCGTTCGTCGACGCTGGCGGTGATCAGGCGGGTGACGCCGCTGGCCGCGACGGGGCAGTCGATGCCTTCGGGGGGCGGCGAGCGCACCGATCGCGGTGACGTCTGTGGCGCTGCGGTCGGTCAGTCGCCCGATGGTGCTGGCCATGGATCCCCCGGTGGCGATCATCGGGTCCAGCACGAACACGCGGGTTCCGGCAAGGTCGTCGGGGAGCGACTTTAGGTAGGGAACCGGCTGGTGCGTGACCTCGTCGCGCGCCGTGCCCACGAAACCCATCCGCGCTTCCGGAATCAGGGCGTGCGCCTGCTCGGCCATCCCCAGGCCCGCACGCAGCACCGGGACCAGCAGCGGAGGGCTGCTCAACCGGACATCCGTGGTGGTCGCAACCGGTGTCCGCACGGTGATCTCCTGCACCGGCGCGTCTCTGGTCGCCTCGTAGACGAGCATCGTCGTCAGCTCCGCAGCGCGGCCCGGAAGGTGGCGTTGTCGGTGCGCTCGTCGCGCATCATGGTCAGCCGGGCCGCGGCGAGCGGATGTTCGATCAGGTGGACGTTGATCAGGGCAGGATAGTGAGGTCGGGCCGGCGGCGACCCACCTCGGTAACCTGCTCGAATGCGTGGCCGACCTCCAGCACCTGACGGTCGGCGCGGGGTGCTCCGATGATCTGCAGTCCGACCGGCAGGCCGTGCTCGGTGAACCCGGCGGGAACGGAGAGCGCGGGTACCCCGGCGGCGGTGATCATGGAGCACGAGCGCATCCACCCGAGGTAGCTGTCCTGGTGCACTCCCTCCACCTGCGCTGGGTACTCGGTGCCCACGTCGAAGGGCGCCACCTGAGTGGTGGGAGCCAATAGCACGTCGTAGCCGGTGAAGAATTCGACGATGTGCTGGTGCAGTTGCGTGTGCAAGGTCTCGGCGCGGGCGATGTCCTCCCCGCTGAGGCGGCGGCCCTGCTCCACGTTCCAGTGGATGGCCTGCTTGACCTGATCGGGGTGGCGGGCCACGACCTCGCCGAAGGAGGCGACGAAGATCCACGCCCGCAGGACCTCGAAGACCTCGTCGGCGTCGTCAAGTTCCGGGCAGGCCTCATCCACGGTGGCGCCCAGGCGCTCGAACACCTCCGGAACCGGGGCCAGGGCTGCGCGCACCTCGGGGTCGACGGGAATGCGGCTACCAAGGTCCGGCGCCCACGCAACCCGCAGGCCGTTCAGCTCCAACGGCATTGGTGCGGCGAAGCCCTGTCCCGGCTCGCTCAGGGAGATCGGCACCCGCGGGTCCGGGCCGGCGAGCGCGGAGAGCCCGAGGGCGACGTCACCGACGGTGCGTCCCATCGGCCCCTGCACACTGAGCGTCGACCAGCCGAGCTGTGTCGGGTAGCTGGGCACCCGCCCTGGTGTGGGCCGCAGGCCGACGACGTTGCAGAACGCGGCCGGGTTGCGCAGCGAGCCCCCCATGTCACTGCCTTCGGCCAGCGCGACCATGCCCGAGGCGAGCGCCGCCGCTGCGCCCCCGCTCGAGCCGCCGGCGCTCACGTCCAGGCGGTAGGGGTTGCGGGTGGTACCGAAGACCGTGTTGAAGGTGTGCGATCCGGCGGCGAACTCCGGCACGTTCGTCTTCCCCACCCGGACGGCGCCCGCCTCCCGAAGCCGCGCGACCACCAGCTCATCCTGCTCCGGCACGAAGTTGCTGTGCAGGGGCGAGCCCCAGGTGGTGCGCATCCCACCGGTGACGTGGGTGTCCTTGTGCGCCAACGGAAGTCCGTGCAGGGGACCGGTGGCATCGCCCCGTGACGTCGCGGCGTCGGCGGCGTCGGCCTGGGCCCGGGCACCCTCGACGTCGAGGGTCACGATGGCGTTGACTTGAGGGTTGGTCTCCTCGATGCGGTCGAGGTGGGCGTCGAGCAGCTCACGGGCGGAGAGCTCCTGACGGCGGAGCATCGCGGCCAGCTCGGTGGCGGGGGTAAAGCAGAGGTCGTCGGACATTGCTGATCCTTTCAGTCGACGCGAAAGACCCGCATCTGCAGGGCGAGGGTCGTGTAGTAGCCGACGAGCGTGCTCAGCTCAAACACCGTTGTCGCGCCGACGATGGCGGCGTGGGTGGACCAGGACTCGTCGTCGATGTCGCCCTCGGCCATGACCTTGGCGAGGTTCGCGCACGCGGACTCGTGCGGATCGCTTAGTGCAGGAACTGCTTTGGTCCGAAGCTGGCTTAGCTCGTCCTCGGTGAGTCCGGCGGCACGCCCGATGCTTTCGTGGGCGGAGCGTTCGAAGGCGCTATCCCAATGCGCGGAGACGGTGAGGATCGCGATCTCCCGGGTCCGCGCTGATAGACCTGTGCGAAAGCGGACCGCCGAGCCTAGTTCTTGCGGCGCGGTGCCGAGCGCGGGCGAGAGCAACATCGCCGCGAACGGCCCCTGCAGCGCACCGTCGGCGTCGATCAGGTCGAAGTGCCGGGCGCCCCGTGCGCGGGGTCCACCGGTGATGTTGTTGTACAGCTCCCGCTGCGCGCCGTCCAAGCTGGACGGAGGTTGCGGGCGCAATCTGCTCATGCGGTCCGACGTGCGAGCTCACGCAGCGCCGCGGGGAAGATCTCCGCCGGGGGAGTGACCAGCCCGGCCCCCACCTGCCCGGTGCCGGCGACCTTGCCGGCCATCCCGGTGTTGATCTGCGGCAGTACCCCGGTGCGTACCACCTTCGTCACGTCGATGCCGGTGGGCGTGCCGCGGAAGTCGAGCACGGGAACAGTGAACATGGTGTGCTCGGCGAGGGTGATCTCATACATCCGGCGGGTGTTGGCCAGGGCGTCCGCCACGGTCCCACCGACGAAGCGGACGATGGCCGGGGCCGCCGCCATCGCGAAGCCGCCGAGTCCGGCGGTCTCGGTGATCGCGGAGTCGCCGATATCGGGGTTGGCGTCGTCGGGGCCGTAGTCGCCGAGGAACAGCCCGTCGGGCACCTGCGCCGGGCCGGTGAACCACTGGTTGCCCGTCCCGGAGACCTGGATGCCGAAGTCCGTGCCGTTGCGGGCCATGGCGACGACCATGGTCGAGCCGGGGATGTCGCGCGCCGCGTCGA
>JAABUP010002438.1_pt1 | contig 35984 bp, 56 predicted proteins | sample 5559201 | NCBI WGS metagenome assembly JAABUP01 (sample SAMN10711887, study PRJNA513373) | rock metagenome | isolation source: Antarctica rocks | place: Antarctica
TGCCAGTGAACTCTTGGAGCTTGCTCACTTGCAGAGCAGTCTTGATGATTGGCCCCAGTGCCTCTTGGGCATCCAGCCCATGCTTGCTAGTGTCATCACTATATTGCTCAATGTACATCCTACATCACAACCATGCGTGAAAATCTTCAAGTGAATATTGCTGCACACACATGTGTCAAACACATGTCATTGATTTGTCAGAATTGGCCAACATGCTGAATGCATGCATTCCTGTCCACAAGCACACTGCAAATTTTCAGTATGCACACTACTTTGCAGCAGACAGTCACAGTTCAGCAACTTCACATTGCATACAGACTCTACAGTACAGCCCTAACATTCGATTGAAAAGATTAAATTTCATGAAGAACATCATCTGCAGTTCCAGGCGACTGCTAGTAGCTCTATGCACCAGAGGTACTCCCCAAAAACACCTCGTCATTTTGGTATGGAGATCAGATGTGATGGTAATCTCACCTGACAGTAGCGCCAGCTGAGCCAGTGCCTGACAGGCGGAACACGATTCTGCTGCCATCGTCGAAGATGAAACGCACGCCCTGCTTCTTGGCCACACTGCCATCAATGGGATCGGTGTAGTCAAATTGGTCTGCCGTCTCCAGGGTGTACTCTCCCAGCTTGTCACCCTTCTTGCTCTTGGCAATCACCTCCTCCAGGTGCTCAACCATCTTGTTGGCACCCTCAGACTCCACTCCCTCGTAGTCATACCGGCTGCCATAGAAGCAAAGTATGTCACGGCCAGGACCAGCCAGCAAAGTGAGGCGACAGTTGTATGCAGGAGAGGCCTGGAAGCCACAAGATTGAGACATGCAGCATGCTGATGCATTGCTGATACATGCTGCAGCTATGTAGTCCCTGGACCTAGTGATCATGAGCAGCACAGGCTCCAACGTTGTCCTGGCCTGGAAACAAAAGCACATTGCTGCTGCAGCATCCTAAATCAGCATTCTGCTGCTTACCAGCAATGTATGCAACATATTGGAAGTCAGATTGGCAAAATGTGATCTTATTAAGCAGAGTGTTCAACCTGAAGAAGTTACGGCCGTAGGTAGCCCAGTGCTCCTTAGCTACATCTTCAACAGTGAAGAGGCCAGCACCGTCCTTCTTGCCCTTGTTCTTCTTTGCCAAGATTGACAACCAAGCCAGGACTGCCCACAGACCGTCCTTTTCTCGCACATGGTCGGAGCCGGTTCCGAAGGACTCCTCACCACACACAGAGCACTTGCCTGAAGAGGCATACAATTTGCTGGCAGATCAGCCAGAGAACCCTCAGCGTCATGGCCTCAAGGCTGTATACCAGTGCCTGCTTGGATTTACCCATTGCTGGTGTTTACGCACTATGCATGCTTATCTTTGAGAATTACAAAGACTCTGCGGTGCCTGTCTGCTGCATGCATGCACTCTGAAGGTAATTGTGGATTTAAAAGTCCGCCAGGAACCAAAGTCAGGCAAACAGCAGCTTAGGCCTCTGTGTCGATGTGATTGCAGGCAGACAGCATTCATGTTCAAAATGAAGAATGTTGTACGACTTTACTTCAAGAACATGAAATCATGTGCCGACAGCAGACACGCTCAGATGGCAAGCTCAGCACAGCCAGCAGCCTACCACTTGCCACATACGTACTGTTATCGACCGTATCATGCAGGCAGTGGCAGGTGCAGACCTGCATCCATGAGGTTGCCAAAGAACTTCCAGCCAGTGGGCACCTCAAAGAATGTCAGGTTCTGCTTCTTAGCTACCCTGTCCAGTGCTGCACTGGTGGGCATGCTGCGCGCCACTCCCTGCACAAGGACAAGACAAGACTGATCAAGCATGCTCATGTTCAAGACCTGATCCATAGCTTGATGGCCAGGGGTGTGTTGGATGGCATCATACAGAAACATACTATGCTGCAAAATGTATGACCCTTGCAACCTGCATGAAAAACCTGCAAGAGATCAGCACTGCACCTATGTTTAATCTGTGAAGCCAATAGTAATGAATTTGGCTGGCGTTAGTCATGACTGCATGACCCTTGACACACCAAGCTCAATGCTGACAGCCTGTCTGTAAAGACATGGGTGCAAAACTGACAGAACAAGTGCAGAAGGGCAGCACGTGCCTTGAGGCCAGACTTGAAGTAGGGGATAGCATCTGCATTAGCTGCAATCATGGCCACTGAGTCGGAAGGGGTGATGAAGAACTTCTTGCCCAGAATCATGTTCCTGTCACCATCACCATCTGAAGCTGCACCAAAGTCTGGGCCATTGTCACCCCAGCAGATGTCCACAAGCTCCTTGGCATAGGTCAGATTGGGGTCTGGGTGTCCACCCCCAAAGTCCTCCTTGGGCACCCCGTTCCTGCATGTCAGGAGTTATATCGTCGCAAAAATATCACAGTTGACAGATTCCGTCGAAGATTCAATGCTTGCACATTCAACATGTGGTCAACAATCAAAAGGCAACACAAGTTCACCATCATGCAGACATCAAGTGCCGTGCATCATGACAAGCAACACATCATACTGCCTATAAGCAGTGCTGTGAGTCGGTGAAGTTAGCTCAAGGCAGCGCAGTGTCTGCAACCAGCTCGACGCTGCCTGCTAGAGCTGCGCATGTGAAGATGGTATGTGGGCTTACATGACGACGCTTTTGTCAGCTCCGAGCTCGTTGACAAAGATGGGGGCAGCATAGGCTCCAGTGACAGCATTCATGGCGTCAAAGCAGAAGGAGAAGTCTTTGCGGCCCACAAACTCTTTCAGGGTGGGGAAGTCGAAGACCTCCTTCAGAGTGGCTAAGTAGTCTGTTACACTGTCAATCACCTCAACCTGCACCGGGTGTACCACCCATTTAATGTAACAATCCTGTGTTGCAGTACAGTCCCTAAGAGCAATGCTGTGCAGCTGGAAGTACAACAGCACAACATGCCAAAACACGCACCCAGATGGTGATGAGGCAAAATATAATTCGAATTTGCCTCATTGACTTGCCTACGTCAAACAGCTGAAAGCAGCGCTCGTGAAACGTCAGTCAGAGACAAGCAACGCAACAGTGCTCTTCTGAGAAAGATGAAGGCCAGCTAGTACCTCAAAGCCGCCAAACTTGTTGTTGCCGATCTTGGCAAGGTCAATGTCTGGCAGGTCAGCTGTCTTCAGCTCCTTGATGCTCTGAGTGTACTTGTAGATGGCATCTGTGATGCGCTCGGGAGCAGGCTCACCGCTGCTGTAGTTGAATTTGATGCCCCAGTCCTCCTTGGGACCTCCAGGGTTGTGGCTGGCACTCATGATCAGCCCACCTGAAACAACATGATGTTTTGCTGCCAGCGGTGCCTTGACCCAAAGTGACGGCATAGACAACACCTACGTGCCATAGTGATAGCACCTGGACTGACTTGTGCTTGGACAAGACAGCATGCAGCCTTGATTGCCCGGCAGAATGTTGAACTTAATGATACTGTTGCAAGGATATAGGGGGTTTTTACACTGCATGGAGGTCACTGCATTTGATTTGGGTCAGTTTACCTCTAATTCATGTGTATACAGCGGCCTAATGCTTGGGCAAGAGGGTGCATTGCACCTATCATGACAACTTTGACATGGTCTGCGGCAAGTGTTGGCAGACAGAGGCAATCTTACCATACAGTTTGCGGCGCCTGATGAGGGCTGACATTGCTGGGGTGGCCATGATGGCATTCTGCCCCACCAACACCTGAGCATCCAGGTAAAGCAGGCATTAGCTTCCTGTGGCAAGTGTGCATTTCATAGATTTGGGCATACATCTTAACAGAAAGCATGTCAAGACCAACTCAGTGTTCAGCAGAATGCAGTGACACTGAAGAGCTTGCCTTCTTGACTCCATTGGCAGCTGCCATCTTGATGATGATCTGAGCAGCCTGCTTGTTGAAGTACCGGCCATCACCGCCAAGACCAATAGTCTTGCCCTTGACCTCATCACCCAATGAGTTGAACAGGGACTGGATCCTGTGACACAGGCAGAGACAAGCTTGCAGCATGTCCGGCATATCCAAATCAGCTGATATATGGCAAAGGTGAACATTCCTTGGAAATCCAAACAGGATATGCACAGCTAGATACCCAGCACTTGTGGGACTCAAGCTGTTGTACAGGAGAGTACCAAGTTCTTACCAATTAGCAAGATAGTTTTCACCAGTGAAAACGTTTGTTTTCTTTCTCAAACCGCTGGTGCCGGTTTTTTGACCGTCGATGGGTTTCGTGGAAGTGGTGTTTATTTTCAGATCCTGTGCTGAAAGCGGGTGACCTTAGTATTGCTGACATGATCAGGCTCCACAAGCAACATTACTATATCGCACCTCAGCTTGAGCGGCTGCCATGTTAACTCGCAACTGCGCAGGCCTGAAAGTTCTTGAGGCGGGCGGTCTCGACAATTGCAAAAACCTGGGTCTAGCGGTAGACCGGAGCTGAGAGGCTGGTATGTGGTGCCTGCAAACCACGACATTGCAATTGTTGTAGCGTTTAAGTAATGTCCAAGTATCAGAATTCGTTTCGGGTGCGTCTGGATCGAAGTTGTGCAAGGCAATCAAGAGCCATCAGCTGAACGTGTGGCATACCTGGGCTGAGCGGGCAATCGATGTGCGTAGACGCTGCAATGGGTCAGCAAACTCTGCGACATGAGACTGCCAAACTCTCGGATACTATATGGCCAAAATAGAATTGTTGTCGAAGAGTGCAAGCGAGATAATTCACGTCACTCAATGGAGATCACGACTTGAGTGCTGAAAGTTTGAGCCCAGAGGAAATGGTGAAGCTATAGCTATGCACCCCCTCGATGTTTTAATACATGAAGTCATCATGCACTAGCGCCGTTGAGGTTGAGGCAGATCGCTTGTCTGCTCACGTAAACTATGTTGTGATAAGAAGGGCCAGTCAAATGCGCCTGCTACAAGTGAACAAGACTCAGGCATCCAAACTGCAATCCACAGAGTTACTGCTTGATAATCTAACAGCGCCTTGCCAAGCAATGAACACGATCACATAGAATTGAGCTGTTTGCTGGAAGGAGTATTGGTCAGTGGAAGAGCAAAACTATATATATACTGCAGCAAAAAAATATACAATTGTGCAAGCCTGCACCAGCTGGTGCACCACCTGCAGGGTGCAAGAATGCACCATCATAAGGCGGGCTAGACATGGCCAACAACACAGGCTTCACGAATGCGAGTCTGGCAATAAGGCGCTGGCAAGGGTCATCTGAAAGATTCAAGGCAAGGCAGTACAGGAATCGTTGACAATGCTTCACCAGTTGGGTATGCTTGCCCTGAAGCTTTTCAGTTGGCTGCAACTCATATGTTGGAAGGTCTTCCTGTTTCAGCCAGTATGCACAACTTCAAGCCGTTTTGTCCTGCCTCATAGATTCACAACGTGCTGGCCATGCGTGGACATTACGCCAAAAAAATATGCTTCTGCTGTCAGTGATATCTGTTATCTCCGTCTGTTGCCTTTTGCAAATGTAGCAGCTGAAGCTGTCTGTTGCTGTTCCTGGAAGCCAGGTATGGGTGGCGTAAGAGTCCACATCTGGCGACTTGCAGGGAAGGGTTCATAATCAGGCTGCCTTGCAGCAGCTCTTAGTTCCTCAGGAAGTGCAGCAATTGCTGCATCCCTCAGCTTGATCTTGGTTGTCAGATCTCGTTGCCATTCCCTATGCACAGACAACGAGCCATATGTCCAACAAGACTGCAGCTCTGTGTGCCAGCAATGAAAAGGAGCCTGGCTCGCCTGTGTTGTGCCATTTTTCTTCGACTGTACTCTTTGGATCTTGCAGTAGCTTCCGCCTGCTGCTCTTCTGACAAAGTCAAGTCCCCAATTTCCTGGGGGGTCAGTGCCAGCAAAAACTTCTGTGCTCTAGTATCGTTTGTTCCAGGGTCTTTTGCTTTCTTAGCGCTTTTGCTTGGGGTGGACGCTGGCTTCGCTGCTCCTTTTGCAAAGGCAGCTTTCTGCAGCGAGATCAGCTGAATGGCAGCGGCGATAGGAATATGACTCAGGCTGAGTACTGTCTGAGGTCCCAGGGTACTGTGCGTGCAAGCTGCAAGCATGACGTCACAATGTTCGTGAATGGGAAGTATTCAGTCACACCCACGCTTGCAATTGTGCCCTGGTTCCTGACGTAGAATGCGCAACGGAGATGCCGGGCCCAACACTGGAAAAGTCAACCAGGCGGCATTCCCGTAACAAGGTTTTACGGCAGCTCCTACGGTACGGTGGAACGTTTTAGCCGTGACTTGCCTTGGCAGCGCTGGGCTGTCTAGCGCATTAAACCGGACAAAGCTGTGAGTGATTGCTACTCGCAGCCACCCGGCAGTCGTTATGACCGATCGTCACAGACCGGACCGAAACAGTCGTTATGCATACTCTGAGGCTCGTGTGGCCACAGTGCCGGACATTACGGGGTCTCTCTGGAGAGCTTTCGTTGATTATAGGCCGCGTCGGTATCCAAAAGTGACCGGGCTACTGCTGCTTTGGCTGTTTGGCCTGTTCGCTGTCTTCCTGTCTCCTGCACCCGTCAAGATCACCTCTGAGAAACTTGCTCGGTATGATCAGCTAGTCTTACAGGTCAGGCTCGATATCGCGCAGCCAGCCGTGCGGCTCTGCAACAAAGGCAACCCGTAACAAAGTATGCTCCAAACAGGCGCAAGGGGACCCAAAGATTCGAGCAGTAGCTGAGCAGAGACTATGGGAAGCCACACTGTACACGGAAGATGCTAAGGTTGCTCCTTGATCTGCTGCCAACGTCTGCTTGGCTCACTTTAGGCAAGGACTACGCTGCATGTATTTCATTGGCCTTGTTGACAATTTAAATGAGATTGGGCTTCTGCACACTTTGTGAAGCCTTTTCATTGTTATGCACCTTCTGGTTATGTCTACTTATGTGATTGGGTTCGGCGCAAGTAACATGACAGAGTAGGCTGCAAGCCTCAATATAGTGATCAGCACACAATCATGCTGCAGAAAGGAAAGACTGCTGCTGGGTGTTGGTGTTGATTGCAGTCTTGCATTGTGATGTGCGCTTCAGGTTTGGTTTTGGAGATTCAGGTCTCCACACAATGGCATTGTGAAGAAGCGACTGGCAAAGCAATCAGAGGCACAAGCAGCTGTCACAAAGTTGAACAGGCAGAGAGCTGCCATCATGTCTGAAGCTAAATCACAGCTTGGACTGTGGTCAGATGCTGGCATTGAGGAATCTCGTCAATCATTTTGGTAAGCGTTGTACAGCTGTTCCATATCAAAACCTAGTGTGCCTTACAGCCAGGATCATTGTAAAAAGTTCAATGATGTCTGTCTTTGTTGAAGATGTTTTAGGTGTACATCACCTTTTTGCTCTGTGTTGCCACATTCTATGATTACTGCATGAGTTTGAATGCCATCCATGCTGCCTGTCAAATAGCACGCATAGCTGCCAAGGGTGTATATCTTGCAGGAAGTCTTTTGAGGCTGGTAAAGTGTTTGGGCGGCGGCAAACCCTCTGGGATGCTGTGATTACTGTCATAGGGGGGCAGGAACGCAATGCCATGGGCATGCTGCTGAAAGTGGTCTTCTCAGCGCTTGTCAACTTCACAATTGGCATGATCTCAAGCATTTTTGTGTTTACATTCAAGTTACCATGGATATTGGCAGATTATAATCCTGGTTGGGTAAGTGTACATTTGCTGTGCCAGTTTCAGCCAAGCTTGCTTTGACTGCCATGCATTGGCTAAATGTAGTCACAAGAGCCCACATCTTTGTATGTGTATTGCAGATTAGTGGCCTCACATTCTTCATGGTTGCGCTACTTGGAGCTGTCAGTGTCATCACCGGGTTTCTGGCTGCTATGTATGGCACAAGTGCAGCTGGCATTTATGCAGCTGTCACACTAGTCAACTCAAACAGTCGTTTGCAAGGCTCACAGAATCGCCACGGGGGAAACATTCGATATCACCGTGATTGAGTCTCTGGCACATGAACGAATGAGCGAAACAAACATGATCAGAGAGCCTGATCCACATTAGTCCTGGCAGGAGTGCAAGGCTACTTAGAAATCATGTGCTGTTGCAGTGTTGATAGTGCATAGCAGGTGCTTGTTGACTACTAATGTTGAGGCATTGCATGGTTGGTACTTCTTATATGTTGCTGGTCTGGGGTTTTGTTTTGTGGGCAAGTCTTTTTGAATCATACATCCCTCTTGTGCTTTTGCCAAATTCCGCCAGCTGTGCAAAACTTTGGCATTGTGAATAGGCACATATGTGAGGAGTGACATTCAGTTCCTGCTTGTCATGCTTGCTGCTGTCTAGCACTAAAGTGCTCAGTTGTTTGCTGAACCTGTTTCAATCAGCTGCATATTTGCCTTACGGAGAAACTGCTGCTGCAGCAGTGCACATATTATGGGTGTACCACAAAGCGATGCAGCAGACGCCTTACAGGCATGAACAAGCCCAGAAGCAGATGTGCTATGCACATTGAGAGCTTGTGTCGCGTGGAATGATGCCACGCATCATGCGGCACCATTGAACATGAATGGTCTAAAATAAACTCTGAAGCGCGATCGCGAACATGAATGGTCAATCAGCGCGAACATGACACAGGAGTCATGCCTGGGATCCCCCACCAAGGTTGCGTCACAATCTGTGGCACAGACTTTGCTGTTGACTTGCATTGCAAGGAACAGTACATACACTATGCACAGATGCACTTGCTTTTGGGTTCAACAGCAACAATATCGTCGATAGCAGAGTCATGAATTTGTAGAATATGTCCTTGTGGATATGTCAAGAGGGCACTCAATTCCTTGCCAAACATTCATGCATTTCAGACCTCAAGCATGATCCCGAGGCATGACTTGCTTCAGTGCTGTTCCCGCAGCATTATCTGGGGTTGAGGTTGTGCCATTTGCATGTGCAAAAGGCATCTTTGCCCCAGCTGCAAGTGCCCTTACATTGTCCTCTAGCATCTGCATGAACGGCTAGATTTGAGTTCCACGTATTGGGATAAATGTTGCAGGCAACATCTTGCTGATAGCACTGGATTACCTGTTGAGGCACTCTGCCAACAGCAGCAGCTTGCTGCTTGCCATGCCTATCCAAGAAGACAAAGTGCGGAACACCACGCACTCGATACTGAGAGACTTCATCAGTCCATTTGGTGTTGTCAATGTTCAAAGCAACAAAGTTTACGCTGTTTTTGAAGCTTGACTGGACCTGTTTGCAGAACAGGAGTTTGCTATGTGGTCTGCGACTGCTGTCCTGTTTAGGACAAGACAAGCGAAACCTACTTGAGCAGAGACAGGGAGCAATTCTCGGCAGATTCCACACCTGTAATGCAGTCTACATGGTTTCCAAGCCCTGCAATTTGTGCTTGAGTGCCTGCCTTAGTATTCAAGCAGAAATGCTTCTCACCATGCAGCGTAGAACTCGATGATGGTAGGTTTGCCATTGGCAAGTGCAGTGTCTAGGTCAATAGAACCTTTTTCCAGTGAAGCAAATGAAGGAGCTCCTTTCCCGGACCGGGTTGCCAGAAACCCTCCAGCACCTATCAATACGGCCGAGCCAGCTAGGAGGCCCCGCCGGTCGGGTTGCCCTGCTTTGCTGCTGTCCTGCACTGACTGTTCTCGTGACTGCTCAGTTGAGTCTGCTTTGATGTTGGGGTGCAGCTTTAGCAGTCGAGCCGGGGTTCTGGAAATGTGTGGAAGTGCGGACGATCGTAAAAACGATCTGCGTGCACAATGGGGTATCTGAAGCCAAGACGTACTGACGGTGCCAGCTGCTGTATGCCCAGCATGCTGACTCTGGATGCTCCGCATGCTCAGCGCAACAGCAGTAGCGGTTCAAGACGTCTCCAGCATCATTGGCGCAGGCCAGTCTTATGCTTGTCAGTGCAGATATATGACCTTCCAAGTCTTCGTCACATATCACGGCCTTTCCGGCAGGCGTTTTTGGATCAGTCTGACTGCGAACCACATGGCGCCATATGATCCACATGGACGCATGCTTGTGGCAGCAGAGAGTTGCGCATAGGAGTTGGCAAAAGCGACAAACAAGAAAGGCACAGGTGGTTTTAACATAGATCCAAAAGTTACTCTTACTTCTGTGATCGAAGCAACTGTGTCTGTGATCGCACTTGCATGGCGCATCTGAGCCAGGTCTGTCGATTGACCAACGCTTGCCTGCACAGCCCCGCTTGCCGGGTGCAGACCTGTCGCACATACAAGCTTGCTTCAAGACAGTTGGCGTCGGCAGCGTACCTGCAAGCGGCAAGGCGTGCCTCGCCCAGTATCAGGCACTGCAGGTATACAGGCGTCAGTCGCGCGTGCTGTTAACGCAAGATCACTGTTTGGGTAGAAGTTTGTTCTGAAGCAATGTGTGCTGCAACAGATCTCAGACCAGGACGCTAGCCAGCTCTTCTGCATCAGTAGCTCCGACTTCGAGTTACATGGTGAGGCCTCGCTAGTGCAGCTGCAGATGCAGATGTGCCAACTTGACCTGCCTGGCCGATCTGAACTTATCACCTGGTTTGCAGGAGTCTTTGCCAGAATTGGTACCACTGAAGATACTTTTTGGCAATCCTGAAAAAACCTCACCCAATGTAAGGGCTCACTTGCTGAAACAGGGCTGATCAGCAAACAGCTGTCAACTCTGGCGGTGCAACCATGGTTTGCATGTGTGTCACAGGTGTCACCTGATGGCAAGAGTCTTGCTTTTCTGGCCCCGTCCGAGGATAAAGATGTGCTGAATGTGTGGGTGAGGTCCATTGACAGTGAACATGCAAAAATGGTCACAAAGGATGAATTGCGTGGCATCAGGTGATGATCCATCATGTTGATCAGTGCTGCAAAGACAAGACAGATCAGTAGCAGACATTTACAGACACACCACACGGCCCAAACATTGCAATTTTGCTCCTGCGCTGCCTGCAAGCATGTCTTGCTGCAGTAAGGATGCTTTACTTGATTACATCTTGCTGATTGCATTCTCCAAAGTATAGCAGGCAAGACAAGCCCCTGCCAGTCAGACAGAGGTCACAGTCCACCGTGCTTCTGCCAGCAATAATGCTACCCTCTTCACCTGTTGCCTAGTCTGGCCCTGCCAACAAAATAAAATATATATTGTATGACATAAGCACAATGTACCCTTTGTCGACCTTCTTCATACTGCTTCAGGCAGTTCAGCTGGTCTGAGGACTCCCAGTACATCATGTACCTGCAAGATGTAGGGGGCGATGAGAATTTCCACTTGTATTTGCAACCTCTAGATGGCAAGCCTGCAAAGGATTTGACAGATTTTGAAGGCGTCAGGGCACAGAATCTGGTCACTGACAAGCATTACCCAGAGGAGGTAAATCAGTGTGCGCTGATTTGCCATGCTGTGTAAGCTCATTTGAGTGCTGCACCCAATGTTGCATAGCTTGTTTTTGAACTGTGAGCTATTGCTTCAAGGTGGCTCTGAGAAGCTATTGGTCGAAGCCAACCTGCACCTGAATTTCACGACTCTCTCAAAACTCCATCACTGTTTTCCGACAGTGATGAAAGACACTGCATGCCTGCAGGACACCTGGCTATGCATAAGCTGACGCACATGCAAGCTTGTCATATTGAATGAAATCATCATCCCTGTGTTAGTGCTTGTGGTCATTACTCATTTGTGAACCTACTGAATCTGCAGCGAGGCCGCTTATGGCAAGCTTGCACAGCCTGCGTTCAAGTGAGCAGAAACTGTAGTCATGAGCAGAAATCTGATCACAACAAGAGTATGCAGATTCTGCCTGACTACAGACATGCATTCTGTGCACATGGCCTTTTGGCCTTTGGTCCTCTCAACGGCTTCAACATCAGTTAGAATAGCACTGCTTCCTGCTTGCCATGAGACAGATGCTGACTTATGACCAGCATCATGTGCGTGCAGGTTTTGGTGGGTCTGAACAAAAGGAACCCTCAAATCTTTGACATGTACAGAGTAAAGCTCGAGACTGGGGACCTGACTCTGGACACTGAGAATCCTGGGGATGTGCTAGGATGGTTGACCGATGCCAAGTTTCAGATCAGGGGAGCCATTGCCATGAACCCAACAGATGGCTCAACCACCTTCAGAACCAGAGAAACCTTGGACAGGTGATGCTGTGGCTCCTCTTGCATGGCAGCCCATACCCCATCTCACAGTCGTGTATCCATTTGCGGGCCATCAATGTGTCTCATGTTAGTGCATGTTGGCTCACAGGACTAGAGTTTAGGCACACCTAGTAGGTACCTGGCAAGAACGATTAGCTGGAACGCCTGTAAATTATTATTATTAGTGCCCCCAAGTCATCATGTCAGGCTGCCCACTGAGATCTCATGCAGGTGAGGTGACTCTGTCTGCTGATGCTCCGTTTGCCCAAAGTCTGAACACAAACAATAAGGTCTGTATGCTGAGTGGAAATGCAGCAGTTGTATGTTAGCTGTGCTGCTGGTTGCAAACAGGCTTATGGTACTGGCCGCCCAATGTGGCAATTGTTGCCCCAGAGGCTGCTGTTGTTGCTTCATGCCAGCCCATATCTGCTGATACATACCTTCCTCACATCTGCTGCATAGATTGTACATGTCCAAGGCACGCAGTCATGAAGCTGTTACACTGCAGTGAGTGGAAGGAGCTGATGAAGTGGCCTCAGGAAGAGAATGGAGGGCCAGTTGCATTCACCAAGGATGGCAAATCTGTGTATGTGCAATCATCGCTTGGATATGACACCACTCGTCTGCTCCAGGTGTGCAACAGTCAACTTGCTTCTGCTGAACGCTGCAGCTTTGTCACCTTCTGCTGCAGTGTAATGTTTCACACGCATCAGGCTGCTGAACAAAGCAACTGAAAGCGACACGGCATCAAAGCAGTTGCTGCATCAAGCTTAAAAGCAAAAAAATCCAGTGGTGTGAGGTACAGCAGCCATGCGTGCATGTACATTTATATTCAAAACAGGATTGTTTCTGTACAATATACAATGGTCTGTCTCTCTACCAACATCGATCTATTCTGGGAACATCTGAGAAACATTCCCAGAATAAATCCATGCTCAATGGACTTTACTTGCAATTTTGTTGGGAAGGTCTTGCAGATATCGGTTTTTGCAGCAAGGTTCTGCTCAGCTTGCAGGGATAGCTGCAGAGGAGCCAACTGCACATGCTTTGTCCTGCAACCCGTGCGTGAACTTGCTCCAGAACTTGAGTGCAGTCGTGATTGATGTAGGTGGATGCCGTTACAGCAGAAGAACAGAAGGTGATTGCATTCAGTGACAAGACAGACATTGGCCGTGTGATGATGAATGATGACACCAGGTCAGTGTTCTGACTGTGTGGTGCATTCTTGTCTGGAAGCATCAAATGGCATGGAAGCGCACCTGCATGAGCTACAAGATTGCATGGTCTTTTGCTGACAAGAGCGTAGGAATAGTCCAAAACATATCTGGTGCACCATGGTCTGAGTCCATCTGCGTTGTGTGCCAATGCTTCCTGCAGAGATCTGTGTCTGTTTTCTTTGTGGCAAAGCCACCTGATGGCAGACATGTACTGTTTGATGCTGCTCGCCTGCTGAGGTTGAGGTTGAGGTTTGACTGCATGCAGAGAAGTCGAGGCTGTCAGCTTCAATTATCTGCGGCGGGAATGGAACATCTTGGATCCTGCTCTGGCTGAAGACTTCAAGCAGCTGGAGAAGGTTGAAGATGCAGAGTTCAGCGTTGTAAGCGAGACTGCTGACCAACGCACCTGGATTGTGACCTTCTCCAAGGATGATGGCCCATCTGCCAGCTACATTTACAGCAGGTGCTGTGCTGTGCTGTGCTGTGCTGTGCTGTGCTGTGCTGTGCTGTGCTGTGCTGTGCTGTGCTGTGCTGTGCTGTGCTGTGCTGTGCTGTGCTGTGCTGTGCCCTTGCATGAAGTGCTGTGCCTGATGACTGTGCAATTGTACCAGACTGCAGTGCATGTGACTTCTCAGCTAACCAAAACTTGCAAGAGCACTGCATCATGCTCTGGTCAGTGGCATGTGCTTCAGCTGTGAGACTGCCAAGTTTGAACACAGTACCCACCCTGTTCTTCCACAGGGACACAAAGAAGGCAGACTTCCTGTTTGTGACACAGCCAGCACTGACCAAGTACAAGCTGTCCAGCATGCGCTGTGAAGTCATCAAAGCCAGGGATGGACTGGAATTGCCTGCCTATCTGTCTCTGCCTGTGTCAGCAGATGTGAAGCTGTCAGGGGGTCTGCCCATGGTCCTGAATGTGCATGGGGGGCCCTGGGCCAGAGATGCCTGGGGCTTCAGACCTGACACTCAATGGTTTGCCAACAGAGGCTATGCAGTGCTGCAGGTCAGTGGCAAGCTGCATGTGTACACGTGTTGCCTTGTGAAATTGTGTCTGGGTGTTTAGATGCATCTCTTGCACACTGCAAAGCAGAGGATATGCAAAGCAGAGGACATGCAAAGCAGAGGATGTGCAAAGCAGAGGATATGCGAACTCTCCTGTGCAAGCTTGCTGCTTGTTTGTGCAGCAGATGCAAAACAGGAAGCCCGTTTGCATGGTCAGCAGCTTTATGCTCTATGTTTTGCCATGATGTAGGGCGAGCAGCGCATACACATCGCTTTGCACTTACATGCAGGTTTGAGGTATGCTGCAACGCCACTGCTGGTCTAAGCAGCCTCCTGAGCAGTTGTACGCACGACCTGTTCTGCCCTGCCTTGCTTCAGCACTGCCTTAGCCCTGCCCTAGCCCTGCACTTTGTGTGTTGATCCTGATGGCAAACTGCTGATGATGGCAGGTCAACTTCCGAGGGTCCACAGGCTTTGGCAAGAGCTTCTTGCATGCTGGGGACAAGGGGTGGGGGGTGGGGCCCATGCAGGACGACCTCACTGATGCAGTCCAGTGGGCCGTAGACCAGGGCATTGCTGACCCCAAGAGGGTTGCCATCTATGGTGGCTCTTACGGTACGCATCTTACTGGCTCTTACGGTACGTATAGTACTGGCTCTTACGCAGCTTGCTGCTGGCTCTTACTGGCTTTTATGGTACGTGTAGTCAGTAGCTTGCTGGTTTGTCTACACGCACGGCACTCTCACGTACTGTCAAAGACTGTGGTTTGCATGCATGAACAACATGCATCAACTGAGAAGCTGCATGTAAAGACACCAGAGAGCATTTGCCACAAGACATGATGCTGTCTAAGTTTTTCAATCTTGGCAAATTGGCCCATAGCAACTCTGCAGAGGCAGTTCAAAGCTGTCAATGGGATGCTACTGCAGCACACACAAGCACAGCCTCTCTGACACAGCCGTGGAAATCAATTACACCACATTGGTCACTTGCAGACCTGCTCATGCTGTGTTGCATTGCAACTGCAACTGGATCCAGAAGTTGTAGCCTGCGTTTCTGGAAGCAGCATGCAGCATTGTAGGGCACTGACATTGCTGTAGCTTTCCAGTGCTGCATACATCTTTTGTTTGCTTGTCAGCAGGAATGGTTTGACCATGCGCTGCAGGTGGCTATGCTTGCCTGGCAGGCATGTGCTTCACACCAGACCTATATGCATGGTCAGTACCCTACCCTGTGCATTTGTGCTGAGTCAGCACTTCTTGTCAACCTCAGAGCATCATGAGCAGCATGTCTCAACATTTGAGAATATAGATACTGTCCACAGCATGCTTTGTCAAGGGATCTGTTCCTGGTCCAGTAAGCATATACACAGTAGTGATGCATGCAATGATCGCACTGACTCCATTGGATGCGCCATTACTAATGGCATCCCTGAGATGCTGTTGAGGTACATCCTGTCTGTGGTACACCCAGCCTGTGTGGCCATCTGTATTCTCTTTCTCTCCCTGTCTTCTGCTTTCATGTGGTGGTGGTGCCATGACTGTTGCATTTGCAGTGCAATTTGCACTGTGTTTAGGGTGCAGGTCTTGAAGTCTGCTTGCATGCCTATTTCAGAGCACTGTCAAGCACCCAAGTGATAGTGTAACACAATGCAGTGGAAAGGAAGTTGCAGAACCTTGCCTCTCCAGTTTCTTTCTGTCAATTCACTGAAATCAGCACCCTGACTGTGTTGCTTCATTCACCCGTTTTCCTCTCCACAGCAAACTGACTGCTGTGGACACTTGCATCTGGTACTGAGCGTTGGTGCAGTTGGTACATTGTGACCTACCCATCTTTGCACCTGGTTGCAGTAGGCATGATGCCCTCATTTCTCACTTCTTTGAGAGCCAACTGATGTCCTGTCAAATATACAAGCAAGCGTTCTGCAGTGGTGTGGATGTTGCTTCTTTGAGAGCCAACTGATATCCTGGCAAGTATAAAAGCAAGTGTTCTTGCAGTGGTGTGGATGTTGCTTCTTTGAGAGCCAACTGATACCCTGGCAAGTATACAAGCAAGTGTTCTGCAGTGGTGTGGATGGTGCTTCTTCGAGAGCCAACTGATACCCTGTCAAGTATAAAAGCAAGTGTTCTTGCAGTGGTGTGGATGTTGTGGGACCATCCCATATTTCCACCTTGTTCCAGTCCATCCCCTCCTACTGGGCTCCCATGAAGAAGCAGCTTGTTCACAGAGTGGGGGATGTGGAGAATGACCAGGAGCTGAATGAGCGCATCAGCCCTTTCTATCATGCAGACAAGATCAAGGCCCCCCTGCTGATTGGGCAGGGTGCCAACGACCCCAGGGTCAAGCAGGCAGAAGCAGACCAGATCTTCAATGCTGTGAAGGTGTGCACAGCAGCAAGATTCATTGCGTGAGCATTGTAGCATTTCAGTTGGTGAGCCAGTGTGGCTTAGACTGTTTCGGCAGGTTTTGCCCTTCCTGCAGGTGAATGTCATCATGTGCAGTGCAGTGCTGATAGGCATGTGAACGCACCTGCTGGCACTGTCTCTCTTGTGCAAACAATGCTTAGAACGTGGCAGTGTTTGCCTCTTGTGATGAGCTTTTGTTCAGCTTGTGTAGTCCCAGATGCAGAGTCAGGTTGACCTGCAGCATGCAAGCTGTGATGCAGTGGTCCTGTGCAGCTACACTGCAGGATGGCATACTGCATGTTTGTGCTGAAAACTCTGTCAGATCACAAAGGCATTTTGCGCCAGCAGTAGCTGATGTTTGGCACCCATTCTTGAGCTTCAGACTTAGCATTTGCATGTATGTACTCTACCTCAAGTTTGTCACTGACATGTGGGCAGTCTCAATGACTTTGTATCTTTGTCTGTTTGTCACTGATTGTGGAGAAAAAGGTTGAGTGTGGGCACTGATTTGTCAATGACATTACCTCGAGTATGTCTCACCTGCGTACAGGAGAAGGGTGTCTCAGCAGAGTACTACTTGTATAAGGATGAAGGTCATGGCTTTGCTCGCCCACCAAACAAGTTCGACTTCTACTCTCGGGTAGAGCAGTTTCTGGCAAAGCACCTTGGCGGCAGATCAGAACCGTTGCTAAAAGTGGAGGACTCATCTGTGGTGGTCATGCATGAGCAGTAGCTGTGTCAGTACTTGATTATCAACTTAATGTACTATATTGTTATGTAGACTAGGCAGCAGAGATTGGCAAAACATGCTTAGGCGGGCACGTTGAGAAAACATTGTGACAAAGCTCTTGCACAGCTTGTGTATTGTGCATTGTCTGCATTTGATGCTACAGAACAGCTGAGCATGACTGCACAGAGCGACTGAGCTGTTTGAAACTCGACATGATTACCCTATGACTGGTCATGCAGAGTGTGCATGCTTTCTTCACATGCTCAACGCACACCAGACAACTATATGCCACTTGCAACTGGTGATTCATGCCAGACACAGCAAGGTATGCGGACCATGCGACTGCAGCTTACAGCACCAATTCAGATCAACATGCATGTCTACACCAGCATGCAGCACTAGACTACTCATGTGTGGCTGACCTGACAATATCTGTCACATGCTATGTTCCATGTCCTATCTCCTGCAAGCTCGAAGTCACCAAGCGCCGTACTCATGAATGCAGAATTGATGGACATGTACCGCAACAGCTGACACTACAGGCATACCACCGCTATCGCTGCAGCCTGTAATTACTATTATGTTTGTTGTGGCACCAAAGCCGTATGCACCAAGGCCGTAAGTACAATGGCACTTGGCATTGCATGATGATAGGCAAATATATATATACTAAGGACATCAATCTACACCATCACGGAACGCATTGACTTCACATGTCAAGATGGCCCTTCCCTTGCCACCAGACAAAATAACATCAGGGGCCTTTCTGGTTGTACGTGATTTGGCTGCGCTGCAATGGCTCATCAAAGCAGGTTATCTGTCAAGAGAGAATTTCTCACAGCATGAGTCTGCCTGCAAGACTAGACTGAACATTGTACAGTCTTTCCAGTGTTCAGTAATCATCAGTCTTAACTGTTGCTGTTTGCTATTCTAGAGTGCATTGAAATCTAATCAACGCCCGCACAGAACACTCAGTTTGCTCAGTACAGAAACTCAGCAGTCTACAAATGTGAAATTTACACTCTGAACCGCACTGATGCCAGCTGCCTAGGCGAAAGAAGCCACATGAGCGAGGCGCTGCAAAACCCGGACAGTACCCACTGCCATCCCACATCTCTCATAGAGGAGGCCATGCTTTTCACACAACTGCTGCACACGACTCTGAATTTTCCCAAGGTTATGCCTGGGGAGTGTAGGGAACAGGTGATGCTCGATCTGATAGTTCAGTCCTCCTGCATGCACAAAGCTCATTGGCAAACGCTCAATGCCAAGAGTCAGTTGGCAACTGTTCTTTCAAACCAACGAGGTGCTATAACCTGCAGCACTGAAGTTCATGGTGCATGCAATTCCACTTCAGCCAAGACTCGATGCAGTAAGACTGACGCAGTTCAGACGCCTGATGCATTGCAATCAATTAAGATACTGCATTGGGGAAGAATGTGCTCACCTGTAAACCAATCATTCCAGACGCCGGAGACAATATCCCTTGTAGAGACAACTTGTGCTGTGACAAAGTCCTTCTCTGTGCTGTAGACTTCCATGCCATTGTGGCTTTGCACAAAGACTATGCTGAGAAAGAAGCCACAGATCATTTGAGTCATCAGCACAAACAGCAGCCCCTTGCCTAGGGACAGATGGCTGAAGACAAGACCAAGGTACCAGGTGTAATGAACAATCAAACACAACATCTCATCCCATCCATGCTTTTGACTCTGCAAAGGCAGCACACAGTTTACCAAGCTTTGCTGACAGGAGCAGTTCTGGAAATCAGCCACCAGATTCAAGTCGTGACCTGAGAGCGCTGTATAACGAACAACTCACCATCAGGAAAGTTGTGTGTGTTCACAGGTCAGACAGGAACTACAGGTGAGAGCGCATGAGCTGCTCCTGGTCACTTTCTGGGTGCTGCAGATGACATATTTTTGCGCAGACGAGTATCACATGCACAGTCTGTATACACAGATCAGCCCTAAAGCTGATGGTGGGGCTCAGACCAGCCATGCACATAGCAGATGAAGTGATAGTCAGTATCAGCAGCGTTATTGATGAAGTAACAACATACCTTGGACAGGGTGTAGGCATGGGCCACAGATTGCTGGCACCACGAGAGACGAGCAAAGAGCAAAATGGGGAAGAAGAAGTAGTGCTGCGCTCGCACGAGCATCCTATGTGATGCATTTGGCAGAGTCTCCAGCATCTCAACGCTCCAGGCTATGAGTGGAAGTGTGTCAATGTCTGGATCAAGGGCAGCTTTGCAGTCATGGTCGAGCTCATTGGGGGCAGCATGATGGGTGTTGTGCTTTGTCTTCCACCAGTCAGCACTAAAGCCCTGCAAAGACAGGGCAGATTACAATTAATGCACACCCACAATGGTGGAAGCAGAAGCAATTTGGGTGGGACCCAACTCATGTACTCACCAGGCAGACACTCCCTATCAAAAGGCCCATGAGGTCATTTGTGCGCCTGCTGCGGAAGACCTGATGGTGTAGAAAGTCATGCGCTAGCCATCCAGATTGCTGCCAGAACAGACTGATCAGGCAAGCTGACAGTATGTAGGCCCAAAGGCTGTCATTCCATAGCGCAAAGACTGCAATTGCAGACCCCAACAAGAAAAAGTTGCTTGCAAGCTTGAATATGTAGTAGCCCTTGCTGCATCTGAAAAGGCCCTGCTGCTGCATTTGACTTCGCAGCTTACGGAAGTCTGCCAGAAGTGGAGGCACAGGCTGAGGGTCCTGCACAACCAAAAATATTCTAACTTGCACTGATTGAACTTTAGGCACGGGTGCTTCTTTCACAGCGCTGTTATGGAGTGGCAGCTTACCACCAGCTCCCCCACATAGAATTGCTTCAGCTGTGCCCAGGATGTTGCTGCATGAAAGCATGCGAACACGTCTGTAGCATCTTTGCCAGCATACGTAGCTATGACGCGTCCCCCAGGATGCTGTGCAGACCAGCCTGTTACATCGTACACCTGCACAGCACGTGTTTGTCAGAGGCTTGCTGACACGAGCGTCTCTGTCCTTCGTCAAGACCATTGACAGCTGACCTTGCCCTTCACAACCAGCCAGCAATCGTCTTCTGTGCTGTGCTGAGCAAGTTGAGCGGATGTGACCTGCTGATCGCCGTTAGGGCTGGCAGCAAGAGCGCCGTCTGATCGTGACCTATTTCTTAGCGGTACTGAGTCTTGTTGAGCATAAGAGGAAGTCGCAACGGCATCTGTGGTCACCAGGTTGCCTCTAAAGGTCTGATCGATGTTGCCGACAGGCGCAAGAGACGACCGATCAGTGGTGGACGGTGGGCAGACGATGCACATATTGTGCTTCGCACGAGAGCAGATTGTGCCGTCTCAGAAGAGATAAGCACCCATACGGACCTCAGAGCAATCAGCACATAGACCTTTTGTAATGGCGCTCTTCAGATCGCTGAAGCAGAACTGTCCATCCAGTGTATTTGGTGGCGCTGTCGTTTGATACGCCGTCAGTACAAAGCAGAATTTGAAAGGTGGGATCTGAGGTGGGATCACTCATGGTGCTGCGCCATCCTACGCAAATGCATGTTGACACTAACAGCTCTGCCTCATGCCAGCAGGCTTGCAGAGTATTGACTCCTCATTCAAACAGCTGCAGAAAGAGTACATAGGCTACGCACAGCGGAAGCAAGCACTGATCCTTGAAGTATGTATGGTTGTGTTTTTTGGAACGCGTGTCGGTAACCAACTTTGCATCAAAGGAAACGGACTGCAGGTTGCAGGTCAGGAAGCCTGTTTAGCAAGGCTCAAGCAAGCGATTCGGCAGGAACGACAGGCGATTGGTACGGCTACTGCGGAGCCTAAAATCCTCTTCACATAGTGCTTTACATTCTCACTCACGCAGAAAGCGAGCGGCGGCAGCTAGAAGAAGAAAGAGAAGCCTTTGAAATGTTTCGAGGTCAGAGTGTAGAAGATCTGAATAGTCAAATTGACCAGCTGCAGGTATTGCAAGCTTTATCACTACACTAGCTCAGAATACTGCTTGTGACTCCTTGACCTGATGTTTTCTGCACATCCGGGATGCAGCTTGAGCGCGAGAAGTTGGAGCTCTATAAACAAGCTATGTGCGTTCTACAGGAGAACGCACTGGCTCACACTTGCTGTGCTGAGGCGAGTATGCAGCTGTGTCTGTTGTCAACTTGACAGCACTTGCAACTGCATGTGACGTTGCCCACAATAGTACCAGTCGCTGACACCACAGCAATGCGCCCACCATCATAAAACAGCATAGTTTTCACTGTCAAAGACGCCTATGATGTCCTGACAGTCATTTACACGCACAGCGTCAGCCCACCAGAACCACATACAGTGATCTTGTGCTTGCTCGTTTGGCTGGCCTTCTGGGAACTGCATGCAGCATCATGCTCCGCAAAGCAGATTGCCCTTTAAACTCAGCGCTGACTGAGGCCATCTGCGCAGGTAGACTGCCAGGATGTTACAAACTCTGCTAAGCTGACTGCCCAGGCTATTCAATTTGAGCAAGCTGAGCTCATTGTTGATCTGCAACACAGACTTCAGCACCTTGCTGATGTAAATGCCAGATGTGATGATCACAGGTAAGACATGCAGGAAAAGCACTGCTGGGTTCTGTTTTAAAATGTTGTTTACCTGCATCCTGATCAGGAGGCACCACGGTAATGATCCCAATTTGTATGCCAGGGGGCACCAGCTGGGCTCGCTGCAAAAGTAATGGGAGGAAGCTGCTGAAAAGGCGCGACAGCAACACCGGCAAAATAAACAGAGAGAGCGTGTTTTGCCAAATGGAGCAGTGAATCCAAGTTGCAGATGCCATAGGAGCCTAGATGCAAAGGAGCCTGCAAGAATTGCTGACAGCCCTTGACCACCACATGGGTCGATTAATCAATGGGTTGGCACTATTTAGCAATGTTTTCGTGGTGCAAAAGAAGACTCCCTTGCATGTGAAGGCAACGTATCAGGATCAGCACGTGCTGTGCAAAAGAGGTGCCCTTTGGTCTCTTTGGGCGAGTGGTCTTCATCATCTGCATTGCAACAGTGCCATACAGAATATGGTAAAGGTTTTGTGAAGTAAATGCCACAAAGCCTGAAGGTCTACACGTGTGGCATTGCAATTGACAAGATTGCTGTCTTGCTTGTCCACCAGTTGAGGACGGTTCTATCCCCATGGGCTCTCTGGAAAGTTCAGCTTCCGGAAGCCTGTCAACACTAGTTAAGGCGAAAGCAAACGCATCGGGCTACAGCCAGCGACATTTGCATGCGCTGATTCCTCAAATTCTCAAGGGTTGTAATCGTAGTTCAGCTCAGGTTCACTACTTTAATAGCGGTACCATACAGCGTGCATGCAGCGTGCAACACAGTGCGTGACCTCCTTTTTCGCTAGACAAGGACCTTCTGTTTTCGCATACAGCAGAAACATGCAAGCTAACGCAGGTACGCTGTGGACGACATGCCACCATAGCGTCTGACTGAGTGCGAAGTTCTCTACTGATCACAACACATCAGGGTGTACTGGCCGTGCAGGGCGTACAACGACACCGCAAGCCTATTCGAGGTTCGTGGGCACAAACAGGAGAGCGGCGTTCAGCTCATGTCCCGGACAGACGAGCCTAGTCAGGCTCAACTCTAGACGCTGCACAAATGTTGCACTGCAGACCTTCAGTTCGTCTTTGCTTGGGGATGTGTCTGCTCTGGTCGGCAGCAAAGCTGCATCACGAACAAGCCTGTTACAGCAAAACAATGCCCAAAGGTATGCCATGTTCTCACCTCCAGTGTGGTTAGGTCAAGTGCGCTTACTTCGTGTACTCAGACCAATAGTCTGCATGCACGGTTGCCCTCTGGCTTGTATCTGTTTCACTTGCACATTCTGTGCACATGGTTGGAGACTTATCATTGTGTACCAGAAAGTGAAAGTGCAGCTGGATAATGTGTATGGGAAGTCTCATGCTGGTTATACTGCACTTGTCAGGGGCAGAAGAGGCATGGCCACACGAGCATCAGCATCAGGAGGCAAGCGCATCAGCCAGAACGAGTTCACAGAAAAAGCATGGCAAAGTATCATTGCAGCACCTGACATTGCCCAGAATGCCAGTCAGCAAATTGTAGATACAGAGCACCTGTTCAAGGCTCTGCTTGAGCAGCCAAATGGCTTAGCCAGGCGCATCCTAGCTAAAGCTGGCAGCAATCCTACACAGCTCCTGGAAAAGACTGATCAGTACATTCGGCAACAGCCACGTGTCACTGGGGACTCCTCACAGGTAGGCCAGCTGACTAACCACCCTGTCTTGTGTTGCATGCGCCAACAAGCGTTGTCAGATCTTGCTGCAGCTAAAGTGCTGACTTGAGCAGTAACTCTAGCCCCACACATTCTCTGCATGTACACTTAGTCTGCTTGATCCTTGCAGATTCAGTCAACCTTTTGATTCTCATTTGCATCACAGCTGTGCTGGCAACTGTTGTTGCATCGCGCTGTATCGCTGATGTATAAGTTTTTCACCTCTTTGCTGTCAGGACAATGGTTCAGATTCTCCTCCAAAAAAGCTGAGTGCATGTATGCCTGCATTTGTACAGGTGCTGGGACGCAATTTGGAAGCTTTGGTGACGAGGGCGCAGGAGGTGAAGGCCGACTGGCGGGATGAGTTTGTCTCAGTGGAGCACATGCTGCTTGCCTTTGTTGATGACACCAAGTTTGGTACACAGCTGCTGAAAGATGCAAATCTGGACAAGACCAAGATAGAGGCAGCTGTAAAGGAAATCAGGGGCAGCAATAGAGTCACTGACCAGGTAGCTTTCCCATTTCTCTGCTGGGAATCTTTCCCCAAGCTGCATAATGCATGTTGCATCTTTGTTGTCCAGCTATTAACCTTCAGCGACAGCCACTGACTATATAGTAAGCTCAGGTTGGTCTGAGGCGTGGGTGGTGGTGTGCCTGCATGCATGTCAATCTTTATGTCGTACTCGTGAAGTGAAGCCCCATCATACTGCTGACGCACAGTATCAGGAACCCACAGCACATTTGATTCATAGTTGGGAAGTGACTCTGTTGCTTCCCACATGGTACCCACTCTGCTGCACTTGTAGGCAATAGACGTTCATAAAGGTTGGCCTGAAGCTGTCCAGTCTGGTCGACAGCACATTGACACACACTGTTGTCGTGATGTTGGCTGCCAAAAAAGGATGTCATACAGGCAGCTTTTCAAGACTGTACACACCTGACCCTTGGGCAAGACACACTCAACCAATCAGTTGCTGCAGCAGCTGAAGAGTGCAATGTGAGTGTGCAGGACCCTGAAGGCAAGTATGAGGCATTGTCAAAGTATGCAAGGGACCTAACAGCCGCAGCCAGGGATGGCAAGCTGGACCCTGTCATCGGGCGTGATGATGAGATCAGGCGTGCCATCCAGATATTGTCGCGGCGCACCAAGAACAACCCTGTTCTCATTGGTGAGCCTGGTGTGGGCAAGACTGCTGTGGCAGAAGGCTTGGCTCAGCGCATTGTCACAGGCGATGTGCCTTCAGCCCTACAGGTGAGCTTGCTTTTGCATGCCTTGTCCTTTTTGTATGCTTCATGCTGCTGGTCTTGGCAGACAAGCTTCAGCTGTGCATAGCCTTGCATGGGGAAATCCACACTGCCAGCCTTCATTCCTGCTGATCCATTTGACTGCAGAGAAAGCCATTGAGAGTGCAGCCTGCAGCTGCTGTCACAGCACATTCAAATAACTTTTTCCGTTTTTAAAAAACCATAAGACTTTATCTTCGGGAAGAAAAATGATGTTATGCATTGCCTTGCAGGACCGCACTTTGATGTCGCTCGACCTTGGAGCCTTGATAGCGGGAGCCAAGTACCGAGGGGAGTTTGAGGACAGGCTGAAGGCTGTCATCAAGGAGGTGACTGCCAGCAATGGGCGCATTGTGCTGTTCATTGATGAGATCCACACAGTTGTGGGGGCAGGCGCCAGCCAGGGCTCCATGGATGCAGGTCTCACCTTCAGCCTAGTTACACAACTTGCTTCTTCATGTCAAGCTTGTTTCTGCTGGCAGGCACGTTTCAGTGTGCCATAGCCTGATCTGCTCTGCACTCTGATGCCACCCCTTTCATTCTGCATGGCTTTGTTCTGGAAAAACAATGAAAGCTTTTATTGAACATGGGTGAGACACATCTACTGAAGAGCAGCAGCAGACTCTGCCTACACATCTTTTGTTGCTTATACAGTGCGCCCCAGATTGCTTCCTGTTATCGCCCATGGTCTGCTGTGTTGCTGCCTGGCTGCCTTGTGAAGTGATTTCCTCCTATCTCTGCTGCCTGCTGCTCACCAGGCAGTTGTCTTCTGGTGCAGGCAACCTGTTGAAGCCCATGCTGGGACGCGGTGAGCTACGATGCATTGGTGCCACCACTCTGGATGAGTACCGCAAGTACATTGAGAAGGACCCTGCCCTTGAGCGTCGCTTCCAGCAGGTGTATGTGGACCAACCAAGGTAAGCAGCCTTGGCCTCCTCTATCATATCCTCAATTGCCTGCATGTACTTGCGGCTTGAAAGGTTACATGGGCTACAAGGCGGAGACGTTACTTGGGCTACACAGCAGAGACAGGTTCACAGGGGGTGCTCAACATGTATTACGTGTCAAGCCAAGCAGATGTATGCTAAACAGCATGTTGCGCAATTAGTGGGGCCAAATTGGCTGCTGCGCAGAGCTGACATGCTTTTGTCATTGATAGGCTTGCATGGCAAACGTGCAAAGAAGCTGAACAGACTAGAAAAAGAGTGCATGGTCACACCATCAAGAGCACACAGTCCAAGATACAGCATTGCACAACAGGCCTGATGCTACAAAGGCAATGTCAGATAGCAGCAGAGAGCATGAGAAGCTACAGTCCAGGTGTGTGAATTCCAGAAATGTTTGCAGAAACTGTACCTCTGCCTTGCCAGCAAGCCCATAGGCACCACACAGTGCACCCATGGTCACAGGGTCCAGAGGATTACCTTTTGCCTGCACATAGACAACATATAGTGAGCATCATTTTGGCATAGCTTGAATCAAGATGGAGAGATGATCCTGCATACAGGCCTGCTCTGCAGTCATGATGATGACATGCTCGTGCATACAACAGCAGGGTAGCTTTCATGGGATGACCAAAACAATGATGAGATCAATGCTGCATACCTGCCACTCTTTTAAAACAGCCTCAGCTTCTGCCAATTTGTGCAGCTGACCAAAGGCACGGATGACAAGGGCGACGCTGCTTGCATTTGGCTGGATGGCCACTTTTTCAACCATTGTTTTGTAAAATGCTGGTACATCTCGAGGCTGCAGACTGAGCAGAGCTGTGTTGAGAGGGTGTGGAGCATGCAACATCTGCTCCTGCTGGAATATACTGGTCAACTCAGTCACCTTGCCTGTATGTAGATCAACCAGCCATCAGCAGTAAGCAAGTACAGCAGTGAGGAACTATCATAAGTCATTGAGGCTTGGGTTCGAGATTGCATACCATGCTTGCCCAAACGCTTTATCAAGTTGAACAACGCATGTGGAAGTCCAACTGTTGCATGAGAGCTAGAGCTGTCTGTCTCTTGAGCTGATTGCTCGAGAATGTGTTGCTCTGTGTCAGTTGACAACACAGCCTCAGGTGTCTGAGCTGGAGGTGCTTGCAGAGTTGCCGCTTGCGTTAGAGACCTAACAGGAACTTGTGCAGCGAGAGCGAAAGGATGAGGCTCGTAGGACCTTCCCTCATGTAAACTGTGAGCCCTGCAGGGCTGCAAGTGGTCAGCGTCTGCGCCCTGAAACAGCTGAATGTCAGCAATGTGTTGATACAGATCAACTGGAAAGCCCACCCCCTCGACCAGCCGAAAAGACCGACATTCCGATTTGCAATCGAATGCGCTGCTCTGCACAGCGAAGTGGCAAACAGAGCGGGCTCTGGACCGACAGAAGCAGGCGTTGACCCAGAAGCGACATAGGTTAGCTGCTTTACCAGCTGCAGCGCGATCGCGGTGCGTTTAGCTGACATGCAGTACGATAGAGGCAAAGTGAATGTAACTTGTCGTCCTACAGATTGACAAGCGAACCGCTCAGCAAGTATATCGATGGCCGACGTGTACGAGCAAAGCATGCTGGCGTTACCCCTCACGCAACCTCGGCTTTTACCATCACCTCCAGCAAGTAGCACGCTGTGCGCATTTACGAGGCTCTCTCCCTTCATGACACAGCAATCCATTACATTGCACCGCGTCCGCCAAATTTGTCGGTGATGCTCACAACACGCGCATGACCTCAAAAAACACGACATTGCTGCAACGGTCGCCGTATGAGCAATAGCGTCCTAACCTTTGTCATCGTTGGCCACGATGATCATCCCATTTTTGAGTCCGATCTGGCTCCAAAGCCGGATGGTAGAGAGGTGAGCTGCTCGTTGGGAAGCTCAGATCACAACACCAATCTTCCAAGCGGAGCATGCTGACTTGCTTGCAGACTCAAGGAGTGTACTTGCATCAGTTCGTATTGCATGCCGCTCTTGATGCAGTCAATGAGCAGATATGGACTTCTACAAACATGCACCTAGGCACAGTTGATAAGTTCAACAACTTGATGGTAGCAGCCTATGCCACGGCTGCTCATGTCAAATTTCTCTTGCTTCATGACGGCAAGAATGAAGAGACAATCCGCTTGTTCTTCAAAGACGTGTACGATATTTATGTTCGGGTGAGTTGCAAGAATTACTGTGAGTTATCAACAAGCTTGAGAAGCTACAGCTGCTAAACCACCCTCTCTGATGAAACTTGTGTCAGACAACAGCTTCAATTGTATGATGCAGGTATGTATGAATCCCTTCTTCACAACTGTTGGCCGTATTTCATCTCCTGGATTTGGCCAAAAGGTCAGGATCTTGGCCAAGACGCATTTCAGGACTTAAGCTGCCCAACATGTTCCTCTGAGGTAAAGGGAAAAAAGCTAGCACAGCAAGCACTGATGGCAGAGTGCGCCAAACGTTGCTGCGCAAATTGTCAACTTCCGTATAGCCACCGTTTTGGCAGCATTCAAAACAGTCCTGCATCTGTGACTCCTTAGGTGTCCATAAAGGACCTCAGTGCTCACTGCTTGCAGTTGAAAGATGTTGTCAACACCTGGAACGGTATATCCATATGTGTTGGACTAATTGCTGATCTTAGGGTTTTTTTAATATCTTTAATCTGAGGCATAGGGATTGAGACAAATTCTTCCAAAACAAGCCTGGGCCATCAATGATATTATGTAAGCCATGATGTGGAAAGCATGTTCAGACCCAAAATTAGGGCTGATACAAGGACCCTTGGGCACTAGAGCCCTGTAGTACTGCAGCCTGAAGGGCAAAATTGATCTCAAAGTTTATGGTGCCACTTTTGTCCAAAATGTTTGTCCCACAGATTTGGGACTCATAGAATTAGTCTTGGCAGTACCGACAAACCCTGCCTGCCCTTTTGTTTGGGTATGCAAACATTTTCCCAGATTCACCCTTGGATGAAACCAAGTTTAAGGGTTGGAAAAGTTGTCCCGCCTGGTCTCCCCTGCTTGCTTCCAGTCCACGTGGCCCTGCAGGGCGGGATGAGCTTTATCAGGGCCAAATGCGTGTGTTTTTACATCAAACTTGGTTACCCACCATGATTCATGGCCAGGTTTGCTTAGCTGAACAAATGATATGAATGAAACCAAGACTGAAGACGAAACGTCAAGTCTAATCTGCATGTTTGACTTCATTTATTGCTTGCAGCAGAGCAATTCTCCTTCAGCTTGGACTCTCACGAGTATGCATAGTATGGCTAGTCCGTGCTTGCATTCGGTCTCGACAGTCCATCGCCGATGCTCACCCCTGCTTTGGAAAGCGAGGCAGAGCACAAGTCATCCACTGACCACTACGCAGACCGTTCGAACTATTCAGGCGTGCGGTTGCTCCCCACAGCCTGCTCGCAAGACCACACGGCAAGTCCCTTCTCATGTCTGCTCAGAGCACAGAAGCGTCGCTACACGAGCTACCGAGGCTCAAGTCACAGGTGAACACATACAGCAGCGTCTGACTTGCAGCCCCACTCACATACAGTACACATTGTGCAAACTGCAACTGCCTGCATGTATCTCAAGAGGCTGTAGCTGTGGCTGGCGACTGGTTGGAAGCACAGAAACTGGACATTCGTGTTGGCAAGGTCATATCAGCAGAGCTGCATCCAGACGCTGACAGGTTAGTCACAAATTTGGTTAAGCAAGCTGTGGCAGCAATTCGTAGCTGAGATAACTTTTGGCTGCTGTCAGTCTGTATGTGGAGCAAGTCGATGTAGGGGAGGAGGCACCCCGAACCATCATCAGCGGCCTAGTCAAATATGTGCCAATTGAAGAGATGCAGGTATATCATGCAAAGAATGCTCTCAAGCTGCTAATACACAAACAAATGCCAGAGCGACCATTGTGCCATTGATGTCTTACATATGACTTGATTGAATGGTGCACAGGGAAGACCCGTCATGGTCCTTTGCAATTTGAAAGCTCGCAATATGCGGGGCATCAAGTCTGATGGCATGCTCCTTTGCGCCTCAAATGATACACATGAGATTGTAGAACCACTGATGCCTCCAAAAGACTCAATGACCGGAGATCGTGTAGCTTATGGTGACGATGAAACTGCTACCCAGCCAGAACCTGAAACACCCAACAAGGTGTGAGTTGCATCAACCATTGCATTTCATAATTCAGCTTGTGTCTCATTGTTCAGCTGCCACCAGATACACTAGAAGTATGCAGATGACACTGATGGGGTGGGTCAATGCATGAAATGCATGGCATGCCATGTCTTGTTTGTCCCATACGGTGTGTATTATGGTAGCAATTCCAGACACGGTATCATAGAGCTGTCTTCAATGTTCATGCTTGTGCATATGTTGACTGTGATCATGCAGGTGCAAAAGAAAAAGATTTGGGAGGCTGTGCAGCCGCATCTCAAAACGAATGAACAAAAGCAAGTGGTGTACAAAGGCACATTGATGACTACTGGAGCTGGCCCAGTTACAGCCCCCACCCTTGCAAATGCTAACATATCATGAAGCCATCCTCAAGATATGCGTGATGCCAGCAGGGCTCACCTGGACACACAAGGCCGTCTGCTGCAATCTGCCTGCTGTCATTTGGCTCTTTTAACAAATGTGCCCTCTCTTGTGTCTACTAAAATCCGCTCTCCTATGACAGACAGATTCCGTCGAGCGAGTAAGTGCTGAAGGACATAGCTGCACCCTGTTCAAGCCATACCTGTAGTTATGAAAGGTGGCACCATGATCTTGCGGCCAGATCCAACAACAGCTGGCTTATATTGGGGAGACTTTTCATCGCCCTTGGCCACTGTGTCTGTGCTGACAACATTTAATAAAACTTGTTGAGGCAGAGAACCTGTTGCAGAATCACATGCTTGAGTCCGTTATAGCAGAACTCTGGCTTCCGCAACTATAGATGACAGCAGTAAGCCCGGAGACTGAATGAACTTTCAAGCTGGCATCATCGATACCTGCAACTATTTCACCCTCATGAAAACTGAGAAATGCTTCCATGTCTTCGATAAAATAATCATACATGTCACCAAACAGTTCCCTGTCAACAGTCTCTTGTTCGTATGTGTCCGGGTGCATAAAATGCAGTTGGCTACCTGCAGCACCTCACATGATGCCTCAGGCAATCTTAGCCTGCCTGCCTGTTTACAGCTTATACTGACTGCCTGAGAGAGGTTGCAAGCTGTTCAGTCATTATTGCTTGAGCGAAGCTGTGTCTTCCATTGTCATGACAGATGTCATGTAACCAGTAAGACACTGGCCCGCTAATATTTCTTCCACAGTGAATTTGTGGACCCCAACACAACGTTAATATTGCACACAAGTCACAGGCCATTTACAAAGCCCTTGGATGTCAACAGAGTGCAGTTCAGTGCTCACCTTCTGTGTACAAATACTTGTAAGTTCGGTCATCCAGTCTCACCACATCCACGGTATCATATAATCTGTGCATGCAAATCAGTCAGCACAGCTGATGTGCACTCATGTTCTGTATTTGCCTATGGCTCACCTACAGCGCTGCTGGTGCTTTGACCCGGATTTCAGGTCTCGAAGCTCTAGCTAAACATGACTCATGTCTTGTGATCAGACCAGGATACACTATATCTGAGCACACAGACAAAGGCAGGGAATCATCCTGATCATGAAGTCAGAACTTGCCTGTACATTCCCCAGCTGGCGGCCTGAACCTTGCGTATGCTGGTACTTTTGTATTTGCATCAGCCTACCCTTGAGGTCAATGATCTGACCAGATCGAATCTGCATTGATGCATTTTGCTGGATTGCACTTTTCTTTGGTGCAGACACATGTTGCACTCACTGGTGCTCTGACACTTCTCGTGACGTGCCTCAGTTGCCTGTTGTTTGACCTCTCTGGTTTGCTCAAACTGGTGTGCTAGTTGCAACCCGCTTACTGCGGATTGTGTGCAAGTTAGGCTGCCGAGGGCTGTGACAAGTCTGATACCCATGAACCCTTGTATCGAGCGAAGCATAGCTGCTGCTTCTGCTGCAAGCACTTCTCAGCCAAGCGGTGACGTTCAGCTGTGACTGCCTGTCTGACAGCTTGCGTAAGCATGTACTCGATACTTCGATGAACAATCTTCCGGCGCAAACGCGCTTCCACTCAGCCTGAGTGCTGGCCTGAGTGCGTTCTTGTAAGGCGTTGACTACAAGCTGCATGCTTAGCCTGCTGTGGTCAGCACAGGCATCTCAAGAATGACATGAATGAATGTTCTTCTGAGCGATGTCGTGTATCGCATGCTGGCTATATGTGTTCTGTGTGTATGCCAATGCATACGCTTATAGCAACAATGTCTGGGCATAAAAAGTTGCAACTGTTGTGTTGTCTAGGAGGGACATGCCTTTGTGTCCAGACGCAGTTGTATGCCGAGAGCAGTTAACGCCTGTGTGTCATTGCAATGAATCCTGCTCACACATTGTCCTCAAGACAGCAATAACATCATCCTATGTTACACACAAACCAGTAGAATACATCAGAACCTCTTCACTCACTCTCAGGTTTTCAGTAGGCAGCAGCAGTGATTTTTGCAGAATGCACCATACTGCTGCATAATAATTGGGCAATCAGGGAGAATCAACACACCAAAATCTGATCAAGGCAGCTATTGACAAACATGCACTCACAGGACTGGCCCACAGGAGTACACAGTAGCACTCAATCTCTGAATCTCTGGCAAATTTGCAAAACGGGAAACACATTCATTGTCATCCCGCTGCAGCAGCTTGTTGGCTAGTTCTGCCACTCTGGGGCACAACTTTGCCAATGGCTTTTCCTCACCCTTCATTTCATTATGTAGCTCATCTGCCGCAACTCTGGCAGACTCTTGCACTGCTGCCTGCGAATGCAAGTCATACAAATGCTGCACAGTTTATGAGCGCACAATTGACATGACACGGTCAACAAACTGCCTGACTGGCATAACTGCTATGCCCAACTGGACTCCACTGTGTGCATTGCCATACATAGGTTACTGACTACGCAGCAATCACTGCCTGTAGGTTACTGCGCAACCCAGCTGCATGCCATTGGGTCCAGGCATACCTGTGTTTCTGCCAGAGACTTGAAGAAACAACACGTATGCGGTAATGTCACTGGTATGCACCCAATGCATGGAGGGCCACACAGGGACCGTGCCATTACAAACTGTCATACAGCAGTGTGAGTGTGTGGCAGCTGCTTGACTTTACCTTGAGGGCCACTCCAAACTTTGCGCTTCCTATGATTTGGCGCACTTCTGTCAGCAGGCCATCAATGGCATCATCATCAAGACCCCCCAGAGCCCCTGGTTGCAGAGCTCCATTGTCAGGAAAGCGTGCTGCACTGTGCCACACTTGCCTGTGCTCAGGACTGGGCAGCAGGAACACCTCAAAGCCTAATCTGGACAATTCTGGTGCCACTCCTGCATAGCAGCAGGCAATATAAGCTTTGTTGATCCTGGGAGACCTGCTGCTGGTGTCTGCTGGACAGTGCTCGTACGACACTTGCAACATCACACTGCTTGTGAGCATTCAACCTTCAAGATTACAGTGCACTACTCAGCTGCAGGAGGCAAAGCTCTGCTCATGCAGCAGTTGACAAGCATTACTAATATCAACAGTAACTCAAACGCTTTCCAGCTCATGATGATGTTGGATGTTTGCAAGCATTAAATATCCAAAGGTTTATCCCATACGCATATATGCATATGTGTGTGTATATCAACAACAGCAAAAGGTCTTTCCCATACGTATATATGCATATGTGTGTGTATTTCAACAACAGAACAAAGAGCAAACGAGACATAATACACAACCCTGATGATGGCAGAGACATATCTGCCTCAACAACACTCGCAAGGGACGCTCACTCTTATGGGCGTCTGAAAACATCTGCAGAACCTGATCTCCGCCCAGCTTGGTGGTCAGCTCAATGTTGCTGACTGCATCAGTGACTGCCTGCTTGACAATGGGTATGAGAGGCTCCACACCCCTCTCACCACAGTAATGGGCATAAGCCAGGAACAGCTCCTGGGCTCGCTGCGTCATCTGCAATGGCTGCTCCCTGCTGCCAAGCCCACTATGCTGAGGATGCCTATCAGCACAACCAACTTGTTGCCATTGTAACGTAGACCCTGATTGCCATCAAGCATGTGAAACCTGATAGTCCGTCTGTTGACCGGCTGCATCTGATCATAGCTTGAATGCTCACGTTGACTTGCGTTGCCACAAGCAACAACAGTGCAATAGCAATGCACTGTGCAACTACCTGGCATCTAGTATGTTGGACTGCAGATAGAGGTGGCGGCCTAGTATGTTGAGCTGTACACGATTCATGAGGTCCAGCAAAGACACCATCCATGAGGCAGCAACTGCACGAGTGAATGTTAGCACTTTGATCTCCTCCCAGGCTGCGTACTTCTCATCAGCAGCCATTCCTCCTTGCCTGCACAAGGCAAAGACTTGAATCAGGCAGATCGCATATTTGTGCGGCTGAGGGTGTGTGAGCAGGTCCTGATCTCGTATCCAAGTACCGTGTGATGCACACAAAGTGATCAAGAAGATAGTAACATGGAGGAGACTGCATGTGTAGTCTCAGAAATGCTTCACAACCAGATGACCCTCTGCTGCCTTGTACCCACAGCTTTAGGTGAGGTGATGGCACAAAGAGATTGCTTGCAAATGTTCCTGACCTGAGTAGCTCTAATAATGGCTTGTGGTCCGTGTTCCTAGTCAAGCTCTGCAGCAGCATGGGCAGAAGACTGGGAGTGGTGGTTGTTGTTGAGATAGCTTGCACACTGTCAAAGTGTGTGACAAGGTGGCGATCTGCATCCTGCTGAATGGTTGCTGCAGAGGTTGGCTCGGGTTCAGAGGCCGGATTCCGTGGGCTTGCAGGTGCCACGGTGGCAGGCTCAATGCTTGAGGGAGCTTTGCCATCTCTGAAACAAGCACAACACACTCGACTGCCGCTGAATATGGATTCACAGTTTGGAGATGTTCATAACATGCACAATGTGGTATTACAGCTCTGCATGTCAAGCTGTCATTGAAAGGCCCGCCGATTGCTGCTAAACAAGTAAGATGTGATGATGCAGAGGCATGCCTGGCCTCAAGCTCCTGCAAGCTTGCCCTGGCTTCTTGTAACTTTCCCCACCTGCACATAAATTGACACACTGTGACGCCTGAATCGCAATGCGTGTGCAAAACAGAGTTGCTGTCACTGCACCTGTCGTAAACATAGTATACAGCGGCTGCACCACTGGCAGCTACTGCAGCTGCAGCAGCCCAACGCCTCCTGTTCCTGCAAGGCAAGCGGAGATATGGATCTGCTGATACAAACACGATGTGCAAAGGTCAAACACTGAGGACTTTGTATGCGTACCAACTGATCATCGCCGGGACATGATAGGATCCATCGAAAAGCAAGATGTGGCAATGTCTTTCAAACCTGACGAACCCGGGATTGAGTGCTCGAAAGGAACTTATGTCACTGCAAACGTCTTGACACGCAGTTTATGCTTTGAGAGATTGTCACCGCCAGATCAAGCTCAGGTAAGATCAAGAGCGAGATGGCTGGAAGGAACGCAAAGCGCAGCGCAAAGCGTGATGACATGGCCAGATTCCGGGATGCGACATGTCCTCAGATGTCCTTCAGGATTTCAAGTTGCATGTGCATGCATGCTATACCGTGTAACGGAGTCTCAGGCATATACATATTTGGAAACTTCACAATGGCAAAGCGAGCTTGCAGCGGCTGTAATCAGCAGCTGCTTACAAGGGGCCACAACTCATTACCCAGAAGTCACGCAGGCTGAGGTTGTCACAGCCATCAAACGCCTCAAGAACAACAAATCCCCGGGGGTCTGCAACATCTTGCCAGAGATGCTGAAGTATGGGGGTGACTCTGTGCATGCTGCGCTGTACAGAGTCATCCTTGGCATCTGGCGCACAGAGCAAGCTCC
>JAABUP010002439.1_pt1 | contig 35974 bp, 50 predicted proteins | sample 5559201 | NCBI WGS metagenome assembly JAABUP01 (sample SAMN10711887, study PRJNA513373) | rock metagenome | isolation source: Antarctica rocks | place: Antarctica
TTCAAGGACACAACATAGGATGAATGTTTTATCTTACTGCATAAGCTGACAGTCAACCACAGCTTGATTCATCACAACTGTCGTTGCTGTTCTGCTGCTGTAGCTGTACAGTGTGATGTGCTTGCTGGTGGTGCGTCAGAGCTGTTTGACTCCTCCTCATGCCATGCAATACTGTTTTGCGCATATGCCAATCATTCTTGCATGCACCACTGGGCTTCATCATATGGGCCATAACCTGCTTGTCAACACATGCACTGTGTGTTCTCAGGTGGAGAAGAAGATTGCAGATGAGCTGAGGGAGCATGGGCTGCTGGCTGTGCCTGACCAGCCCCTCCCAAGGGGCCCTGACTATGCTGACCTGGACAAGCTGACCTACTTGACTTGCGTCATCAAGGAAGCCATGCGAGTGCACACCGTGCGTTACCACAGCCACAAAAGCAAACTCAATGTCGTGACTGATTCATGTGATGGCTGTGAACACCCACTGGACAGTTCATATCACTGCAGGTCTGCCATTGATTGAGCTTGCTCATAGTCAGCAGTGATCATTTGTCTCTTGACATCAAGATTGGCAGGTCAGCAAAAAATGCACTCCCTAAGATGTCTGTCCAGCCAATGTGTGCTAGCTCAGTCCTGGAGAGCCACTCTTCAATTAAAATGTTATGCTGCAGAGATGGGCATTCTACAAAAAGTGGTTGTGTGATCCAGGTTGTAGGCTTACCCACTTTGCGCATGTCTAAGCACCAGGACTTGCTGGTTGACAATGGCAGCTTACTCATTCCCCGCAACACCACAATCTGGATCCCTTTGGGCTTGCCGCATGCCAGCTCAGCCATTTACAAAGATGCTGATCGATTCATACCTGAAAGATGGCTGGAACCAGATGCAGAGTATATGCCCACCCATGGTGGGATATTCAAATCTACCAGCAGTACATCTAAACCCTAAACCCTAAATATAATATATATAGTACATCTCAACAACAGCTTCAACAGACGTTGTAATGTCCATGAGTGTGAAGCAACTAAGCTGTGTATCATTTTGACAGGCACTCATGTACGCACACATCGAGTGCTGTCTGTTTGTGTGTCCTCACGTTTGACATGCACTCATGTACGCACACATTGAGTGCTGTCTGTTTGCATGTCCACGTTGCGCGTGCATCTGTGCTGTAACATTATCATGTTTCAAAGGATTACACCAAGCAGCAATCCATGTGTTTATGTGTCTCAGTGAGCTCTCACTGGCTTGTTGCTTCACAGGGCAAGCAGCTGATAAGGGTGGTGCTTCAGAAAGAGTCAGCCGCTTCCTTCCATTCAGTGATGGCAAGTAAGACATTATAGATGTGTTCTGCACTGAGTCAGGAGCATCATAGCCCTGTTTTCATGGCTGTCATGTGATGTACTCCAAGCTATGCAGTACTTTTCAAGCACACTGCTGCCTCACCTTGGCAGTTGCATCCTCCATCTGCAGTAGTACCAGTATAAGCTTAAGCATATCAGCTGTTGTTTGTGGTGGAATTCTGGTGGCAGCCATAAAGCAATTTAGTGTTGTGACGGCAGCATGAATGTCACATATTTGAAACAGGAACCCTTGTCACACTGCAGGCGTCAGTGTGTTGGCATGGCTTTTGCCAAGATGAATTACACATCAGTTCTAGCCAGACTGATGGGCACCTTCACGTTTGAGTTGGCACAGCAGATGGGCGGAAGTGAAGGGGTCATGGAAGCTGAAAATTATGCCATCACCCTCATGCCAAGCAAAGGCATGTGGATGCACTGTAGATCAAGAGTAGAGCAGGCCGTTCCACTGTCTGTCTGAGTATGCTGTGGTTTGTTGAAATGCATTGCAGAATGCATTGCCTGTCATATACAATAATCGATACTTTCAATCATTTGTCAGATTGAAATCCGAACAGCCCAGACTGTAAGATAGGTATTTGATGAGATTGAATGAAACAGAGATACCTGTCTTCGGCAAAGTGGTGTTGCGTACACAAAGGAGAAGGTTGCTGCCCGACTACTGCCTGCTGTGACAGACCTCTATGGTCTGCTTTAGTCATAGCCTGCTCGACTATTCTGACGTAAGCTTGGCTCATTCTGCGTAAACCTTCTTCTTCATCCGCATGTCAAAAAAAGGAGCCCTGGCGTGTACAGGTCAGCTTTGAGCTACCAGCAATTTCAACCCGCTGACACCAGGGCTACAGCGGGGCACACTTCGCCAGTGACCCTTCGTCACACGCAACTGAGAACTGCTGTTACGAGGCTGTTGAAGCTTATAAGTTGTTGCCAGATCCTCCAGCGCAAAGACCTTGACTCTCTCGGTGGGGGTCTTATCAATCTACACAGGTCACATAGTCAGGGGGTTCTGCCCTCCGGCCAGTTTATGGCAAGGCGGTCTGCGTAGGTCTAACTCCACACCGCAACGATGAAGGCAAAGCGGTACGCCCTTGACGCCCTACGAGGTTATTTGAGGTCAACCCGCCACGAGCGGTGCAGTCTGTCTTGCGGCAACCGTCAGGACACTATGTCCTTGGATTATTGTTGAAAAGCTCGTTTTGTGCGCGTGGTGTCTTGGCCCGCCTTTGCATTCCGTTCCCGCCTGGGGCACTCTGATATGTCTTTCGCCTTATTAGCAACCTTATTTGCTGCATCAACTTTGGTTTTGACTCAGGATCACCGTCCAAACTGAATGTTTTGCGGAATGTGCAGGCCAGATGATGTCAGCATGGCCTGTAGCAATGCTGTCAGCCCTATCTTGCTTTCTTTTGCCAGCAAAGGACAGCACGGCGCTGGCTATCTTGGTAAACAAGTCAGTAAGCTCATATACAAAGCTGGTGCGCTATACGCCTCTCTACTGGCTGCGCTCGTGTCAGCACTCAGCCATGGACCTTGGGGAGTTTTACTCTCACTTGGCGTCCTTGGCATGACTAGCTTGATTGTACTGTCCACCACATATCAGCTTGGAAGGACCATAGCTCAGAAAGTAGAGCAGGTTATCTGGACAACAGGTCAGTGGTGCACCAAATGTCACAATCAGATCTTGACATATGGTTGTGACAGCTCACTCAGGATACTGCATGCTCAAGTTACACTTTTTGATTGCAGATGACACTGGTGAACATAAGAATCGATTTAGCTACGGTGATCTTCAAGATCTGCCTGAGCCAGTTCAGCGATATTTCAAGTACTGCATGCCTGAAGGCCAGCCTCGCATCAAGTACTGTGCTATTAAGCAGCAGGGATGGTTCAGGTGAGGAGCTCATGCATTGCTTGTTGCAACATTGATTTGAGTGCAACCAGCATGTCGTACAGTGTATTTTGGATTCTGCAAACAGTTTGTCAGCTCTAGAAGCATTTCTTGCAGGATTAGAGCAAATCCAGGTTTGATTTCAAGTGAGGGCTGGAAGCGAGTCGAGGCACAGCAGTACTTTTCCACAGAGGAGCCAGGTCAGTTGCAACCACTCAGATGTTTCATTGCTGGGCCATTGTCTTCAGTTTAGGTCAGTTGAGGTTTCTGTTGTGTTTCTAATGTTTACATTATGTTGCTGCAGCTTATGTGTGGGCTGCATACATCTGGATAGCACCTTTGGTCTGGATCAGAGGCTGGGACTGTTATCTGGGAGGTGAGCTTGCGTTTTTGATTGCTTTCATACCAGTATGCCCTACCAACACGGGTGAAAGGCAGGCGTGCGGCACACACCCTCAATAGTGTAGCAAGTGTAGTTATTGACAACAGGATTCTTGCAGGCAAGGGAGAGATGTTCTGGCGTCTGTTTTCCTGCATCACCCTTGTGGACTTTGGAGGTGCCGAGATTGATCAGTCAGCTCTGGTCCGTTACCTTTCTGAGGCCTGCTACTACCCTACTGCATTGCTTCCCAGTCACCGCCTCATGTGGAATGCCATAGACGAGAAGCATGCAAAGGCCACACTCATACACGGCAACCATAAGGTGTCTGGTGTCTTTGAGTTCAATGAGCAGGGACAGATTGTGGCCATGTGCTCAGAAGACCGCTGCAGGTAAGAGCATGTGTTGCCATGCTAAGGTGACCTATTGCAGTGCTTCCAAGTGTATGCTGATTCCTTGATGTACAGGTTGTAAGCCAATGCCTGAATGCAATGCAGACGGATGGATGATGGGTCAGTGTCTCAGGACAACTGGACTGGATACTATAGGAAATGGGAGGAGAGGGCTGGTATCATGGTACCCCTTGAGCTGGAGTCAGTTTGGAATCTCATTGGTGGCACTTTCAGCTTTGCAGTTTTGACTGTCACTGACTACAAATGCTTCAGCAGGATTGGAAGGACCAGCATGTCTACTCGCCGCTGAAATTTGAAGTCAGGGCAGGCTTGCTTCCCAATGTCTTTTGTTGTGTTCCCCTGCTAGGCTTTTGCCAAGATTTATACCTATTAGGAATTTGGTAAGGTTACTTAGGATTTTTTAGTTTGTTCAGGCAGTGTACAACCTGGGATTCAGCTTGAGCAATACAATTTTGAACAGCTTGGCTGTTTACGCATGTACCCAGCAATGTTTAGTTTTAGTTGTATCTCAGGAACAGGACCTTGTGTTCAGACATGCGCTCTTGGCGCTATATGTACCCATTTTCAATGTATGTTGCCCAGATATAGCTTGGTCAAGACCAACTGGTCAATGTGACAAGCTCCCATCTGATTTTTTTGGCACCAGATACACAGTTGGCCTGCAGGGCCCAAGTAGCTGCCTAGCAATGCTAAAGTTTTGCCGTTGTCAGCCAATGCACTAGCGCATTTGGCTGGCTTTGTTACCAGGTTGTCACATTCAGGATTGCCAAGTTGTGCTTTAGCTTTTGGGAATTTCATGCTGACGTGGTCGTTAGTTTTGCTACTCGAGCTTCCTTTTGCTTGTAACTCACTTCAAAACCTACATGAGTCGTCAAAGCACAATCGACTCTGCCAACACCGTCGTGGCACGACACATTGCATGACAGACATATCGCCAAGGTTGGTGCTGCATGTTAGCGAGTCACCTCAGCAATGTGTGCTGTATGCTTTTGAGTGTGGCATACAACCTCTCTGGCCATCATCAGGTCCTCACTGAACAATTAAGCACGTAATATGCCAGAAACTTTTTCAGCTGTTGCCTGACGTCTGTGTCCATAATCCAACACAAGTTGAAGGGGCACACATTGTTTGACACCTATGCATGTAGCTATTTGGCGTAGTACCTAGTGAGACTGAATACAGCCGCAAGCAAATCAAAGCTAACAGCCTTCTGTCAAAGGTTCATTTGTAAAGTGACGCTGATTCAATTGTCACATTCAGATCACACACATACACACACCCCTTAATTAAAGAGCAGCATCGGTCATGACCAAATATTAGTCTGCAAACAAACCATCTGAAAAGTTTTCTTGCCCACCAACCATTGGTGGTTCAATTAGCTGCGGTGCATCTGCCAACACATCAAGGTCACTGGTATCAGCATTTTCTTGATTGCTAGACGCCAGCTGACCACCATCAGGCTGTTTGACGTCTTGCAATGAATCAGCTGTTGCGCCCAATACGGATTTGCCAGGCATCTCATTTGCTGCTGCCTGTTGGCTTGGATCCTGAGAACTAGCAGCAGCAGCAGCAGCAGGGTTCAGCGCAACGGCTTCAGCAGGTGCAGCTGCGCCAGGCTGTGGTGCAACAGCTGTCTGGGTCTGCTGCTCATCAGCTGCTGCTGAAGGCTGCTTCTGTGGTTGGTGAGGGGAAGTCTGTGGGCCCACCCCAGCCCCAGACTGTACAGGCACCACTCCATTGGCCACACTCACACCTCCTGATCTGGGACTGACCCCGCTGTAAGGGTTGGTTCCTGTACTGCCATAAGAACCCATACCCTGACTGGTGCCGCCAACAGCATATGGGTTTGCTGGCTGACTGCTACCATTGCCGTATGGTCCAGATGGCATGCCGTTCCGACTGCCGTATGGGTTGGTGGCTTGTCCACTGCCAACAAAAGTCTGCCCTGAGTGATTCATTGCACTGCCACTGCCACTGCTGTGGGCGCTGGTCAGCTGACTGGTCCCCGGCACCTGCAGGCTTGCAGAGGGAGCAGGAACCCCAGTCTTGAGGGGGGGTGCTGCCGACACCTGTGGGAGGGGGCTGCTGCCAGCTGGATGCTGCAAGTGGGCTGAAGCCAAACCAGGTCGCATAGCTAACCTGTTTTGGTCAAGATGAGCGCCTTGGCCATGCATAATTATGCCAGCTGGTGATGGCCTTTGTGCTTGCATGCTAGGGCCTGCAGTGCACAGAAACATGAGACTGAGGCGCAGATCTGATGTGTGCAGCTGTCCAGTGCCGGCACATATGCAGCTGAGTGAACTCAGCATGAGCCTGGGTTTCACTATAGCAAGATGTCAGCAACTGTATGCAGTGACATTGAGAAGACCATTGCATGTGCGTAGATTTGCTGTTGACACGGCCAGACTCCAAATCCAGGCAGCAGAGCAGCTGAAGACGCTTTGTATGCCAGCTCAGCTTTCCTGCAAGTGCCTGCTTGCATTGCAACAACAGCAGTGACTGAGGATCTTGCCTTGCATGACGCCTGGCTGACCAGGGTTAGCATAGAGACCAGAGCCTGTCTGCATACCACCGTTCCACCCCATGCCGTAGGCATTTGGGCCATAGCTTGGCTGCTGCATTGGCCCTGCCGCATGCCCAGCTGTGGACTGAAACCTTGGGCTCTGCTGTGACTGGTCAGCAAAGCTGGATGCTGTCCTGCCTTTGGGGAGCATGGCCTCATGGCCTTGGCCTGCACTGCCTGATCCCTCTGCACTGGACGCAGAATTGGGCCTTGAGGGGGGGCTGTGGGTTGCCTGTGGCCCCAGCTGTGGCTGAGCTGTGGGCTGATGGCCGCCATTGCTGGAACCTCCTGATGCCATGCCAGGTGATGACGTCCGCATAGCAGATGGCGAATTGGGCGGCATGACATGACCTGACGCTCCTGCCATCTGATTTCCAGCCATTCGGGCTCCTGCCAGCTGATTTCCTGCCATTTGTTGTCCCACCATCTGTGGCCTGATCATCTGGGGCCCCAGGTAACCCCCTGTTGGGGACTTCGCCTGGCTTCGCTGGGACTGAGCAACGACCATGGGGTTTGATGGCCCTCTGGGTAACCCTGGGGGGCTCATAGGCCTAGAAGTCTGCTCCCCTGTACTGCTGGGGTAAGCCTGCCCCATGGATGGGTACCCGCCTGGCTGCTGCCGCATGATGCCTGGCTGACTGTACATGGCTTGGCTGTGCCCTTGCTGTTGCATTGCCATCTGCCGCATTGGCATCTGCTGATTCACACCACGCTGCTGCTGCATTGCCACTTGAGACTGGCTGCTCATGCCTGCCTGCTGCTGCTGCTGCTGGTGAGATTGCCCTACCGGCACCATGCTGCTAGAGTAGGTTGGCATAGCCTGAGAGGGAAACTGCACACACATCAACAGCTGTGAGACAAGGATTTACCAGCAAGGAGGACCTTATGTCTGCATGATGCCTGCTGCACTGCATTGGTCGTGCAAATAAGACGAAGCTTGGACAGTAATCTCACTGGTACATGAAGCAGCAACCACTGCAAATGATGGGTCTAGAACTTGTACGACAACTATCCTGAAGTTCTATAATTTGTGAGTATGACATGTATCCTGAAGCTGTGTACCACAGAGTCCAGTAATGTTATGCATTACAGGTTGTGATTATGTCCACTGCCAACGCATCAGTCATCCACATGCCAGCATGTGGCAATGCAAGCGGCTCCACAACATCCTGTCTGCAACTCCTGCAAATCGCACAGCCCACCTGCTGTTGCATGTGTTGCTGTTGCTGCCACTGCAGTTGAGTCTCCCTCATGTAGCTGCCAAACTGCATGGCCCTCTGCTCCACAGGCAAGGCATGCAGCTGCTGCATCTGTTGCGGAGACAGCCTGCTCAGCGTCAGCTGCTGCAGCTGCTGTTGATATTGTTGCTGCTGCTGCTGCTGCTGCTGGGAGCTCTGCACAATGCAATCAGACATTGAGGATGAAGCCTGCTGAACAGCATTTGCTGGCTGTTCTCAAGGCATAATGGACAAGGTTGTGTGTGCCAGGTCAAGCAAAATGCATCTGCATTCTGTCATGAGGTGCGTGTGTGCCATGAGATTGCACAAAGCACTGCCAAGACGTTGTTCACCCAGCAATTGAATGGGTATGACATCCAATGCTATGATGTAGATGCAGAGGTCACTGCAGATGCATAAAAGCTGAACTCCATAACAGCCAGGCCAACGATGCAGCTGACACCAACCAGGCAAAAGAGCTGCCCAAACCAGATTAGTTGCTCAAACTTGCACATTGTAGCTGTTGGGACTTTGTAGGTTTGAACAGCGTGTATAGGTCCAGATGAAGCTGCACACAGCCAATGGCCACACTAACAGACAGGGCAGCCTAAGTTACGGCACCTGTGTGGCAGGCTGAGCAGAAGCAGAAGACTGGTGCATGGCACCGGGGCCTGCTTGCTGCAGCCCTGGGCCTTGTTGCCAAGCGCCCCTCTGACTCATCTGCTGCTGCTGCTGCTGCTGAAGCTGTTGCGCTTGCTGCGCTCTGGCCATCTGGTTGCGCAGGTTCATGAAAAACTGCATGCGCTTGTCATGCGGCATGGTCGCCAAGTGCTGCCGCTGCTGCGGTGTGAGCTGCTGAACCAGTGATTCCAGCTCAGCCTTCTGGGCTGTCATCTGCTGCTGCTGGCTCACCTGCTGATGCGGCTGCTGGCTCACCTGCTGCTGCGGCTGCTGCTGCTGCTGCTGTGGTTGCTGCCACATTGTGGTGGAAGAAGCATACGGTGCTGACTGTGTGGCAAACCCTGATCGATGTGAATCCTGCCACTGCTGCTGCTGCTGCTGCTGCAACAGACATTGTACGAGTCAGGCTGTCAGCGCTGTGCAATAGATGCAAGCAGCACAGCAATATGGGAACCGCATATGTAAATGTGTTTGCGAGGACATGTCGGATCTTGCACAGTCTTACGTTGCGCACGGGGAACAGGCTAGCTGTGGCAAGGTGAGGCAGATTTGCACATCCAGCGGTAGACAGTCCACATGACAGATACTTCTGCAGGTGAATTCAATCTCAAAGACTTCATGGTAAGCAAGAGCCACTGTCTGAGTGCTGTGCCCAATGCGCAGAAGGAGTGAGCAGCAATTGTCGTAGATTTATATTGACAAGCGGTGAGAACAAATCATGCTGAGTCAAAGCAAGCACAGGGCAAGGCAAACATCATGCCACTATGCCCCAGACAAGCCCAACTGGCTCTGCGCTTTGTCAAAAGCAGCACACATGCTTTGGCAGCAGGAGTGCACCTGTCCACAGCTGGTGGTTGGCTCAGGCTCCAGAGCATACTGCTGCTGACTTGAGCTGTAGTGAGGAAGCTTCTTAGGCTGCGTCCGCCCTGCACCAGAATCCCAGCTGGCTGCAGGCGAGCTGGGGCCTGCAGTGCTAAGGCTAGCTGCCTTGGTGGACCTGGGGCGACCCCCAGATCGACCCCTCACTTCTGGGACCCCGACCTCTTCTACCTGTACCACCATTCAATCAGTCAGTGCATTTAACACACATGCAGGGGACATCCCTGTCTGCTAGCTACTGGCTGATCTGTCTTGCATCATCAGCATGACATGAGCTACAGACATTAGCAAATGTTGTCACGGACAATGACTGCATGAGTAATTGACCCAGCCTGACTTGGCTTATGCACAGGGAGCAAGTGCACGAAAGACATGACTGGGGCAACGTCTCTTGCCTCAAAGAGCACTGCGAATGAGTGATGCAGTGGGTGCAGGCATTGCAACATCACAGTATACAATCAGGCTACCATTTGACCACAGTGCCAACACTGGTAAAGCCCAAGGATGTGGCCAGTGCATGTGAAGACTCGGCAAGAATGCAGCAAGCCTTGCCTGATCATTGAGCACCCATTTGCCACGCCTGTTGCGTCCAAAGCCAGTGGACATCCCCTGAGCAGCAGCAACCAAGCCAGCCACATTCTTCCTTGGTCTTAGGTCCAAGTCAGTACGGCGTCGCTGGGGCACAGGCACATCCAAGGGGGACCATGCAAAGGTCTCCTGGAAAGTGCGCCGCCGAGTTGATCTGGGCCTGAGGCGAGTCAACAGACCAGACTGAGCGTGGTCACTTGAGTCTGCCTGGTCATGCTGTGCATGCTGAGCCTGCTGCCTTGACTGTGCTTGCCTCGCTGGCTGTTGATGTTGCCGCTGGTGCTGCTGCTCATGCTCCTGGGGGTGGTGGGCTTGATATTGGCGGTGGTGCTGCGACTGGTGGTACTCTTGCTCATGATGCTGGGGGTGGTATTGCGAATGTGGCGGTGGCGAGGACTGTTGCTGAGCTTGCTGCTGCTGCTGTGCATGTAGTCTGGCAGAGGACCGAGCGTTGTGTGGGCTCTGTTCCGTCTGAATGCCACCGCTGTCAGAGGAACTGCCAGCTTGACTTGACTTGAGCCGCCGCTGCAAGCGCTCTTCCCTTGAAGGAGCTTCAGGATGGATGCCAGCTAACTTGCGCTGAATTTCCATCTGACGCTCATCTTCGCGCTGCCTGGCAAGCAGTCGCTCCTCTCGCTCCCGCTCTTTCCTGATGCGCTCATTCTCACGCTGGCGGTGCAGCTTCTCTGCCAACTGCTGGGCTGTGCGTTTGTCCTCCTCTTCCTTCTTGGAAGTGAGCTCCTGTGATCATGACGCAAGCAAGCCCAACATTTTGTGCTGACATGTCGGCAGAGTAGGGTAGAATGACAGGACAATTCACAGGACAATGTGTCAAACAGGCCTGCACCTACAGGAGCAGCCTATTTTGTCCTGCAGCTCTGCTTGGCATATGTTTGTCAATGCCTGTCTGGAGCTGGTGCTCTGGCAGGTGGCCTACATGCATTTGCTGTGCTTGTTGTTGATTTGCACAGCACTAGCTGACTGCATAGTGGGGCCTTAGGACTACTGTCTGGTGTTCAGCATTTCAGTGTTATGTTCAATGCTACAGTTAGCCCTCTGTGTGGCCCAAATGATGAGCTGACATGGCCAGATGGTCAAGCACCAGACTATATTGCAGAAAGAGGAGACATTTACCTGCAGCCTGGAGCTGCGCTTCTTTGGCATAGCCTCTATAGCGGCCTGCTTCTCTTCTGCTCTTCTTCGGGCAGCAGCAGACTCTATCAACTGAGGCAGGATGTCTGTAGCAATTAGATCATGCAGTGCCTTGTCCTTGCCACTCCTACAAGCAAAGCACACTGTTGAATCTATGGTAAGCATAACACTGACATAGGAGGGCTGAAGCTTTCATAGACTGAAAGTTGCATTGTGCGTCAGACATGCCTTCATGCCAAAGGAGGGCTGCATAACAGGCTGTGCAGTTGTACACACCAGGTATGTGCATGCATGAATTTGATCATGCCATGCCTGGACAAGCTGATCTGCATACCTGGCGGCGCTGAGTGACTCAATGAAGTCAGCCATCTCTTCAACAGTTGTGCAAACTGTTTCCCATTGAGCATCTTCACCACCACTCCTACGTCGCTTGGCTGACTTCTTGAAAGGTGGTTCCTGTCTGTAGAGCCTACAGTCCTCGTTGTTGAAGGAGAAATAATAGTACAGGTTTCCTTTGGTGTCTTCTCCCACAGGTTCTTGCCTCAAACCATCCACAGAAGAGTCTGCCATTTCGACCTGCAATGTATATATGGTCAGCTGCACGAAACATGTGATCCGAAACTACAGTATGACCGAGATGTCTTGCAACATCGACTTACCGTCCGCTTGATAACGTCTTTGACAACTGGGCAGTCGTGCACCCGCCAGTCACAGAGGGCAAACAAGAGATCAACCTGTACACAAACCACAGTCACAACCCTAGAGCGTTCGAGACAGCAAACTGGCACCTGCAAAGTTGACATCTACACACCCGTTTCGTCGGTGTGATGTCGTAAAACGTTGTTCCAAGCAAAGGGTGCGACTCGAAGTGCTCAGGCCACTTGGTGGACACCTTTCGGTACAGAAGACTTTCCCAGCCCTCTGAGTCCTTCTCCGAGTAGGGTTGAAGCGCATCTGTTCGCAGAAGCTTGAACAGAAGCTCAGATAGAAACATACGGTGATTGTCCGGGCTTATAAGGGCAGACTCCAGTATATCGGCAGCAAACACCTTGAGCTTCAACGGAGCTGGGAACATCCGCGAGAACTGAATCACTGCCGCGAACTTCCAGCAAGAACGCAATAGTGCCGTTGCTTCTTCAACGCTCTGCAACTCAAGCTCTTCTACAAAAGGCTGCTCAGGCTGGTCTACATCGTCAGACTGAAACAAGTCTTCCTGCAGCTGTGCCTCAGAAGGCTCCGACCCGCTCATCGTAGAGAGTCCGTCGGAGCGCTCCCCCTGATGCCGCAAGCAATTACTAGGCATAAGAGGCAGGGTCATAAACGATTGAGATATAACTTTAGACTGACAGCATGCCGGTCACGTGCTCGCAGCATACACATCTTCAAATTTTCGCTGCTTGCTACTTGTGCAAGCCTGTGCCAACTCCGCTCATCTCACGGCTACTTCAATTGACGTGCAAACATGTCGGGCAGTGTCAGCGATGCGGCCTTGAAAGACGCGCTGAAGCAAAGACGAAAGTATATCGAGGCCAATCTGGAGTGCGTGTTCTCACGCTGTCAAAACCATTGAATGTTCTGGTCCATTTGATTGACTGCTGGGCCTAATACATATATTCACATGATTTTGTGGCGATGCAGCAATCTCACCATGAAAGCTTGCCGCAAGCTTCTGGAAGAGGACTTGGGTCTGCCTGCAAAAAGCTTGGCAGACCGGAAAGATTTCATCCAGAAGTATGTTGATAAGGTAGAGTCTGGCCAGTTGTAGCCTGCTCACAAGAGGTTGTTGCGGTACTGCACTGTTTTTTTCTGCACCTATAGCTCTGCATGACACCTAGCTTTGTATAGCACGTTGTCTGGCTTTGGCAGCTCTGACGGCTGAATCGTGGACTATTTTCTTACCTACAACTATGCATGTTATGTTTCATTGCTCACATGCAGATTATTGCTCATCAAGCGTCCAAGCAAGCAAAGGCAAGTTCAGCCACAGAGATGGATGCAGCTTCAGCCCCAGCAAAGAAGAAGCAGAAGGCTGCAGCTCAGCAGGAAATTGAGCAGCAGGAGGACACATCCCCACAGGCAAAGGCTCAGCCAAGAACCAGCAAGATCATTGACAAGGTCAAGCGCATCTGCAAGGCAGCCACCATCAAGATACCACCCTCTATGTATGTCAAATCAAAGTCTCTGGCAGAGGTTGAGTCAGACATGGAGGCACTGCTGAGCAAGCATGGCCTTTCTCTGGATTCCTCCTCACATGAGATCAGCAAAGCAGCTGCCAGGTAGACTAAGCCTCATGCTTGCTATCACAGACCACAATTGATCATGTGTGAAATATATTAGCACAGCCTGATCACACATGACTTAACAGCAGCTGCTGGCAGAACCAGGACATATGCACATGCCTGATTTGGGCCTGTTAACATGTGCTCCAACAGACTGACAGGACACATGGTTTACACGATGCCTCAAGAGCCTTCACAGCAGGCGCTTGTATCAGACTTTGCTGTCGTTCGCTGTCTTATGCTTGCCATGTACATCTCCTGATTTTGCTGGAGGTAACTACATGCTGTTTAGGCTTGCCAAGGAGCGGGATCTGGAGGGCATTGATGTGAGTAACATTGTGCAAGGTGGCAGGCGGGGCAGACGGGACACTGCGGCTGCAGCACCCATCAACTATGCTGCCATTGATAAGGCCACAAGTTCTGACGATGACGAAGGCTCTGCAGGAGATGAGTCATCATCTGAGGAGGGAAGGGACAGTGATGCAGCTGGCAGTGGTGATGAAGGTGGGCTCTGCTGCTGTCATGCTAATGATGGTGCTCTTTGTGCACACGTATGTACTACAGGAGTGACTGAGCTATTCTTTAGTGATGTAGTCTGTGGTAAGCCTAGGATTTGTGGAACAATGTTGTATTGTCTGATGATCACAAGCTGACTTGCATTGCACGCCCCTCTTGACTAAGCCCGCGTTTCAAGTATATACTATCATGGCAGAGTCTGCAAGCGCAATTCCTTGCCTTGGATGATGAGGCGCAACCCAAAATCACATGACGATGGTGACTGCCAGTTGAAGCTGGACCAAACGTGGTATCAGTTGCTTGGACATCTCACCAACTAGTGCAGGTGACACTCATACTGCTTGTGAGCTTGACGATCACATGCGCTTATGGCCCCATGGTATTGCAGGAGAAGCAGAGGGTTCTGAGGAAGACTGCCAACAAGAAGACATGGATTCTGACCTAGCAGATGCTGACAAAGCACACAGTAATGCTGGTACAGGCGTGCTTGATGAGCAGTCAGACCAGGAAATGCAGACTGGCAATACTCATCAACATCATGACAAGACTGCTGATGAGAATGCAGAGCATGGTCAGACAAAGAAGCGACGGGCTGTGCTGTATGAGTCGGACGATGAATGATGCACACCATGTGTTATATTGTGTGTGTGTGTGTGTGTGTGTGTGTTTCGACTGATTATGTCCATGTGCATCACCATAGTATCCAAAATATGCCAATTCCAGCTTATATCTACAGGAACAGGGTGACCCTGGTCAATTTTGTTTGCTGTTGTATGCCAGCAACATGTCATGGACATACAGCATTCTATTGCTCCCTTTTCCTGGCAGCTTGCAGTTCAGCATTTCATCAGCCCACCTCTAGTAGTGCCTTGACACAGCAAACTGCTCTGCCACTTAACTGATGGTAGCAGATGCCCTGTTGCAAACACTGTGATATTGTTCCTCGATTCCACATTAGGATGCCATCAGGCTCAGCGCATCGCTTCCTTTAGGACACCTTGAATTCAGCATCACAAGGATGGCTGTGTAAGGGCGTGTGCTCTTGACAGCATCCAACCCTTGTTGATGGCTTGAACTTCTAGCAGGAGAGGACAATAATCAACGGTTTGCAAATTTCCGGTCTTCTTCAGCAGTGTTAGTCATTGATGGTGCAGGCTTGACTTGTGCCCCCGAGAGTTGCAGAGCGCCAGTGCAGACTGACAGTGGCTGTGAACAAGGCAGTGTAGGCCTGTGCATTGCTGCGCCAACATGCAAGGTCTCGTGAGACACGGCCTCGGCAGTCTGCGCAGGGTAGGCTATGCGCTTGTTACCCGTTATAATCAGTACCCGGCTCTTGGTGCGCGCTTGACTCTGTGTGTATGCTGCAGGCCTCGGGTCATAGTAGTATCTCTCAACTTTCCAGATCTTTCGCCAGTCAACAAGTAGGGATGCATTCTGCAGCCGGTTGATGGCAGCCGAACACCATCACTTGAGACCACGCTTGTGCAGAACCCTGATTCTCATGCTTTTGCTGCAGTTAACTGTACGTGATGCGCTGAACTCAGCCCTGGACGAAGAAATGGTCAGAGATGACAGTGTCTTCATCATTGGTGAAGAGGTAAGCTCAAAATGTTAACTCTGCGCATGTCCATCAGCATGCTGACCTCTTGTAACCTCAGCTTCTTCAACACAATTCAGTACAACGCATATTTGACATTTGTATCACTGATCATCTGTGCAGGTTGGAGAGTACCAAGGAGCATACAAGGTGCGTATTTGACAACACCGACTTGTCAACTTGTTTGAGCGTGCCATTAAGCAAAGATGACCTTGGGTGCATGCAGATCACCAAGGGTCTTTTACAAAAACATGGTGCGATGCGGGTCAGAGATACACCCATCACAGAGGTGAGCACCTGACTCAGCTTCTTGCCTGTATACAAAGCAGCTCTAATAGCACATGTAGCAGCTGCCAAGCAACTTGTGCTTGACACAGCACACATTCTCAACCTCCCAGTCTCAGCCCTGCTTTGCTGAGCCTCCACTACAATTGCCCAGGCTGGGTTTACTGGTATCAGCTGTGGCGCTGCTATGGCTGGATTGCGGCCAGTTGTTGAGTTCATGACCTTCAACTTTGCAATGCAAGCCATCGACCAAATCATCAACTCTGCGGCCAAGACGCTGTACATGTCAGCCGGCACCATCAGTGTTCCCATTGTCTTCCGGGGCCCTAATGGTGCTGCAGCAGGGGTGGCAGCACAGCATTCCCAGGACTACGCTGCCTGGTACAGCCACGTCCCTGGCCTCAAGGTGTGACTAGCTGCTTTGCAGCGTTGCACACCATTCCTTCTGCACACTCATGTGACTGTATGACAAAGCTTATTGATGTGCTGCTGGTGCCATGTGAGCTTGATAATGCTGTAAAAACAAATTGCCCAATCAAGCAGATATACAAATGGCAAGCATTTGCGGCTTGTTCTGTTTGCATGTTTGCTGTGTAATGGCGAGCAACAGCAACAGGTGCAGATATAGCAAGGGCAGCACTTGGCTTTGATCAAGTGACATGTGTGTGTATATATACACACATATGTATCTATGGTCATTGACAAGTGATATGGTGGCAGGTTTTGGCGCCATATGATGCAGAGGACGCCCGAGGGCTCTTGAAAGCAGCTATCAGGGATCCTGACCCAGTAGTCTTTCTTGAGAACGAGATTCTGTACGGAGAGGCTTTCCCTGTAGATGACAAAATCCTGGACAAAGACTTCACTGTGCCGATTGGCAAAGTCAAGGTACTGTTTTTGATTTCTCTTTGCATTTGTCTCTACCTACTGTGGTCTCAGAGCTTGCATTCATCTTCACAGCAACACCTGTATCAGTGTTGATAAGTAGGATGGAGCAGTGTCTCTAGTATGGCTGCATAAGTTCTCGATGGTTAATTTTGGACAGCATGTATCAGTCTGAAGGAATGCTCCGCTACTGGTAGTCTTGAATCTGCAGATCATTTCGACGCATACAACACGCAGTACTGGGTGATTTTATGTTGTGTGCCAAGCACAGTCGACCTGCACAACTACAGGTCCAGAAAGAGGGCACAGACGTCACCCTGGTAGGGTATGGTAAGATGGTAGGGTACAACCTAGACGCTGCAGAGGAGTTGCAAAAAGAGGGAATCAGCTGTGAGGTGAGCTCATCCGCCATGGTACCTGATTGGGTCTCTATGTGTTTCTCCCCTAATCCGCCTACTGATGTGGAATTACTGCATATGCTGCCCAGCACAAACCAGGATCCTTCCATCAGCCTCAAGGAAAATACTACAAAATCTTTGCTCACATCTAGATTACGAACCATCGCATTTGTCAATGCTACTTTTTCACTTTCTGACAGCTGGCAGCAGCTGCCTCCTGACTGCATTGGAAAATTCAGCTGTTGACACACTCTGATGTGGAGTGTGTGGCTGTTGTCTCCCAACGCTGGTTGCTATGCATGCATTGTGTACTGCTCATGCACTATCTGCCAAGTACGTGTTTCTTTAAAGCCAGTATATTATATTCTTATCTGACCATTTGCAGGTTCTCAACCTAAGATCATTGAAGCCTCTAGATAGAGACACAATCGTCAAGTCAGTGCGCAAGACTCACAGAGTGGTGACAGTTGAGGAGGGCTGGCCTCAGTGTGGCATTGGATCAGAGATCACAGCCACTGTCAATGAGGAATGCTTTGATGACCTTGATGCAGCTCCAGAGCGAATCACAGGAGCAGAAGTGCCAATGCCCTATGCACAGAATTTGGAAGCTGCGGCGCTGCCTCAAGTGCCAGACATTATCAGAGTAGTCAAGAGAATGATGAACAAGCAGTGATAAGATCCCAGCTAGTTGTTAGCGTGGCCCAGCAATCAGTGCCCAACATTATGTGCATTGTTCAGAGTGGGCATTGAAGCTGAGTCACCCATATGTTCACAGATTTCTGCCTCAGCAGCAGCTGCATTTAGCAATCTGGTCTGCGTGCTGAGGCATAATTGCCAAACCTTCAGTATGTTCTTTTTGGAACTGCCCCCTTCCTCAAGTATTGTGTCAATGAGTTTCAAAACCTGCAAATATTCTCAGACAGGTTGGCCGACTCCTTGTGGTCTCACGATGCCAGAACATAGATTTAGCACGCCCTACAAGCACCTGCTCGGTTTGGCCCTTATAACTCTTGTCTGTTAAGTCATATGGTACCTGACCTGCAACACACCTTGAGCGCACAGTGAAGTAATGAAGGAAGGATATGCATTGGGTGCTGGACGGACCTCACCAGCAATGTACAGCGTGTGGTTATGGATCACGTGTTTCGAAAACCGCGGGGGACCAGGCCTAAGGGTTATTGTTGGAGCCACCACACTGGTGTGATCTAGCGTTGTGTGAGGTGGTCGATCAAGCGCCCGACCAGGCGGGGGGCGTCTCAATGTTAGGCACAAGCACAAGCACTATCTTAGTTAAAAGATGTCTCAGATCCGGAGTAACAACTCGCAGAGGTACAGCAACAGCAATGTGAGTGGTGGATTTGGGAGGTCTGGGACCTCTCAGGCCGGTGCCGGTCGGTCCGGCAGTGGCTTTGTCTCATTGGGAGGTCTACCTAAGGTGCACGACTTCTTGCATTGGCGTACTCAAGATTCTTACTGGCAGATACATGCACGTAGCTGCAGGTTGTTTGCAGTCCCTTGTGACTGGGCCCACAAAATCTCAAGCAAGCTATGCATGTCGTTCAATGTTCGAGTGCAACATCTTGTTCGTATCTGCAGAGAGGGCGCTCCGGTCCAGGCTCTTCGGCGGCAAAGTTGTCTATTCCTAAACCAGTGAACTTGCCTTCTTTGCGCAAGGCAAGTCATATACGCTCAATTCTGCTGACCCTTCTGGAGGACACTGGTGAGATCAGTTGCTTTGCCGCAGGAAAACGCAGGCAACGATCCTCTCAGCCAAATTGTGCACGGTGGCGGAGGTGGTTGGCAAAAGCCAGAACCTGAGCCAGCTCCTCAACCGCAGAACGAACGTCCTTCATCATTAGTAGGCAACAGCAATTGGGCTTCGCGACAACAGGAGCAAGCAGCATCAGTAAGCCAGCAGCCTCTTGCAGCAGAAAGCGCCTACCTCGGCTATGGCGCCCGTGATCGGCGCCTTAACCCCGCAGAATACCCCAGCCTTTCAGCTGCAGCATATGCTGCTCAGCAACAGCAGACAAAGCAGCAGCAACAGCAGGCTGTTAGTTCTTCTCAGGTACATATCTGTATTAAGTTTAGGTCTGAGCTCTGTCTGCAAGGTTCTGCAGCAGGCCAGAGAAACATGCCATCCTATGCAGGCAACTGGTCAGTGGGATGAGGATGAGCGACACGGCCCTGTGGTTCCACATAGCAGACTGCAGGATCCACCAGAGTGGTAAGCATTCCCCTTGCATGCTAGAGCTGAACAAAGGTTCAGTGGTGTGCATTGCAACAAGCCACCTCTCATCATGCTGACGTATCCCTGTTTCTGCATTAGGGATGGTTTAGCAGTCAATGATCAAGACTTGCAGTATGGCAGATCAGATCAACAGCCTCAGCCAGCGTATGACCGCAGTTACAGATATACTGAGGGATCATACAGACCTCCAGGCAGCTCTGAGTACAACATGCCAGGAAGGGGTCAGGACAGGTATGTTGACCCTAGGGCTGGTGACTATGGGTCACGCCGCGACTGTGATCAAGGAGCAGCACATTCAAGAGATAGCAGGGGGTCACAATACTCTCAGCGAGGCTCAGACACACAGTACACACCCATATTTGGCTCCAGGGGGCCTCCCCCCCGTGGGCCCTCCGGTGAAGCTTCAGCACGTTCGTATGAAGATCCCAGATGGAGCAGAGGGGTAGATGGCCCATCTGCAAGGGGCAACAGATCACCGTCTCATGCAGAAAGGCCACCATCCTATGCTGAAAGGCCTCCCTCTTACGCTGGAAGGCCACCATCATATGCAGATAGACCACGTGCTCCTCTGGCTGAGCGGCCTAGCAGATATGAGCAGCCAGCATACAGGCCAGTGCCAGTTGTTGAGTACACACCAATCATAGATGAGGCTCTATTCCCACCGCCGCCCCCTTCCAGCAGGGGCGGTAGGGGGGGTAACCTTACTGGGCCAGCAGACGGTGGCACGCCAAAAGATCTTGAGCGCGAAGCATTCAATGCTGAGCTGGACCGTCTTGCTGCTGACCTGGACAAGGTACTGACATGCTTGTGTCACTAAGTAGCCCAACACCTCCTCAATCTTGTTGTATCAACGTGCTGTACAACTCAGCACAACCAAGGTGGTCATCATGCACCTGAGGGCACTGACTGCATACAGAGGGCATGAGGGGGTTGCTCTCCAGAGCAGTCAACACATGAAGCAGCATGCCTTCAGTCTAAACGAACGAAAAAAGTCTATTTCTAGGCTTTGAAATCTCCTTTTCTTATCATTTTATTAAGATACCAACATGCTGAGCGCAATGTTTGGTTTTCAGGAGCGGCAGCGCAAGAGGCAAGCACCTCCTCAACCACTTGTAGAAGAGGAGTCAGGTCTTTCTGAAGATGCTGCAGCAGCTGAGAATACAGCTGCCATGGCAGTGGCGGCTGGGGAAGTTGCTGCTGCTACTGCTCAAGCGCATGCTGCTCTCCCAGGTTCAGAAGAGCACAAGACAGCTGAGGTAAAGCCAGCTGTCATGTTACTGCAGGCACATTACATTGTCTGCCACATGCACGGCTTCAGACATTGGTCTCATGCAGCCTTTGGGTTGCCCAAACGTCGGCACATGCTGGTCCTATCAATATGCACTGTGCGTGCAATGTAGTTATGACGTGCAAGTTCTGCAAAGGGCAGTGTTAACTGTTTTCTTTTTATTGATTCTGAAATGGGATACTGTAATTGCAGGCAGCTGTTGCCAAAGCCAAGATGAAGTTCAAACCCTTGGTCGATGAAGAGGATGAGAGGCGTAGAGCCTCAGCGGCCGCAAAGCTGAGGGCGTTGGATGAGGCTATTGCCAAACGTAAAGCAGAGGAGGACAGGTAATGCACCCCCTGGGGCCTTACATACAGGCCCTGGGACCTTACATACAAGCCCTGGGACCTTACACACAGGCCCTGGGACCTTATATACCTCCTCTCCGCTTGAACCTGATGTACACATGTCTCTCAGCAGCACAGCAACATCTGTTTTGTTGATCTCAATGCAAGGTGTATCCTGGGCAGAGGCAGATTCACAGGGTCATCTTCTCTGATGTCTTTGCAGTCTGCCCATTCATGAACACAAAAATGCATGCTGCATGTGGTGTGTGCTGTATGCATGGGCAGGTCTTGTGCAAAGTCAAGCAGGCGTCATACTTCGTCGCTTAGTGACGTCTTACTCACGACCAGAAGCTGCTGCACTGCTTCAAGACATTCACAGTTGCAGTGAGGCCCCACATTGCTGAATTGGACCCAACTGTTATATCCACTCTGCAGGAAGCGTGCTGAAGTAGAGGCAGCAGCAGCTGCCATTGCAGAGGCTGAAGCAGCACTGCTGGCAGAGCATCTTGCCGAAGCAGAGGCTGCCGAGGCAGCTGCTCAGGCAGCTGCAGCAGCTGACGCTGCAGATGAAGCAGAACAAGAGCCACTTTTAGCACAGGAACCAGGCCCAGAAGCTGCTGGTACACCAGCCACAGCCGACCTGCTTGGCATGGAAGACACAGTCCCCCAGACTGAATACAATGCAGTTGGCGTGACAGCGCCTTCTGTAGAAGTACAAGTGACTAGCAGTGTTGCTGCTCCAGCCAAGCTGCTGGAAAGCTTCAGTGAGGAGCTAGAGGAGCTGCTACCTGAGCCTCCCAGCGCTGTGCCCACGGAAACACCCAAGCCCCCAGTGAATGCCTGGGCCAAGCCTCTGACTCTTCCCAATGGGCAAACACCCTCAGCTTGGCAGGCAGCCACAGCACCCACCCCAGCTGAGGCTGCTCATCGGGCATCTGCCCAGGCTCTGGGCCTCACACCACCTCCTGCTCAGGGCAGACGGCCTCAACCTTCACAGGAGGACACTCAGACAGATGCGCCTGGTGATGTGACTCCAGCCAGCTGGGAGGAGCCTGTCCTTCAGGCAACACAGCCCAAGGCCCAGGCCCAGTCCTGGCAGGGCAGGCAACAAGGGCCACCACAGAGGTCTGACCAGCCTGGTTGGAGGCGCCTGCCTCAGCCAAATGATTCTGGGGCCTTTGCAGGGGATGGATCTGTAGCACCTGGTGATGGTCAGGGCATGGCTGACAGAGGAAGAGGCAGGGGCAGGGGGCGCGGCCGGGGACGTGGCAGGTACTTTGCCACACACTTTGTCAGAAGCCAAGCTTCATCAGAACTCAAACTATAAAACAGCACTTGTTTTCCGAATTGAGCTACACCCTGAAGGACTCTTCTGCATACATGGTGATATGGCATACAATGCGAGCCAGAGCTATATGCCTGAAGGACTCTTCTGCATACATGATGATGCAGCATACAATGCCAGCCACAGCATGCTGCAACTGTTGTGTTGTGTCTCTCTGGAAAAGTGGTGGTGACGGCACGTGGTGTGGGGTTGCAGGGAGGCCCCAGCTGGTAGAGAGGGGCAGCCTTTCCAACAGGTGCCCGAGGGTGAGGCACGCTTCAGGGGTGACAGGCCAGAGCGCGGCAGGGGTCGCAATGCTAGAGGACGTGGCACCAGGTACTCAGCTTTTGACGCGCCCTGTGACAATGTCAACGCCAACATGTTGTGTTGCATTTGTTCTATGCTTTTGCAATGATGCTTGCAGCCATGTGGCTGTGAGCGTTATTGCAAAAATCTGCCTGGCGTTGCTGCCATCAACATCTGTTCTAAGCAATGTAAGTCATGCCATATGCTGCTGCAAACAATGTGCTGATTTGAGGATGTTGAATGCAGGGGTGGCAGGCAGCGCGACTGTGCAAAGGAAGAGCGGGAAAAATTTGCTGTTGCCAAACCACCAGCAGATGCAGCAGCCAGTCAGGCACTTGGTGCAAATGGACCAGCTGCCCCAGTACAGCTTGATGCTTGGGGTGACCCAACGTCAGCCCCCCCACCCCCACCCCCACACTCATCCCAGGCAGCTGATCAGAGCCACAAGCGCCAGCAGCAGCCCCGTGTGCGTGAGCAGGCAGCCAAGCGTGGCCGCAGCCGTGGCCCTTCCAGCCGCCCAGGCTCTGCTGCAAGCAAAGCAAAGCAGGAAGGGGAAGAATCGGCAGCTTCCACAACGACTGCTCCGGCAGCTGCAAACGAAGCTGCACCAGCCCAAGCTGAAGTTGCGGCTGCAGCTGCATCAACAACCCCATCTGCACCCCCCCTGCCCCCGGCTCAGGTAGCTGCTGCCAAGGCAGCACAGGCATCCAACACAGACTTCAACTGGGTCCATGACGACACAGCTGCGCAAGTGGTGTCATCCATTGCCCAGCTGAATCTGGACACACCAGTCAGTCTGTCTCCTGTGCTGGACCCTGTTGCTCGCCATCCTGGAGCAGCTGACGCCTCCCTCCCAGATCTGCGTGGCTTCCAGATTGAGCGCCCAGGCAGTGCCAAGGTGACTGCTGTCACCCGCCCCAAGTCCGCCAACACCCCCAGTGACCCCTTCAGCGTGTCTCACAATGCTGGTCTGCCCAATGGCATGCCAGCTTTGCCAGCAGACTTGACCTTTGACCCAGTCTTGGACAAATCATCCTTGGGGGGGCCTGGTGCCCAGGGGCCAAACATCAACTTTGGCCACATGCAGCAGCCCCAGCCTAATCAGGCCCCGGACAGGCTTCACCCTGGGGCCTTCCCTGCTGCCCTTTTCCCAATCGCCCATCAGAACAACAGCAGAGGAGCTGCCATGTGGCAGCCGCCGCCACCGCCACCACCTCAAGAACCCTCACAAAGCAGTCAGCCAAACCTAGCTGCAGCTGTGGAATCCTTCTATGCTGCCAGAGCAGTCAACAACAGCAGCGGTTTTGGCAACACAACAGCTACTGCTTTCTCTGGCGCCCCCACCACTGTCCCCCCCTCCAACCCCCCTCTCAACCTGCCACAGTTTGGCAGCTTTGGTGCCGGTTCCTTTGGCTCAGGCTTGCAGTTCGGTCAGTTGGGAGGTGCCTTTGGGCAGTCGCCTTTCATCCCTACTGGCAAGCAGCCTGACTGGAGCACAGGGCCCATCCCTGGCAACTCAAACCCTCCACCACAGCCACCTGCACACTTTGCCAGCAGAGCACCAGAAGGTCTCCCTCCTGGATTGAGAAACTTCAATGCCAGGAACCATGCTGGGATGCCCAACGGTGCCCCAGTAGGGGCAGGGCCACACGCAAGTGGCCCGCCAAGTACTGGTCCTGCAGGGATCATGCAGCCCCCAACTCCTGCTGGTTTTGCTGCTCCCTTTGATGCTGCAGCTGGCTTGCCAGATGATGTCTTTGATGAGCCCAAGCAGGTGACCTGCGATTTGTTTAAATGATCAGCCAAACTGTTGCTGTGACTGCCTTGCAGTGGCTAGGTCTCCACACATCCATGTGGCAAAGCCTATCATACATGTGTTCTGCAGCGTAAGGGCAGCATTTGTATAATATTTTTAACACACTCTTGCTGTTGCAGAAGCCCTTTGACAATCAGCAGCAGCGAATGGCCAATGGATCATATCGAGGACGTGGAGACCCCCGCCGAGGCAGGGGCCGCAATGATGGACCCCCTGGCAGAAGCTACAGGGGTGGTAGGGGCGGTCGTGGGCCCCAGGGAATGCCATACGGCGCCCCACCAATGGATGCACCCTCCAACCTCATGGCTGCAAACCAGCGTAACAATGACTTTCCACGTGATGCAGCACGCCCACAACGTATGGCCACTGATGGCACTGCGCAAGGGCAGGGCCGGGGTGCTCCCTTTGGCAGGGGGAATGCCAGGGGGGGCGGTGCACACCGCGGCAGGGGTGGCCGCACCAGCAGCACTGCTCAAAAAGTAGCAGCCCCCAAAGCAGGTGGGGAGGAGGCTTCATCAGGCAAGTTGCTTATTTGCTGTTGCACCAAAAGTTACATGCTGCCTTTGTGCCATGTCTGTCATGTCTGACCTTATGTATGTGCTGCATGTATATTAGTGTGTGTGTTTTTGTACAATCTTGTAGTGTGCTTGTGGTTTGCAAGTAATTTGCCTACAGCATCGTCATGGTTTCTTGTGTTTACACGAGCTCAGGTCTGGCTGATCAATGTCTCTGTTGTTGCAGGACCAACAACTGGCTAAAGCAGATTTCCACATACTGCTTGCAACAGTGATCATGTCATAGCCCTGGGCTCGACATGCTTCCCAAGGGTGTATAGACCAACACAGCAGCTTTCACCAATATGCAGTTGTTTTGGCAGGAGGCCACTTACATTGCCACATCTAGGACACTGTGGCACTCAATCATGGGTTCTATTGTAGTCTGAGGTCTGAAACTACTTGCAAACTCATTAATGCTGAATTCAAGCTGCAAGGCACATGGACCAACGTTTTGGCACTTGCTCATCTGTGTTGCTTTTAGCCATCTGCATGCAGTCAGGATGCGAGCCTTGCGACACTGTTGCAGATGCGTGCTTGTAGCTACTTGTAGCTGCTTGTAGCTATAGCCAATGATAGACTTGCTCATCCACCGACAGTATTGCTTGACAAGGTGCGAAAAACAGACCAACCTGGTTGCTTGAAGTAAATCAGACTGTCCTGCATGCACCTTTTAAGTGGTTCTCAAGTGCATCATGCATGTTGCCAGCCTCGACAGCTGACAGAATGCTCAAGCGCACGGTGCGCAGTCCCACAGCGCTTGTGTGGATTCTATCGTGACGTAAGAGCAAGCGCGTGAGGGGCCATAGCAGACCAAGTGTGCACGCTATCAGAAATAACCAATAAACATGTGATTTGAGCTGTGCGGATGTGGAAAGATTATTGATGGTGCTATGTCAGCACATACATGAGCAAAAGACAGAGTAACAAAAGCAGCATCATACAGATGCAAGAGCCGCGCAGGCGGCTGAACAAAGCATTGAGCAAAATGTATACAAGCAGCTGGTAACAGTGACAAAAGAGAAGCATAATGTAGCAACTGCTGCCCTGAGACACCAATAAATCTAGCACCTACTCTGGGACCTAGCCTCCTTGACCCCTTGGATTGTGTATATGCATGACCAGTCTGTACAGCATTTTGCTGACCGGACCGCAAACTTGAAGGTGGTGCAGCAACAGCCAACCAGAGCAGCAAGCACGCCAAGTATGCGATGCTCAAACCATCCTTTTTGAGCAGTGGGTACATGCTGAGTGCTGCCCATACAGGCAACCAGGCCGCCACAACTGGCTGATCAAAGCCAAGGAGGGTCACTGGTAACAGAGCCAACAAAATCGATTTCTCATGTACCTGCAGAAAGCAGTACCGAGTTTTTGTCATACCTAACTATGGCAGAAATGACTTCCCATGTACCTGCAGAAAGCAATAGCAGGTTTGTGTCATGCCTGAGTGTGGCAAGATGCAACGTGCCATGCTGTGCTCATCAGCATCCATTGCTCTGCATCTATTTGCAAGCTTTGCCGGGTTATGCAAACAGGCAGACCTGATATGGTCATTTTGACCAGGCTTGCCAGCAAGGCAGTTTGTTCTTGTCCACTGGCTTACCTGATATGAGAACAGAAAGAAGGCCAGGGCACTGTTTGCCATGCCCATGAGCAATCCCCTGGGTGATGGGGACAGGATTTGGTGAATCATGGAGGGCAGGGCCGCCCACAAGCTTGCCCCGGCACACATTGTCACCAAAGCCTGCATCGACATTGCAAAAATGCTTACGCCTTTGGGCTGACTGACAGAGCTCAAACACCAATGCAACTATGTGCAGCCATGGGATATGAAAAGCTGCTCATTGAGATTCTGCTCATGCTTGCCAAATGAGAAACGTGCACACATGAACTGCGCCTGGCTGCCTAGCATGTGACATTGTGATGAGCCTTATGCATTGATCGTGTCACAGGAGGGGTCTACACATGGACTGCATGACATGACAGCTTGCTTGCACCTGCCAGAAGTACACTGGCAAGTGCATTTCTCTACTCACCTGTTGAGTGTAAACCCTGCGCCATTTGAAGATGGGAGAGGTGACACACCAGAAGTTGGCTACATAGTCCTCATACAAACCCCTCTTAACAGGCACCAGCCGATCCAGCACTTGCAACGCCCCTCTTGGATTAGCCAAGAATGGAGCCCAGCACACAGCAAACGTAGCCACAACCACCAGTCCCAACTTGGCAACGCCAAGAACCTGTGTCAACACGGTCTGACATCATGGCACAGTCCTGACTGGCAGGAGACTGGCTTTGCAGCAGGCGGCAGCTGCATTCTGTTTGCAGTGACAGGTCTCATGCTCTGGCTCATGAACAGCAACGCACTCTTGCAGTCTTGTTTGCAGCATTGCTGGTGTCTTCTGCTAGGGCTTGAAGAATGCAGCCACAGACCAACCCAACATGACATACACCAGACAAGCCAATGAGACAGCTGTTGGGCGCAAAGAAAGCTGGCAGTGCCGTGATGTTCCAAAGCCAAGCAGAGCAGTGGCTGATACACACAGCAAGGCAAAGCCGGAGATGTCAAAATATGCTTTAACTCACCATCGAGCAGCCTTGGCCAAGCACATGCAGTGCATGTACAGGCGCCGCATGCAAAGAGAGAGACTCTGGCATCTGTCAAGAGTCGGTGTGCACCTGCTGTGTTATGGATGGTTTCTGAAGGCACTTGCCAAGTAGATGAGCAAAGAAGGCTGGAGCATAGTACATGCTCATCTGCTTGTGGTTAAGGGAAAGGCAGAACAGCATGCTGCCCCAGCAATCGTGCCCTGCAGCAATGACTCCAGCCGCACCTGCCTGTCCACACAACATGCTGTCACCATTGCCACGTGGAAACACCAGTGACACAATGCAGATTGCAGTGCTTGTCAATTTGCCTTGTTGTAAAAGAATGCAAAGGACAATCAAGCTGATGTCTGGCAGAAGGTGGTGAGACTCAGCTGACTGCAACAGGTGCAGAAAGATCAAGACAAGCTGAGATGAGATGTATGCTGAAGTATGGCTGGGTAGTTGATGCTGTCCAAGCAACACATTATGCTCTTACATAGCGTGAGCCACATTTGCATGTCAGTAGGAGCACATGGGCCAACCAAAAAATGGCATGACAGGCAACCTAGACACGCCCAAGGCAATCTGTTTGCTAGGGCAGGCAGTAATGACGCACCGCAAAGCCCAAGCTGATGTTGTTGTACTGGAAATGGCCATGATCAATGAGCAAGGCTGCTGGCTGAAGCAGCACCACCAAAAGCCACCATTGCTTTTCTTGCATGGCTTTTCCGCCTCCAAACACTCTCAAACACAACAGGACTGCCGGAAAGAACACTGCATAGCATAGCATTGAAATGTTTGTTGGTTGCACGCAAGAGCTGCCTGAGTTTGGTGAGAGGCTCCAGCACATGGCATCATCAAGGATCTTACCTAAGATGTCGGATGCAATAACAGTCAACCTCATCAAGAACTTGCTGTGAGGTGATTCATATCCATGAGAAGTATGCAAGGCAACTGCATCTGGCTCAATGGTGTGAATGGCTTGGCCAAACAGCCAACTCTGCGTGCACAACAAGTAGCTAATGAGCTGACAACAGCAGCTGTCCCCTGCTGCTAGCATGTAATTTCACCTGATACCCACTCAGAGGAGGATAATCCAGACCCCAGTAGCTTAAGTTATTGCTTTTGCTATCCACGTACCTGCAAGTCAGGCAAGTGCATGTTGCCAGCAACCGCCTCATTTCTGGCAGCATATCGTGCCCTGCTCTGGCTGTCCTTGTGTCAGTGGCCCTAGCAAAGCTGCCTTACCACTCTGAAGCTGGCAGGTGCACAGTTATCTCCATCCAATGCCTTTGTGCTTCATAGTCTCCGTAATGAGGAGCGACCCCATATCCTGCAAAAGAAGATGATGAGGGATTGTTCAGGTTGTCGTGTTTGCCTGCAATTCTTTCCATCAGTACCTGAATACGGGTGCAAGCTCACTGTAAAGCGAGCCAGCAGTGCTGCGCCACAAATTACAATGCAGCTGATGACAGCGGATTGCTGGTCAATCATAGGCATTTCAGACGCTCAGCGACGCACGACAAATTCAGCTGATCTGTGCGTTGAGCGGCATCCGCTACTGTGTGCACTGTTGTGAGATGACCTGTTACCGGCGTCGGGTGGAGCATCAGACGCGCGGGTAAGGAATACAAGAGTCAAGGATCCGCATGCGGCATCGATGCGCCATACCTTCGCGGATGTTGTGCAAGTTTGAAGCTGTTAGGTCAAAGGTCGAGCGTTGACCAAGGCATGTTGTGCAGTTGCAGCGCTACCGTTTTGCCCGTGAGGGTGACAGCTCGCAAGCTCTCCCAAGCTCGCGCTGGTCTTGTTTGGTATGTATTGGCGCCTGTCAACAACGCCAATTTCTTGCTTGTATCGCGTCACTCGGTCTGAAATAGCTGTTGGTTTTTGTCGTCGACAGCTGCGAAGCTTGTCAGCCGCGCCTGCTTTTTCTGCTTCGCCAGTTTCCCTGCAACTGCTGTGTTCTCGCCATACAAGCAACACTTTATATCATGCCAATGTTCCGTCTCGGAAATGTCAGCCTGCATGTACGTGGTTTCGCGATCTCGCGAACCGGAAGCAGCCACGGACCTCGATATGCAGACAGATATGTCACACAACCGCACTGTTTGATGCGGAGCCGCAGCAGCAGCAGCAGAAGCAGGACGAGCCGAAAAAAGCTCGACAAAAGCTGACCATGGACTACACTGCTCTGGTGGTCAGCATACAGGAGTTGAAAAGTCGCTGGATACCTGCCAAAGTTGAACAGGTGACACAGCTCCCGGAAGAGCCTCTGGCATTGCACTTTCATGCTGGAGTCATGGCTTATGCATGCTATGGGTTGTGTAGGCGGTACAGAGTGACAAGCAAACACTGTGTCTAAGACTCAGGACCATGGATGGTTCCACCTGGCTGTATCTCTGTTGGCATCCTGTCTCCGGACGCATCTGCACAGGGCCTTCACCAGACAGAGGCGCTGCTGCTGAGGCCTTCTCTTTTGGTAGACAGCCACTGCTGCATCGAACATGAGCCAGCCATCATTCACAATCATCTGACCTTCAATATTGCCCATAAACATAATTGGATGCTTAGCACCTCAGTACTTGAAGGTCATAGGCCAAGGTTCATGCATGGCAATTCAGCAAACTTTGAACACAATCGCTTCTGTTGCTCAGGCGAGCAAATCCAGTCTCAGATCAAGGGGCTAGTCTTGCTGGATGCTACCATCCCACAAGCATGGGAGCGAGTTGTGCAGCTCAGTCTGGGCAAACAGCCAGGCACACCTGCAACACTTCACATCTACTTTGAGATCATGGGAAGGTACGCAATCCATCTAGCTAAGGAATTGAGAAGGTGTCATGCATGACGTCACAGATCTGCTAAGCAGGTAATAAAGCTTGCTGTGCTTGATCTGTCAAAAATCATCCATGACACTTCCTGTCCTTATGTCTTCACAGCGGAATGATGGAACAGTGCACATGCAAGGCCAATATTGTTGAAGGCAACAAGGTGCGAACTGACAGCAGTACCAAAGCAGTCATCATGATGCTGCAGGTACAGCAATGTAGTAATGGCAGAGCCAAATGGTAACATCTTGCTGTGTGCCTATCAAGTAGGCAGCAGGATGTCCAGTGCACGTCAGCTGCAGACAGGGGGCACCTACCAGCTCCCTCCCCAACCCCAAGGAATAGAGCCAGATTTGAGCGAGTCCTTTGACAGCTGGCAGCAAAACATCACCCAGGCAGCACAGATGCTGTCAGAGCAGACAGGCCAGCAAGCACTGATTGACAAGGGCATGGTGCGGGCGTATCAGGTGTTGCTCACACCTGCAACCAAGGCTTTGCATCATCTTGCTCCACTACCTGTACCTCAACTGTAGACAAAAGAATCCGATGCGGACGCTATGCTCATTTCTGGTGTCAACATGAAATGCCCCTGATCAGCACACACCAACATGCCTGTGTGCAGGAGATTGGTGACTGTCATCTGATGCATGCATCTTTACAATACACAGCAGCACATTCAGGCTTGGTAGCTCATCAGTCACAACTGCTGCCAGCAGATTACAGATTGCAGCAAGCCTGTTCCTTATCTATGCATCTGAGAAAATGTGGTGTGACTGGCAGGGTGTGAGCCCAGCATTGAGCCAGGAGATTTGCGCTCTAGCTGCCATCTTTTCACAGGACCCAGTCGACACTCCACCACATGAGTGGCAGGAGATCTTCAAGCAATGGCAGAACTGGCTCACCAGATTGCAAGACGGTATTTCCGTCAGCGCTCCTGTCATTGTGGAACACACTTGCATCTGCACCTGCTGCTGTGCTTGTGCCCTTGTACAACTTTGCTGCTGCTGATGGGTGCCTCACCATCCACCACATCTCATCTTCAACTGCCACATGGAAGCATGATGCCTTTGTTAAGCAACCACTGTGAAGATCCAGGCTGTACAGAAGCACACTGCACCACCACTCCCAAACACACTGCACCATCTGCTCACAAACAAACTACAACATCACTCACAGGCACACTGCATCATTATTCATAAGCCAGCTCGATTGTTAGACAATGCCAAGCTGTGGGACAATGCAGGGAACTTTGCTCCTGGAGTGGACCAGGAGACAGGCCGCTACTCTGTGCTGGGCAGCCTTCCACAAACCTCTTCAGTCCACGGTGCTATGCATGACTATCACACGCAGTCTGAGGTAGGCATCACCCCACTGCATCTTTTGCAGCCCTAAATACAGAAGGGCTTGTTCCTGTGAGCAAGGGCTTGTTCTTGTGAGCAAGGGCTTGTTCTTGTGAGAAAGGGCTTGTTCCTGTGAGCAAGGGCTTTTTCTTATGAGCTTGTGTGTCCTCTGTCAGTCTCCCATCCGTCGAGTACAGCATGCTTGGAAAACCGGCTTCTGTTGCACACACGCTCATGACCAACGTCGAGCTTGCACTTGTATTTAGACTGCTCCTTGCACACCTTTTGCCTAAGGTATGAAGCTGCTGCTGCTGCTACTGCCGCTGCTGCTGTCACCACTGTCAGCCAGCTGTCAGTCACACAATCATCTGCACGGATGTGAGCTGTGTCACCGCATCAGCTTATGTGCCTGGGCTCAGGGCAGTGAGCAGTTCAAGCAGCTACAGCAGCAGCTGTCAACTGTGTTGACGCGCGCTCTGCACAAGATACGAAGCAAGATTGCAAATTTTGAGAAGCAGATGGGTTCCACAGAGGAATCTGAAGCCATTCAGAAGCAAGCAGACATGGTCACTGCCAATCTCTACAGGCGGGCACTTGTTGGCAACACCATGTGCAATACGTGTTTTGGACAGTTACATGTTGTTACTGCAGCTCACAAACAGCTGACTTTGGCCCACTTGGAGCTCTCATTGATTGCCTGGTTTCAATAAGCAACCCGACATCTTACCCGTTTAAACGTTGAGAATGTGCACTTGATTCTGTTTAAACGGGCACTGCTGAGATACATGTACATACACATATACATATACATATACATATGAGATGCTGTGTCTCTTGCCATGGTGCTGTGCACATGGTGCAGTGAATGCCATGGTGGTCATTTGGGAGACAACTTCAAGGGCAATGGTGATGCGTAGGTGGCAGCCAGGCATGACTGCGCTTGATGTACAAGACTGGGACACAGGCAAGAGCGTCACCATACCTGTAGAGACAGGGTGAGCACTTCTTGCCACTTCTTGCCACTTCCATGTCTCTTATCAAACTTTCAAGCATCCAGCACAGCAGATGGCTTCTCAGATTAGCTGTGCACACATTGACAAAACTTGTGCAGAGCTGTGGGTGTACACATAGGCTAGCACCCTGCATTGTGATGTTGCCACGCTGTGGGATTGAATTTTCTATCATGTGGATGTGGTGTAGGAAGACTGCAGTAGAGGTAGCTGAGGGGTTGTACAAGCAGGCACGCAAGAGGCGGCGGGCTGGGGACACAATCATCCCCCTCTTGGAAGTTGCGAATGCAGACCTGGCCTACCTTCAGTGAGACAAGCTTCCTCCTGTTGCTGCTGCTACCGTGGTCCAACAAGTTCCATCTCATTGTTACTACCATGTCAATACTGTTTGTCCAGCATACTTGGATACTTTAAAGCGTACATACTGCCTGTACAGCATGTGCACAAGGTTGGCAATGCTAGGATCAGTGTGGCATGTTTTATGTTTGCCTGTCAGAGGTGCCAAGGGGCTTAGTTGACTCTGTTCAAAAGCAGTTTTATGCAGGGCTTCCTTGTCAGTACTGTGTTCAGTGTAGAGCCCACCTTTTGACAGCACTAACAGAGCTGCTTGCACAGAGCTGACAGCCCTCTGCATGTTTGCAGAGAGGTGGAAGATGCATTTTGTCAGGTTTCAGAGTACAAAGAAGCTGATGACTTGGAAACCCTGAGAGGAATCCAGGTACCCTTAAATGCGCACATCATCTGTGCATCACCTCAGCTAATGTACAGAATCACTCTGTAATGTCCTTTGCCACAGGAGTATGCATGCTTGCAGCCTGCCGTTCAATGCATCATGACATAGCTCATGCACAGGTTTTCAGATCACATTCCACACAATACCACAGCTTAGGTCAAATTGCACACGACTATTGTGGTTTTTCGCTTCTTTTGATGAAGTGGCCAGTTTCTGGCCAGCACATATACTCTCTGTCTTGACTGCAGTGAGACACATTCTGTACGTAACACCTGCTCTTCAATGTCACCCCTAATGACAGGTTTCTCCCTTGACAACAGGACGCCCCCTTTGATAACAGGACGCCCCCCTTGATGACAGGATCAGCTCTCAAGTCTTTGGCCAGCATACATCCTCTGTGTGTTGACTGCAGTGGGAGCTAGTGGCAGGCAAGTACATGCGTGCGCCGTCTGATGCCAGTCTGGAGGACAAGGGCAGGGCCAAGGGCAAGAAGGGCAGCAAGAGGAAGGCTGGAGAGGGTGCAGCAGCTCTCCAAGGCTTCAGAAAGTACACTTCACCTGCCGGCCTACAGGTCAGCTTCAGCCTCTGTATGCACTGCTTGTGCAGATCCAGTGTGCCAGCTGAAGGGCCCTTACTGCCTGCATCAATGGTGACAATGCTCCCAGCTGCATGAACTGTTGCAGGTATATTACTGTGACGCATGAGCCACAGGCGTGTGACTGATGAGGCTGTGTAGTGCATCAACAGCACCTGCGTCAATCTTGAAGCAAATTATTGCCATTGAAAAAGTGTTTATGCTGAAAAGGGTGTGTCCAAACACTGCATAGCCACTTGGTGCAGGTGACAATGTGTCTCTCAATTATAGGCTGAACATCTCACAGTCCCTCATATAGGCACTTCATGGCAAGACAGTGATGTGAACATGTGCAATCCAGATTCCGCATGTCTGCCTCAGTTGTGAGCTTTGAGTGCACAGGTACTGGTTGGGCGTAACAATAAGCAAAACGATGAGCTGACGAACAGGGTAGCTAAGGCAGGGGATGTGTGGATGCATGCTAGGGGCTGCCCAGGCGCCCATGTGCTCCTCAGAGCCTCTGTCACCAACAGGTTTTGACCTCTCACTCATCTTTGCATCAACTGCTTGAAACTAAAAGACAAGAAAAGACCATGCCTTTCGGTGTCAGTTCAATGAGAAGCCAGGTGTTATACCGGGCTGCCCAGGGTCAAGTGGTCTACACAGAGTATCATTTTAAAGCCAGCAACCTCATGCTTGGTCAGTCCTGGTGATCAACAGTAAGTGTGTCTGTTAGCCATTTTTCAGTGGTCAGTTGTGTTGTTGGCTTTGTTGCGAGGACTCTGTGGCTCACTGCAACCCTGTGACTCATTGCAACCTTGTGACTCATTCCAACCTTGTGACTCATTGCAACCTTGTGACTCATTGCCATGCCAAGCCCTGGGATGCTGAGCAGCTTGCTTTCCTTCAATGGCCGCAAGGCCGCAGGATGCTGCATTGCACAGTTGTTCTGATGGGACTGCAGGGATGCATCAGATCAAGATCTGCAATTTGCAGCAGACCTGGCAGCGTGGCACTCTAAGGGCAAGGGGGAGGGCAAGTGCCCTGTCATCATGGCATCCCCCACTGACATCAAGAAGCCCAAGGGAGCGCCCCCAGGCAAGGTGCTGGTCAGCAAGGAGAAGACCATCATGGGCAGACCTGACCACAGCATAGCCAAGCAGCAGGAGCAACAGGAGCACAGCTGACAGAGGCGTGCTGCAGCTGCAACCTCACTTGCCACCTTCAGCAAGTCTGCTGCAATTCCTGGTGCATGTGGGGCTGTTACCAATCTGCTGTGCCTTGGGCAACAGGCCGGTTCTCCTACAAGACCTGCTTCTCCTGTAAGGGCTGGAAGCAAGTAAATGACGAATGACTACTGGAAGTTGGCTAATTCTGCCTGTCATTTTTGGCCCATGGCTTCAAATTTTGGATGCCTTTGAGCACGCAGTCCGGCGCGCAGCAGCTGTAAGTGGGATTGTGCAGCACAGGATGCTTGTCCAGCTTGATATTCAGCTGTCAGCCTGGTAGTCAAGCACCTTGTATGCCATTTTGGGTACTTCAGGTTCTTTAAAGGATACATTTATGACCTTGGCTGCAATGCTGTTGCTTGACTGCACTGTCTGCCATTGGTTACTTGTCAGACACACTCTGTTCACCAAGATGCTCCATGAACCAGATAAGGCACATCAAAGTGCTTGTGAGAATGAAATGTTGTCTTGGAGGGCATGACGGCAGCAGCTGCCATTGTACAAGTCTGTCCAGCTTGTTTGTCCAATCAATCAATCAATTTACACTGCATATATGAGGTACATACAACTTGAGCACTTTGACCACGACCTGTAACTTGTCAACAAGATGCTGCGGTCATCACCAGACTTGTAACGCTATGCAAGTGCTGATACACATGCCATCACAGCACTTTTGTACACCAACATTGGCCACAAAGCCAGACACAGATCCTGCAGCTGCTACT